>Ga0187892_10007219_pt1 | contig 15949 bp, 16 predicted proteins | sample MA1701073metaG_FD_139345 | JGI IMG/M metagenome (GOLD analysis project Ga0187892, IMG submission 139345) | Bio-ooze microbial communities from a basaltic lava cave in the Kipuka Kanohina Cave System on the Island of Hawaii, USA - MA170107-3 metaG ... | reverse complement strand
CGAACGCGACGACCGATGGCAGGAGCACGTCATCCTCGCCGGCCGGTCCGGCGATCAAACGCGGACCCGCGGCATCGGCGAAGGCGACCAGCGAGTTTGTCGTTCCCAGATCGATGCCGATGATGAGGCCGGTTGGGTCAGGCATTGTTAACTCGTTGATTCGATGCCAGCGGATCGACAGCCAGATCGCTCAGGAGATTGTCGAAATACTTAATGGAGTTGATCCGCTTTCGAAATTCGCGCCTTGCGGCGTCGTCGGCGGCCGCCAGTCGCGCGGCGTCGATGCCGAGCTGCTCCACGGTCGCCTCCCGGCGGTCGGCTAAAGATGCCCGAAGGCGCTCCAGCGCCGCGGCGTCGCCCTCCGACCGAGCCGCATCCATCTCTTCCCGGATCATCAAGACCTCCGCCAGCAAATCGCCGGGCACGTCGCGTACCGTGGTGGCGTCCGGGCCTCCGGCCTTGCAAAGCAGGTAGTCCGCGCGCAAAACCGGGTCGCGCAGGACGTTGTAGGCCTGGTTGACCTCCGCGCTCAGACGAGTGGCTAGGGACCCCGAAGAATCGCTTGCACCCGCAAAGCGGTCGGGATGGATGTTCCGCGCAAGGCTGCGATACGCCGTCGTCAATCGGGCGTCATCCATTCGATAGTTCCGCTCCACGCCAAGAAGGTCGAAAAAGTCCACGCCGTCTGGTAGGGGATACAGCGCTCGACATTGGCCGCAGACGATCGGCACAACCAGCGGCGCACCACAGGCGCCACATGCGGCGGGGTTGGCGGCGGAAGTCGGCATTGGTGTTGAATCAGCGTGCAGCGCCGGTCCGACGCCGCTAGACCGAAAAGCTGGAGCCGCAGCCGCAGGAACTGGTCGCGTTTGGATTCGTGAACACGAACCCTCGCCCCATGATCTCGTCCTTGAAATCGATCGTCGTGCCGTCCAGATAGAGGCTGCTTTTGGCGTCGCAGACCACGTCCACACCGTGCTGCGGCCAGCTCTCATCAGTCTCCGAGAAGGTCTCTGTGAGGTCCAGCGTATAGCTGAAGCCGCTGCAGCCTCCGCCGCGGACGCCGACCCGGAGGTAGTATTTCTTGTCGGGATCGCCGTTGTTCTTACCAGCCTCGTGCTGTTGACGAATAATATTGTTCACTTCCCGAGCGGCCACTGGGGTCAGGGTAATCATGATCGAAACTCCAAAAATCTATCTCTATCAGCCCACGCCAAGGGCGTTGGTGGTTTGATTCAGACGAATTTGCCGGCAGCTCATCCGCTGAATCCTCGCACTAGCCCGTTCCATTGCTAAGACGCGACGGTCCGCGCGGCACCGGTCGGCGCGTTCTTTTTCTTTTTCACGTCGGCGATGGCCGCGCGGATCGCATCCTCGGCCAGTACGCTGCAGTGAATCTTCACCGGAGGCAACGCCAACTCCTGAACAATGTCCGTGTTCTTGATTTGCAGCGCCTCGTCCAAGGTTCGTCCCTTGACCCATTCGGTTGCCAGAGAGCTGCTGGCGATTGCGCTGCCGCAGCCGAAGGTCTTGAACTTGGCGTCGACGATGCGATCCTGCTCGTCAATCTGAACCTGTAACTTCATTACGTCGCCGCACTCCGGCGCGCCGACGATCCCCGTGCCCACGCGTGAGGAAGTCTGATCCAGCGATCCGACGTTGCGCGGATGCTGGTAATGGTCAACGACTTTATCACTATACGCCATGAGATGTTCTCCTGTTCGACACAACGCAAGCGGCCCTGCCGCGATGGCTCCTCGCTAATGTTCGTCCCTTATGGATCATGTCTGCCTACCCGCCATTGCCGATCAATGATGCTGCCATTGTACCTTGGACAGATCGATGCCCGACTTGGCCATTTCGTACAACGGACTCATATTCCTCAAATGGTTGACGGCACCGACCACCATTTTGATGGTATAGTCGATGTCCTCCTCCGTTGTGAACCGTCCCAAAGAAAACCGGATGGAGCTGTGCGCCAGGTCGTCGCCCAGGCCCAGCCCTTTCAGCACATAACTGGGTTCCAAGGAGGCGCTGGTGCACGCGCTCCCGCTGCTGACGGCGATGTCACTGAAACCCATCATCAGGCTCTCGCCCTCGACGTACAGGAAGCTAACGTTGAGCGTGTTCGGAAGGCGGTGCTCCGGATCGCCGTTGACCGAAATCTCCGTCAAGTGCTCGCTCAGTCCGGCCCAGAGGCGATCGCGAAGCTTGGTGATTCTCACGCTTTCCGTGGGCATCTCTTGCATCGCGACTTCTGCCGCGGCGCCGCAGCCAACGATGCCCGGCACGTTGAGCGTGCCGCTTCGCATCCCGCGCTCGTGCCCCCCGCCGAAGAGAATCGGCTGCAACCGGACCCGCGGGCGCTTCCGCCGAACGTACAGCGCGCCCACACCCTTCGGTCCGTAAATCTTATGCGCCGACATCGTCAACAGATCGATCCCCATCGATTCCACGTCAATCGGAACTTTGCCAAACGCCTGGGTCGCATCGGTATGGAACAGGACATTCTTTTCCTTGCACAACGCCCCGATTTCGGCGATGGGATGGAGCGTGCCCAGCTCGTTGTTGGCGAACATCAGCGATACGAGAATCGTGTCTGGGCGAAGCGCCTCCCTGACCTGTTCCACGCCGACACGGCCCTTGCGGTCGGGTTCCAGCCAGGTAACTGGGTGCCCCTGCGATTCCAGGAATTTGCAGGGGTCGATCACAGCCTTGTGTTCAATCGTGCAGGTCACGATGTGCTTGCCCTGATCGGCGTACATCCGCGCCACGCCCTGGATGGCCGTGTTGTTCCCTTCGGTGGACCCGCTGGTCCAGACGATCTCCTTCGCGCCGGCGTTGATGACTTTGGCCACCTGCTCGCGGGCCTTTTCGACGGCCTCTTCCGCGACCCAGCCGAATCGATGGTTGCGGCTCGCGGAATTGCCGAAATTCTCCCGAAAATACGGAAGCATCGCGTCCAGCACGCGCGGGTCGACCGGAGTGGTGGCGTTGTTATCGAGATAAACGGACCTCATTCGGCGAACTCCTTGAAATCAGTCGGATGCAAATAAACCAAAAACCAAGACGAAACCCTCGGCGACTAAACTCCCGCGGTTCGCAGGCGAATCGGCTCCGGCCGGCGATCCAGCAGGTCCGACAACGATACGGCCTCCAGCAACTCAATCAACCGGTGGCGAATCTTATGGGCCGGTGAACGAATGGGACACGATTGTTCAAGCTCACAAGAACTCGCCCCTGTTTCCGACTCGCCGGAGACACATCGCACAAACTGGAACGGCCCCTCGATGGCCGTGATCAGTTCGTGCAAATTGATCGACTCGGCTGGCCTTGCAAGACGATAGCCGCCCAGAGCGCCACGTTCGCTGAAGACGATTCCAGCACGAGTCAGGCCCTTTAGGATGTTTGTGAGGATCGGCAGCGGCACACCGTGTGCCTCAGCCATCTCTCGTGCACTAACGACCCTAAACGACGTTCCCGCAAGGTGGCATAGGGCAATCAGTGCGTAATCGGTCTTCTTCGTTAATGCCAGCACAGCGCAGGCTGAACCTCCGACAACGTCCCGTATGTATATAGTACTAAATCGGTGCTATTTCAAGGGGTAAGCAGCCGAATTTGTTGCAATTGACATTGCCTTGGAGGCGCGGCTCTTGCCGAGTCGTAAACCCTTCTTTTACAAGAGGTTACGACAATCCTTCCTCCGCGGCGACTTTCTCGATTCAATTGATTCCTGTTGGTCCGGCAGCTATGTTTTCGGACGATCCATGGTTTTTTCTTGGTGTTTGGGCGAGCGAAAGATCATGACGGAGTGGGTTGAGTTTATCCGCGAACAACTCTACGGCGGTTTTGGCGCGGTTGCAGCAAAGGATACCCACGTGCCGTGTGGGGGTAGCCGGGACCTGCGAGCCGACTATATGTCGCTTGTGCGAGGCCCAGCGCTCGTGGATCGGTCGTGTCGAGGGCTATTGGAGGTTACGGGCAAGGACCGGTCCGCATGGTTGCACAATCTAACGAGCAATCAGGTCAAGCCTCTCACGGCAGGGCAAGGGAATTACGCATTTGTCCTCAACATACAAGGCCGGATTCTTTTTGACCTGAATCTGCTGGTTCGCGGCGACTCGATCTGGCTGGATCTGGATCGGCGGTTTGTGGATGTGGCCAAAACCCACTTTGCTAAATATACGATCGTCGAGGATGTGACGGTCGTGGATCGGAGCGAGGAGTGGGTTCGGCTGGCGTGCGTTGGGGACGGCGCGGTTGGGGCAATGGCAATGATCGGCGTTCCGCAGGCGGCCAGCATCCCGGCGCTGGGGACTGCGGAGGCGGAGTGGCGGGCGGTTTCGATGACTGCTGTACGCACCGACTTCTGCGGGCCGTGGGCGATGGAGTTCCTTGTGCCGGCGGCGTCCGCGGTGGACGTTTGGAAAGGACTGACCGATCCCGGCGGGTCCGTGCGTGCAATCCCGGTTGGCGAAGAAGCCGTGCAGGTCCGCCGAATCGAGGCCGGATTGCCGTGGCCGGGGATGGAGATTACCGACGACGTGTTGCCCGCGGAGACTCGTCAACTGGATCGGGCAGTCAGCTTCAACAAGGGTTGCTACCTTGGTCAGGAAGTGGTGGAACGAATGCGCTCGCGGCATGTGGTCGCGCGGCAGCTTGTGGGGCTTGAGAGTTCCGCGGGCGAACCGGCGCCGACCGGGGCAGCGCTATTGGGGGCTGACGACAAGCCGGTTGGGAAGCTCACCAGTTGTTGTCGCTCGTTGGCCAGGGCGCGCATCATCGGGCTGGGTTACGTGAAAACGGCGTTGAGCACGGTCGGCCAGTCGTTGCGTGTCGTCTGGGAGGGCGGATCGGCCGAGGCCGTCGTGGCAGGCTTGCCGTTTGTGCCGGCTCGGCCCGGTTGAGGTGCTGATATGACTTCGAAAACACCGGCGGATAAGGCGGCGGGCGGCGCCGTGGTCGTCGTCACCGGGGGTGGGAGAGGTATTGGCCGGGCGATCGGCGAACGCTTCGCTGCGACGGGGCAGCAGGTTGTGGCGACGGCTCGGACGGCGAGCGAGCTCCGCGAGACAAAGGCGGCCATCGAACGGGCCGGCGGCAAGTGTCAGGTTGAGACTGCGAATGTCGGCGCCGCCGGCGAGGTGGAGGCCGTGATCGCGCGGACCGCCGAGCGATTCGGTCGTATCGACGTACTGGTGAACAATGCGGGCGCGGCGTTGTTGAACAGCATCGAGGAGTTGGTTCCGGCGCAATTCGCCATGTTGATGTCCGTGAACGTGGAGGCGGTGTACCGCGGCTGCCGGGCGGTCTGGCCGATCATGCGAAAGCAGGGGGGCGGAGTGATCGTGAACATCTCGTCGGTCGCCTCGATTGACGCGTTTGAGGGCTTCACGGCCTATGGTGCGTCCAAGGCATGGGTAAATGCTTGGACGAAGTTCCTGGCCGATGAGGGGCGGCCGCTGGGCATCCGGGTGTTCGCCGTCGCCCCCGGGGCAGTGGAGACGCGCATGCTTCGGGAACCGTTTCCTGCGTTTCCAGCGGATCAGGCGCTGCAACCGAGCGACGTGGCGGACGTGGTGTACTGCCTGTCGCAACCAGCATGCCGATATGCAACAGGTCAAACGGTGTTTGTGAAGAAGTGATCGCTGCCATTCCGCGGATGAGGAGGGACGAATGAGCTTGTTTTGGGATTTGCAGGGGCCGCTTTCGCCGGCGTCTTCCATGGCGGCCGCCCAGGCCGAGAGCGGGGCGCGGGCCGCCCAGCGCCAGGCGTCCGACGTCGAAGCCCGGCTGGATCGAATTTTGTTGGCCTGCGAAGCGATGTGGACGCTGCTGCGAGAGAAGCTGGGGCTAACCGATGTAGAGTTGATCGAACGGGTCAACGCAATTGACCTGTCGGACGGCAAGCTGGACGGCCAGGTCCGCAGGACGCCGGCCTCGTGCCCGAAGTGCGGGCGGACAATTTCGATGCGATTTCCCAAATGCATGTACTGCGGCCAGGCGATCGTGCACGACCCGTTCGCGTAGATGCCGGGGCTCCGCAGGCGGCTTGCCCTAAGTCCCAAGGGTCAGGTTCCGCGTATTCGACGGAAAGCGAGGCCATTGCCGATCGTCTTGACCGTTATGACGTGCAAGAGCGGGATGAACGTCCGCCGATCGGTTTTTGGCTGAGCGATGAACACCTCCGATTTCATTAAGGCAACGGTATGCGGATCACGGACGATGAATGATTCGCCCCCGGAGGTAACAATCCGAAACGGCTCGAACGGATCACGGGCCAGCATCTCTCGAATCGTCTCGGAAGTCATAGGAGTATGATAACGCGCCATTCGGGCGTTCAACGGCGCACCAGTATAACGTATCCAATCAAGTCGTAGAAGCGGTGTTTCGCGTTCCTCTGCGTCTTTTGCGGATTCGTTCAACTCTGGGTTTTCATGCAGAACCGTGGTACGGTTGGGGTGAGGATTGGCGGCGCTCGTTCGCTGCTTCAAGGGAGCGGTTCGCAATGATGAGCCTTGGCCGCTTCCTTGCGGTTCGGATGATGCTCTCTCCCTGCCCCGAGGGAGAGGGGGACTAGTGGAAAGCGGGCGATAATGCGGGCGGTCGTACAACGGGTGTCGGAAGCGGTGGTATTTGCCGGCGGCGCCGTGTGCGGTTCCATAGGGGCGGGGCTGTTGGTTTACTTGGGCGTGGAGCGGGACGACGACCAGGCCGACGTTGATTACTTGGCCGACAAGGTGCGGCATTTGCGGATTTTTCGCGATGAAGGCAACCGAATGAACCTGGACGTGGCTCAGGTCGGCGGGCACGTGTTTGTGGTCAGCGCGTTCACGGTTGCCGGCGATGCGCGCCGCGGCCGAAGGCCGACATTTGAAGGCGCGGCGGAGGCGGATCGCGCATTTGTCCTTTACGAGGTTTTCTGTGATCGACTGGCGGGGATGGGCGTTCGCGTGGCGCGCGGCTCCTTCGGCGACGACATGGAGGTACGTTCGGTCAACGCCGGACCCGTGTGCATCCTCGTGGAATCCCGTCGGCGGTTCTGATCTCTTCCAGTGGTCGTTGTTCAATGTGGAAGCCGTATCTTGAGCTGCCCCGGCCGGTGTATGTGCTATGCCTGGGTACGTTCCTCAATCGTGCGGGAACCTTCCTTCTTGCCTTTCTGACGTTGTATTTGAGCCAGGAGCGGCGACTAGGCGTGCAACTGGCCACGCTGGCCATGGGGGCGGTTGGACTGGGCGGGCTCATCGCCGCGCTGCTCGGCGGCCACTTGGCAGATCGCTTCGGGCGGCGGTTGATCATGCTGGTCAGTCTTCTCGGTGGCGCGGCAGTCCTGCTCTGCTTTGGGTCGTTGACGTCGCCGTGGTCGATATTGACGGCGTTGGTCGTCTTTTCGCTCATCTCGGACATGTATCGTCCGGCGGCCGCGGCGATGATCGCCGACTTGGTCGAACCGCAGCGGCGAGCGTACGCCTACGGCCTCATGTACGTGTCGATCAATCTGGGATGCACCGTCGCGCCGATCGTGGGCGGCCTTGTGGCCGCGTATTCCTATCAATGGCTCTTCTGGGGCGACGCCCTCACGGCGATTCTCTATGCGGTAATCATCGCCGCGGCCATACGCGAGACGAGGCCAACGGGTGCGGCCCTGCGGCATAACGTCTTGGGAGCGGAGGGAGGTTCGAGACCCTTGACACGTGAAGGCGTCAAGGGTGGGCAGGATTCTCGCACCAGCGAGGGCGCCGCCGACGTCAGTCTGATTGCGGCGATCCAATGGATGCTCAAGGACCGAACATTCGTGCTCTTCGCCTTGGGCACGCTGTTCATGGCCATCGTGTTCGTGCAGTGCTTCTCCACGCTTCCGTTGTACATGGCTCAGCTCGGACATGGCCCGACACGATACGGGATGGTCGTGGCGATCAACGGCATGATGATCGTATGTTTGCAGCTCCCTGTCACGGCGGTGATCACTGGTTTTCCGCGAGGAACGATCCTGATCGTCGCAGCCGTGCTCAACGCCGCCGGATTCGGACTGGTGGGCCTGGCCACCGGAATCGGTGCGTTGGCCGTGACGGTGGTTGTTTGGACAGTCGCGGAACTGATGCAGTCGCCGTTGATGTCGGCGATCGTCAGCGACCTGGCGCCGACCGCTCTGCGTGCTAGGTACATGGGAGTTCTGACGATGTGCTTCGCCGGGGCGATGGTGGTGGGCGGACCGATTGGAGGGACGGTACTGGCGCGACTGGGCGGCACATATTTATGGGGCGGCTGTCTGGGAGTCGGTCTGATCTCGGCCGTTCTGTATTCGATGGTGCGTCGGGAGCTTACAGAGGGACGAGGCGATGCATAGCCGCACCCGCAGCGCTCAGCCCGGCGTCCCGTCACCCCCGCGAAAGCGAGTCACCCCCGCGAAAGCGGGGGTCCAGCGACTCGCCGGCGACGTGGATTCCCGCTTTCGCGGGAATGACGTGGCCGGTGGCAGCGGCAGCTTCCTGCCACTGGTTCATCCGACCAGCACGGGCAGACGAGTTGCCCGTGGCCGTTCGCGTTGGGTTAGTCCACCTTCTCACGTTCGCCGCTGGGATTCTCCTCCATCGTTTCCTTCTTCGACCGGCCTTCGAGTTTCTGGAGACGGTCTTCCAATTCCTTCGTTTGTTTGCGGAACTTGTCCAGTTCGTCGCGGAGCTCTTTGACCTGGACCTGTTCCGGGGCGGCCGCGGTGATCTTTTCGACCGCCGTTTCGGCGGCCTTGCGGATTCGCGAGTCCGGATCATTGGCCGCCAAGGCTCGCAGTTCGGGAAGTGCCGGTCGTGATTCTTTACCCAACTCACGGAGGGAGACGATCGCAGCTTGCTGGATACGCCGATGCTCACCCTTCATGCCTGTCACAAGGGCATCGACCACCCGAACGGTGTCGGCCTCCTCCAGGTGAACATTGCGGGTAAGCGATCCGAGGGCGGAAAGGGCGGCCTGGCGGCACTCGCGAGGTTTGCCGCGGCGGGTCCATTCCATCAGGACATCCAAACCGGCAGCCGTCGGCTGATTGCCCAGGCCGGTCAATACCGCCGAGCGAATCTGCTCTCGGTGTGAATCGCGGTTCAGCAGTGAGGTAAGGAATGGGATCGCGCCGTCCGGTTGAATCCGGGCATAGGATTCAATAGCCGCGGACTCAACCCGATAGCTGGGATCGCCGTCGCGAATGAGTGCGTACAGGGCTTCTGCCACCTTCGCATCGCCATGAAAAGATCCGAGCTGCGCTGCGCACGCCCGTCGGACCTTGGGATGCTCGACGAGCAAGCCCGACAGCAATACGTCCCGAGCGACCTCCCCGCCCGCCTTGCCGACGGCCTCGGCGATCTCGACGCCCACTCCCCAATAGCGTTCGGTCTGCAACGCTTCGCCGAGCAAGTGGATATCACGATCTTTCCCAGACTCCGCGAGGTGGCGGGCGGCGCGGATGCGTCCGACGGCGTGCGGGTCGTTTCGCAACTGGGCAGCCCACAGATCGCGAGGCTTGCGCTCCTTCAACTCCATCAAGACGGCGCAGTTCGGATCGACAAGGACCATCGTGGGGTTCATCGTGAGGGGCACGAAGAGCGTGCGATCCTTGTCCGAGATGTCTTCGCGGAAGTAGGTCGGCGGCGCTCCGTCGACGTGAAACTCGACCTCGATTGGAAAGTGAAACACCTCGGCCTCCTGGGTCTGCCGGACGACGATTTGGGCGAGCTTGTCCTTCTCCATCCATTCGTACGTCACGTCGACTTTCGGCGCGCCGGGCCTTTCGGTCCAGTCGTGAAAGAACCGCTCCAACGAACGGCCGGTTTGAGCCTCCAACGCTTGCCGGAAGTCGGAGGTCTCGACGGGTTGATGGGCATGGGCGGTGAGATATCGCTTGACCGCTCCCCAGAACATCGCATCACCGACCCGGTGGCGAAGCATGTGGAGGATGGCCGAGCCCTTGGGATAGGAACGACTATCGAACATGTCGCCCGGATTCTCATAGCCGCGGTCGACGACGGGGCGATCCTTGCCGCCCTCGATCGCGCGCTCCATATTCTGGGAGATGGAGTAGTCGTATTCGTCCCGGCCGAGGTCGTGCTCGTCCCACACGGCGGAGAAGTACGTCGCGAATCCTTCGTTGAGCCAGAGGTGGGACCAGTCCTTGCACGTGACAAGATCGCCGAACCACTGATGAGCGAGCTCGTGGGCGACCAGCCCGTCGGAGCTGAAATCCAGATGGGCGCGCTCATCGTGCAGCGTGCCCGGTCCAAGGGTTGTCGCACTGGTATTCTCCATCCCACCGCCGTATTGCTCGACGCACACCTGGGCGTACTTGTCCCACGGGTATTCGACGCCGATGATGGTGCTGAAGTGTTCAAGCATTTCGACCGTATTGCCGAACGACCGCTTCACGTCCGCGCGGTGCTTTTGCGGCACGTAATAGGTAACCGGCTTGCCTCGCCAGGTCTCTTGCTCGACGTGAAACTCGCCGACCACGAGGGTCATCAGGTACGCGACATGGGGCTTGTCCTGCAGCCAGTGGAAGGTGACGGCGCCGGGCTTGTCGGTCTTTTTGGAAACAAGGCGGCCGTTGGAAATGACCTCGTTGCCTGCGGCCGTGGTGACGGTCATTTCGGTCGTCTGCATCTCATTGGGGTGATCGAAACAGGGAACCCAGTAACGGTTGTCGATCGACTCGCCCTGAGACCAGAGGGCATAGGGCACGTCCGGCTCGGCCTCGCTGGGGGCGAAGAAGTGCAGGCCGGACTTAGGATTGGTGATGGAGTATTCAATCCGAAGCCGAGCCGTGCCGCCCGCGGGAAGCGGGTTGCCGCCGATTAACACGTCGATCGCCTGGCCGTCGTTAATGAAGTTCACCGGCGCAGCGGCCCCGTCGTTCCGCGCAAGGGTGACGGAGGCTACGTCGAAGTCGACGGCGTCGAAGCGGATCGAGGTCGCTTCGCGCAAGGCGACCAGATCGATGGCGGCCGCGCCCGCGACGTGCTTCTTGGGAACGTCGACCCGTAAATCGAGGGCGATGTGCTTGATGTCGATCGGCCGATCCGCCGGGAAACGAAGCGGTTCACTCGGCTTTTTCGACGGTTCCGTCGCGGTTCGCGCCCGTTCGGGCTGCGCGACCGCGGCCGCCGGCTGGAAGGCGATAACGGCTCCAAACAGCAGCAGTCCAAGCCGTGGCAAAGACCGGTACATGCAATGGGACACTACAGGCTCCTTTCCAATGGCGACAGAAGTCCTTCGGCACAAACTCGGGAGACCATCGTAGCGAAAACGAATCAGAATGGTAAGGCAGGTTGGCCCAGGAGGTGGCGGCGCCTCAGAAAGTGCTTCAGGAGGGTGCCACTGGCAGCTTGCTGCCAGTGCTCGATCCCGAAAAACACGGCGCTGCTAGTGCGAGAATGCGCTGCTGGTGCGAGAATCCTTTCTCGCACCCATTCCGTCCGGTCGCGTGGCTGATATGGTTACGACCGGGGGTGGGCCTCATCGTAGGCCGCCTTCAGCCGCTGCGTCGTCAGGTGCGTGTAAACCTGGGTGGTCGAGAGCGACTGGTGGCCCAGCAACTCCTGCACGCTCCGTAAGTCCGCCCCGTTGTTGAGCATGTGGGTGGCGAAGCTGTGTCGAAGGGTGTGGGGGCTGATGCTGGGGTCGAGTCCGCATTGAGCGAGATACTTGTCGAGTTTGCGGCGGACGCTGCGGGTGCTCAGGCGCTGGCCGTGCTTGTTGACAAACAACGCCTCCTGATCGAACGCGGATGACCGGGCGTCCGCTCGGCGAAGCTCCAGGTATTTTTGAATGGCGGCGATGGCCGTTGAGCCGATCGGGGCCGTGCGTTGTTTCTTGCCCTTGCCGCGTACGCGGATCGTCTGGCCGGGGAAGTCAACTTCGGAGAAGTTCAGATCGACGAGTTCGCTGACCCGAACGCCCGTGGAGAACATCACTTCGAGCATGGCCCGGTCTCGAGCGCCGAGGAGCGAGTGATCGTCCGGAGTGGCCAGCAGCTTGGTGATGTCATCAATTTCCAGGAACTTGGGGAGCCGCTTGTCTTGTTTGGGGGTCCGGATCGAAGCGAGCGGATGAGTCTTGATGTATCCGCGACGCAGGCAGAACTTGTAGAAGCTTCGCAACGTGGCGAGCTTGCGCGCAATCGTCGACTTTGAGTAACTCTGCGTTCCCAGGAAGGCAAGATATGCCTTCACGCGCTCGCCGTTGACGTCGCGAAGTTTTTGTTGCAAGTCGGTCTCGTTCACGACGACCGTGGCGGTCGCGGTTGCATCCGCCGGACGGTGTCCGCCGGGTGCCGGCGTTTGGAACCCGCCCGGCGTAGATGCGAACGATTGGCGTCCGCTTGCGCGGGCCAGATCGCCGCCGAGAAATGCACAGAATTGTGCGAGATCCGCGGCATAGCACTTCGCCGTGTGCGGCGAAAAGTGCCGTTCAAACTTCAAATAATTGAGGAACTGATCAATCAATGAATTCTCTATCATGATCGCTGGCCACTAATCGGCGAAACAAACACTTCTCTCCGATCATAGCCGCGAATTATCGGGCGGTCACCGCCCGCGTCCGTTCCGCGGCTATGTGGCGATCTGATCGAGCTCCGTCTCTAATCTTCGACCCATCTGGTAGCTGAGCACGGCGGCATCGAACCAATCGAAGCTGCTCTCACGGTCAGCCGCGAGGGAAGCGAACGCGTCGATGACCTCCGCCTCCTGTCCTGACTGGTATCGGAAGACGAATCGTTCCTCTCCCTTCACCAGAGACAACTGTCGAATGACGCTCATGGCTTCCTTACCTCGCGAGCCCACTGCGTTCGTCCCCACCCCTGGTCCTGGCCTAGAAGTCGGCGTATCGTCGCATGGCAGCAAAATGAAATAAAGTGTTGCTGGCTAACCACGTACTGTCGCCAACCGTAGGCACTGTTGTCGGCGCTTCGGCGACGGGCGAATTCCCGTAAGTCGCGCACCACTGATTCGTGGGAGGCGTCGAAGACTCGTTGGGTTTGGACGAGGAGTCCCCCGGGCGCTTCATGCGATGCGGAGGCTGGGAGGCCGGCCTCGTCGGGAATCGCAGCCGTACCCATCGTCCCGATGCTCGGCCCAGGCCTCGCTCCGTACAGTTGAGCGGAGATTCCGATGCGCGGCGGATCGTAGGGGTCATATTCGCTCACCGCAAAAAGAAGCACCGCGTCGGCGCCGAGTACGTTGCACACCTCGAGTGCGTGAGACGGCGACTCCACACTTACCCGACCTTGGGCCGCCAACGCGGCGAGCACACGGTTGACCGGGATGACGGCGATGCCGTCGACGTCATTGAGTTCGACGGCCATTAAGTCGGCGAAGCGCAGCGGATCGAAGTCCGTCGAACCGCTGTGGTTCAGTCCTGGAGCGACGGCGATAGTGAAAAGAGCCCGTTCCGATCCGGCAGCCAGGCGAGTTTCAACCCGTTTATCCGCTCCGCCGCAGCCGCTCAGGATTCCCACAATTCCCGTGACGATCGCACCAGCCCAAGCTCCGGCAGCCCAGGCGGCGCCGCCTCTCCGAAGCGAGCGGTTGCCGCTCGAGCGGTCCGTGCGTCGGCGATACCAGCCACGGATTCGCATGCCAAAAGCCAGTGAGTTCATCGTCTAAACCCAAGAGGTGCTTGCGTGCCAAACCCCCATTGCGGCAAGTGCCTATAAGCCTCGTATGCCCCACGCGAACAGGCAGGTTCGCGTAGGCAGCCGAGTAGGCGTGTCCGCGCAGCGGCGCGCTCGGGGCCTGGAACAGCGCCGATGACGCAGTTTCTATGTCCGATAATCATGGTCTGTATATCGACCTGATGACGTGCCGGCCTGCATTTGAGGTTCGAGGCTGCTTTTGCGCGTAAAAAAGGCGGAGGATGACGAAACACGCTTCCTAGGGCAGGCAGAATCCTGGCGAGTGGCTAGTTTTCGTCGGTTGCGAGGGCGGTGTCATCCAGAAGGGCATCCGCTATCCGGACGATGATGAGATCGGCAACGCTGCTGACGCCGCTTCGGACGCCCAAGGAGATGCCCTCCAAGGTCGCGTCACAGCCAGGACACAACCAAGTGGCAACGAACAACAGGCCAACGCTCGCAACTTTCTTATAGGAACATTGCTTTCGCATGTTTGTCTCCGACGGCTGACCAGCGCTGGTCAACCAACTATAGGCTACCTTGCCGCGAAATGCCTGACAAGCCGGCTGCGAAATATGCTCCTTATCATCGAGCGTTGCCGTGGTTATGGGCCGACGGGGTTTTCTTCGGGAGAATTCCGCGGCTCAATTCTGTCTCGAACATGCCGTTCGTTGGGGATGAGGCATGTCGCATTCGATCCCGTGAACCCAATCGGTTCGCGACGGCGGACCGTGCGATCATTGGCACTCATACTGAGCCCTCACAATACCTCGCGGCGCGCGCTGTTGCGCCATTTCCGTTATCTCGCGTACGAACCAGCTTCCGCGCCGACGCCGCCAGTCGCCGCGCGCATTATGCCTTACATCGAGCCGGCAAACGAAAAACCGCCCCGGACGCACGTCGGGCTATCCTAAGACACCGGAGCAGCGAAATTGACGGGCAAAAAAGCGATATTTTCGGCAAAGAGAATACCCAACGCGGCGCGGGGACGCTATGATGAAGTAGCGCGCTGCGCGCGTCCGTAGCCGGTGCGGCCGAGCCGACCCCCCGAGTCCGCTGTTATGTGAAGATATGAGCTGCAGCATTTCCGACGAAGAGTTGTGGAGCGGATTGGATCGGCATGCGCCAGACGTGGATGAGCACGTCGCCGTGTGCAGTGAGTGCCGGACGCGGGCGGCGGCGTTCCAGGCGGGCATCAAGTTCGTGGCCGCGGCTTCGATTCCGGACAGCGCGCCGCTTCCGAGCGCCATCGGCTCCTACCGCATTCACCGACGATTGGGCGAGGGCGGCATGGGTCTGGTGTACGAGGGGGAACAGCAGACGCCGCAGCGGCGGGTGGCGATCAAGGTTGTGCGCGGCGGCCCTGCGTCCGGCGGGATCGACGACTATCGCGTTCGGCTCTTTCAAAGAGAGGCCCAGACGCTCGCCCGACTGAAGCATCCGGCGATCGCGGCGATCTATGAGGCGGGCCGGACGGCGGACGGTCAGCATTTTTTCGCCATGGAGCTGGTTTCCGGCCTGCCGTTGGGTGACTACGTCTGCCAGGAACAACCTCCCGCTCGGCGCCGACTTGAGCTGTTCCGCAAAATATGCGACGCCATCAACTATGCGCATCAGCGCGGCGTTATTCATCGCGACCTCAAGCCCACGAACATCGTCGTTGACGCGGAGGGAAACCCGAAGATCCTCGACTTTGGATTGGCGCGGATCACCGATCCCGACGTTACGTTGACCCATTCGGGGACGGAGATCGGGCGCATGATGGGCACGCTTCCGTATATGAGTCCGGAGGAAGCGCGCGGAAACCCGGAAGAGATCGACGTGCGAAGCGATGTGTATTCGCTCGGCGTCATCTTGTACGAGATGATGACCGGCCAGTTGCCCTACGTGGTCAGCAAGTCGGCGCTTCACGAGGCGGTACGGGTCATCTGCGAGGAGCCGCCGAAGCGACCGAGTCTCATTAACCGGTCGGTTCGCGGCGAACTGGAAACCATCACGCTGAAGGCCTTGGAGAAAAAGCCCATCCGGCGTTACCAGAGCGCCGCCCTGCTGGGCGAGGATGTTTCGCGGTATCTGGCGAATCAGCCGATCCTGGCCCGCCGGGCAAGCGTGTTGTACCGGCTTCAGAAGCTCATGGTCCGTCAGAAGATCGCCGTTGCGTTTACGGTGGCGATGCTGCTGGTCGTTGTCGGGGCGGTTTCATGGATTCACCGTACCGAGGACGAGTTGCGGGCCGCGGCGCAGCTCAACGTGGATCTGCAGGATTTGGCGGTGGCCAACCTGGAGCACAATCTG
>Ga0187892_10007217_pt1 | contig 15954 bp, 11 predicted proteins | sample MA1701073metaG_FD_139345 | JGI IMG/M metagenome (GOLD analysis project Ga0187892, IMG submission 139345) | Bio-ooze microbial communities from a basaltic lava cave in the Kipuka Kanohina Cave System on the Island of Hawaii, USA - MA170107-3 metaG ... | reverse complement strand
CCGTCTCCGCCAGCACCTTCGTGATCGCCGCCGTCAGCGTCGTCTTCCCGTGATCCACGTGGCCGATCGTCCCGATGTTGCAGTGCGGCTTCGTCCGCTCGAACTTTTCCTTCGCCATGGTCGTCCTCTTGTCCTTGAGCGCCTTGTCTTGTGAGGGTTTTGCGAATCAAGCCATCTTCTTGCGCACTTCTTCCGCGATCGCCTGAGGCACAGGCTCGTAATGGTCGAAGTGCATCGTGTAGGTGGCGCGGCCCTGCGTCATCGAGCGCAGGTTGTTGACGTAGCCGAACATGTTGGCCAGCGGCACCATCGCGTTGATGACTTGCGCGTTTCCGCGCATCTCCATGTGCGTGATGTGGCCGCGGCGGCTCTGCAGATCGCCGACCACGTCGCCGGTGAATTTCTCGGGCGTCACCACCTCGACCCGCATCATCGGCTCGAGCAGCTTCGGGCCGCATTTTGGAATGCCTTCACGAAACGCGGCGCGGGCCGCGATCTCGAAGGCGAGCGCCGACGAATCGACGTCGTGGGCAGCACCATCGTAGAGCGTGGCCTTGAAGTCGATCATCGGGAAGCCGGCGAGCACGCCGGTCTCTTTGGCCGAGGTCAGCCCTTTTTCGACCGCCGGGATGAATTCCTTCGGTACGTTGCCGCCGGTGACGTCGTTCTCGAATTCGAAGCCCGAACCGGCTTTCAGCGGCTCGAAGGTGAGCTTGATGCGCGCATACTGGCCCGAGCCGCCGGTCTGCTTCTTGTGGACGTAGTCGATGTCCGCCTTGCGCGAGATCGTCTCGCGGTAGGCCACCTGCGGGGCGCCCACGTTCGCCTCGACCTTGAACTCGCGTTTCATGCGGTCGACGATGATCTCGAGATGGAGCTCGCCCATGCCGGCGATGATCGTCTGGCCGCTCTCCTGATCGCTCTTGACGCGGAACGACGGGTCCTCGGCGGCGAGACGCTGAAGCGCCACGCCCATCTTGTCATGGTCGGCCTTGGTCTTTGGCTCGACGGCGACCTCGATGACGGGCTCGGGAAATTCCATGCGTTCGAGGACGATCGGTTTGTTGGGATCGCAGAGCGTGTCGCCGGTGCGTACGTCCTTCATGCCGGCGAAGGCCACGATGTCGCCGGCCCGCGCCTCCTTGATGTCTTCGCGGTTGTTGGCGTGCATCAGCAGCATACGGCCGACCCGCTCCTTGGCGCTGCGCGTCGTGTTGTAGAGGCCGGAGCCCGTCTCGATCACGCCCGAATAGACGCGGGCGAAGGTGAGCGTGCCGACATAAGGATCGTTCATGATCTTGAACGCGAGCGCCGAGAACGGTTCCTCGTCGGTCTTCCTGCGCGTCATCGGCTCGTCGGTGCCGGGTTTGGTGCCTTTCACTTCGGGCAAATCGTTCGGCGCCGGAAGATAGTCGACGACGGCATCGAGCAGCGGTTGCACGCCTTTGTTCTTGAACGCCGTGCCGAGCAGGACCGGCACGAACTTCGCGCCGACGGTGCCCTTGCGGATGCAGGCGATCAGCGTCGGCACGTCCGGTTGTTTGCCCTCGAGATAGGCCTCGAGCGCGGCGTCGTCGGTCTCGACCGCCATCTCGACGAGCTTCTCGTGATGCTCCTTGGCGTGGTCCTCGAGTTCGGCCGGGATTTCGACGACGTCGAACTTCGCGCCGAGCTCTTCGCCGGTCCAGATCACCGCCTTCATGCGGACGAGATCGACGACGCCCTTAAAACCGCCTTCGGCGCCGACCGGGAGCTGGAGGACCAGCGGGTTGGCGCCGAGTTTTTCGCGGATGGCGTCGACGGACATGAAGAAGTCGGCGCCGACGCGGTCCATCTTGTTGACGAAGCAGATGCGCGGAACGCCGTATTTGTCGGCCTGGCGCCATACGGTCTCGGATTGCGGCTCGACGCCGTTGACGCCGTCGAACAGCGCCACCGCGCCGTCGAGCACGCGCAACGACCGCTCGACCTCGATCGTGAAGTCGACGTGTCCGGGCGTGTCGATGATGTTGACGCGGTAGTCGCGCCAGAACGCGGTCGTCGCGGCCGAGGTGATGGTGATGCCGCGCTCCTGCTCCTGCTCCATCCAATCCATCGTCGCGGTGCCTTCGTGCACCTCGCCGATCTTGTACGACTTGCCGGTGTAATAGAGGATGCGCTCGGTGGTCGTGGTCTTGCCGGCATCGATGTGGGCCATGATGCCGATGTTGCGGTAGCGCTCGATGGGATGCGTTCGGGGCATTGACGGTGTCCGTCGCTTTCGCCGTTACCAGCGGTAATGGGAGAAGGCCCGGTTGGCTTCGGCCATCTTGTGCGTGTCCTCCCGCTTCTTGACGGCCGTTCCGCGGTTCTCCGCCGCTTCCATGAGCTCGACCGAAAGGCGCTGGGCCATGGTGCGCTCGGCCCGCGCGCGCGCGGCCGTGATCAGCCAGCGGATCGCGAGGGCCTGGCCGCGCTCCGGCCGCACTTCGACCGGCACCTGATAGGTGGCGCCGCCGACGCGGCGCGAACGCACCTCGATGGCCGGCTTCACGTTGTCGAGCGCGTTGTGGAAGATCTCGACCGGGCTCTTCTTGAGCTTCTTCTCGATCATGTCGAACGAGCCATAGACGATCTGCTCGGCGGCCGCCTTCTTGCCTCGCGACATGACGGTGTTCATGAACTTGGCGACGACGATGTCGCCGTACTTGGCGTCGGGGAGAACTTCGCGCTTGTCGGCGCGGCGGCGGCGGGCCATGGCGGAGGTTCCTTACTTCGGGCGCTTGGCGCCGTATTTCGAGCGGCGCTGGCGGCGCTTGGCGATCCCTTGGGTGTCGAGCGTGCCGCGGATGATGTGATAGCGGACGCCGGGCAGATCCTTGACGCGGCCGCCGCGGATCATGACGACCGAGTGTTCCTGGAGGTTGTGGCCCTCGCCCGGGATATAGCTCACCACCTCGTAGTGGTTGGTGAGTCGGACCTTGGCAACCTTGCGCATGGCCGAGTTGGGCTTCTTGGGCGTCGTCGTGTAGACGCGCGTGCACACGCCGCGCTTTTGCGGCGAGGATTCCAGGGCGGGAGACTTGCTCCGCCACTTCGGCGCCGTCCGCGCCCTGCGGATCAGCTGATTGATCGTCGGCATCCGATGTCCTCTCGTCCGTCTCCGCGTCCGGCGCCCCGCCGCCGGGCTTGCCCTTCTCTCCGTCCTCGCCCCGCCCGTCCGCACGCGTTCCCGCTTTCCATCGCGGACGCCGGACAAAAAGACCGACCGACAAGCCCGCTCGGGCTTCGTTCGGCCGGTGCAGCGCCGCCCGCTCTTTGGAGGCCCCGAGGGGCACAAATCAGGGCGTGAAGCTTGGATCTAAAAACAGCCGCGGGACCGGCTGCGCCTCGGCGCGTGCCGGAGCCCCCGCTCGGTCCTGCTGAGTGGCGCGGAAATTAGTCGCCGCTTTCAGTTCCGTCAAGCGCTTAGCGGGAGGTTTTCGCCGCAAACCCGACACTGCCCGTGCTGCGCCGCGGGCGTTCTGTCGCAGTGCAGCAGGAAGCGTGGGATTCCGCGAAAACAGGGCGGATCCCGTGGGATCCGCCCTGCTCGTCTTGACGACGCCCATTCCGTCAGCGCGCGCCGGCGGCGGTGGCCTTCTCCATCTCGCGCGCCTCCTTCTCCTTCCGCTGGGCGATGAGTTTCTGATCGCGCTCCATTGCGTCGTGGCGCAGGCGCTTCATCACGCTGCCGGTGCCGGCCGGGATCAGGCGGCCGACGATGACGTTCTCCTTCAGGCCGGTGAGGTCGTCGCGCTTGCCGTTGACGGCGGCCTCGGTCAGCACCCGCGTCGTCTCCTGGAACGAGGCGGCGGAGATGAAGCTCTTGGTCTGCAGGCTGGCCTTGGTGATGCCCTGGAGAACGGGCCGCGCCTCGGCGGCCTTGAGCTTCTCCTGCGCCGCGCGGGTGTTGACCTCGTCATATTCGTCGCGGTCGATCTGCTCGCCGACGAGGAACGTGGTATCGCCGGGATCGGTGATCTCGACCTTCTGCATCATCTGCCGGATGATGACCTCGATGTGCTTGTCGTTGATCTTGACGCCCTGCAGGCGGTAGACCTCCTGGATCTCCTTGATGAGATACTCGGCCAGCGCCTCCACGCCCTTGACGGCGAGGATGTCGTGCGGGACCGGATTGCCGCTCATCAGGAGATCGCCCCTTTCGATGACGTCGCCTTCCTGCACCGTGATGTGCTTGCCCTTCGGGATGAGATATTCGCGGGGCTCGCCGTCCTCCGGCCGGACGATGATGCGGCGCTTGGCCTTGTAGTCTTTGCCGAACTCCACGCGGCCCGCGATCTCGGCGATGATCGCATGGTCCTTGGGGCGCCGCGCCTCGAACAGCTCGGCCACCCGCGGCAGACCGCCCGTGATGTCGCGCGTCTTCGTGGTCTCGCGCGGGATGCGCGCGAGCACGTCGCCGGCCTTCACGTCGGCGCTGTTCTCGACCGACAGGATCGCGTCGACCGAGAGGAAGTAGCGGGCCTCGGCGCCGTTCGGGAGCGTGAGCACGCGGCCGTTGGCGCCCTTGATCTGAATCCGCGGACGCAGATCCGCGCCGCGCGCCTGCTGGCGCCAATCGACCACCACCTTGCTCGAGATGCCGGTCGCCTCGTCGGTGACCTCGCGCATCGAAGTGCCCTCGATGAGATCGAGATACTCGACCGTGCCCTCGCGCTCGGTGAGGATCGGGATCGTGTAAGGATCCCATTCCGCCAGGCGCTGGCCCTTGGTCACCTTGGTGCCGTCGTCGACGTAGAGCTTGGCGCCGTGGGGCACGCGGTGGCGCGCGCGCTCGCGGTTGTTCTCGTCCTTCAAGACGATCTCGAGGTTGCGGCTCATCGCAATGAGCCGCCCGTCGCTGTTCTTGACGACGTTCCTGTTGGCGAGCGTGATCGTCGCGTCGAGCGGCGCCTCGACGGTGCTCTGTTCGGCGCCGCGCTGGGCGGCGCCGCCGATGTGGAAGGTCCGCATCGTGAGCTGCGTGCCCGGCTCGCCGATCGACTGCGCGGCGATCACGCCGATCGCCTCGCCGATGTTCACCGGCGTGCCGCGGGCGAGATCGCGCCCGTAGCACCTGCCGCACACGCCGATCTTGGTCTGGCAGGTGAGCACCGAGCGGATGCGCACCAAGTCGATGCCCGCCTTCTCGATCGCCTCGGCCGCGGCCTCGTCGATCATGTCGCCGGCCTTGACCAGCACCTTGCGCTTGTTAGCGGGATCGACGATGTCCTCGACCGCGGTGCGGCCCAGGATACGCTCGGCGAGCGACACCACGATCTCGCCGCCTTCGACGATCGTACGGACGCGGATGCCTTCGTGCGTGCCGCAATCTTCCTCGGTGATGATGCAGTCCTGCGCCACGTCGACGAGCCGGCGGGTGAGATAGCCCGAGTTCGCGGTCTTGAGCGCGGTGTCCGCGAGGCCCTTCCTCGCGCCGTGCGTCGAGTTGAAGTACTCGAGCACGGTCAGGCCTTCCTTGAAGTTTGAGATGATCGGCGTCTCGATGATCTCGCCCGAGGGCTTGGCCATGAGTCCGCGCATGCCGGCCAGCTGCTTGATCTGCGCCGGTGAGCCGCGCGCACCCGAATGCGCCATCATGTAGACCGGGTTGAGCGGCTCGCCCGGCCTGATCGCCTGCATCTCCTTCATCATCGCCTCGGCGACCCTGTCGGTGCACGCCGTCCAGGCGTCGACGACCTTGTTGTACTTCTCGCCCTGCGTGATGAGGCCGTCCTGGTACTGCTGCTCGTAGTCCTTGATCTTGGTCTGCGTCTCCGCGATCAGCTTCTCCTTCGCCGGCGGGATCTTGAGATCGTCCTTGCCGAACGAGATGCCGGCGCGGCAGGCATAGTTGAAGCCCAGGCCCATCACCCGGTCGGCGAAGATCACGGTCTCCTTCTGCCCGCAATGGCGGTAGACCATGTCGATGACGTTGGAGATCTCCTTCTTCGTGAGCACCTGGTTGATGAGGTGGAACGGCACGTTCGGGTGCTTGGGCAGCACTTGCGAGAGGATCATGCGCCCGGGCGTCGTGATCACCTTCAGCTCGATCGGCTTGCCCGAGCCATCCTTGGTGCGGAAGATCGAGCGGATGCGGGTGTGCAGGTGAATCGCCTTCGAGGCGAGCCCGTGCTCGATCTCGGCCACGTCGGCGAAGAAGGGCACGCGGTGCGCCGTGTATTTGCCGCTCTTTACCGCCTTCCAGACGGCGCCGTGATCGGACATGTCCGGCTCGCGCATCGTGTGGTCGGGATCGCGCACGACGAGGCTGCCGCTCGCGAGCCCGTGTTCGAGCGCATCCTGCGACGGCACGCCGAGCTTCGGCCCCACGAGATCGGCGCGCTCGTAGGAGAGGTGGTAGAGGCCGAGCACGATGTCCTGCGAGGGCACGATGATCGGCTTGCCGTTGGCGGGGCTCAGGATGTTGTTGGTCGACATCATGAGCACGCGCGCCTCGAGCTGCGCCTCGAGCGACAGCGGCACGTGCACGGCCATCTGGTCACCGTCGAAGTCGGCGTTGAACGCGGTGCAGACCAGTGGGTGGAGCTGGATCGCCTTGCCCTCGATCAGCACCGGCTCGAACGCCTGGATGCCGAGGCGGTGCAAAGTCGGCGCGCGGTTCAAGAGCACCGGGTGCTCGCGGATCACCTCTTCCAAGATGTCCCAGACTTCCGGCAGCTCCTTCTCGACCTTGCGCTTGGCCGCCTTGATCGTGGTGGCGAGCGCGCGCTTCTCGAGCTTGGCGTAGATGAACGGCTTGAACAGCTCGAGCGCCATCTTCTTGGGCAGGCCGCACTGGTGCAGCAGCAGTTCGGGACCGACGACGATCACCGAGCGGCCCGAATAGTCGACGCGTTTGCCGAGCAGGTTCTGGCGGAACCGGCCCTGCTTGCCCTTCAGCATGTCCGAGAGCGACTTGAGCGGCCGCTTGTTGGCGCCGGTGATGACGCGCCCGCGGCGCCCGTTGTCGAACAGCGCATCGACGGCCTCCTGCAGCATGCGCTTTTCGTTGCGGATGATGATGTCCGGCGCGCGCAGCTCGATCAGGCGCTTCAGGCGGTTGTTGCGGTTGATGACGCGGCGGTAGAGGTCGTTAAGATCCGAGGTGGCGAAGCGGCCGCCGTCGAGCGGGACGAGCGGGCGGAGCTCGGGTGGGATGACCGGGATGATGTCCATGATCATCCATTCCGGCTCGCTGCCCGATTCCAGGAACGCCTCGACGAGCTTCAGGCGCTTGACGAGCTTCTTGCGCCGCGCCTCCGACTTGGTCTCGCGCAGCTCCTCGCGAAGCTTCACCTTCTCCTCGCTCATCTCGAGCACCGACAGCATCTGTTTCAGCGCCTCGGCGCCGATGCTGACGCTGAACGCGTCCGGCCCGAACTCGTCCTGCGCCTTCTGGTACTGCTCCTCGTTCAGCACCTGGTGCATCTTGAGGTTGGTGAGGCCGGGCTCGATGACGACGTACATCTCGAAATAGAGCACCCGCTCGAGATCGCGCAGCGTCATGTCGAGCAGAAGGCCGATGCGCGAGGGCAGCGACTTCAGGAACCAGATGTGCGCCACCGGCGAGGCCAGCTCGATGTGGCCCATGCGCTCGCGCCGCACCTTCTGCAAGGTCACCTCGACGCCGCACTTCTCGCAGGTGATGCCCTTGTACTTCATCCGCTTGTACTTGCCGCACAAGCACTCGTAGTCCTTGATCGGCCCGAAGATGCGGGCGCAGAAGAGGCCGTCCCGCTCCGGCTTGAAGGTGCGGTAGTTGATCGTCTCGGGCTTCTTCACCTCCCCGCTCGACCACTGCTTGATCTGCTGCGGGCTCGCAATCGAGATGCGGATCTGATCGAAATCCTCGGTCTTCTTGACCGGGCCGAACACGCTCGTAATCAGTTCGTTCATCGCCATTTCGGTTCTGCCTTCCTGAAAGGCCTGTAGGTCACGCCGCTCACTGCTGCTGCGCGATCTTCTGCGTCTCGCTCTGCTTCAACTCGACATTGAGGCCGAGCGAGCGGAGCTCCTTGACCAGCACATTGAAGCTTTCGGGGATGCCCGCCTGGAACGTGTCGGAGCCGCGCACGATCTTCTGATAGGCGTCGGTGCGGCCGGCCACGTCGTCGGACTTGACCGTGAGCATCTCCTGCAAGGTGTAGGCGGCGCCGTAGGCTTCGAGCGCCCACACCTCCATTTCGCCGAAGCGCTGGCCGCCGAACTGCGCCTTGCCGCCCAGCGGCTGCTGGGTGACGAGGCTGTAGGGGCCGATCGAACGCGCGTGGATCTTGTCGTCCACGAGGTGATGCAGCTTCAGCATGTAGATGTAGCCGACCGTCACTCGGCGCTCGAACGGCTCGCCGGTGCGCCCGTCGACGAGCGTCACCTGGCCCGAGGCGTCGAGGCCCGCGGCCTTCAAGAGCTGCACGATGTCGTCCTCGCGCGCGCCGTCGAAGACGGGCGTCGAGACCGGCAAACCGCCCCTCAAGCTTTCCGCGTAGCGCAGCAGCTCCTCGTCGGACATGTGGCTGTAGTGCCTGCGGTAGTCGCTTTCGCCGTAGACCTCGCGCAGCATGTGGCGGATGTTCCTGACCGCCTCCGACTTGGCGCCGCGCGCCGCCTGCTGGGCGATGTCGCCGATCTGGCGGCCCAATCCGGCCACCGCCCAGCCCAAGTGCGTCTCGAGGATCTGCCCGACGTTCATGCGGCTCGGCACGCCCAAGGGGTTGAGCACGAGATCGACCGGCGTTCCGTCTTCGAGATAGGGCATGTCCTCGATCGGCGCGATCTTGGAGACGACGCCTTTGTTCCCGTGGCGGCCGGCCATCTTGTCGCCGGGCTGCATCTTGCGCTTCACGGCCACGAAGACCTTGACCATCTTCATGACGCCGGGCGGCAGTTCGTCGCCGCGCTGCAGCTTCTCGACCTTGTCGCTGAAACGCGCCTCGATGCGGGCGACGGCGGCGTCGAAGATCTTGGTCTGATCCTCGATCTTCTGCATCACCTTGTCGTCCTTGACCGAGATATTGCGCCAGTTGCCTTGCGGCATCTCGTTGAGGACGTCCGAGCTGAGCTTGGCTCCGGCTTTGATGCCCTTCATCCCCGAGGACGCGGTTTCGTCCTTCAGGAGATCGAACAGCGCCTTGTAGTAGTTGCGCTCTAGGATCGCCTTCTCGTCGTCGCGGTCCTTGGCGAGGCGCGCGATCTCCTGGCGCTCGATGGCCATCGCGCGCTCGTCCTTCTCGATGCCGCGGCGCGAAAACACCCGCACCTCGACCACGGTGCCGGTGACGCCGGGCGGCACGCGCAAGCTCGTGTCGCGCACATCGGACGCCTTCTCGCCGAAGATGGCGCGGAGGAGCTTCTCTTCCGGCGTCATCGGCGATTCGCCCTTGGGCGTGACCTTGCCGACGAGGATGTCCCCCGGCTTCACATCGGCGCCGATGGCGACGATGCCGGCCTCGTCGAGGTTCTTGAGCGCTTCCTCGCCGACGTTCGGGATGTCGCGCGTGATCTCCTCGGGCCCGAGCTTGGTGTCGCGCGCCATGACTTCGAATTCCTCGATGTGGATCGAGGTAAAGACGTCGTCGCGCACGATGCGCTCGGAGATGAGGATCGAGTCCTCAAAGTTGTAGCCGTTCCACGGCATGAACGAGACCAGCACGTTGCGGCCGAGCGCCAGCTCGCCGAGGCTCGTCGAGGGGCCGTCGGCGATGATCTCGCCCTTGTCGACGTGGTCGCCCACCTTCACCAGCGGACGCTGCGTGATGCAGGTGTTCTGGTTCGAGCGCTGGAACTTCAGGAGATTGTAGATGTCGACCGCGGGCGAATTGCTGTCGTCGGCGCGCGCGCGGATCACGATGCGCGTCGCGTCGATCTGGTCGACGGTGCCGGCTCGGCGCGCCACGATCGTGGCGCCCGAGTCGCGCGCCACCACCGCCTCCATGCCGGTGCCGACCAGCGGCGCCTCGGCCTGCAGCAGCGGCACCGCCTGGCGCTGCATGTTCGAGCCCATCAGCGCGCGGTTTGCGTCGTCGTTCTCGAGGAAGGGGATCAGCGACGCCGCCACGGACACGAGCTGCTTCGGCGAGACGTCGATGTAGTCGATGCCCTCGGGGGTGACCATCACGAAATCGCCGGCCTTGCGGCAGGGGATGAAGTCCTCCAGGAAGCGGCCGTTCTTGTCCAGCGGCGCGTTGGCCTGCGCGATCGTGTACTGCGCCTCCTGCATCGCGGAGAAGTAGTCCACGTGCTCGGAGACCTTGCCCTTCTCGACCTTGCGGTAGGGCGTCTCGATGAAGCCGTACTTGTTCACGCGCGCATAGGTCGCGAGCGAGTTGATGAGGCCGATGTTGGGGCCTTCCGGCGTCTCGATCGGGCAGATACGGCCGTAGTGCGTCGGGTGCACGTCGCGCACCTCGAAGCCGGCGCGCTCGCGCGTGAGGCCGCCCGGACCGAGCGCCGAGAGCCGCCGCTTGTGGGTGATCTCCGAGAGCGGATTGGTCTGGTCCATGAACTGCGAGAGCTGCGACGAGCCGAAGAACTCGCGCACCGCCGCCGCCACCGGCTTGGCGTTGATGAGATCGTGCGGCATGACCGAATCGATCTCGACCGTCGACATGCGCTCCTTGATTGCCCGCTCCATGCGGAGGAGGCCGATGCGGAACTGGTTCTCCATCAGCTCGCCAACCGAGCGGACGCGCCGGTTGCCGAGATTGTCGATGTCGTCGATCTCGCCGCGCCCATCCTTCAGTTCGACGAGCACTTTGACGATCGCCAGCACGTCGTGCTTGCGCAGCACGCGCACGGTGTCGGCGACCTCGATGCCGAGGCGCATGTTCATCTTCACGCGGCCGACCGCGGACAAATCGTACCGCTCGGAGTCGAAGAAAAGACCGTTCAGCAGCGCATCGCCCGCCTCGACCGTCGGCGGCTCGCCGGGCCGCATCACGCGGTAGATGTCGAGCAACGCCTCTTCGCGGTTGCGGTTCTTGTCGGCCGCGAGCGTGTTCCGGATGTAGGGGCCGACGTTGATGTGGTCGATGGCCAGGACCGGCAGTTCCTTGACGCCGGCCGCGAGCAGCTTCTCGATGGTCTGCGGCGTCACTTCGTCGCCGGCCTCGATGTGGATCTGGCCGGTCTTCTCGTTGACGATGTCGATTGCGGCGTAGTTGCCGTAGAGCTCCTCGTTCGGTGCGATGCGGTCCTTGAGGCCCTGGTCCTGGAGCCGCTTGATGAGCCGCGGGGTCATCTTGTCGCCCACCTCGGCCACCTTCTTGTGCGACTTGGCGTCGATCATGTCGCCGACGAGCTTGACGCCTTTCATGCGCTCGGGGTCGAACCTCGTGACCCAGCCCCTGTCGCTGCGCTTGTAGACGATCTGCGCGTAGAAGTAGTTGAGGATCTCCTCCTGCGACATGCCGGTAATCTCGCCCGGATCAACCGGCTTGCCCTGCTTCCTGCGGTCCTCGACGAGCTTCTCGGACTCGGCGCTCGGGAGCGCCATGAGCAGCGTCGTCACCGGCAGCTTGCGGCGGCGGTCGATGCGCACGTGTACGATGTCCTTGGCGTCGAACTCGAAGTCGAGCCAGGAGCCGCGATAGGGGATAACGCGCGCGGCGAAGAGATACTTGCCCGAGGAATGGGTCTTGCCCTTGTCGTGGTCGAAGAAGACGCCCGGCGAGCGGTGCATCTGGGAAACGATCACGCGCTCCGTGCCGTTCACCACGAAGGTGCCGTTCTTGGTCATGAGCGGCATGTCGCCCATGTAGACGTCCTGCTCTTTGACGTCGCGCACCGACTTGGCGCCGGTCTCCTCGTCGACATCGAACACGACGAGGCGCAGCTTCACCTTCAGCGGCGCCGCGTAGGTCATGCCGCGCTGCTGGCACTCTTCCACGTCGAACTTCGGTGTTTCGAGCTCGTAGTGGACGAACTCCAGCGTCGCCTTGCCCGAGAAATCGGTGATCGGAAAGACCGTGTGGAACACTTCCTCGAGGCCCCACTGGCCGCGCTGGCCGAGTGCGGTCTCGGCCTGCAGGAAGTGATCGTAGGAATTCTTCTGGACCTCGATCAGGTTGGGCATCGGGGCCACTTCGGCAATGCGGCCGAAGGTCTTGCGGATGCGCGTGCGACCGGTAAACGCTTTCGCCATTGCTTATTCCTCAATAGGAGCCCGCGCGGGGCCCCCGCTCTTCCATCACGCCGCCGGAGCCAATCGGCTCCGCCGGAAACTCTTCGACGTCCATTCCCCGCGGCCGGCACTGCGGGCGCGCGCCATGCGCCCGTTCGAGACGGCAAAACGACCCGTGGGCCGCCGGACGCATGCCCGGCAGCCCCCGCCTCTTGCTTCGCTCGTTGGGTGAGATGGCCAAGCTTACTTGAGCTCGACCGTCGCACCTGCTGCTTCGAGCTGCTTCTTGAGCTTGTCGGCTTCGTCTTTGTTGACGCCTTCTTTGACCGGTTTGGGCGCGCCTTCGACCAGGTCCTTGGCTTCCTTCAAGCCGAGGCTCGTGATCGCGCGCACCTCCTTGATGACGTTGATCTTGTTGGCTCCGGCGGCGGCGAGGACGACGGTGAACTCCGTCTTCTCCTCTTTCTTCTCGCCTGCCGCAGCCGCCGCCGGGGCGGCCGCCATGGCGACCGGAGCCGCCGCCGACACGCCCCACTTTTCTTCCAGCATCTTCGAGAGCTGAGCCGCCTCGATGACGGTCAGGCCCGAAAGGTCGTCCACAATCTTAGCCAGATCGGCCATTTTCGCTTACTCCTCGAACTTCCGATGTTGCGTGACGGCTCACGCCGCCTCTTTCTTCCCATAGGCACCGAAGACCCGCGCCAGTTGCGACGCGGGCGCCTGGGCCACGACCGCCAGCCGCGTGGCCGGGGTCTGGATCATGGCGATCAATCGGCCACGCAGCTCGTCCAGGGACGGCAGTTTCGCCAAGGCATCGACGCCGGTGCGATCGAGCAGGTCGCCATCGAGGCAGCCGGCGACGATCGTCAGCTTCTGATTGTCCTTGGCGTATGCCGCAACGACCTTCGCCGCCGCGACCGGATCGGTCGAGTAGGCGATGGCCGTGGGACCCTTGAAGCGATCGGCGAGGCCGCTGAACCTGGTGTCCTTGAGGGCGAGACGGGCAAGCCGGTTCTTGGTCACTTTGAACCGGGCCCCGGCGGCGCGCACTTTCTTGCGCAAGTCCGTTGCCTCGGCGACCGTCAGCCCGCTCGACTGGGTGACGACGACGAGGGCGGCCTTGCCGAAAATGTCGCGCAGCGCGGCGACCTGATTCGCCTTTGCCGCTCGATCCACCTTGACCACTCCTTCACATGCCCGCCTCCGCGCGATCGCGCTTCAACGGGCGGTTCGCAGCATCCGACGTGCTCCTTTGCACATCGGCACGATCGCCTGTCCCAGAAGTTCGAGGTCGCGTTGCTCTTGCGAACGACGAAACCCTTCACCTCCGTCTATTGCAGGCCCCTTTCGGGCTTAGGTCAGACCAAGTCTGATACCTGCAGTCTCGGACAGGGCCGGAGCGGATCGGGCCGAAGCCGTTTCCGCTCCGCTAGACGCCGCCGTTGCGTCCAAGGGGACGCAACTATCGGCGAATTCCTTATCGCTGGACGGCGGCGACGCCGCCCAGCTCGGTGGGGTCGATCTGGAGCCCGGGCCCCATGGTCGAACTCACGCTCACTTTCTTTATATAAGTGCCTTTCAGACTCTGCGGCCGCGCGGCGTTGATCGCGGCGAAGATGGCGCGGACATTGTCCTCGATCGCCTTTTCGCTGAAGCTGGCCTTGCCGATGCCGGCATGGACCACGCCCGCCTTGTCCGCCTTGTATTGCACCTGACCGCCCTTGGCCGCCTTCACCGCCTCGGTGACGTTGGGCGTGACGGTGCCGAGCTTCGGGTTCGGCATGAGACCACGCGGGCCCAACACCTTGCCGAGCTTGCCGACGACAGCCATCATGTCCGGGGTGGCGATCACGCGGTCGAAGTTGATCTCGCCCTTTTCCACCTTCTCGGCAAGGTCCTGGGCGCCGACGAGGTCGGCGCCGGCCGCCTTGGCCTCGGCCGCCTTGGCGTCCTTGGCGAACACGGCGACGCGCACGGTCTTGCCGGTGCCGCCTGGAAGCGTCACGGCGCCGCGCACGGTCTGATCCGATTGCTTCGGATCGATCCCGAGGTTGAACGTAATCTCGATCGTCTCGTCGAACTTGGCGGTGGCGTTCTTCTTGACGAGCTTCACGGCGTCGGCGAGCGCGTAGACCTTCTCGCGGTTGACCGAGCCGAAGGCGGAGCGGAAGCGCTTGCTGTGCTTGGCCATGGCCCTACTCCACCACCTCGAGGCCCATGGAGCGGGCGGAGCCCGCAAGCTGCTTGACCGCGCCTTCGATGTCGTTCGCGTTTAAGTCCTTCATCTTGTGCTTCGCGATTTCTTCCAACTGCTTCTTCGTCACCTTTCCAGCGATCGCGCGGCCCGGCGTCTTGGAGCCGCTCTCCAGGCCCGCCGCCTTCTTGATGTAGTAGCTGGCCGGCGGCGTCTTCGAGACGAAGGTGAAGCTCCGGTCCGAGTACACGGTGACGATCACCGGGATGGGCGTGCCCGGCTCCATCGACTTCGTCGCCGCGTTGAACTGCTTGCAGAACTCCATGATGTTGAGTCCGCGCTGACCGAGCGCGGGGCCGATCGGCGGCGAGGGATTCGCTTGCCCGGCCGGCACCTGGAGTTTCACGTAGCCTTCCACCTTCTTCATCGCCACTGCTCCTCACGCAGGCCCGAAGGCCTAATTCGGAGGCGGAAAAGCGCCGCCTCCTCGCGCTGCGCGGTCCGGCTTTGGCCTGCCTCCCGCGCGTTCACCGCCTCCAACATCCTCCGCTTTGCGGAGGATGCTGGGGACGGCGCTCAGGTCTTCTCGACCTGACCGAACTCCAGCTCGACCGGCGTCGGCCGACCGAAGATCGAGACCGAGACTTTGAGGCGGTTGCGTTCGCTGTCCACCTCCTCGACCACGCCGTTGAAGCTCTCGAACGGGCCGTCGCTGACCCGCACCTGCTCGCCGACCTCGAACACGATCGAGCTCTTTGGCCGCTCGACGCCCTCGCGCACCTGCTTCAGGATGTTCTCGGCCTCGCGGTCGCTGATCGGCAACGGTTTGCCGTGCGCGCCGAGGAAATTCGTGACTTTGGCCGTGTTCTGGACCAAGTGCCAAGTGTCGTCGTTCAACTCCATCTTGATCAGCACGTAGCCGGGGAAGAGCTTGCTCTCCGCCGAGACCTTGGCGCCGCGGCGCATCTGCACGACTTCCTCGGTCGGCACCAGAACCTCGCTGATGTTGTCGGCGAGGCCCTTGGCCTCGGCCTGCTCTTTGATCGATTGCGCAACCTTCTTCTCGAAGCCCGAATAGGCGTGAACGACGTACCAGCGCTGCGCCATGGCTCTAGCGGCCCAAGCCCAGGAGAGATTTCATCACGAAGCTCAGGATCGTGTCGGTGAGCAGGAAGAAAATGGCGACGAGCGTCACCATGACGAACACCATGAGCGTCGCCTGCAGCGTCTCGCGCCGACTCGGCCAAGTGACCTTGGCCGTCTCTTGCCGCACTTCGCGGAGAAATCTGACGATGTTTGCCATGTCCTCGCTATCTCGCGCCAACCGCCGGGAAATTGCCTAGGATCGCGCCGGCTTGGCAGGGGTGGAGGGCCTCGAACCCCCAACCTTCGGTTTTGGAGACCGACGCTCTGCCAATTGAGCTACACCCCTAAGTTCGGACGACAGAAGACAGACGACAGAGATCAGATGGTGGTCGCCTGTCGTCCGTTCACTGTCTACTTCAGGATCTTGGAGACGACGCCGGCGCCGACGGTCTTGCCGCCCTCGCGGATGGCGAAGCGCAGGCCCTCGTCCATGGCGATCGGCTGGATCAGCTCCACCTCCATCCGGATGTTG
>Ga0187892_10007215_pt1 | contig 15954 bp, 15 predicted proteins | sample MA1701073metaG_FD_139345 | JGI IMG/M metagenome (GOLD analysis project Ga0187892, IMG submission 139345) | Bio-ooze microbial communities from a basaltic lava cave in the Kipuka Kanohina Cave System on the Island of Hawaii, USA - MA170107-3 metaG ... | reverse complement strand
CTGGTGGCGCTGTACGACCGCACCGACGAGCTGCGGGCGCAGCGCGAGCTGATCGCGAGGGAGAAGCTGGCCACGGTGGGCGAGATCGCCAGTGGCGTCGCGCACGAGGTCAACAATCCGCTCGCCGCGATCCGCATGGAAGCCGAGCTGCTGGGTCGCTCCACCTCGGACCCCGACGCCGGCGCGGCGGCGACGTCCATTGTGAGGGAGGTCGACCGCGCGGCCCGCATCGTGCGCAGCCTGCTGCGCCTGGCGCGGCGCGCCGACACGACCCCCACCCGCATCCAGATGAACGAGCTGGTCCGGGACGTCGTCGAGATCCGCCAACGCGTGCTCCGCGCCGAGTCGGTCGCGATCCACGTCACGATGGACCAGGCGGCCCCGGCGGTCGTCGGCCTGGGTCAGGAGCTGCAGCAGGTGGTCATCAACCTCGTGACCAACGCGGAGCACGCGGTGCGCGGGCGACAGGCCGCGGTGATCCGGCTCGCCACGCAGGCGCGCGGCGGCTGGGTACAGCTCGTGGTCGAAGACTCTGGTCCCGGCGTGCCCTACGAGATCCGGCACCGCATCTTCGATCCGTTCTTCACGACCAAGGCGCCCGACGAAGGGTCGGGGCTCGGCCTCTCGATCTGCCAGCGCGTGGTGAGCGAAGTCGGCGGCCGGATCTGGCTGGAGGATTCCCCGGAGCTGGGCGGCGCGCGCTTCGTCGTCGAGCTGCCCGCCGCCCCGGAACGGCTCGACACCATCGGGTGAACGACTGACCCCGGGCGCAAGCCCGGGGTGCCCGGGTCAGTTCCTACGCCTCCAGGATATACCGCCGATAAGAGACCAGCACTCCGATGCCGTACACCCCGACCGCCAGGAGCAGCGCTCCCAGCCGCCAGTCGCTCTGAAGCTGCCAGATCCCCGCCGCGGCGTAGCCCGCCCCCGCCAGGAACCCGAGCCCGACGACTTCCCTGCGGGCCATCAGGACCCCGAAGACGTACCCCCAGCTGAACCCGGCGAGGCCCAGAAACACGACGGCGTTGGGGAACACCTTTTCCCAGAAGTCGATCAGGTTGAGCCCGCCGGCGAAGGCGCAGAACAGGCCGATCACGGCGTGCATCGCCAGGTGCGCCGCGAGCGGCAGCGGCAGGGTGCCCATGCGGTTGAAGGTCATGGCGTTAAAATACAGGCGATGCAGGCGACCCGCACCTACCTCGCGCTCGAGTCCCGGGACGCGTTCGCGCCCGCCTTCGGGGAGTTCCCGGGCCTCGCCGTCGCGCGCGTGGCGGACCCCGGCCCCGACCTGTATCGCCGCTGCTACCGCACCGTGGGGGACGGCTACCACTGGCGCGACCGCTGGGACTGGACCGACGACCAGATCCGCGCGCACCTGACGCAGCCTGAGATCACACTGTACACCGCCACCGAGCACGACGCCCTCCTCGGGTGGTACGAGCTGCGCCGCGTGCCCCCCCCCGGCGACGGCTCGGTCGAGATTGCCTACTTCGGCCTCGTCGCCGAGGCGCTGGGCCGGGGGCTCGGCCGGCACCTGCTGTCCTGCGCCGTGCGCGACGCCTGGGCGCTCGGCGCCACGCGCGTGTGGGTCCATACCTGCACGCTCGATCATCCCAACGCGCTGCCCAACTACCGGGCGCGCGGGTTCACACCCTATCACACCGAGCACTACGAGGTATCGCTCCCGTGACCGCTACGCCGCCCCCACCCGCTCCGCCCGCCGTATCCTGGCGGTCCCGATTCAAGAAGCAGCTGATCATTGCCGGGATCATCCTGACCCCGATCCTGCTCGTCGCCCTGTATACGTGGTCTGCGCTCACCTGGAACTTCTCCGAGGGCGAGCGCGCCGGCTATGTGCAGAAGCTCTCGAAGCGTGGCTGGCTCTGTAAGACCTGGGAGGGTGAGCTGGCCATGGTGTCCATGCCGGGCCAGGCTCCGGAGAAGTTCCTGTTCACCGTGCGCGACGACGTGGTCGCCCAGCACGTGAATCAAACCCTCGGCAAGCGCGTCGCGCTCACCTACCAGCAGCACAAGGGGATCCCGACGAGCTGCTTCGGCGAGACCGAGTATTTCGTGGTGGCCGTCCGGGTCACGGAATGACCACCGGTAACAGCTTCGGGAGCCGCGCGGCGCTCGCGGTGGGCGGCACGAGCTACGAGATCCATCGGCTCGACGCGCTGGAGCGGCGTGGACTCCCCGTCGGCCGGCTTCCCTACTCGCTCAAGATCCTGCTCGAGAATCTGCTGCGCCGCGAAGATGAACGCACCGTGCGGGCGGCGGAGATCGAGAAGCTGGCGCGCTGGGACCCGGCCAAGCCATCGGACGACGAAATCGCGTTCATGCCGGCCCGCGTCCTGATGCAGGACTTCACCGGCGTGCCCGCCGTGGTGGACCTCGCGGCGATGCGCGACGCGATGCGGCGCATGGGCGGCGATCCGGGGCGTGTGAACCCCTTGCTCCCCGCCGAGCTGGTGATCGACCACTCCGTGATCGTGGACGAGTTCGGCACGGCGACGGCCTTCCAGACGAACGCGGAGCTCGAGTTCCGCCGCAACCGCGAGCGCTACGCGCTGCTGCGGTGGGCGCAACAAACCTTCCGCGGCTTCCGCGTCGTGCCCCCCGACACCGGCATCGTCCACCAGGTGAACCTCGAGTACCTGGCGCGCGTCGTCTTCACGACCGACGACGCCGCGCCACAGGCGTATCCCGACACGCTCGTGGGCACCGACTCGCACACCACGATGATCAACGGGCTGGGCGTGCTGGGCTGGGGCGTGGGCGGGATCGAGGCCGAGGCGGCGATGCTCGGCCAGCCGGTCTCGATGCTGATCCCGCAGGTCGTGGGCTTCCGCCTCACGGGCCGGCTCGCGCCGGGCGCGACGGCGACGGATCTCGTACTGACGGTCACCCAGCTGCTGCGGCAGAAGGGCGTAGTGGGGAAGTTCGTCGAGTTCTACGGCCCCGGCGTGAGCGGCCTGCCGCTCGCCGACCGCGCCACGATCGGCAACATGGCGCCCGAGTACGGCGCGACCGTCGGGATCTTCCCCGTGGATGCGGAGACCTTGCGCTACCTGGAGTTCACCGGGCGACCCAAGGAGCAGGTGGCGCTGGTCGAGGCGTACATGAAGGAGCAGGGCCTGTTTCACACGGCGAGCGCGCCCGAGCCCGCTTACTCGGACACGCTGGCGCTCGACCTCGGCACGGTGGAGCCGAGCCTGGCGGGGCCGCGGCGGCCGCAGGATCGCGTGCCCCTGCGCGAGGTCGGGAAGAACTTCCTGGACGCCCTCCCGACGCTCGTGAAATCCACGTCGCCGATCGCGCCGCCGTCGAACGCGTCGCGCTGGGAAGGCGAAGGCGGGGCCGGGGTAGCGACCGCGGTCGCCGCGCCGCCACAGCGCCGCACGCACGTCACGGTCGCTCTGGATGACGCCGAGCACGCGCTGCGCCACGGGTCGGTGGTGATCGCGGCGATCACGAGCTGCACCAACACCTCGAACCCGTCCGTCATGATCGCGGCGGGGCTGATCGCGAAGCAAGCCGTGGAGCGGGGGCTGCGCTCCAAGCCCTGGGTCAAGACGAGCCTCGCGCCGGGCTCCAAGGTCGTCACCGACTACCTCGAGCAGGCGGGGCTCATGCGCCCCCTCGAGGCCCTGCGCTTCCATCTGGTCGGCTACGGCTGCACCACCTGTATTGGCAACTCGGGACCGTTGCCCGACGCCGTCTCGGCGGCCGTGGCCGAAGGCGAGCTGGTGGTGTGCTCGGTGCTGTCGGGCAACCGCAACTTCGAGGGTCGGATCCAGCAGGAGGTGCGCGCCAACTACCTGGCGTCGCCCCCGCTCGTCGTCGCCTACGCCCTCGCCGGGCGTATCGATCTCGACCTCGAGCGCGAGCCCCTGGGCACCGGCAGCGACGGGAAGCCCGTGTACTTACGCGACATCTGGCCGTCGCCCGAAGCAGTGGATCGGGTCGTCCGGTCCTCGATCAAGTCGGCGATGTTCCACAAGACCTACGCCGAGGTGTTCACGGGCGACGAGCGCTGGCGCGGCCTGCCTGTGCCGAGCGGCGCCCTCTTCGCCTGGGAGCCGGACTCGACCTACATCCGGCGGGCGCCCTACTTCGACGACATGCCGGAGACGCCGTCGCCCATCGGGGATATCCGCGGCGCCCGCGTGCTCTGCCTGCTGGGCGACAGCATCACGACCGACCACATCTCGCCCGCCGGGTCCATCCGCAAGACGAGCCCGGCGGGTCAGTACCTGATCGAGCACGGCGTCCAGCCGCTGGATTTCAACTCCTACGGGTCGCGGCGCGGCAACCACGAGGTCATGGTGCGCGGCACGTTCGCGAACGTGCGGCTCAAGAACCGGCTGGCACCTGACACGGAGGGTCCGTGGACGACGCACCTGCCCTCGGGCGAGCCGCTGACGATCTACGACGCGTCCCTGCGCTACCGCGCGGAGGGCGTGCCGCTCATTGTGCTGGCGGGCAAGGAGTACGGCTCCGGGTCGTCGCGCGACTGGGCCGCCAAAGGGCCGCGGCTGCTCGGCGTCCGGGCCGTGATCGCCCAGAGCTACGAGCGCATCCACCGCTCGAATCTCGTGGGCATGGGCATCCTCCCGCTCGAGGTCCAGTCCGGCCAGGACATCGAGTCGTTGGGGCTCACGGGCAAGGAGATCTTCGACTTCGCGGGGCTCGGCGACGTGCTGGTGGAGGGCTTTCCCCGCGGCAAAGAGTTGACCGTGCGCGTCACACGAGAGGACGAATCGCGCACCGACCTCCGCGTCACGATTCGGATCGATACGCCGCAGGAGCTGCAATACTACCGGCACGGCGGGATACTCGAGTACGTGCTCAGACAGCTGGCGGGGAAGTCGATGTAGGGGTCGGCCCTAGCCAGCCCAGGTGGCGAGCGCCAGCTTAGGGAGGGCTGCTCCAGGAGACGCCCCTGAAGACCGCGGTGACACCCCACGGAGCGAGCGATCGCCCCGACGGAGTGCGCCGGCGATGAACCGCCGGCTCATCGTTGGGATGTGCGCGATCCTGCTCGGCCCGGGCGCCGAGCCCCCGCCGCTCCACGGCCAGGAGATCCCTCGTAACAGGTATCTGCGGTACCTCCCCCTGCAGTACCCGGTCATGGTGCGTCAGACCGAGGCCAGCGTCACCTTTCAACTGCTTGGCGACCCGGGAGACCCCGGCTACCGGGACAACGATCCGGTGGACGGGATCGACGACCGCCGGCATCAGGTTCTCCTCGACCTCGGGGTGCGGTTCGCCCCCTACCTCGTTCTCAACACGACCGCGGTGCCCATGGACGTTCGCCTGTTCATGCAGCCGGGCCGGTCATTCCCTCTGTTCGTGGACACCTGGGATGTCTCCCGTGACCCGGCCATGCTGGTGGGCTCCGACGAGATCGAGTGGGCGACGCTGCCGGGGACACCGTGTGAGAGCGTGCCGTCCGTGCCGCTCACCGAAAACCCGGACTGCCGGTTGCGCGCTCTGCTTGACGAATTCGATCCACTGGCTCCGGGGCCCGCCCACCGCACGGGCGCCATCACGCCGGAGCAGCACGAGTTCAGGGTGCTGTTCTTCGACCTCCCCGGAGACAACGAGAAGACCTGGCGTGCAGAATACGAGAATCAGTTCGTGAATCCAAGGCACGGGGCGTCGCAGGACTTTCCGAGGGTCTATGTCCACCCGTTCCTGACGGAGGTGCGCGCCAGCGGGACGGTCCAACCCGGCTATGAGGTCGTGCTGCAGTACTGGTTCTTCTACCCGTTCAACGACGGCGGCAACAACCACGAAGGTGACTGGGAGCATATCAACGTCATCGTCACGCCGCTGAACAAGCTCGCGGAGCCCCTTAGCGCCGCGGACGTGCGGCGCATCCTGAGCGCCCCGGGGCTCTCCGACACTGCCCCGGACCGTCTAGTTATCCGGCGCGTGGAGTACTATTTCCACCACCACGTGATGACGCTCGACTACACACGCCCCAACGTGTACCAGCCGCGGAAGCAGTGGGAGAAGGAAGTGGACACCCTGGTGACCCAACGCCGGGGTGCAGGCTGGTTTTGGACGCAGATCCGCAACTACGCGTACTGGGACGACGACGAGACCATTATCAATACCCACCCCATCGGCTTCATCGGCGCGGACAACAAGGGCACCGACCAGCTGCTCAAGCCCCCGGGCGGCTCGAACCGCGACTCCCACGGCACGTATCCGTTCTCCGGCCTCTACAAGGACGTGGGCCCCGCTGGGGCTGCGGAGCAGATCGGGGAGCACTTCGATCACCGCAAGCACTTCGCCGAGGGTAGCGACGACCTGATGAGTCCACAGCCGCGCTACCGGCGGGGGAGCGTGGCCAGCTTCGCGTCACCGCAGCGGATCGAGATCGTCCCGGACGGCGAGCGCGTCCTGCAACTCGTGAAGCAGCACCCGAAGGCCCGCCGCGACTGGGCGTGGCTGGTGCTTCCGATCCGCTGGGGCTACCCGGCCGCCAGGTCTCCGTTCGCCGGTCTTGTCGAGCACGCTGCGACCGGCAACAGCTCGGTAGTAGGACCGTCCTACAACGGTGCGTGGAATCGGATCGGGGCTGCCGCGGGATTTCAGAACTACGAGCCCCACCGCTTCGGCTCGCTCCTCCCCACGACCTGGCAGGACGGCTTTGCCAACAACCTGGGGTACCTGAACCTGACGGTTCCCACACTCGCCGTGCTGCCACCCTTCGACTTCTTCTGGCGTGTTGTGGCGGCACCGCTCCGCACGCTGTTCGGCACGCAAGACCCGGTCTACCAGACCAGCGAGAACATCCCGTTCCGCTTCGTGGGATTGGTGGTGTCGGGGGTCTCCTACATGGACGCAGATGACGACTTGGTGAACCTCTTCCTCAGTGAGCGACAGGTGGACGACATCGGTGAACGCTTCCTCAGCCAGTTCATCCGTGCCGACAGCGTTGTTGGTCAGCAGATCCGCTTCATCGAAAACACCACCCTGAGCTACTTCGAGATCAGTCTCTATCTCGGAAAGCGGTTCGCGAGCGAGAACACGCTGCGGGCCGGCCGCATGCCCATGGGTGTCGACGTCACGTTCCCAACCATCGGAGAGGTGTTTCGGCTCCGGGGAGACCTCAGTTTCGTGGAGTACTCGGGCAGCATCCGCTACAGCCTGACCACGAGCCGCCTCATGCCGTTCATCAAGGGCGGCTACGGTCTGAGCTGGTACCGGGTGGAGAACGCCTCGACCAATGGTGACCCGCTGCCGCAGCCGGACGGCCCCTGGGTGGGGCAGCCGACCATTGAAGACCTCTCCTCGTTCTTGCCCGACACCTGGCACATCGGCGGCGGGTTCGAGTGGGTCCCGCTCCAGAGTCGTGCCTCCTTCCCGCGCGGAATTGACCTTGGCATCCGGGCCGAACTGCTCCTGTACTACGTCCACTCCCTGGGAACGGGTATCCAGACGGTTGTACCCACGCCGTCCGGCATCGACATCCCTGCCGGCTCAGCGAGCGCCCCGTCCATCGTGCGAACAGTCTACAACCTGGCGCTGACGGTCAGCTTTTGAGGCCGTGGGGCACCCCGGGGGCCGCCACGGCGTTACCCTCACCCTCAGGCCCGCACGCTGCGCTCCACGCTCTCCAGCAGCTCAGCGACCGCCCGCAGGAGATGCACGATTCCGTAGGCGAGCACGCCGTCGTACGCGCCGACCTTCATCTCCATGGCGCCGAGGCTCATCTGGATCCCCGTACCGCCGAGGGACTCCCAGAGCTGCACGAGGCTGGTCGCGATCAGGATGAGGGCGAGGAGGATATTGGTCACCGGGTGATGTAACACGGCGCGCAGCTTCGTCATGGCGCTTTCCCTGTTGGGGGCGGTGCCCGGCTGGCGACACGCACGGCCTCCTCGAGCAGCGGCTTGATCGGGGCCAGGGCGCCGTCGCACAGGCCGGCGAGCTGCTGGAGCTCGGGCACGAGCTGACCCAGGGAAGGCGCTTCCGACGCTACCGTCTGGAGACGTTTCTGCATCACGACGAGGGCGAGGTACAGCGAGCTCGACTGATTGGTCTGGGGATGTCCCTGACTCTCGAGCAGAGTCAGGATCTCCTTCGCCTGGTCGCGCGCCTTGCCGACGATGGCGACCAGGTTGTGGCGGGAACCGGCCACTCGACCCTCCATTGCAGGTCGGTGAGAGGCGCCGGTCGGAATCGAACCGACGTATAGAGGTTTTGCAGACCTCCGCCTTACCACTTGGCTACGGCGCCGGTGGATGCGTAAGGTCGCCAGCGCATGATCGCTCGGCAAGTGCCCGACGCACGAACGGGTTTGCGTCCGCTGTCACCGACCGTCACCTTTCCTCCTCGCGCCACCGCTCGCCGTCCGCCCCCGCAGGAGCACGCTCATGCGCTACGGTCTGCCGTTCCTGGCCCTCGCCCTGATCCCGCCCGCACGACTTTCGTCGCAGGCCTGCGCGCAGCCACCGTGGGACACCGTCGCCACCCTGCTGCAGACGCGGGCGACGACCCTCGAAGGAGCCTGCCGGTTCGCTTGGCCCCGCACCGACCTGACCGTCCGTGTGGGCGATGTCACCGTGTCCCCCGCAGTCGCGCTCAGCGCGTGGGCGGGGTTCAGCGGGGACCCGGCCGACGCCACCATGATGGGGGACCTCGTGCTGACGAGCGGGGAGCTCAAACCGGTGCTCGCGGAGCTCGCGCGGCAGCGGATTGCAGTCACGGCCATCCACAATCACCTTGTCGGCGAAACCCCGCAGATCACCTTTGTGCACTTCCACGCACAAGGCGACGCGTTGCAGCTGGCGACGCGACTCGCGCGCGCGCTCACCCTCACAGGAACGCCGCGGCCGGTGGCCGCGACCCCGCCGCAGCCGGTGACGATCGATACGGCGTCGGTGTTCAGGACGTTGGGTTTGGCAGGCCGGGCGCAGGGCGCGGTGGCCCAAGTGTCCACCGTCCTGGTTTCCGGACCGGTGACGATGCACGGTCGGCCCGTCACACCGGCCCTCGGGTACGGGAGCCCGATCAACATTCAAGTCATTGCGCCAGGACGTGCAGTCGCGACCGGTGACTTCGCGGTGCTCGGATCCAAAGTCGCTCCGGTCTTTGACGCGCTTGCGGCGCACGGCATCACCGCGACCGCCGTGCACAGTCACCTGGTGGATGAACAGCCGACGATCTACTACATGCATTTCTGGGCCGACGGGCCGCTGCCCGACGTGCTGCGCGGGCTGCGCGCGACGCTGGACGCTGCCCACTGAGCACGGGCCCACTCCGGGGCGCTGCGGCGCTCATCATGTGGTGCACGGTCACCCGCGCGGCGGCCGGACAGTCGACCACGGCCAACCCCGCGCTCGCCGTCCATTCGACCGCCGCGGCGCTCCGCATCGACGGCCGGCTGGACGAAGCGGCGTGGGCGCAAGCGGACTCGATTCCCGATCTGACGCAGGTCGAGCCCCTCGAGGGCGCGGCCCCGACCGGGCGGACCGTCGTGCGAGTGCTCGTCACCGCGAACGCCGTCGTGTTCGGTGTCACCGCCCTCGATCCCGATCCCGCCGGCATCGTCGGCTTCTCGCGCGCACGCGACGCCGATCTGGCGGAGGAGGATCACGTGCGCCTGGTGCTCGATACCTTCCTCGACGGCCGCTCGGGCCATGTGTTCGCCGTCAATCCCAACGGTGCGCGCTACGACGCGCTCGTGAGCGAGCGAGGAGAGTCGGCGGACGCGCGATGGGACGCCGTCTGGGAGGCGGCCGCCGTGCGCGTGGCCGGGGGCTGGAGCGTGGAGATCCGGATTCCCGTGCAGAGTCTCATCTTCAGGCGGGGGCTCCACGCCTGGGGCTTCAACATCGAGCGGCGGATCCAGCGGCTCCAGGAGACGAGCCGCTGGGCCGGGGCGCACCTCGACTACCGGGTGACGCAGACCAGCCACGCGGGCCGGCTCACCGGCCTCCCCTTGTTGGATCTCGGTGTGGGGCTCACCGTGCGGCCTTCTGTGGTGGGCGACCTGGTGCGCGCCGAGCCAAAGGCGGCGACCGATGGGTCGGCGGAGGTGAGCCTCGACGCGTCCGAACGCATCACTTCGAATCTCCTCGCCTCGCTCACCGTGAACACCGACTTCGCCGAAACCGAGGCGGACGTCCGCCAGACGAACCTGACGCGCTTCCCGCTGTTCTTCCCCGAGAAGCGCACATTCTTCCTCGAGGGCGCCGACCTATTCGACTTCGGGCTCGGCCTCGGGACCGACGTGCTGCCCTTCTTCAGTCGCCGCCTGGGGCTGGTCGGCGGCGAGGAGGTCCCCCTCGTCGCCGGTGGCAAGGTCACGGGCCGCGCGGGCGGCACGAACCTCGGCGCGCTCGTCGTGCGCACGGGACGCGCCGACACCCTGCCCACCGCCGCCACGATGGCTGTGGCCCGGTTGCGTCAGAACATCCTCCAGGAGTCGTCGGTGGGCGTGATCGCCACCGTGGGCGACCCGCTCGACCGGCCGGAGGCCTGGACCGCCGGCGCGGACGTCACCTTCCAGACGTCGCGGCTCGGCGGTGACAACAACTTCCTTGTGGGTGTCTGGGGGCTCGCCATGGATCGCGTGGGTGCCACGGGCGACCGCACGGCCGCCGGCTTCAAGGTGGACTACCCCAACGACCTGTGGGACGTGGCGCTCACCTACAAGCGGATCGGCGACGGCTTCGATCCGAGCCTCGGCTTCGTGCCCCGGCCGGGCGTGCACCTCGCCAGCCTGGGCATGGAGTTCGCGCCGCGCCCCGGCTGGCGTCTGGTGCGCCAGATGTTCTACGAGCTGCGCTTCTCGGGCGCGGCTGACCTGGACGGGCGCTGGGAATCGTATCGCGTGTTCACTGCCCCGCTCAACTGGCGTCTCGAGAGTGGCGACCGCTTCGAGTTCAACATCGTCCCGACCGGCGAGCAGCTGTCGGACTCGTTCGAGGTGGCGGACGGCATCTTCATTCCCCCGGGGCCTTACCACTGGTGGCGCTACCGCCTGGAGGGTGAGCTCGCGGCCAAGCGGAAGCTGTCCGGCCAGGTGACGTGGTGGTTCGGCGGCTTCTTCGATGGCGCGCTGCACGAGATTCAGGTGGAGGCGACTTGGAAACCGTCGGCGCTCGTCAACGTCGACCTCAGCGCCGAGCGCAACGCCGGGAGGTTGCCGCAGGGCGACTTCACCCAGGACCTGGTCGCCCTGCGGCTGCGCTTGAACTGGTCGCCCGACCTGAGCCTGAGCAGTCTCGTGCAGTACGACAACGAGACGGAGTCGCTGGGCTCGAACACGCGGCTGCGCTGGACATTCGAGCCGCTCGGCGACCTCTTCGTCGTCTACAACCACAACCTGCAGGATCGTGCGACCGGCTGGGGATTCGACTCCAATCAATTGCTCATCAAGGCGCAGTACGCTTGGCGATTCTGACGGTCCCGGTATCTTGGAGTCGTGGGCTCAAGGGGGGAGGACACGATGACGCGGCAAGCATGCGGTCGCATGGCGTGGAGCGGGCTCGTCGCGCTGCTGGTCACGTGCACAGCCGACGCAGCGCCGCCGGCGCCCGAGGTCGAGTTCTCCGGGCCGCCCGGCAGCGCCGAGCCCAACCTCGCCCTCACGCCGAACGGCGCCGCCGTGCTCACGTGGCTCGAGCCCGCCGTCGAGCGACGCCATGCCCTGCGCGTCGCGGTCCGCGCCGCCGGGCGGTGGTCCGAGCCACGCACGATCACCGAGAGTGACTCGTTCTTCGTGAACTGGGCGGACTTCCCCTCGCTCGTGGTACTGGCGGACGGGTCCTGGATCGCGCACTGGCTCGCCCGGGTCCCCGGCGGCGTGTACGCCTACCACGTCCGTCTGGCCGTCTCCCGCGACCGGGGCGCGACCTGGAGCCAGCCGATCACCGCGCACCGCGATCGCTCGCCCCAGGAGCACGGCTTCGTCGCGATGGTGCCCTGGGACGACAGCACCGCCGCGCTCGTCTGGCTCGACGGGCGCGAGATGAAGCTCACGGGTCCGTCGGACGAAGGCGAAGGTGACATGACCCTGCGGTTCGCCACCGTGACCTCGGGCGGCCGCCTCGGCGCCGAAGCGTTGCTCGACGCGCGCACCTGCGAGTGCTGCCAGACGGCCCTGGCGCGAACCACCGGCGGCCTCATCGCCGCCTATCGGGACCGGAGCCCGGAGGAGATCCGTGACATCGCCGTCGTGCGCCGCGTCAGCGGGACGTGGACGGCGCCAGTGCGCGTCGCCGACGACAACTGGCACTACCCAGGGTGCCCCGTGAACGGACCCGCGCTCGCCTCGTTGGGCGACACGGTGGCGATCGCCTGGTTCACGGCCGCCCGCAACGAGCCGCGCGTGTTCGCGGCATTCTCAGCGGACGGCGGCGCGACCTGGGGCCCGCCCGTCCGTCTGGACGGCGGTCACCCCGTGGGCCGTGTGGACGTGGAGCTCCTGGGTGGGGCCGCGGCGCTTGTCACCTGGCTCGAAACCGCCGGCGCGCGGACCGACGTGCGGGCGCGGCGCGTGGAGGCGAATGGCCGCGCCGGACGTCCCTGGCGCGTGGCCGAGAGTGCGCAGGCCCGCTCGAGCGGATTCCCCCGCCTGCTCCGGCTGGGCGACGAGATTCTCTTCGCGTGGACCGGCGCGGAAGGGATCCGCGTCGCCGCCCAGAAACTGGAGAAGTAGGCGACTAGGGCGCGAGGCCGATCTGCTGCATGAAGGTCTGGTTGTCCCAGAACAACCACTCCTCCGCCATGACGCCGTTTTCCCAGCGCCCGATCGTCGCCATGGTCAGCTTGAACGGCTTTCCGGTGGGCGGGATCGTCTTGCCGTCGCCGATCGGCATGGGCTGGGTGAACGTGCCTTCGAACACCCCCGTGACCGCCGTCCACGCACCGGACGCGATCTTGATGGGATGCTCCTGAATACGGGTGTCCGGCGCGTAGACGAACATCGTCTTGAGATCCGCGATGTGTACATCAATGCCCGTGGTGGTCCGGCCGTCGGGCCAGTGCACGACGATGTTCTGCGCGTGGCTCTTGCCGAGCTCCTCCCACTTCTGGCCGGTGAAGACGTTGAAGTCGAGGTCGTCGAACGTCGCCAGATGCGCCTGCTCCCGCTGCTCCATTGCCGCGACTTCGGCCAGGCGGGAATCGCTCCGGCAGGCACCGAAGGTCACCAAGGCGGCGGCCCCCAGCACCCGCAATGTCGCTACGGTCTCGGTCTTCACGGGGTGGCTCCTCCTAGCGAGAGTGCGGGATCACGTGCGGGCTCTTCCGCATGCTACCGCACCGCGCAGCGTGCCGCTAGGGCGCGCTCTCGGGCGGGCTGTACAATGTGTAGAGCTTGAGCGGCGCGGATGAACTCGTGCGGCCCGCACTGGCTCGCGTTCATCAACCTCCAGTGCCCGGAATGCGACGCGCCGGAGTGGTCCATTTGGTGACAGGAGAATCGGTGATCAGGCTCAAGCGAGTCTACGACCGCGCCAGCAGCGACGACGGCGCCCGGTTCCTGGTCGAGCGACTGTGGCCACGCGGCGTCCGGAAGAACCGGCTGCGGTTGGACGGGTGGCTCAAGGATGTCGCTCCGAGCCCCGCCTTGCGGACATGGTTCGCGCACGACCCCAAGAAGTGGCCCCAGTTCCGGCGACGCTATTTCGCCGAACTCAAGGCTAGCGGGCAGGCGCTCGACCCCTTGCTCCGCGCCGCTCGAACGCGGTGACGCTGCGCGCGTATCTGGAGCGGCGACTGCGTGGCTCGTGAGGTTGCGGTGCGGCACGCATATTGGGAGCGAAGTCCAGGACGATACGGGCGAGCCCAGAAGGGAGACAAGCCATGACGGGACCGACGCAATCCGATGCAGTCGTTGTCCGGGGGACCGCAGAGGGGTTCACGCAGCAGATCACGGTGGGCCGTCACCGGTTCACCGCGGACGAGCCGCTGAGCGCGGGGGGGACCGATACCGGACCGAGCCCGTACGACCTCCTCCTCGCGGCGCTCGACACCTGAACGTCCATGACCATCGCGCTGTACGCGCGACGGAAAGCGTGGCCCCTGCGCGACGTGACCGTACGGCTCAGCCACTCGCGGATCCACGCGGTGGACTGCGCCGAGTGCGAGACCAAGGAGGGGATGCTGGACCGGATCGATCGGCAGATCGCGCTCGGCGGCGACCTGACGGAGGAGCAACGCACGAAGCTGCTGGACATCGCGCACCGCTGCCCGGTCCATCGGACCCTCACCTCGGAGATCAACATCCTGACGCGATTAGTCTGACGCTGTGAGCGCACGATCGCGGCCGCGTTGTCGTGGCCACCCGCCGAAGGTCGGTGTTGGCGAGTGAGTCGAGCTCGATGTCGGTGACGTAGCTCTGCATACGACCTCCTTGGCTGGAGGCTAGGCGGGCAGGCGGCCGCGCAGGGCCGCGGGTGTGAACGGACCCGGCTCCGCGATCAACGAGCGCGCAGCGTCCACCTGGCCCCACGTGTTCCACAGCAGCACGCCGCGCACCCTGCCGCCCTTGAGGTAATAGACGACGCCCTCGCGGAAGGGCTCCTTCCAGTCGGCCACGGTCTCGAGGCGCGCATCGAGATCACCCACCGCCTCGTAGCCGAGATCGAACAGGTCCGAGTAGAAGAACGGCAGATGGCGGTAGGGCTCGGCCGCACCGGCCATGGCCCGGCCGGCCGCGCGGCCCATGGTGTTGGCGTTGTCCTCGTGCTCCACACGAAGCCGCGCGCCGAGCACGGGGCTGTAGAAGTTCGCGACGTCGCCCGCGGCGGAGATGGCGGGCGCGCTGGTTCGAAGGTGCTCATCGACGAGCACGCCATTGTCGATGCGCACGCCCGCCTGCTCGGCCACATCGGTGTTGGGCAGAATGCCGAGGCCGGCCACGGCGATCTCGGCGGCGACCTCCTGCCCCGCGGTGGTCCTGACCACCACCTTGCCACCTCGCGGCTCGAGGCCGGCCATTCCCTCGCCCGTCCGCATCTCCACGCCGTGCTTCCGGTAATAGTCGACGAGAAACGCGGACAGGTCCGCGGGAAAGACGCGCGCGCCCAGTCCGGCCTCGGGAACGATCATCACGACATCACGACCCTGCATGCGCAGCGCGGCGGCGATCTCGGACCCGATGAACCCGCCCCCGATCACCGCGAAGCGAACCGGGTGCTCGGCGATTGCGCGCCGGCGGTAGTCGTCGTAGGTGCGGAAATAGATGATTTGCTCGGATTGGAGCGGCAGGCGCCGCGGCGTTCCCCCCGTGGCGAAGAGCAGTGCGTCGAAGCGGTACGTCGTGCCCCGATCGTCGGTCGCCCGCTTGCCGCCCACGTCCACCGCGACGATCCGTCTTCCGAGGACCTGCTCCACCCCGGCGCCCGCACCCTTGCGCCAGATCCCGTCTTCGGGATCACCCTTCCACAGTCCCTTCGAGAGCGGCGGCCTGTTGTACGGGGGATGCGGCTCCGCCCCCACCAGCCCGATGGTCCCGGACGGATCCACTTCGCGGATGCCCTGCACGGCGGCAGCGGCGGTCATCCCGCCGCCGACGATGAGATACTTGAACTCAGGCATAGTCAACTCCCTCCCTCTAGGGTGACGCCGCCCCCCGGCCGATGAGGCAGGAGCGCCAGGAACTCGCGGCGCACCCGCTCTTCGTCGAACGCGCCCCGGAGGGCGCTCGTCGTCGTGGTCAGACCGGGCTTGCCGATCCCGCGCATTTCCAGGCAGAAGTGCCGCGCCTGGACGACCACCATGACTCCCCGCGGCTCGAGGCGCCGCTCGAGGTAGCCGATGATCTGCTCGGTCATCCGCTCCTGCACCTGGGGCCGCCGGGCGTAGAACTCGACCACGCGGGCCAGCTTGGACAGTCCCACGATGCGATCGCCCGGCAGGTAGGCCACGTGCGCCGAGCCGAAAAACGGGAGGAAGTGGTGCGCGCAGAGCGAGTAGAACGGG
>Ga0187892_10007214_pt1 | contig 15957 bp, 9 predicted proteins | sample MA1701073metaG_FD_139345 | JGI IMG/M metagenome (GOLD analysis project Ga0187892, IMG submission 139345) | Bio-ooze microbial communities from a basaltic lava cave in the Kipuka Kanohina Cave System on the Island of Hawaii, USA - MA170107-3 metaG ... | reverse complement strand
GCGGTCGCGCCGCGGCGTGCGGCGTCGATCTTGGCGAGCCCGAAATCGAGGATCTTCACCTGGCCGCGCGGGCTCACGAAGATATTCGCCGGCTTGATGTCCCGGTGCACGATGCCCTTGGCGTGTGCGGACTCGAGCGCGTCCGTGATCTGGATCGCGAGCGGGAGCAGCGTGGCCATGTCCATGGGCTGCCGGCCGATCGTCTCGGCCAGCGTCTGGCCTTCGAGCAGCTCCATGACGATGAAGTGCTGCCGCTCGTGCTGCTCGATGGCGTGGACGATGCAGATGTTGGGGTGGTTCAGGGCCGACGCCGCCCTCGCCTCGCGCTGGAACCGCTCGAGCGACTGGGCATCCTGCTCGAGCTCGGCCGGCAGAAACTTGAGGGCCACCTTGCGCCCGAGCCGGCTGTCCTCGGCCTCTAACACCACGCCCATCCCGCCGCTTCCCAGCGGTCGAGTGATCCGGTAGTGCGAGATGATCCTGCCGATGAGGTCGCTCATGAGTGGGATTCGTCAGCGTACGAGGCGGTGTGACGGGCGGTCAAGGATCGCGGGCCCGGCGTCGAGCGTCAGGTGGCGCCGGCAGCGCGGCTCAACGCGGCAGCGACGCCGCGTCGTCGGCGAGCAGCGCGCCACCCTCGGCGCGGAGGAACTCGGCCCAGCCGGCGAGGATCTGCGCGAGCGCGGCCTCGTCACGCGGGAACTCGCTCCCGGAACGCGGCCCGCGCCCGCGGTAGCCGGCGTGGGCGACCAGGTGCTGGACGAGGTTCGCGTGGTAGCGCTCGGGCCCCGGGCCGACGAGCCGTCCGTCCCGCGCCCGCGCCACGCGCACGTCCACCGCGGCATCCCGCACGTCCAGTCCGACCAGGAATCCGACGTGACGTCCGGCGTAGACGACCGAGGCGCCGACCGGCGACTCGAGCTCGTCGGCGGGCGAGCGCGCGAATCCTTTCGCCTCGAGGAACGCGAACGCCGTCGCCGCCCGCTCGCGGAACGTCGCGGGGGACACGACGACGCTCGTCACGGACGCACGCCCGGCTCGCGCGCGCTCGGCATGTCCAGGCCCGGGACGCCTCCGCTGTACTTGCCGGTGCGGATGTACACCTGGCGGCGCTGGTGGTAGGCGCCGAGGATCTGGCGCTCGGACTCGTAGACCGGGCGCCCGCCGCGATCCTTCGGCGGATTGAGCTTGAACTGCAGGCGACGTCCGAAGTCGGGTCCGATGTCGATGATCTCGCGCCCCTCCGCCATGATCGTGCGGATGAACTCGTCGTTGAGCTGCTGGGTCCACTCGCGGCCCGCGAGCCAGTCTACGATGGTCTCGCCGCCGATGCTGCGGGCGTAGGGCGTGACCCGGCCGGCCATGTTCTCCCCGAGCACGACGGGGGCCCGGCCCTGGAGGTGCGCCGCCGGGCCCTCCCCGACGACCGCGTTCGAACGCGCGCGCGTCGCGACCGCGCCCGCCGGGGAGGCGTCCGCGGCCGCGACGGGCGGTCCGCGCGTGACGGCATTCGAGCGGGCGCGTGTGGCTCCCATGGTCTGCGTGGCCTTGATGTCGCGCTCGACGTCGGGCAGATCGTGCAGGACGCCGGTGCCGGCCCCGGCGAGGAAGCCGCCCGAGGCGCCCGAGATGCCGCCGTTGGACGGACTGTCGCTGTCGCTGAAGAGCCCGGCGCCGGACTCGCGCTCACCGGCCGCGGCGCCGCCCACGCCGCGGAACAGCGCGAACGTCTCGCTCATCCTCGACCACCACCCGGGAGCGAGCCCGGTCGGCGAGGTGAGGCGCACGGGGTTCCCGGACGCGTAGGCGTAGACGTTGAGTGTGGCCGGGCTCGCGGAGGCGAGGTCCGCGGCGTCGCCGGCCGAGCTCGGGTCGGGCGAGAGGAACAGTCCGAGCCGCGGGTCCTGCTCGCGGGCGCCGAAGTGGAGGAGTCCGGTCTCGGAGTCCTGTTCACGTCCCGAGAAGCCGAGGTCCACGCGGTCGGGCCCGTCCCGGTCCTCCACCCAGATCTCGCCGAAGGGGAAGTACTCGAGATGCTGCTCGATCTCGCCTTCGTCGTCGGTCACGAACTGGATGCTTCCCAGGTGGTCCGCATGCAGGTAGTAGACCTCGTCGTCGGTCGGCGGACGCGGGCCCTTCCCCTCGCGCGCGAGCCGGTGGACGCGCGAGGCGATCCGCGTGCCGCCCACGACCACGTGCGACGACGCGACCTTCTCGTCACGTACCGAGTAGAACGGCGTCGGGTAGACGGTCTCCTGGCCTGGGCCGCGCTGGATCGCGCGCCGGCCGTCCGCGTCGTAGACGTAGTGGTACTCGCGTCCCTGGTCCGCGAGGCTCCGCACCTGGTCCATGCCGTTCCACTCGATCTCGCGCCGTGCGCCGCCCCGGTGCCGGGTCCAGCCGGTCTGGTTGCCGCCCGCGTCGTACGTGAGCCGGCGGTCGTCCACCTCGACCGCGGCGTGCGGCCGACCCGGGGTGTAGCGATAGTCCGCGGCGAAGCTGGTCGCGTGCTGGCGGACGCGGCGGCCGGAGGGCTGGACGATCTCGTGCAGGCGCTCCCGCGAGACGATGTTCCCGAGCGCGTCGTAGCGCATGGTGAGTGTGTACTCGTCGCGCTTCCGCGGCTCGAACGCGTACGAGCCGGTGGCTCCGATCAGGCGGTAGAGCTCGTCGTATCGGAAGTCCTGGCGAGTCGGTCCGCCGTCGTCGTCGTCCGGCGGGGTCGTCACGGCGTTCTCGATCGCCAGCACGTTGCCCACGGGGTCATAGGCGTAGTGCAGGTCCTGGAACGTCCCGGCCGGCCCGCTGCTCGTGAGGCGTGCCAGGCGCTGATTCTCGGGCACGTACGCGTAGCGGGTCGTCACGCCGTTCCCCAGCTCCGTGAACGCCTGCTGGCGGAAGCGGTCGTACTCGAGCCGGCGGACGTACGGGAGCACGGTCCCGCCCGCCTCACCCGTCACCTCGTTCACGAGGCCACCGGCGTCGTAGGCGTAGCGGATGCGCTCCCCATCCGGCTGGACGAGCTCCAGCAGCCGGCCCCAGGTGTCGTAGGCGTAGCGCGTGGTGAACGTCCGCGGCTCGTGGCGACCGTCCTCGGAGCCGGCGGTCAGGTCGTCATCGCCGCGCCCGCTCACGACGAGCGTGCGGTCGCGTCGGACCACCTCGCCCAGCCGGCCGTAGGCGAAGCGCTCCTCGCCCGCCGGATCCTTCACGCGGACCACGCGCCCGGCCGCGTTAGGCTCGCCGTTCACAGGTCCGTACTCCCACGTCACGTCGTCGGGGGCGTCCTCTTCGCGCCCGGCGCGCGCGCCCGCGACGCCTGCGGTCGCGTCGTCCGCGTCGTCCCCCGGGTGCCGCCTCGCGATCCGCCGGCGATGGTCGTAGTCGTAGCTGATCTCGCCGCCGCGGGCGAGGTGGCGGGCGGTGCGGACCGAGACCAGGTTCGAGGCGAGGTCCCACGCGTAGCGCGTTTCTCCGGCGTCCGGCCGCACGAGCGACGTCCGCCGGCCGAGTGCGTCGTAGGCGAGCCGCGTGACGTTCCCGCCCGCGTCCGTGATCGAGACGAGACGACCCAGGCCGTCGCGCTCGAACGACGTCCAGAGCGACGTCGTCGAGCCCTCGCGTACCGCCACGACCTGACCCTCGAGGTCGCGGAGGATCGTGCGCGTGCGACCGTTCGCGTCCTCGATGATCGTCTCCTGCGCGCGGGCGCCGTCGCGCGCAGCGCCGAGGCCGTAGCGGAACCGCGTGGTCGCTCCATCGGGGAGCCGCGACAGCGTGGGCCGGTCGAGTGCGTCGTACTCGACGACGCTCGGCGGCTCGGGGTCGAACGTGGAGGCGAACCGGGGGCCGTTCCCGAGCGGCTCGGTGAGCGGGTGGTACTGCTCCACGGGACGGCCGAGCGCGTCGAAGCGCGTGCGTCCCGAGACGATCACGACATCCTCGGCGGGCCGGTCCGGCGCCACGTGCACGGTGCCGTCCACCTTGGTCTGGAGCACGCGGCCGAGGCCGTCCGCGAACAGGTACGTCTCGATCGGGTCGCCGGGCCCGCGGAGCGCGTCCCGGTGGCGCGTGGCCGCCCAGGGGAAACGCGCCTCCGGGTGGTACTCGAACGCGAGCGTGGGCATCCCCGTGCCCTGCTCGTACGGCCCGGTCACCGTGGCCGGCCGGCCGAACGCGTCGTAGGTGTACGAGGTCACGTTGCCGTTCGCGTCCGTCACGGAGAGCGGGCGGGCGAAGCGCAGGTCGTGCGTCGCGGTGGATGCGAGTCCGAAGTGGTCCTCGATCCTGGTCACGTGCGTGCCCGTCACCGGGTCGTGCTCGTAGCGGAGCACCTCGCGCTGGCCATGCAGGTTGGGCGGTCCGGTCATGCTCCGGATCGCCCCGTCCGGCGACCAGGCAAGGTCGGTGACGACCAGCGAGCCGTCGGCGAGGCGCGTGCGGTGCTGGAGCACGTCGCCGGTGAGGCAGTCCACGGTGGCCTCCCGCTCCGTGCGTGAACCGTCGGCACCGGTGATCACGATCCGCTCCGGGACCGAGCGGAGTCCGTCGGGGCCGCAGGAGGCATACGTGAGCGTCGCCTCCAGCTCGTCCCCGGAGCCGGGGCCGCCCGCGTCCGCGACGTGCACGACGTTCCCCACCTCGTCATAGGTGAAATCACGGCGTGTGCCCAGCGCCTGCGCGGGCTGGCCCTCGACGACCCTCGTCTCGGCGCGCACGCGCATCGGGAACAGCGTCGCCGTGCGGCTCCCGAGCGTCGCCGCGACGTCGCCGGTCCCGACGTCGCGGAACTGGTAGGCGAACTCCGCGCCCCGGAGCGCCCGGCCGTCCGCATCGCTCGTGACCTCGGACACGAGAAGGCCACGGCTGTAGAAGCTCTCGTTCCGGTACGTGCGTGCGACGGTGCGGGCCACCGGCTCGGCCGGCCCCGCCGCGCGGTGCCGCTCGGTGACCTGACCGAATCCGTAGAACTCGCGCTCGCCCCGGTCGTAGCGCGGCGAGTCGTAGGCGTAGGTGGTGAGGAGCGGCGACGGGCCATCGTCGGGGACGCCGTCCTCCAGCTCCACGCGCGCGAGCGCCCACAGCGACCGCGGCATCTCGGAAGTGTTGCCGAGCCGCTCGTAATCGAGCGCGATGCGGCCGCCGAGCGGCCGTTCCACGCTTTGCAGGAGGTTCGAGCGCCCGGTGCGGTTGCGCGCCACGACCAGCTCGTCGTCGCGCGTGCTCGTCACGTGGTCGGCGAAGCCGTCGCCGTCCACGTCCATGAGCGCCTCCTCCTGGCGCGTCATCGAGGCGGAGACCATCGCCCCCGGATTGATGATGAGGAACAGCACCGTGACGGGCGAGCACAGGAAGATGGGCACCGGGATGGTGATGAATCCGCCGCCGCCGAGGTTCGCGCTCACGGTGCGCGAGAGCTCGTCCACGGTGGCGCCATGCCAGGCGACCTCGGGCAGGAACCGGCTGCCGGCGTTGAACGCGACGCGCAGCGTGCCGGAGTCGTCCCGGAGCTGGTCCGGGAGGCCGTCGCCGTTCAGGTCCTGGAGCGAGCGGCGGGTGCGCGACCGCGAGCCGGTGTACGAGAGTCCGCCCGCCCAGCCATAGATCAGGTCGTTGTAGCCGATCCCGGCGGCGAGCGTGCCCTCGAGGCTCGTGCTCTGGTCGAGCCCGTCGAAGCCCGGCCAGACCTCCGGGGTGGCGAAGGAATAGCCCAGGTTGAGTCCGACCGAGCCGTCGTGGAGCACGCGGTCGGGCAGCCCGTCGCCGTTCACGTCCAGCAGATCGGCGCGGACCGTGGACTGGCCGACGCCCACCTCGCCCGAGAACCCGAGCGAGATCATCAGGTTCTGCGTGCGCTCCCCCTTGGGCGCGGAGGTGCTGTTCGCGCCGGCCGTGCCGCGCGAGCCGCCGCGCGCGATGGGGATCGAGCCGCCGATCGAGACCGAGCCGGCGAGATTGAACGCGCGGCGGAGCGTGTCCACGCCGGGGTTCGTGCGCACCTTCGCCTCGAGCCCGCCGTTCGGGAGCGTGTACTGGGCCTGGGCGTGCCCGACGAGGTCGGGGAACTGGTCGCCGTTCAGGTCGAGGAAGTCGAGGTCGCTCGCGGTGCGGCCCACCGAGCCGGCGACGGTGATGATGAAGCCGCCGCCCAGGCCCGCGCTCAACGTGTTGCCGATCCGCGGCACGGCGCGCGCGTCCTGGCCGGAGCCGTCGCCCACGTCGCCGGGGCAGGGCACGCCCACCATGGGCGAGCCGAGGCGCGATGCGCTCGCGCCGGCGGCCGCGACGAACGTCGCGGCTGCCGGCCCCCGCCAGTACGCGCGCAGCGTGCCGTCCGGGAGCCGTTCGTGGACGGGGCTCATGGCCCAGGCCCGGAGCGTCGTGTCGGCCGCGGCGCTGAACACGTCGGGGCTCGCCGGGCGGGCGAGCTGGACGAGGCTCTCGCTCAAGACCAGCGCCGCCTCGTCGAGCGCGGCCGTGGGCGTCGGCCGGGGCCGCACGCAGGACTGCGGACGCTCCGGGCTCCACCGCTCGGGATTGCCGTTGTAGCCGGCGCAGGTCCAGCCGCGATTCGGCTGGCCGAAGAGCCCGCGGCCGAGTGCCGCGACGTCGTCGAAGTCCACGTTCGTGTGAAGCGCGCACGGCACGGATACCGCCCCGCCCGAGGTGCCCTCGTACGTGACCTCCGCTCCCACGCTCCCGCGCGAGCCGGCCTCGCGCATCGAGAAGTCGAACTGGAGCCGGTCGCCCCTGGCGACGACCAGGCCCTCCAGTGTCTCGTTCGCGGCGCGCCCGCCCACGACGGCGAGCGCCCGCTTGCCGAGCCGCGCCCCGGCGCGCTTCACCGTGAACACGATCTGGCCGTCGAGCACGGGGTCCTCGACCCCGACCCGGCGGAAGCTCCAGTCGCCCGCGAGTCGCGAGCGGACGCGGATGGTCCCGTCGCTCGGGGCCTCCCAGGCCTGCTGCGGCGCGGTGAGCCCGTCGTCGGGATAGAGATCGAGGTCCGAGGGGAGAAGCACCGCGATCACCGGCGCGGCGGAGTTCGCGTGCAGCGAGTGGCCGGCCACCGACTCGTAGACCAGCTCGGGCGGGGCGTCGGCGCGCCAGCCGAGGCGGGCCGCGTCCACCGGCGAGTCCACCTCGATCCGGACGTGGACCCGGTCCGCCTCGTTCACATCGTGTGTCGAGGTGTCGTCGCCGGCCACGTCGAACGCGACGTCGAGCGTGACCGCGCCGACCGAGTCCCACGGCAGCGAGGCTCGGAAGAGCTCGATACCGCTGCGTCGCAGGCACACCGCCACGTCGTCGGTGGTCGTGTCCGGTTTCTCGAACACGCCGGTGACACGCACGCGGCCGGTGTGCGGCATGCTGGCGGAGCCGGAGCGCCCGGCGAGGACGAAGTCCGCCGAGGCCCGGTAGCGGTGCGCATCGAGGCGGTTCGCGTCCGGGGCGGGCGGGACGTCGAGGTAGTGGATCTCCGGGTCCCAGGCCACCTCGTCCAGCGTCCCGTCGAACACCGACTGGACCCGGAAGTAGAGGCGGTCGCCGCGCGCCACGGCGACGCGCTCGAGCCCCGCGGGGAGGTGCTCGCCCGCGTCCCCGGGCGGGATGTGCGCGGACCACAGCACCACCCCGTTGTGCTGGACCGAGACCCGCACGCCGTCCTCGCTGTCCGCCGGCGACGCGAGACGCGCGCCGCCGCCGACCGCGACGGCCCCGTCGTAGGGCGCCGTCCAGCGCCGGAACACGTCCACGAGCGGATGCTGGTCCACCTGGTCCTGGAACTGCGGCTCGTAGTCGCCGATCAGGCCGCCGCCGTCGGCGGTGCCGGGAGCCAACGGCAGCGGCGTGTTCGCGCTCGTCGGCTCGAACCTGGGCGCGCCCGACTCGTCCAGGTGGCTGTAGAGGATGGTCCCGTCACGGACGAAGTCCACGAAGCCGTCGCCGTTCGCGTCGGTCGAGTACGTGCTGCCGAGTGACTGCCCGTAGGACACGTTGACCACGGTGCTCGTGCCCCCGAAGTACTGCTCCGCCCCGCCGTTACCGGACGTGGAGGTCTCGATCGAGAGCTCGCTCACGCCCGTGAGCGGGCGCGCCACATCGCTGAAGCCCGCCCGGCCGTCCGGGCGGCTCTCGTTCGCGCGCCAGGCGAACCCGCTTCCGGACCGGAACACCTTGTCGGGGAGGTTGTCGCCGTTCACGTCCAGCAGCCCGAGCCGGACGTTCGTGCGCGTCCGCTCGAAGCCGGCCTTGATCCCGGCCGAGTTCTGCTTGGTGGGCAGTCCGCAGTTGAGACCGAGGTAGAGGTGTCCGCCCCAACCGTGTGTCACGGCGCCGCTCAGCGCGCTCGCCCGGTCGTGATCCGTGACCAGCGCCGTGGGACAGAGACTCACCGGGCCGAGGTCCTGGCACAGGGACACGTCGTCGAAGGGCACCGACCAGCGTGTCGCCGCCTCGAAGCCGTGGGCGTAGCCGCCGGAGCCGTCTCGCACGTCGTCGAACCACGTGAACCGGTGCTCGCCGCCCGGGAACGGGCGGCCGTCCGAGCCGAGGAGCCGCACGGAGACGAGCCGCGTGCGCCCGAACACGCCCGTGTCATAGGAGAGCTGGTACTCGCGGATGCGCTCGCCGAGGAGCTCGACGCGGATCCCGCGCAGGAGATCCGCGGTCACCTGCTTGAATCCGCCCCGGCAGTCGATCGCGACGTCCTCGCGGCGGACGGGGTCGGGGATCCCGGGGTCGGAGTCGCGCAGGAAGCGCACGGTGTACGCGCCGGGCTGGTGGCCTCCGGCAGCGTCCGTGCGCCCCGTGTACTCGATCGCGCGCAGGTAGAGCTGGCGGCCTGGCACGGAGCCGCCGGGCACGCCTGCGTGCGAGACCAAGTCGTAGTGGAAGCGCATCGTGTTCCCATGCGCGTCGCGCGATTCGCGGAGCGCCCAACGGAACACGTTCCCGGCGTCGTCCCGCAGCGCGCCGGGCCCGGGACCCGACCCGGGCGGCTCCCCGTACAGCGCCCGGACGCCGTTGCGGTCGGTGACCTCCCACCAGAACTCCGACGGCCGGCTGCCGTGGCGGACGACACGCTCGAACGCGCCCTCGACGCGGGCGTGGAAGACCCTCGCCTCCCCGCTCCTCGGCTCGAACGCCGTGCGGTGCGCGACCGGGGTGAGCGCGAGCCCGTCCAGAAGGTAGGACTCGGTCTCCAGGTCCCGATAGGCGACGACCCCGGCGTCGTCCGGCAGCCTGCCGTAGCGCGGCACGCCCCAGCGCGTCTCGACTTCGATCTGTGGGAGCTGGAGATCCCAGCCCACGCCGAGCCAGCCGTTGCCGCCCTGCGAGCTGTACCGCAGCGCGAGCGAGGGCTGGACGCCGTTCCGACCCGGCGGCAGCTCGATCGGCAGAGAGAGCCGTGCCTCGCCGAGCGGGTTCGACTCGGGCGGCGCGACGAGTGCGAGCCCCTCCGAGGGGTGAGCCGCCTTCATGTCCTGCATCCGCGACGGCACGAACGACTCGACGCCCGGGTGAGACGGGGTCGCGAGCGTGGCCACGATGACGTCGGTGAAGTGGTCGGTGAGGCTCACCACCGTCTGCGCCGAGGGCACGACCGCGACACGCTCGAGCGCGATCCAGCGGCCGCGGTCCTCGTCGAAGTAGAACGCCCGCGCGTCGTGCTCCGTGGTGCCGGGCGGGAAGAGCCGCGGGTCGTAGGCGAGCGAGAGCCGGAGCGGCTTCTCGAAGCGGGCGCCTTGCGGCCCGAAGCGGAGGCCGCGATGTGCCCCGGCCGTGACGTTCGTCATGCCGGGCCGGAGCGGCCGGAGATCCGCCTCGGCGAGCGGCACGATCACGAGGTCCATGGCCGAGGCGACCGAGCCCGCCTCGAGCTCGAGGACCGCGCCCGGCGCCACGAGACGCGCGGCGGCATCGGGCACGATGCGCGTGCCGGAGGTGTGCCGGGCGCGCTCGGCCTCCTGTGCGAGCGTCACGGAGGCGAGAGTCAGACCCGCGAGGAGCAGCCCGAGCCGCCTCGCGGAGCGGTGCCCGCGCGCCTGGCGCCGGCCGGACATCACGGGACCACCGCGTAGCGGCGTGTGCCGAGCACGCGGCCGTCCACGCTCACGCGCACGAAGTAGACGCCGGGAGGCGCCGCACCGCCGCGCGCGGCCCGGCTCGACCAGGTGAGCGAGTGCCGGCCGGCCGCGCGGGACTCGTCGCGCTCGTGAACGACGCGCCCGGTGACGTCCAGGACGACGAGGCCGACCCGAGCGGCGGCGGGCAGATCGAGGCGGAGCCAGAGGCTCCCCGGGGTCGGGTTCGGAACGACGGTCCCCAGTGCGAGCCGGAACGGGAGCCCGGACCCATCGCCGCCATCCGGGAGCGGCGGCGAGCGGCGACCCAGTCCGTCAGGGTCGGGCTCGCGGCCCGGCCGCGGCGGACCCGGCGCGGGTGCGTCCTGCCGCCAGCGCGGGACCCAGCGCACGCGCGCGAGTGAACGCCGGACGTGGGGCTCGAGCGTCTGGACGAAGCCGCTCCACACCGCTCGCCCGGGAGCCTCGAGCTCGTGGGGAGCGGGCGGCTCGGCTGGCGGGATGAACCACCGGGGGCGCTCGCGCTCCGCCGGCGGCACGCGCTCGCCGCCGGGTACGGCAGGCACGGGCGCGGGTCGCGGTGCCGGGCGCGCGCTCACACCGGGCTCCCCCACGGGATCACTCGGGGGGGGATCCGCACGAGCCGTGGAGAGCATCGCGAGCACGCCCGCGATGAGGAGCAGCCCGGAGCGGCGAGCCATCCTCGGACCTCACTCGCGTCGTGGGGAACGCGGCAGCGGGAATCCGGTCGCGCGCGACCCGGGTTCCAGCGTCACCCCGGAGCCTGGATCCCTCGGGGCTCGGGGCGCATTCCGGCCGCGAGCGGTTGCGCACAGTCTAGGCTCGAAGAGCCCGGGGCCGCCAGCGAAATCAGCGGGCCCGCACGAACGCGCTCCCGCGCCGCCCGCTGCGGGGGGCGCGGCCGCCGCGCCGGGCGGGCCGTGGGTCAGCCGCTGATGCCGGATCGCAGAAAGCCGGCTACACGACCGCCGCCTTCACGCAGTGCACCGGCGGCAGAGCGTCGAAGATGCATTCCCATTCCTCTCCGCCCTCCCGGCCGATCCAGACCTGGCCGGTGGTGGTGCCGAAGTAGAGCGCCGGCGTCTTCATCGTGTCCACGTCCATGCCGTCGCGCTGGATGGTGAAGTAGCTCCGCTTCTTCGGCAGTCCCTTCGCGAGCCGGCCCCACGAGCCGCCGCCGTTCTCGCTCCGCCACACCGCGGGCGCGCCGCCGGGGCAGGTGCGCGTCGAAGGCTCGAGCGGCATGACGTACACCGTGTCGGGATCGTCCGGGTGCACGACGATGGGGAAGCCGAAGTCGGAGGGCAGCCCCTTGGCGATCGAGCGCCACGTGTGGCCGTGGTCGTCGCTCCGGAGCACACCGATGTCCGGCCGCCGGCCGCCGGGGCCGTCCCACTCCGACCAGCCGCCGTGGTTCTGCATGTAGAGCCGGCCGGGGGCGTCGTCGTGGCGCACGATCTTGTGCACGCACTGGCCGAACTCGGGGTAGGGGTCGGGCGAGAAGCCGGCGCCCACGCCGGTGTTCGCGGCCCGGTACGTCTCGCCACGGTCCTCGCTCAGGTAGTGCCCGCCGGTGGAGATCCCGAGGTGCACGCGGTCGCCGTCGCGGAGGATCGTGTGCATGCACAGCCCGCCGTTCCCGGGCTGCCACTTGCGCGCATGATCGTGGTTGCTGATGCCCTCCACGATCTCCCACGAATCCCCGCCGTCACGGCTGCGGAACAGCGAGGCGGGCTCGACGCCGCACAGCAGCTCCTTCTTCGCCGCGCCGGGCTCGAGCGACCAGATGTTGGCGAGCGCCCGCCCGTCCTCCTTCGGGAACGCGGGCGCGGACTTGGTCTCCTTGAACGATTCGCCGAGGTCGTTCGAGCGGAACACCTTCATGCCGAAGAACGGGTTGCAGCTCCCGAAGTAGACGCTGGGCGAGTTGCGCGTGTCCACGAGCGCCGAGTACACCGGCACTCCCGGCCCGAACGGCCCGCGCAGCGTGAAGCGGTTCCGCGCGCCCGCGGCCTCCGCGACGAACAGACCCTTCTTCGTACCGATCGCAAGCACGACGCGCTTCGCCATGGTCAGCCTCCGGAGCCGGCGGGAAGGATGGTGAGCACGTCCCCCGGGGCCAGCCTCGTCTCGAGGCCGTGGAGGAAGCGCACGTTGTCGTCGTTCACGAACAGGTTCAGGTGCTGGCGCACGCGGCCCGTCTCGTCGCAGATGTTGCGATGGAGCGACGGGAAGTCCCGCTCGAGCCGCGCGAGCGCGCCACGCACGTCGGGGGCCGAGATCGCGAGCTGCGAAGCGCCCGCGCAGTAGCTGCGCAGCACACCCGGGTAGCGGACGGTGACGCTGACGGGGACGGTCTCGGGCATCATGGGCGTGAACCTCCGCGGGGCGCCCGGCTCGTGCGGACGCGCCCCGGCTGGGACGCGTACGAAGCTAGCGCGCCGGCCGGGCCGCGGCCAGCCCCGCCGGCCCGGCCGGGAACGAGCGCGGGCTCCGGCCGGCCGGGAGCGGGCTCGCGCGGCCGGCGGGGCCCGTCCGGCCACCCCGCGGGAGGACCCGGCGCGCGGGGCGCGGGCTCGGCCCGGGTGCGGCTAGGCTCTGTCTGAGAACGCCACACGAACGCGTGGCGTTCTCAAACCGAGCTTAGGCGGGGCGGCGGACCACGAGCACGCTGCAGGGCGCGTGTGTCACGATGTGGGACGCCACGCTCCCGAGCACCAGCTTCTCGAGTCCCGTGCGCCCGTGCGAGCCCACGACGATCAGGTCGGCGTGCTCCTTCCTCGCCTCGTCGAGGACCAGGCTTCGGGGGTCGCCCTGCCCGACCCGGGGCTCGGCGCGGAGCCCCGCGGCGGTGAGCTTCGCGACCGCGCGCTCGGCCACGCCGCGATGGAGCCGGTTGAGCTCCTCGATCCACGGGCCCGTGTCGATGGCCATGGGGACGTAGGGCTCCGCGTAGGCGCCGAACGGCGCGTGCACCGCCGTGACGACGATGAACCGCGCATCCCTGGGCCAGGCCATCCCGGTGACCGCGTCGAGCGCGGCCGTCGCAAACTTCGAGTCGTCCACCGCCACGAGCACCTTCATCCGGCCCCCCCACGATCCGGCGCAGGCCCGCGACGCTTCATCCCGACACCCGCGATCGCCCGGACGATACGCCGCGCTCCCCCGGGAGCCAACTCGGCCGACGCTGCCAGCGGAGTCCGACGCGCGAGGTGACGAGCCTGTGGATGCGGTCGGCCGCCTCCTCGGGCGAGTCGGCCACGATCAGCCGCTCCGCGTCGGGCGGTTCGATCGCTTGCAGCATCCGGCTGCCGCGCGGGCTCGGGCTCCTGCCTCCGGCGAAGCCAGCACGGGCGCACCGCGGGAGCCCGGGCCCGCCGGCGTCAGCCTTCGCCGGGGGGCGGCGGCGCGGCGCGGTGCGCCGGTGGTGGCGCTCGCACTCGAGCTCGCGCCCGCGCACGATGCGGAGGCCCGCGAGACGGCCGAGGCGCGAGGTGATCACGGTGCTCTGGCGCTCGCCGTCCGTGCCGTCGAAGTAGAGGACCACCCAGTCACGCGTCGCGCCCATCTGATGGGCGCGCCGCGTGCCTCGCGCCCGCGCTCAATCCGCGCGCACGGCGTCCGCGAGCGCCGCGACCGCCGCGTCGAGCTGGGCGTCCGAGAGGTAGGGCGCCGGGCCGAGCCGCAGGACCTCGCCGCGGAAGTCGGTCCACACGCCGCGCTCGCGCAGCCGGCGCGCGAGACCGCCCGCGTCCGGTGCGCGGAGCGCGAGGAAACCGCCGAAAGCCTCCGGCGGCGCCGAGCGGTCACGGCTCACCCGCGCCGGATCGAGGTCGAGCATGTCGAAGCGTGCGGCGAGCCGGCCCACTTGGTGCAGGCTCACCGCGCGCAGGAACCCGGGCGCGAGCCCGCGCGCATCGAGGTGCTCGAACACGCGCGCGGCGCGATAGTGGCTCACCGGGTCGTAGGTCGCGCCGGCCCAGCGGGCCGGGCCCTCGCCGAAAGGCACGGCGCCGCACGGCCGCCCGGCGAGGGCGGCGAACTCGCTGTACCAGCCGGTCACGACCGGGAACCGCTCGCAGCCCCGCGGCACGCGCAGGAACGCGTTCCCCTCGCCGAGCTGGCAGTACTTGTAGCCGCCGCCGGTCACGAACGCGCCCGCGAGCCCGTCGCGCGCGAGGTCGAGCGGCACCACGTTAACGTGATGGTAGGCGTCCACGAGCAGCTCGACGCCGACGCGCGCGCAGGCGCGCGCGAGCCCGTCGAGCCCCGGCACGAGTCGCGCGCTCTCGAACAGCACCGAGGAGACGAGGACGGCCGAGACACGGTCGTCCACGGCGGCCGAGAGCCGCGCGGCGAGCGTGTCCGCGGGCCCAGCCTCGAGCTTCACCACCTCCGCGAGCCGGGCCTCGGCGAGACGGTCGAGCTGGCGGCGGATCGTGTGGAACTCACCGGTCGTGGTCACGAGCCGCGGGCGTTCGCCGAGCGGCAGCGCCGAGAGGAAGCGGAGCAGGAGCTCGTGCGTGCTCGCGCCGAGCGCCACCTCGTCCGGTGCGCAACCGAGCCGCCGCGCGAAGCCTTCGCGCACGCGCCTCGCGCGCTCGAACGCCCGTTCCCACTTCTCGTCCGCATGACGCGCCGCGTCGTCCCAGGCGGCGAGCTGCGCCTCGCGCGCGACGTCGGGCCAGGCCTGGTGCGAGTGCCCGGTGAGCAGCAGGCGGTTCGCCACGTCGAAGCGCGCGTAATCCGCGGCGAGCGCATTGGGCGTGCCGCGCAGCGCCTCGAGCGAAGGGGGTGCGGCCGGGCCGGGGCTCACAGCTCGGTCCGGATCTCCCACAGGTCCGGGAAGAGCGGCTGGTTGAGCGTCGTCTTCAGGTACGCGGCCCCGGGCGAGCCGCCGGTGCCGCGGCGGCCGCCGATCGTGCGCTCCACCATCTTCACGTGCCGGTAGCGCCACTCCATGATGCCCTCGTCCAGATCCACGAGCCGCTCGCACACGTCGCGCGCCTCGGGGTCGCGCCGGTAGAGCGCGAGCAGCAGCGGGTGGAGCGCCGGCATGGACTCCACCGGGCGGGTCACGTCGCGCGCGAGCGCCTCCTCGGGCACGGCGTGCCCGCGCACGACGAGGTAGCGCAGGAACGCGTCCCACAGCGTGGGCTCGGCGAGCCGCCGGTCGAGCCGTGTGTGGTGCTCGCTCCCGGGCGGGTAGCGATCCAGCGCCTCGGGGCGCTTCCAGCCGAGCAGGAACTCGAGCTCGCGGAACTGGAACGACTGGAAACCGCTCCCCGATTCGAGCCGGGCGCGGAACGACAGGAACTCGAGCGGCGTCATGGTCTCGAGCACGTCGATCTGGTGCACGAGCACCTTGAGGATCGTGAGCACGCGCTTGAGCGTGTGCTGGGCGCGCGGAACGTCGCCGCGCGCGAGGGTCACGCACAGGAAATCCAGCTCGTGCAGGAGCTGCTTGAACCACAGCTCGTAGACCTGGTGGATGACGATGAACAGGGTCTCGTCGTGCTCGGGGCCGTCAGAGAGCGGCTCCTGGAGCGCGAGCAGCCGGTCGAGCTTGAGGTAGCTGGAGTAGGTGAGCGCCATGGGGTGGGTCTCCGGCGGCCGTCAGGTGAAGCGGGGCCGGTAGCGGTCGAGGGTCGCGTACGGGTCGGGCCACGGCAGCGCATGGCCCAGCTCGTATGCCGCGTGCCGAGTCCAGTACGGGTCCCACAGGTGCGCGCGCGCGAGCAGGCACAGGTCCGCCCGGCCCGCGGCGAGGATGGTGTTGACGTCGGCGTAGGACGAGATGTTCCCGACCGCCATGGTGGCGATGCCCACCTCGTGGCGGATGCGGTCG
>Ga0187892_10007213_pt1 | contig 15962 bp, 10 predicted proteins | sample MA1701073metaG_FD_139345 | JGI IMG/M metagenome (GOLD analysis project Ga0187892, IMG submission 139345) | Bio-ooze microbial communities from a basaltic lava cave in the Kipuka Kanohina Cave System on the Island of Hawaii, USA - MA170107-3 metaG ... | reverse complement strand
GGCCACTCCGCGTGGAGCGGTGGGAGACATAGGCCAAAGAAACGTGAACAAAATCTGTTTTGTCAAAGATCTTTATAAACCACCAACCGCCAATCGGCGGAACACTAAAACTGCACCTTGACACAGCCACCGTCTTTAGAGATGCGTCTTTGCGTGAAACCAATCTTACCTCACGCAAAGAGACGTTCGATTGTTTGTTAGAAGACCGTGGGTGCAAAAGCTCTCACGGCTTTTTTTCGTTGCCGACGGTCGCACCTTTTACCTCGGTCTCAAAGCGTCGGTAGTTGCCGTACTTAATTAGATTGTTGATCGTAAAACCCGCGAAAAGGATCTTCACCTGAAAGTTGACATCGGCTCGGCTCGGCAGCCAGACCTCGTTGTTTACAAATTCGTTTTCGAGCGTAAACGAAGCACCGCGTTTTGCCTTACCGATAAAATTGCCGATGCTTTTTGTCAATTCGGCGTCGAGCCGGACAACTTGTTTCGACGTCGCATCGACCCACACCGCACCGGTGCACAGAGCAAATATCTGTTCGGTGCGCGACTTCGGTTTCGCTGTCGGATTTGGCTCGTAATCGAAAACGATCACGTCGCGCCCGGCAAAACGCTCGCGTCGCGGATTTACGAGCAGCGAGTTTCTTAAGGCGTCGGACAGCGTGATGCGGCGCTCGCCGTCCTGTGCATTAGATTTCGCGACGCTTATCTGTTCGCGTTTTTCTTTTTCGGCAATTCGCTTCTCGATCTCGGCGACTTGCTTCGCGGCATCGCGGTCTTCTTTCTCCTGGTCGCCGGTCGAGAGCGGCTTGCCGTTTTTCTCGATCAGGCGCGAGATGCGAAAGCCTTTGTAAAAACTCAGCGCACGCGTCTCTGAATCTTTCTCGACGAGGTTGCCGTTCTTGTCCAGATCGCGCTCGATGCGCGTTTCGATAAAACCGTAGTTCTCGAGAACGGCGTCGAGCTTCTCGGCGTTTGTGCGAATCTCGGCGAGCAGTGTCGAAATGTCGGGCAGCGGTTCGGTCGAGATCACCGGAAAGTCGAAGGCCGACTTCGCTACGGCAACGTTATATTTCACTTCGTCGAGCTTGATCTCGTAAATCTCGCCGTCGTCGCTCTTTAAATTGATGGCGAACGGTGTTTGAATGCCGTTCACGCTGCGGTAATCGCCATAATCAAAAGTCTTAACGCCGCCGCTGAACGGCAGCTCTTCGCGCGCGGGCAAGCCGGTCGCAGCGTCGAAAAACAGTCTAAGTTTGATCGCACGCGCGGTCGTCAAAAAGACGATGTTCACCGGTTTGCCATTGACGTTGCCCGTGCCGCCCGATGTGAGTTTTGCTTTTTCGTCTTTTGCGCGCAGCCAGCGGTTGTTGCGATAAAGTGCCTCGGCCTGAAACTCGCGCGCGCTCGTTCCCGTCAACGTGCGAAGCCCGTCTCTCGAATTACGCACCCAGCCCGATTTGCCGTTGTAACCGGCGGCGACCTCGAAACCATTAAGATCGAACATGCCGCCGTAAAGCGTGCCGCCCGACGAATACGACGAATATTTGCCGCCCGCACCGTCGCCCACGCGCTTGATCGTGCCGGTTTGCTGCCACGACACGACTCTCTTTAAAACTTTTTCGCCGCCGAGAGCTTTGTTCGCCTGCGAGACGATCTTAGACGGCGACTGCCCGGCGACCGCGACTGAAAAAGCAAAAACGAAAAACAACAAACGAACAAATTTCATAAATATGATTGTAGCGTATCTTGCTTTGTGGTTTTTCTTTGCGTGCTTTGCGGCTTTGCGTGAGAAAGATTTTCCCACGCAAAGCCGCAAAGAGCGCATGTCTGAAAAGTCCGTTTTAGCCGCAGAGCGGCCTGAGAAACTAGCCAGACGTAAAGCGTCTGGTAAGATCAGTTTTCACATAGTTCGCCCTGAAAGGGCGAGAGACATTCGTTTTTTACGGGCGTTGTTCCGCACCTTTGGTGCGGGCTCGATCACGCTGGTTTTCCAGACGTTTCACGTCTGGCTATTTTCTTCTGGCCGCTTCACGGCCCAATGTATGGCTTGATAGCAGTAATTAGATGCTGTAAATTAAATCGAAATATGAATAACGTCATAATAAAATTTAGTAAAGTTTCGGCGCTCGTCGTCGCAGCGTTTTTGTCCGTAGCGATAGCGAGCGGATGTTCGTCGGGCACGACAGGGACAAATAATGCGGCGGCGAGAAAGGCAAACTCAGAGAAAAAGGGTCTTACAATTCCGCCAAACGCACCGCCGGGCGCACAGCCGCCAAACCAGATCGGCGCACCGACGGCGGCCGTCGTTCTCGAAGAGTTTGCCGATTTTCAATGCGGCTCGTGTGCAAAGACGCATCCCGTTCTCAGCGAGATCAAGTCGATGTATGGCAGTCGCATCAGATTTGTCTTTCGCAATTTTCCGCTCGATATGCACCCCAAGGCGTATGACGCCGCCGTAGCCGCCGACGCCGCCGGTCTGCAAGGTAAATTCTGGGACATGCAGAACATTCTTTTCAACAATCAGACCGCGTGGACAGCTGATACAAATTACAGGCAGACGTGGAAAGGCTACGCCGACAAGATCGGACTCGATGTCGCGAAATGGGAAAACGACATGCTCGGCATCGCCGCAAAGGCGCGTGTTGACGAAGACAAAAAACGCGCGCGCGCGATCGGCGTGACATCGACGCCGACGCTGTTTGTCAACGGCGTCGAAGTGCCTTACGAGCAGATAACCGAAGAAGGACTAAAAATGCTGATCGACGCGGAGTTGAAAAAAACCACAGCACCGCCGCCGAGCCAGCCCGCTCCGGCTGCTAATACCGCAAATTCAAATCGATGACCGACGTTGAAATGATCGGACAATCAAAACCGCGACTCGCAAAATTACCACTCGTCGCGGCTCTGGTCGCACTAGTCGGTCTCGTCGATTCGATCTATCTCACGATCCATCACTACACCGCCGAACCGGTTCCGTGCAGCATAATTGACGGTTGCGAAATGGTTCTGACAAGCGCCTATGCGACCGTCGGCGGCATACCGCTCGCCGCGCTCGGCGTCATCGCCTATCTCGACGCGATCGTGTTTGCAATTTTTTGGGCAATCGGCAAAAGCTTCGGACGACTACTCTTTGGCATTCAAAGCACGGTCATGGCGGCGGTGAGCATCTGGCTGATTTACATCCAGGCCGCAAAGATAAACGCGTTCTGCCAGTTCTGTCTGCTTTCGGCGGCGACGTCGATTTTGCTCTTCGTGATCTTCCTGATCTCGCTGCTCACTTCTCGCAAGACGGCATAGAGTCAGGACGTTTACATGATGTCGCAGTCGGTCAATTCCTTTCAAAAGTTCGATCAAGCCACAGATTGGTCAGCTTTTCCTGAACGCTGTTTGCACGCAGCCGTTCATTCAAATTTTTAAAATCGACAAAATCCAGATGCTGATCTTGATTAAAGCATGAGAAGACGAAGAACTCCTCGCCGGTGTGCGGGTTGACGTGGCGTTGCAGGCATTGGGCGCAGACCTCTTTCATCATGCACTGCATGGGCGAGTTGATCGAGCCGATGGCGACGTGGTTTTCGTTGAGGAACGGTTTTAAGGTGGTGTGGCGAGCCTCGCGAACTCCGTTCATCATGCGATCGGAACCGATGGCGATGATGCGATCCACATCTTTAAGATCGACGGCTTGGTTGCCGAGACGGCCTTCGGCGTAGGCGACCATCGCCTGGACGATGTTGCCGCGAAAATGAGCGTCTTGCGGCCGTTGCGGGATGATCTCTTCGCCAAAGTCCGTTGACCAGACGACCTCGTCGGTTGCGTTCTCGATCTCTTCGCGTTTGTAGAGATCGGAGCCGTTTTTGTAACCGGCAAAATAGATGACTTTGTTCTGCCGTTCACGAAGCGCTTTTGCGATCGAGAAAAGCACGGCGTTACCAAGCCCGCCGCCGGCAAGCATCACGGTTTCGTTCTCGGGGATTTCCGTCGGTGTTCCGGTCGGCCCCATGACGAGAACTTCTTCACCTTCTTTCAATAGCGAACAGAGCCGCGACGACGTTCCCATCTCGAGCACGATCATCGACAGCAAACCTTTTTCTTCATCGACCCAAGCACCGGTGAGCGCCAGGCCCTCCATCATCAATCGCACGCCATCGACAACAGGCGCTCTGGTTTCAAAATTCTGCAAACGATAAAACTGGCCGGGTTCGAATTTGCGAGCCTGCAGAGGTGCCTTGACGATGACATCGACGATCGTCGGTGTCAGCCGATCGACTCTTACGACGTATGCGCGGAGCTGCTCGTCGAGCGTAGCGATGAGCTGCTCAAAGAGCTTGGAAATCTCATCGTCGCGGACGAGGGCGTCCGCGTTCCGGAAGAGCTCGACGACGCGCTCGTAGCCGTGCTTTGCCGACGCCATTGCTTTGACGACGTTGCCGGCGTATTGCGGGTGATTGTCACCGTAATACGAAATGAACTTGCCGTCGTTTTCGTAACTTGTAAAAAATCCCGTCTCACCTTTTTCGCATTCGACGGCGTGCAGATTTCCGTCGCCGTTTGTAACGACTTTGAACGGCTGAAAGAACTGCCGCCACTCGTCCATCTTGAACGTGCCGGGCTTTTCTTTTTCATAGATGACGTTTGGCGAAGTGCCTGCCGCAACGCAAACTGTGTGTGCGGGAAATTCGTGCATATCGCCCGTTTTCTCAAACTTTCCGGTTTCGGGAACATACTCTAAACGCTCAAAAATCAACGCTTTAACGGCATTGTACTCGTCTGGGACAGCCTCGATAGGATTCATGCACTCGACAAAATCAATGCCTTCTTCGAGAGCTTTTTGAACCTCTTCGTGATTGAGACGATAGGCGGGCGAGTCTTGCAGACGTTTGCGATAAACGAGCGAAACGCCGCCCCAGCCGCGCACGAGCGGGACGAAGTTTGGTTCTTCATGGGCGGCGTCTGCACGTTTGCGTTCCTCGCGGATCTCGCGGCCGTGTTCGAGAAACTCCTGAAGCACGCGAATCTCTTCCTCGTCAAAATGCTCGACAACTTTTTCTTCGCCAAACTCGGTGACGACCTGCTCGTATTTTGCGAGCATCTTTTCGCATTGCACAGGATAATATGCGAACAATTCGGTCGCCGTGTCGATGCCGGTGAGACCGCCGCCGATGACGACCGCGGGCAGGCGAACTTGAAGATTCGACAGCGTGTCTTTTTTAAATGCACCGGTGAGCTGCAACGCCATCAAAAAATCGCTCGCCTGGCGAATGCCGCGAATTAAATTGTTTTTCATCGGCACGATCGTCGGGCGTCCGGCACCGGTCGCGATCGCGATGTGATCGAAGCCAAAATCCCACGCATCCTCGATCGTCAACGTCCCGCCAAATCTCACGCCGCCGTATGCGCGGAAACGTGTTCGCCGCGACAGCATCAACTGCACCATCGTCAAAAAGTTTTTGTCCCAGCGAACCGTGATGCCATATTCCGAAACGCCGCCGAAGCCGGAGAGAATTCGCTCGTCGAGTTGCTCGGTAATTTCGGAAATATTTTTGATCGGCTTCGGACAACGGAACCCAGTCGCTATCGCTCCCGGTTCTGACATTCCGGTCCATTCTGTTGGCAGCGGTTCGATCTTCAGACCGTCGATGCCGACGACGCCAAATCCTTCGTTCAGAAGATAATGCGCGAGCGTGTAACCGGCTGGTCCGAGTCCGACGACGAGGATGTTTTTGCCGTTATACCCAAGCGAATACGGACGTTTGGCGTTGAGCGGATTCCAACGAGTGAGCAAACTGTAGATCTCAAAACCGTATGGCAGATCGAGCACATCGGTGAGCACGGACGTTTCGGCAAGCGGTATGTTGACCGGTTCCTGCTTTTGAAAAATGCAGCCTTTCATACAGTCGTTGCAGATGCGATGACCGGTGCCGGCGCACATCGGATTGTCGATCGCGACTAGCGCGAGAGCGCCGATCGAGTCGCCTTGTTTCTTCAACAAGTGCATCTCGGAAATTTTTTCATCGAGCGGACAGCCATCGGTTTTGATGCCGAGCGGATTGCGTTTGACCAAGCCGTCTTTTTCGTGCAGACCGGTCGAGCACGAATCTTTTTCACGCTCATGGCAGATCAAACAATAATCGATCTCACCGAGCGCGTCGCGCATCGTGCCGCGATCGTCGGTTAGTTTAAAACCGTCGCGCCTTCGCAGGATATCGTCACCGCCGCGCATCACGTTGGCAAGCTGGGGTTCGGGATGAATGAGATGAACGAGATTCTGATAATCGAGCGGGTGCGGAATTTTAAAGCTGTGCCACTTGCGCGATTTTGTGTGAAACGCGACCGCGGACCAAGCTTCGATGATCTTTAGCGCGGCCTTGACGGTGAGCAGATCGCCGGTTGCGTCTTCTTGTAAGATGTTCTCAGAAAAGAGTTTGCCGAATTCAGAGTCTTTGAGTTTTTCGTGAGTCTTATTAAGACGAGTGACAGTGTCATGAACCGATGGCGAGATTTCAGAATCAGAAACCCGGTCGTTATCACTCCCGGTTCTGACAAGAATTTCTTCCGCGTCGAGCAAACGCAAAGTCATCTCGGCGATCGACAGTTCATCGTCGCGTACGAGTGTTTCGTCGAATGCCGTGTTCCGTAGTTGCACGAGCGCAAGCCAGAGTTTGTCTTCGTGAAGTTCGGCGAGCTGTTCGGTGTTAAATTTTTTTGCGGCGCGGCGTTGGACAAAAAACTTGTATTTCCAAACCGGGTTTTGAACAGTGAGCTGTTTTTCGAGATCGTTTCGCTCGCCGGTGATTTTGAAAAGCCGGGCGATAAAATCCGACAGATACGGCGCGGCATCGGTCAGCAGCTTTGATTCGACGCGTTTTTCGTAAGCTCCGCCACGAGCCGCAATGTATTTTTTCAGAGTGCTGCCGAGCAGAGGCTCGTGCTTTTCGACCTCGTCGTAGAATTTTTCGGCGAGCGATTTAAGCTTCGCGGCGTCGAAGAGGTCGGCAAAACTATAACCGTCGATGCCAAGCTCGAAGTCGGCCAACATATTTTCGGAAAACTCCGCCATACAAGTCTTTACTACCTAAAATCCTTCGCCGAGGACAAACAAACAATATAACATCCGGCTGGCGGAGGCGACAAAAGCGAGCGAAAAAGCGAGAATTTTGGTGAAAATCGCCCTCGAATATGTTATAAAGCAAGTTCGCGAATATTTGTAATTTCGAGCTTTTAAGGCTCGCGTGAGCAAGCAGTATGGAAAACGATCAACGATTAACTCCTCTACCGATTACCACCGACCTATCGCCCAGCACAATCGATTTGTCGCTGCCTTATGCCACCGGCTATGACGACACCCTACAGGGAAAGCGTTCGCTTCGGCAATACATCAACGTCATTTATAAACGTCTGCCGATCATTATCGCGATCACGATACTCGCAACGGCGGTCGCGGCACTTTATTCGTATCGTCAGCCGTCGATCTACATGGCCCAGACCGAGATGATCATCGGCCCGCGCAAAGCAGCACAGACGCAGAAGGACTCGATCAACATCAACTTTGGCGAAGACCAAAAATACTACAACACGCAGCTCCAGCTTTTGCAGAATCAGGATCTCATGCGGCGCGTCGTCATCGCGCTCGGTCTGCAACGCGATGCAAACCTTTTTAACGATCAGAATCGCGGCATCATCGCGGGCATCCGCTCGCTGTTTACCGGCGGGCAAAAAACGACGAATCAGGAAAATGCTCTTCCCGTTGTCAGCGACGAAACGGCAGAAGGCGATCGGGAGAAAATTCAACTCTCGCCCGAAGAGAACGCGCGTGCCGAATCGTACGCCGCATCGCTCGTCGGCGGTCTCAGGGTCGAGCAGGTGACGAGCACGAACATCGTCCATATCAGCATCCAGAATCAAAATCCCGCCCTTGCCGCAAAAGTCTCGGACAAAGTCGCCGAGCTTTTTATAAAAGAGGACGTCGAGCGCGAAACCTCAGGAGCCCAGAAAGCCTATGAAGATCTAAATAAATCGATCGAGGATCTCAACGAGACGATCAGGCAGCAAGAGAATAATTACATTGCCGAAATGCAAAACTCGGGTTTGCCGCTACAGGAAAAAGGCGGCGATCTTCGCGCGGGCAATCTTGCGGGGCTGCTCAATCAATGGCGTGAGGCGCAGAACGAGACGAGCAAGATTCAAACAGAATACACGGCGGCCTTAAACGCGAGTAAGACGGGCGACATCCTTGCGGTCGCCGGCGATAATCGCGGGCTGCAGGAACAACGGGCGCAGAACATTCGGCGCCGGATCGAGCTTGAAAACCGCATCGATTCGATCGATAAAAGGATCAATGAAGCGAAGGAGAATCGTGAAAAACTGCTCGTCAAATACACGCCGGAATACAGAGCCGTGACCGAGGTCGATGCTCAGATCAAGGAACTCGAATCGCAAAAGGTGCGCATTAACAAAGAGGTCAGCGAAAAGATCAAATCAGAAGAGCAGAAACTCGACACCAGCGCCGGGCGCGAAGTTCTCGCGGGTCTTCGCGCACAACTGACGGCCGCACAGCAGCGTGAGGCTCGCCAACGCGGGTTGTTTGAGCAGGCCGCTTCGCAGGCAAATTTTGAAGGTATGGCCGAGACGAAGATCATCGGTCTCAAGCGCGAACTCGACAAAAATCGCGAGCTGCTCGATTCGCTGTTTCTGCGACAAAAGGAACAAGAGCTTGCTCTCGCCAGCGGACGCCCGAACAACATTACGATTCAAAATCGCGCCGTGACGCCCGGCACGCCGATCGGCCCGCAACGCATGCGAAACATACTCGTCGCAATGCTGCTTTCTTTTGCGGCTGGTATCGGATTGGCGTTTTTGCTTGATTATCTCGATGACTCGGTTCGCACGTCCGACGACGTCAGCCGACATCTCGGTTTGCCAACGCTCGCGCTGATCCCGCATTACATGACAAGCGAAAAACGCAAGTTGCTCGCTGCAAAAAACGGGACGAGCGTCACGTCCGCACCGACCGCGCTCATCACGATGGAAGAGCGCCATTCGCCGATGGCCGAGGCTTATCGGCACTTACGCACAAGCTTGCTGTTCTCGAGCGCCGGTAAACCGCCGCAGACGATACTCATCACTTCATCACAACCTTCCGAAGGTAAAACGACGACCGCGATCAACACCGCAATCACGCTCGCACAGAGCGACGCCGACGTTGTCATCATCGACTGCGACCTTCGCCGTCCGCGTATTCATTCGCACTTCGGTTTTGAAAATAGTCGCGGGCTGACAAATTATCTTTCGGGCGATAAGAGCACCGAAAATCTGCTGCGAACTTACAAGGATCTGCCAAAATTAAAGATCGTCACCAGCGGACCGATCCCGCCAAATCCCGCCGAGCTGCTTAGCTCGAACGAAATGCGCAACTTGCTGCAATTTCTGTCGGGCAAATTTAAGCACGTCATCATCGACTCGCCGCCCGCGATCTCGTTTACCGATGCCGCGATCCTTTCGACGCAGGTGGACGGCGTGGTGCTCGTCGCAATGGCAAACAAGAGTTCGATTCACCTGATGCGGCAATTCAAACAGCGAATCAGCAACCTCGGCGCACGCATCTATGGCGTCGTGCTAAACGGTATAAAATCAAGCTCGGTCGAATACGACTATTACGGCGGTTCGAGCTATTACAAATATTATTCGAACACCGACGACGCATCGACGCCGTATCTCGAAGATACGAAAGTGAAAGAGTGAAAAAGTGAAAGAGTGAAAGAGTGAAAAAGTGAAAGAGTGAAAAAGTGAAAGAGTGAAAAAGTTAGAAGCGAGATTGAACGACAGCTTTTTCACTTTTTCACTTTTTCACTCTTTCACTCTTTCACCTTTTCCCTTTCCCTTTCCCTCTTCCAGTTGACGCATCTGTCTCATCACATCTTCGGCACGCTCTTTCGGATCGTTGATGTTTTTAGCACAACCTTGCCGGCCTCTTCGCTGGCGTTGTCGATCATCAGATCGCCAAAGCTCAGCAGCCGCTGCATCACTGTCGCCGAAACCGTTACGTCCTGAATTCGTCTCAGCGGTACGCTGCGCGTTGTTCGTGAGATAAGACCGGCGTCGATCTCGAGTTTCGAATCGGTCAGCGTGTAGCGAACCAGCTTCTGCTTGATGTGATAAAACGCTGGGATCAGTAACAGCAAGAGACCAAACAAGATCGCCCAAATTGGCGTGACCGACGTAAAAGCTGACACAACCGCGACCAGCAGCAGCGCACCGACAGCCGCCAGCACATAGCCGAGTTTTACAAACATCAGCGTCGGCGTTATCGAAAAAATCTGCCGCTCGTCACCCGTCGTAACCGCGACATCATGTCGCACGGCAACACGCGTCTCCTGCTCGTCGACGCCGTCTATCGTCGTCCCACACTTGCGGCAAAACGCCGCCGTGTCCTTATTCTCCGCACCACACTTATCGCAAAACATAGCCAAGATTATACACTTCGCCGCACACAAAAACGCGGCCGGTTAACGCAACCGGCCGCACGTCTTTCGACTAATTGGAGAAGAGTGTTACTCTCGTGTGGAAACTTTTGAACAGTAGCCGGTGGTCGGTGGTCAGTGGTCAGAACTTAAAGGTTGCTGACCACTGTCCACTGTCCATCGATCACTGATTTACCAGCCTCATCCGACCGTCGGCGAGGCGAATCGCCAAGGCATTCGGCTCATAGACGGCGAGCGGACGCGAATCTTTTTTCTCGAGTTTTGACGCCTGCGCCGTAGTCACCGTGCGGTAGCTTCGGGCAAACGTGCCGTCCGAGATCGAGGCGTAGCGCGCCGAGATTCGTCGAACGTATTCGCGGGTTTCGTTGTATGGCGGAATGTTGTTGCCATACTTCATCACGGCGCCCTCGCCAGCGTTGTAACCCGCGAGTGCGAGCCTCACGTCGCCGCCAAACATATCGAGCAGCATTCGCATATATTTCACGCCGCCCTCGATGTTTTGTTTCGGATCGTAGATGTTTGTGACGCCCAGCCGACGAGCCGTCGCGGGCATTAGCTGCATCAAGCCGCTCGCGCCTTTGTGCGAAAGAGCCTTGAGCTTGAACGACGATTCCTGATGCATCTGTGCGTAGATCAGCAGCGGATCGATGTTGTATCGCCGACTCGAATCAACGATATACGAATCGTAAACCACATTGCCGGTCGTAAAACCTTTCATGCCCGAACTCGAGTTCATGTTGAATTTCGGCGCGTTACTTGCAGCCGCATTCGACATTTCACGATCGGCCAGTCCCTCGGTCACTCCCATTCGGCTGACCGACGATTGCCTAACCTGCGAGGTTTTCTTAACAAGGTTTTTGCCGGAGTTGGTAATTTTAGTCGTCGTCGTTTTGGTTTTTGAGGCGATGGGAACGAAGTTGGGATTGTAAACCGTCACGCCGCGTGACGTGTCGAAATTGTCGAAGACACGCGCCCGCTCCTGTGATATTGCGGGGACAACTGCGAGAAGCGACACTAATATAAGGCATGATTTTTTCATCGGTAGGTTGGTTGGTCGAAAGGAATGTGAGTGAAAACGGCGACGTTGCCACTCATCTTTATAAAAATGTCCAAACCCAGACTGTTTCCACAAAAGCCAAGTAAATTTAATTTTGTTTATCGATCTTGGATGAACTAATTACGTCGTCGAGGAAAAAAAATCGTGGAAGCTGTGCGGGCTGATAAGTTTGAGATCGCTGATCCTCGCCGACCCGACAAAGCGTCTCGACGAAGTGATGCGCAGCGAATTTCGATTCGCTCATCCGTCGGAATCTGCCGACGAGGTCGCTCAAACGATCGCAGAATACAATCTTCTCGCTCTGCCCGTGATCGACGACGGCGGCGACATCGCCGGCATCGTCACCGTCGATGACGCGATGGAAATATTGCTGCCAAAGAACTTACAGCGGCGACTGCCGAGGCTTCTCGATTAAGAATTAGCCACGAATGCACGAATTGGACTTGCTCTATTTTCCAGTTCTTATTCGTGCATTCGTGGCAATCTTCGCGAGCGTCATAACCTTTATCGCGTAAATTGCGTAATAGTTTCGCGCAAGCCAGGTCAAAGTTGATAGACTATTAGTCAACGACACAATTTTTCGGAGGAATACTTTTATGAAACGTTTCTTTTTACTGTTTACGGTTATCTTTGCTCTCTCGTTTTCCGCGAACGCGCAGGGCCTCGCCGTCGGTGCGACGATGGAAAATTTTTCTTTGCCGGATGGCACTGGAAAAATGCAGTCGTTAAATGATCTAAAAGGAAAAAACGGCGCTGTTGTAATGTTCGTCTCGTCGCAGTGCCCGGTCGTCAAACAATATAATGAACGAATGAACGCGATCGCCGCCGACTACGCCGCCAAAGGCATCACTTTCATCGGCATTAATTCGAATGTCGGCGAGATCGAAAAGTCGGAGGCGAAACCTGTCACGTGGGTCAAAGATCACATCGCGGCGACGTATAAATTCACGGTTCTTTTTGACAAAGGTAACAAGCTCGCCGACAAACTCGGTGCGAACATCACGCCCGAAGCCTACTTTGTCGATGCGAACAACGTGCTGCTTTATCACGGTGCGATCGACAACGATAAATCGGGCGGCAACATTACGGACACGTATCTTCGCACGGCGTTCGATCTGACGCTAGCGGGCAAGAAGGTTGAAAACACGCGCAAGAACGCCTTTGGCTGCACGATCAAACGTGCTGTTGTTGAATAGAATGTCACATCGACTTCGAAACTTTTTGGGAGCGGCGGTCTGCGTCGCTCTCGTCATCTTTGCCGCGCAGTCAGCAACGGCGCAACGCAAGAAGCCACCTGCAAAACGCACGGCACAATCCGGCCCGATCGTTACACAAATCGACATCGACGGGCTGAAAACGCTGCTCAAACCAAACGGCAAACCGCTGCTCGTAAATTTTTGGGCGACGTGGTGCGACCCTTGCCGCGAAGAATTTCCCGACCTTGTCCGGCTCGACGCGGCTTATAAAGGAAAGATCGACTTTGTTACCGTCACGCTCGACGAACCGTCTGACATAAAAACGATCGTGGCGAAATTCCTGCGTGATATGAAGGCCACGATGCCCGCCTATCTTCTCGCAACCGCTGATCCGGACGCCGCGGTTACATTTGTTTCAAAAGATTGGGCCGGCAATCTGCCGATGACCGTGCTCTTCAAACCGGACGGCTCAAAGGCGTATGAGCGCAACGGCAAGGTGCGTTACGAAACGCTAGCTGTCCAACTTGATAAACTGCTAAAACCCGTCGAGCCGATCACATCGCAATAGAAAAAAGCAGTTCTAAATATTCGTGCATTCGTGGCTGATCTGAGTTTGTGCTTTCGGATTTGAAAACCACGTCCGAAGCGCTTAAACTCTACGATTTGCTTTGGCAGCTAATTTGATCTGATGACCGCAATCAACTCCGAGATAATCGAACAACATAACCTCACGCCCGGCGAATACGACCGCATCGTTGAGATCATGGGTCGCGAACCGAATCTGACCGAGCTTGGTGTTTTCAGCGTGATGTGGTCGGAGCACTGCTCTTATAAATCTTCGCGCGTGCACCTCAAACGCCTGCCGACGACCGGCAAACGCGTGATCGTGCCGCCCGGCGAAAATGCCGGCGTCGTCGATATCGGCGGCGACTGGTGTGTGGCGTTCAAGGTCGAGTCGCACAATCATCCGAGTTTTATCGAACCGTTTCAAGGCGCAGCGACCGGCGTCGGCGGTATCTTACGAGATGTTTTTACAATGGGCGCACGGCCAGTCGCAGCAATGAACTCGCTACGCTTTGGCCCGCTGTCGTCGAGAGAGAGCGACGGTGCGACGCAGGGATGCTGCGAAGATGTCTCGGTGTCACCGCATCCCGCCGTCGCCGCGTCTGCTGTCTATAATCGTAATAGATCGATACTAAAGGGCTGCGTCGCAGGCATCGGTCATTACGGCAACTGCTTTGGCGTTCCGACGATCGGCGGCGAAGTTGTGTTTGACGAGAGCTACAGCCTGAATCCGCTTGTCAACGCGTTCGCGCTCGGCCTCGTAAAAAAAGATCAGATCTTTTTTGGCAAGGCGACCGGCATCGGTAATCCTGTTTTATATGCCGGAGCAAAAACCGGTCGCGACGGCATTCACGGTGCGACGATGGCGTCGGCCGAGTTTGACGACGAGGCGCTTGAAAAGCGTCCGACAGTGCAGGTCGGCGATCCGTTCCTCGAAAAACTTCTTCTCGAAGCATGTCTCGAAGCAATGCGAAGTGGCGCGATCGAAGGCATTCAGGACATGGGCGCCGCCGGGCTGACGAGCTCGTCCGTCGAGATGGCTGCGCGTGCCGGCACCGGACTCGAGATCGATCTGACACTCGTCCCGCAACGCGAGACCGGCATGACCGCTTATGAGATGATGCTTTCGGAATCGCAAGAGCGGATGCTGATCGTCGCGCGCAAAGGTCACGAAAAAGAAGTCGTCGAAATTTTTAATAAGTGGGATCTCGACTGCGTCGTGATCGGCAAAGTCGTCGAAGGTGATCGTTTGAAGATAATTCATAACGACGTCGTTGAAGCCGATCTTCCAGTCCTCGCGCTCACTGACGAAGCACCGAAATACGAACGGCCTATGCAGCAAGTCGCGAGTCACAAGTCGCAAGTCGAGAGTCCGGTGTTTCATACAAGCGACGCGCTACTAGCGACCAGCGACTGTAACGATGCCCTGCGTCAGTTGCTCGCCTCTCCAAACATCTGTTCGAAACGCTGGGTTTATGAGCAATACGACACGATGGTGCGCACGAATACTGCAGTGTTGCCCGGTGCGGATGCGGCGGTGATTCGTGTCAAAGAGACGCGTCACGCGATCGCGATGTGTCTCGACGGGAACGGAAAATTCGTTGCGATAAATCCACGGATGGGTGCTCGTCTTGCTGTCGCCGAGGCCGCACGAAACGTCGCGTGTGTCGGTGCAAAGCCGATCGCCGTAACAAATTGTCTCAACTTCGCGTCGCCCGAGCGTCCGCAAGTTATGTGGTCGTTTAGCGAAGTGATCGACGGCATGGCCGAGGCGTGCGAAGCGTTTGAGACGCCCGTCGTCTCAGGCAACGTGTCGTTTTACAACGAGACCGACGGCCGCGGAATCTTGCCGACGCCGGTCATCGGCATGGTCGGCCTCATCGAAGACAGCCGCAAAATTATCACTCACGGTTTCAAAACGCCCGGCGACATTATCGCAGTGCTCGGCAAAACCTGCGACGACCTCGCCGCGAGTGAATACGCGCAGACGGTTCTCGGTTTATCAACTGAGCAACTTATCGAAAACGGAATTTGTCCGACCGTCGATCTCGACGCCGAAACACAAGTTCAACAAACGCTGCTCAAACTCATTGACGCCAGCCTGATAAATTCTGCGCACGATTGTTCAGACGGTGGTTTGGCAGTCGCGATCGCAGAATGTTGCTTTTCATCGCTTGGTCGCAAAGCGCTCGGCGCTGAGATCGAGCTAACCTCAAATGGCTTATCGAACGAAGCTCTGCTCTTCGGCGAGACGCCGTCACGGATCATCATCACCTTCGCCGCAGACAACGTCGATAACGTCAGACAACTCGTCGAAACTTGTCCGTTCGAGGTCATCGGCAAAGTCGGCGGCGATAATTTGTCGATTGTCGCGAATGATAAATCTTTCTCCTCGAAAGTCAGCGAACTCGAATCCGCATGGCGCGATGCGCTTTCAAATAAGCTTGAAAACTAAGCCAAACGGCTTTGAGCAAACGCCTTATCCTTCTTCATAAAAACTTCAGAAAAAATTCATAAATATCTAAAGATTTGCCTTGGCACGCGGGTTTATCGTCAGAATACCGGCATTTTACGGTAATCGAGGACAAATAAATTTATGAAGAAGAGCACGCTCGGCATCGGTCTTTGGCTGATCTTGACGACAGTTTTGGCGGCAGCAAACGCAAACGC
>Ga0187892_10007210_pt1 | contig 15969 bp, 11 predicted proteins | sample MA1701073metaG_FD_139345 | JGI IMG/M metagenome (GOLD analysis project Ga0187892, IMG submission 139345) | Bio-ooze microbial communities from a basaltic lava cave in the Kipuka Kanohina Cave System on the Island of Hawaii, USA - MA170107-3 metaG ... | reverse complement strand
TGGAAGCCATCGATCTCAAGCCGCATACGACGCATCCACAGTGGAACTACACGATCGGCGCTCGAATCCAGAGTCGTCGCCAATATGGCGAAAAGTAAAAGTTATTGTTTGAAGCCGCCTAACGGCATTGAGAACAATCACCTGTTCGGCGTCGCCTGAGACCACGATGTTGGGATTGTGCGTACAGACGATGATCTGCCGCTGTTCCTTTAGTGCTGCGAGGATGTCGGCAAGAACGTGTCCGATCAGACGATTGTCCAAGTTGTCCTCGGGCTGGTCAATCACGAGCGGCGTCGATTCCGACAGCGCGATCAGCGGAAGCATGGCGCTGGACCGCTGGCCGGGCGAGAGCTCACCGACCGGTCTGTCGTTGAGAAGAATACTCTCCTCGTCGTCCCATTGGACCTCCTGGACGGCCAACAGGGCGCTGAGGCGATCGCTGCCATCAGTCAGAACCTCGACCTGAGCCGATTCATCCGCTGCCCAAGGTCTTAGCGACTCGAGTGCCTTTTGCGCCTCGCTCGCGTCGATCCGTGCCGATGGATCTTCGGGCAACTGGCGGCCTGCGAACGCGCTAGCGTCACCTGCGAAGATGGCTCGCACCAGCGAAATGGGATTAAAGTGCGCGGCCAAAATGTCCGCGATGCGCCGATTCCTGTACTGAGTGGCAAAGGCCGATGCCACTCTCTTCGTGACGAGCGATTCTGCGAACTGTGCTGTGTCGCGCCCGGCCTCAAAGCGAAGTGATACTCTCATGTGCCCCTCGAAGTGCTGGTTGAGCGTCGTCTCGGTTGCCTTGTTATATCGCGCGCGAATTCCTGCGATGCGGTCGTGGACGCCGATGAGTGTATCGGCCACTTGGTCCCGCGTAATCAGGACGTCCTGAAGCCGTTTCCACGCCCTTATATACTCGTCGCGAAGCGCGGATACCTCGCGCAAGCGGCGTTCGGCATTCGCACGCAGGTCGCCAATCTTTTGCATCGACGCGTCGTCAGAGAACGACGCTCGGATCTGTCCTTGAATAGCCTCGATCTCACCGGTGATATCGCCCAAGTGGTGGCCGAGCAGCTCGGAAAGTGACCTCAACACCTGCACTGCGCTCGACAGGTATTTGTCAACATCAGCCTTGGAATCAACTAGACGCAGCTTCGAGGCTTCGTCCGCAAGCCACCAGTCGCGAAGGGGCTGAGGCGCTGAGCTCAGCAGATCGTCCAGCCCTTCGTGTAGTGCCGCGACGTCGAGCTCCCGCACCCTCGCCGCGAATGCGTCGACGTTTCTCCGAACCAACTCCAGTACGTGTGCCTTTGCTTGGGCGACATCGAGCTCCTTGAAGTGCTTCTGGACCTCCTCGGTGTTAAGCTTGTCGAAGGCCTGCTTGTGTTCAGTGTAGCGACGCATCGCTCCGTTCTGACGAGCAAGTAAGGCCTTCAGGCCATTCGCGAGCTTCTCAACGTCCTTGCTGTTCGCCCGGAGCTGTTCGCGCAGCGCGTCGCGCTCTTGCTTGGCGGCCGGTAATTCGGGGACGAGCCGGTCCAGCAGGTCCCGTTGGCGAGATGTATCCCGGCCGAGCGTTTCGATTTCGCTCCAGCCGAACAGCCGGAGCGGGTACTCGCCGCTCTTCTCAACGTCGGCTACCGCGAGCTGTTCGCCGTCGGTGCCGAGGACCTTCGTCGCATAGTCCTCTTGTGGGTCAAAGGTTGCTTCCAGAACGCGTTTTTCGGCCGATTGGGTCTGGTACACGACGCGGATGAGCGATCCCGAGAGGTTCACCCTCTGCATATCGCGAATGCGCTCCGAGAGCTTGTTGGTCGAATCGAGCTCCTTGAGCGTACGGTTGTAGCCAAAGACGTACCGGAGCGCCTCGACAATCGTGGATTTTCCCGACCCGCGGGGACCAATCAGGCAGTTCAAGTTCTCCGCAAATGCAATGCGCTCGTTCTCGAACAGAGAGTTGCTGTCACCGATGATCTCCAGCCCGAGCAGGCGGGGACTCGGCGGCGTGGGCAGGTCGGAGGGAAAGCGAATCCTTGTCTCCGGGAACTTGAGCGCGTCGCGGAGCCCGCTCAGGCTGAGGTTTGTCATTTTGATCCAAGTCACGCGGTCGCTTCGGTCAAAATCCTCGATGCAGTGCGCGTCGAGTTGGAGGACCACCGGAATCGCAATCTCGCGACCTCGTACGGTGGACCTCCATCGGTAATGGCGCCTGTCAGAGCTCTTGGCTATTTCGATTGCATCGAAGCCGGCATCCAGCAGGAATTCCTTGAGCTCATCGGATAGATCGCGCTCCTGCTCGCCCGCTGTGCCGGGCTCGCTGAGCAGGCGAATGACCCCTTCGCCCGTTTGGCGAAAGTGGTGCCGGACTCCCTGCCGGGCGTCGACGTGAGCAGCGATGCAAATCCCCCCTTCGCGGTGCACTCGTGCGACCCAGTCCGCCAACTGGACGCCGGCTATTTCCTCGTTGCCCGTTCGGGCGTTGTCGTCCGGGATATGGTTTAAGCCGGCGAATAAGCGGCTAGCCCCTTCCGCAGAACACCCCTCTGGAAGAATGGCGAGGATATGTAGCCGTGAACAAGTGAGGGCGGCTTCGGGTCGCAGGTTGACCTCCGTGCCGGGGAGAACCAGGAAGTCTGTGTGGCACTTGCTCGCGGCCGATACCCTACACGCATACGAGCATTTCATATGGTCGGTAATGGCGACCAGATCAAAACGAGTTTTCAGTTCATTGATGAATTCGCGTTCCCCTCCAGGCGCACGGAACTTCTCGCCGTCGTTGAGCGCCTTGTCACCGGACCGATTCCAGTCGTGGCTGTCGGGTGAGTGAACATGCAGAACGATTCGTCGAAATCGCGCAGTGCGCTGACGAAGCTCGTCGAGCGCGGCAAGCAAGTCCGAGGAGGTACCCATTGCTGTCCCGAATTACCCCGCAGCATTTGGCGCGAAAGTGACGTCGTAAGCTGATAGGTATCCGGCCGCGCACAAGCGACCGCGCCCATCCCGGCTGGCGACATCTTGTCGCGAACACGCCCGAAGAACGCGTGCCGCAGACGCTGCGCAAGCCGATTGGCTTAGTTTCGACCGAGTTCAGGGATTCTTGCAGCCACGCGCCGCCCACAAGGGGCGACGCTACGTTGGCGGGGCACCGACGCCCCGCCTGAACCCTGAACCCCGAACCCTGCCTGCCCAGAGCCTGTCCGCCGCGGCGGATGGCGGGAACCCTACATCATGCCGCCCATGCCACCCATGCCGCCCATGCCGCCGTGACTGTGGCCGCCCATGGGCTTCTTTTCCTTTTCCTTGATCTCACTGACCACGGCATCGGTGGTGAGCAGGAGGCCGGCGATGCTGGCGGCGTTCTGCAGGGCGATGCGCTCGACCTTGGTCGGCACGAGCACGCCCATCTTGATCATGTCGCCGTACTCGGCGGTGACGGCGTTGTAGCCGAAGTTGGCGTCCTTCGACTCGCTCACCTTCTGCCAGACGATTGAGCCGTCCATCCCGGCGTTAGCCGCGATCTGCTTAATCGGGGCGCTCAGTGCGCGGATCACGATGTCGACGCCGGTCTTCTGGTCGCCGGGCAGCTTCTTGGCCAGGTTCTGCAGGGCAGTCGTGGCCCGCAACACGGCCACGCCGCCGCCCGGCAGCACGCCTTCCTCGACGGCGGCCCGGCAGGCGTGCAGCGCGTCCTCGACGCGGGCCTTCTTTTCCTTCATTTCGACTTCGGTGCTGGCCCCGACGTTGATCTGGGCCACACCACCGGCCAGCTTGGCCAGCCGCTCTTCCAGCTTCTCCTTGTCGTAGTCGCTGGTGGTCGTCTCGATCTCGTTCTTGATCTGCTCGATGCGGCCCTTGATGGCCTTCGTCTCGCCACCACCCTCGACGATGGTGGTGTTGTCCTTGTCGACCTTGATCTTCTTGGCCTGGCCGAGATCCGAAAGCTGCAGGTTTTCGAGCTTGATGCCGAGGTCCTCAAAGATCGCGTTGCCGCCGGTCAGGATGGCCATGTCTTCCAGCATCGCCTTGCGGCGGTCGCCGAAGCCCGGGGCCTTGACGGCGCACACCTGCAACGTGCCGCGCAGCTTGTTGACCACCAGCGTCGCCAGGGCCTCGCCCTCGATGTCCTCAGCGATCAGCAAGAGCGGCCGGCCCGACTGCGACACCTTCTCCAGGATCGGAATGATGTCCTTGACCGCGCTGATCTTCTTCTCGTGGATCAGCACGTACGGCTTTTCGAGCTCGCAGGTGAGCGTCTCGAACTTGTTGATGAAATGCGGCGATAGATAGCCCTTGTCGAACTGCATGCCCTCCACCAGGTCGACGGTCGTCTCGAGTGACTTGCCTTCCTCCACCGTGATCACGCCGTCCTTGCCGACCTTCTCCATCGCTTGTGCGATCTGCCGGCCGATTTCCGGGTCCTGATTGGCCGCGCTCGTGCCGACCTGGGCGATCTGCTCGCTGCCCTTGACCGGCGTCGTCAGCTTCTTGAGCTGCTCGACCACCGTCTCGACCGCCGCATCGATGCCCCGCTTGAGCTGCATGGCGTCGGCGCCCGCCGCGACGTTCTTGAGGCCCTCGTCAAAGATGGCCTCGGCATACACGGTCGCCGTGGTCGTGCCGTCGCCGGCCACGCTGCTGGTCTTGCTGGCGACCTCGCGCACCATCTGGGCGCCCATGTTCTCGTTCGGGTCTTCCAGCTCGATCTCCTTGGCCACCGTCACGCCGTCCTTGGTGACGGTCGGCGCGCCGAACGACTTCTCCAACACCACGTTGCGGCCGGCTGGCCCCAACGTCACCTTGACCGCCCGGGCCAACTGCTTCACGCCCCGGCGAATGCCCTCGCGGGCCTCCATGTCGAAAAGGATGTTCTTTGCTGCCATTTCACTTCATCTCCAAAAATGCAGGTATTCTGCCTTGATACAATGAACGTTTATCGTCTTGCCGAGGCCGTTGGCCGAGCCTTCCGGCGCGTCGCACGCGCTGTCTTGGGGCGAGGCGGCGCCGGGGCGCCGTCCAAGTCGACGTACCACTCCGTATCCGAATAGGCGAGCAACGTACCGACAAGCTTCGTAGAATTCGGCCCAAACTCGGCGTCGAGCGCGTCCCAGATGCGACGCTGCCGCTCACTGTCTGTCATCCCTCGGAAGAAGTCGGACACAACCGAGCCAGAAACCTTGCCACCGGGTAGCTTCTCCAGCACGAATTGAGGGGCACTAAGCTGGAGTCTCCTGATGAGCACATTCTCCAGCTCCTGTTTTGATAGCCGTCCCTTCGCCATATCTCAGCTCCGGCGATGTCTCGTCAGCAGCGTGTCACAACGGCGCACAACCACTGAACAACGGTCAAACTGCTCATAGCACACCCTGCGCAGTTCCCCTTCAGTTCGCCGACGGACGTCGCCCGTGCTTTCCAGGAAGCGTACCAACTGATCTTGATCGGCGAATCGCAGGTCATTGGTCCAGCGTCGGGCAACACCCTGCACAGCGTTCACGAAGTCCTGATCCCTTTCGCCAGGCCGCAGAAGACCGAGATTCTCGATTCGAACAGCAATCTTCCTTAGATCATGTCGCTCGTCGAACGCCTTGTCTCTTAGCCAATGAAGCGCCCGAAGCATACCCTCGACCGAGGCACCGGCAGCGTACATCGAAAGCGCATACCGATTGGCTTGCTTGAGGAGCCGTGCGTCTTCGATACGCTCGATCGCGCCTCGCCGGTAGGTATCGGCTCCCCATTCCATCGTGTCCGGCTCACGCCTCGACGACGCCGAGGATGTCCGTCTCGTCCATGATCAACAGCTCTTCGCCGTTGACCTTGATCTCGGTGCCGGCGTAGCTGGTAAACAGGACGTGGTCGTTTCTCTTGACTTGCGGCGTGCTGCGCTTGCCATTCTCGAGCATGCGGCCCTCGCCGACTGCTTGCACGATACCGCGCTTCGGTTTTTCGCGGGCCGAGTCGGGTAACACGATGCCGCCCGCCGTCTTCTCATCTGCCTCAACGCGCCTCAGAATGACCTTGTCGCCCAACGGGCGGAGATTCGACTTTGCCATAAACGACCTTGCTCCTTCTACGAGTCTGGACTCCATTCGCTCGGACTTCCGAGCGGTTCGCTACTCGAATGCCTCTCCAGCAGCCGCCCGATCAGGTCCGTCGCAAAAGCGACGTTCACCGGCTCGGTCAGGACGCTCGACACGCTCAGCGACCACGCCTGCCGCAAGTGGAGCGGTGACACGCGCGGCGCGATCCACATGCACGGCAGCAACCCGTCGATCGAGCGGATCAGGCGCAGCGCTCCGAACGACGACTCGGGTGGATCCAGAGCCAGCACGGCCACGTCTATTCCGCCTCTGCGTACAAAATCAACTGTCGCTGCGGCGGTCCACGCCCGCTGTATGCCGACGAGGCGTCGCTTGAGAGCCGTCGTCACGTCGCCGAGCCACTCTCCACAACCCTGTGCATCACTCGCAATCAGCACCTGCCCTGAAACCACTGGGAGGCCTCCACGGACCGGCCGCGCGGCCGATCCATCAAGAATTGGCAACTCCGATGCCGGAGGGCCAAGCCGCTTCTGCTGTGGGCAGCGCGTACCGAAGTCCGTGATTCGCAAGGGTTTGCGCCACTCCGTGAGCCGGAACCGAATTCTCTCCCGCGGGCCGATCGCTGCCAGAACGAACTTGTGCACGTCGGTGGACCTGCCGAAATGGCAGCCGCGGCCCACCGTTGCGGGCGGCGCACATTTCAGATAATCACGCCCGGCATGGAAGTTCTGACGCCCAGCCAAGTTTCGGCGTTGCTCCTGAGTCTGGGGTTGATGCTGGGCGTCGCTCGCGCGGCTGGTGAGGTGGCCCGGCGCTTCCGCCAGCCCGCCGTCCTGGGCGAGATCTTGGCCGGAGTCGTTCTCGGCAAGACCGTACTGGGGGCCGTCGCCCCCGACGCGTTCCGCACGCTTTTTCCAGACACCGGACCAGTCGCCTCAGCCCAACTGGGCATCACGCTGGTGGCCGTCACGCTGTTCCTGCTGGTGGCCGGACTCGAAGTCGACCTGTCTACGATCGGCCGGCAAGGACGGGCGGCGCTGCTGGTCAGCAGCGCGGGCATCGCCGTGCCCTTGCTATTCGGGTTTACGGCTGCGTGGCTGGCGCCCGACTGGCTCGGGCGCGGTCCCTCGGCCCCGCGGACTTCGTTCGCGCTGTTCCTTGGCACGGCGCTGGCCATCTCGGCGTTGCCGGTCATTGCCAAGATACTGCTCGACCTGGGTTTGTACCGCAGCGACCTGGGCATGCTGGTGATGGGTGCCGCCATGGTGAACGACCTGGTGGGCTGGCTCGGCTTCTCGCTCGTGTTGAGCATGGTCGGCGCCGGGCATGGTGGAATCGCGATCACGATTCCGATGACGCTCGCATTCGCCGGGTTGGTCCTGACTCTCGGGCGAGTGCTGTGCCACCGGGCGCTGCCCTGGATTCAGGCCCACACAACCTGGCCAGGCGGGGTCCTGGCCTTCACGCTGACGCTGGCGCTGGTCGGGGCGGCCGTAACCGAGTGGATCGGCGTGCACGCCATTTTCGGCGCGTTCCTGGTCGGCACGGCCATCGGGGACTCCAAGCACCTGCGCGAGCGCACGCGCGAGCACATCAACCAGTTCGTGACGAATGTCTTTGCGCCGCTGTTCTTCGCCAGCATCGGGCTGCGCGTCAATTTCGTTGCGCACTTCGATCCGCTGCTCGTGCTGTGCGTGTGCGGGCTGGCGGTGGCGGGCAAGTTCGTCGGTTGCGGTCTGGGCGCCTGGTGGGCCGGGCTGGATCGCAAGACGTCGCTGGCTGTGTGTGCAGGCATGACCCCGGGCGGCGCCATGGCCATCATCCTGGGCCTGTTGGCCTTGCAATATGGGATCATCGACGAGCGTCTGCTGGTAGCGCTGGTCGTCGTGGCTTTGACGACCTCCTCGGTCAGCGGCCCGCTGGTCAACCGGATCCTCGGCAGCGAGAAGCCGCTCGGCCTGCTGGACGTGCTCGACGGGCGCAGCTTCGCGGTCGCGCTGCGCGGTCAGACTTCCTCCGAAGTGATTGAAGAGCTTTCGTCGCTGATTGCTCCACGGGCCGGGCTGCCGGCCGGACAAATCCACGAGGCCGTCTGGCAGCGCGAGCAGACCATGAGCACGGCCATCGGCAACGGGGTGGCGGTGCCGCACGCGCGGCTGGAGGTTCGCTCGCCGTGCGTGGCCATCGGCCTATCGAAGGATGGCGTCGACTTCAACGCTGCCGATGGTCAGCCGGCCCATTGTGTGATTCTGATCCTGACCGGCACGCAGGCGCAGATGGCCCAGCTCCAGATTCTGGCCAGCATCGCGCGGCTGATGCGCGACCCGGCCACGCGCGAGCGCTGCTTGGCCGCTCGCAGCTACGCCGAGTTCCGCGCGGCGCTGAACGTCGCGCACCAATCCGCGCAAACGTGATCCCTTTGCGGGCAAACAGATCGCGGTTGGCGTCCCCCCAGCGCTGCCCTGCCGGCGGTCTTCATGCCCGCGCTTCGCTTGGGCATGCCACACATGCCGGACCGATCGCGACTTCGTCGTGTCACTGGGCCAGTGCCTGCCGCGCCTCGATCTCGCGCGTGCGCAGGCTGTCTTTGTAGAGGTTGCGGCGGTTAGTGAGCTCGATCGGCGGAGCGGCGTCGGTGTTGTCTTCCCAGCGGCGGCACAGGTACAGCGGCTCGTAGATGCGGCCGATGCGATAGGTTCGGCTGAATACGAGGGCCGCCGCGTAGTCTTCGCCGTAGCTGACATCGGGCAGCGGGTTGGCCCGCACGAGTGCTGTGTCGTACGCCCGCGGCGCGCCGATGCCGTTGACACGCAAGAGGTTGTTGTGGCCGTTCTCGTCGGTCCATTCGCGGTGGTCGATGACGCCGGGCGGGATTTCGCGCAGGTCAAAGTCAACCAGCCGATACGAGCCGACCACCATGGCATACGGCCCTTCGCGCAGCTTGTCGACGACCCTGGCCAGCGTATCCGGGCCGCTGTAGCGGTCGTCGGAGTCGAGTTGCACGGCGTAGCGCCCGCAATGCGGCGAGGCAACCGCCAGGTTCCAACAGCCGCCGATCTGCAGACCCGTCGCCGCCGGACGCACTACGTGTACGCGACAATCGTCGCGCGCGAGTCCGTCGAGGACCCCAGACGTTCCGTCAGTGGAGTGATTGTCGACCACGATCACGTTAAAGGCAAACGACGTGTGCTGCGACAGCGCCGAGCGCACGGCGTCGGCGATCGTGCGCAACCGGTTGCGCACGGGCACAATCACGCTGGCCTCGACCGGCCAAGTCGCATTCGATCTCTGCGCCATCTGCGTTCGATGTGGAAGCCAGGCGCCGATCGCTCTCAAGTGCCGGGTCGCCACCGCCTCGCGTTCCAACTGCACGTCGCGGTTGCGCGGGTCCACGTATGCGAAGTGGCTTGATTCGCTGGGCCCGCGCCGACGAGTGCAGAGCACGCGGTCGGCCCGGACGAGCTGACCGACGCGCGATAGCCTCAGGCGCAGCTCGTACCAACCGCTCCAACGCGTGTCGTCGAGCCTGCCCCAGCGCTGCTCGGCCAGTCGGACGTGGGCCATCGACACGAGCACCAGCAGGCCGAAGTCAAAGTCGTCGCGAATGGAGCCGGGTGAATAGTCGATCGTTGGGTGGACCGTCGCGTCATCGCCCAGCGACGTACGGTAATCGCCGTAGATTGCTGCGGTTTGGAAATCGGGCGCGGACAGTTTCTGCACGGCCGCCTCATCGATCTCGGCGCCTGGCCCACCGAGTGAAACGGCGACCCACGGCGTCGCCGCGAGATCCAGCTTCTCCCGCAACGCCCGCCCGGGCACGTCGTTCGGGGAGTCAAGATCGATTGTGTCGTACATCACAGTCGCTCGTTCCGTTCCGAATTCGGCGCGCGGCAACGTTGTCCATCGTCGTCTCCGATTCGACGTAAACCCCACGCCCGGATCATGATGAATCGCGCGCTGACGCAATTCTAGCGGTGGTGAGCCGGAAGCCGAAGTCGCTCGGGTTCGCCATGTGCCGGAGCATCAACGAATCCACGTTCGGGCGCATCGTGCGGTAACAACGGCGACCCTGCGCGCGCCGGCGCTCAACCCGCTCGAGTGGAAAACGGCAGAATTGTTGCGCCCGGCGCACCATTCGCCTCCCGCAAGTCACGGACGTGTCGCCCAACGCGCACGCGGTCCAGTGGCACGCTGGCGATGGCGTTCGGACTGTAAACTCGGGTCCCGATACGCGTGAGGTGCCGCGCTCGATTTTTCGCTTGCCTTTTCGTAAACGCCGATGTATCGTCTACCAAGTTTGTCCTGATCCGTCTGAATCCGCCACCAGGGCGATTGAACTGGGAAATAACGGGATTTAGTTGGCGACACTGGTCGCGAGTTCGAATGTCTCTGCCCACGAAACTGCTCTCAGCGCCTGAAGTCGCAACGCTACTCGGCGTCGAGCTTGATACCTTGTATCGCTATGCTCGCAAGGGGCAGCTCCGCGGTGTCAAGATTGGCAAACTGTGGCGATTTTACGAGATCGACGTCGAGCACTTCGTGCATGCGCGGCTTTATGTCTCAGGTTCGAGCCAAAACGGCACGTGGGCTTCAACCCTCCCGGACGTGCTCCACGACGCGTCACGGGCGGGGGCGCCCGGTGCGTTGATTTGCGGACCGGTCCAATCCTCGTACGCTGAGGTCGACGTTCTGTCCGATCGGCTGGCCCGCGCCCTGATCGCCAAGGGAGTCGGACCGGGAGACCGTGTGCTCACCGTCCTGCCCAATTCCGTCGAGTTTGTCATTGCTTGCTTCGCTGCCTGGAAAGCTCGGGCGGTCGTCGTGCCGGAATACAGCGCGATCCGGGCGGCCAACCTGGCGCACATCCTCGGCGATTGCGCGCCGGCGGCGCTCATCGTCGATCACAATCTCGCCGAACAGCTCGAGAGCATGCCGGAAGCACTCTCCAGCGTGGAGGCGATCTTCATCAAGGATCGGACGTTCTCGCTGTCCGGACTCGATCGCATCGAGGTCGAATCGCTCGACGCGATTCTCGAGCGCGAAGCACATGCGCATGTCGCCTTGCCCGACGGCGCGACGCCGGACGAAGCCGCATCGATTACGTACACCAGCGGCTCGACCGGAATGCCCAAAGGCGTGATCAACACGCACGAGAGCTGGCTGGCGGGCGCCATGTTCACGCGCGATTATCCGCGCTTGACCGCGTCGGATCGAATGGTCATCTCGCTGCCACTGCACCACGGCTTCGCCTTCCGGCAGATGCTGGCCTATATCCTGGCCAACGGCACGTTCGTGATCGCATCGGACATCTACCAGGCCCTCAAGCTGCTGCGCGAGCAACGGCCGACCGCACTCCTGCTGGTCCCGGCCGCATGTAACATCGCGATCGATCACTTCGCGCCGGTTCTCAAAGAGGCCGACTCGTTCCTGCGCTATGTCGAAATTGGCTCGGCCGCCATCGCCCCGGAACGGTTGCAACAGCTTCGTGACCTGCTGCCGACCACCGATGTTCATTTGCCGTACGGCCTGACCGAGGCCCGCGTCGGCTTCCTGACCCAAGGGCCGGATGGCCTGCTCAACCGCATCACCACCATTTCGCCCGGCCTGGAGCTGTCGGTCGTCGATGCCGATGGCCGGCCGGTCACGCCCGGCGAGATCGGCGAGATCAAGCTGCGCGGCCGCGGATTGATGAAGGGCTACTGGGGCCGGCCGCGGAGCGAATATCAGGCCCTGCGCAACGATGGCTTCCGCACGGGCGACATGGCCCGCGTGGACACAAACGGCGATGTTGTGCTGCTGGGCCGGATCGACGCCATGCTCAAAGTGGGCGGCCGCAAGGTCAATCCCAGCGAGGTCGAAATGGCCCTGAACCGGCATTCCGGCGTGGTCGAATCGGCGGTCGCCGGGGTTCCCGATCCAAACGGCATTCTCGAGAACGAACTGCACGCGTTCGTGGTCCTGCACCGCGGCGCTACGCTGACTGAAACCGAGCTGCTGGCTCACTGTCGACAGCTCATCGAACCGTACAAGGTCCCCGCCCGGATTCACTTTCGGACTTCGTTGCCGAAGTCCCCGGTCGGCAAGATTCTGCGTCACGCGCTCCCCAACAGCACCTGACTGGCAAGAGAACCCTTTTTCTAAGGAGGCAGAAATCGTGAAAGTGCTCATCAGCCCGGTATCGTACGAGGAAGCCAAGTCGATCATCGACACGGGCGTCGACATCATCGACGTCAAAAACGTGAACGAAGGCTCGCTGGGCGCCCAATTCCCGTGGAACACGCGTCAAGTGGTCGAGCTGACCCGCGGGCCGGGCATCAAGACCAGCGCCACGCTGGGCGACCTGCCGTTCAAGCCCGGCACGGCTGCCTTGGCCGCCTACGGCGCCGCCAACACCGGCGTGACGTACATCAAGGCCGGCCTGCACGGCCTCAACACGTATGAGCAGGCCTGCGAGATGATGGACGCCGTCCGCAAGGCCGTCCGCATGGTCAGCGCCACGGCCGACGTGGTCGCCAGCGGCTATGCCGATTGGCGGCGCTTCGGCGGCCTGAGCACGACCGATTTGGTCCGCGCGGCCCGCGACACCAAGTGCGACGTGGTCATGGTCGACACGGCCCTGAAGGACGGCAAGACCCTGTTCGACAACATGACGTTCGACGAGATCAAGCGCTTCATCACCGATGGCAAGGAGGCCGGGCTGGTGGTGGCCCTGGCCGGCTCGATCAAGTTCGAGCACGCCGACGTGCTGTTCGCGCTCGATCCGCACCTGATCGGCGTGCGCGGCGCGGTGTGCGGCGGCCCCGACCGCAAGACGGCCATCTGCCCCGACAAGACGCGCCGCTTCGTGGAGTATTTTCACAGCCGTGGCGCCTCCGCCCGCGCCGTGGCGTAAGCGACTGCACGCGATGCGACGTTCGCGTGCGTAGCCTGCCGACCCGCCTGCGCGCCAAGATTGCCCATGCCGGGCGTGCGATCAGCGCGACGAGTGGCATCGATTAACGACGAGTTCGGTTCGAGTCACGAGTGCCATCCTCGCGATCTCGCGGGGATGGCACTCGCCTTGCGCGGAACGGAGTTGCGGGCGTCCGAGGCGCGCCTCACGCCCCGGACGCGGTGTCTCCGCACCGCGTTCTGCGTGATTCGTCCCGAGTTGCCCGCGAGGTTACAACGGCGGCGTGTACCGCCACGCCCAGCCGTTGTTCAGGGGCTCGCGCGTGGCGTCGACGTGCCCGTCCACAAATCCGGCGTTCATTTGGCCGAGATGACGCAGCGACGGATACCAGTACGTGCCGCTGGAATAGAAGTCGGGATCCGGTAGCGGCGGTGCGGCGTAGTACGGGGCCGGCGCGGGCGCGGCGGCAGCGGTCACGCCATCGACATCGAACACCAGCGGCAGGTTGGCCAGCCGCTCGCTGAGGATGGCTTCCGAGATGGCCACCGCCACCGGCACGTAGGTACTCCCCAGAAGCAAGCTGCCCTTGTGCAGCCGCATGTTCAGTGCAATCGAAACCGTCCGCTTCGGCAAGACGGCACCGTCGCTGCACGGCACGTTGGCCACCTTGCGCAGCCCGCCCGGACCGGCCGGACACAGCATCAATTCGCGCCGCGGCTCCAGCGGCACGACCGTCGAGCCCGGCGCGTCCCAGAATTCCGCAATGCGGTAGGTGCTCTCCTGAAAGTCCTCGAGCGTAAACTTTCCGTCGCTGCGCAGGTCGCTGTCGCCCCGGTTGCCTTTGCTGTAGTTGTCGGCGAACAGCCGGAAGGCGAACACGACTTCGCGCAGGTTGGTCTTGCAGCGGAACGCCTGCACACTCTGCCGCGCCGACCGCAACGCGGGCAGCAGGATCCCGAGCAGGATGACTAGAATGACAACCACGACCAGCAGCTCGATCAGCGTGAAGCCGCGCGTGCGGCCGCGCCGGAGTAGCGAGCGGCGCGCGCACCGCGGCGAGGCACACCGCCCCGGGCGTGTCCAGCTCCATCGCGATGTGACGTCAGCGGTCGGCATTTCCCACTCGCAGACGAGCGCTCACCCGCCGGAATCTGGCGGGAACACGCGCTGGAATACAGCCGCGTCCTTGAGGTCCACATCCTGATCGTGCGTGAAATCGAATGTCTCGCACGGGACCGCGGCGATGACGACATTGGGGGCCGGACCCGTGATGCAACTGGCGAGAATCGACCAGTCGTCGAGGTCGACGTCGAAATCGCCATCACCATCGGCCAGCTTGGGCGGCCAGAAGTCGGATGTCTGGACCAGGCCATCGTAGTTGGTATCCAGCATGTTAAAGTTGGCCGGAAAGTTGGGCAGCGTGACGGCGCCGTCGTCGGTCCCGTCATCGTCGCCGCCGACGCCATCGTGGTCCTGAATCCAAGACATCAACTGTGCGGCGTCGACCTCGTCATGATGGCCGTCGCCGTCAAAATCGCCCGGAACGGCATTGGGTCTCACATCGGTCCACACCAAGCCGCCGGCAGACGCGGGCGCCGCACTCAGAATCGTCCCGAACAGAGCGTTCGTGCGCCACAGGCGCGGATCGAGGTAATCGGCCGGTTGCGTGGGCTCGCCCCATCCCTGCAGCAAGTCATACGAAGGCAGGGCCAGGCATTCAGTGCTGTTCATCAGCGCGAACTCGACGGCGATGTACAGCTCCGTCAGGGCCTCGAGCACCGAGCTCTGATCGAGCGCGTTGAAGTTAAGCGGCTGCACGATGATGACGCCGTTGACGCGGGCGGCGGCGGGGTTGTCGAGCTGATAAACCAGCGAAACGACCGTAGTGTCATTTGTGGTCAGGTGCTGGAACAAGAGCGCGACGAGCGGCTCATAGACGCCGATCCCCTGCTCGCCGCCGCCGAATGTGCAATCCTCGAAGCCGTGGGCGCGGTGCAGGAAGTAGCCGCGCAGCTCCCAAGTTTCACCGCGCTCGAAGAACAGGTCGTCGTTGCCGGATCGGACAATGATCGGCTCGGCCAGCTCTTCGCCGAACAGCGCCAGGTGAAATTCTTCACCGCTCTGCTCGTAGTACGGGGGCGTCTCGAAATTCGTGTCGAAGTCGTTGCCGCTGGTCGCCATGCGCTGCCCGTACACCTCGGGGCTGCTGATCCGAGCGCCAAAACGGCCGACCGCGCCCAGGTAGCGGAACTGCGGCGCGTCCAGCTCGCCGCCGGTGTCGAAGTTGTTGTCGACATCGAGCTCGAGGAACCCGAGCACCGGGTTCGGGCCGTAGAGCATCGGCTCGGGCGGGCCCGCCGACTCGAAGTTGACCGGGCCGGGCGGGTTCAGCCAGCCGTCGAAAGTGAGATCGATTCGGACGAACCCGCCCGAAAGCGTCCATTCGCCTTCAAACTGATCGACGGCAGGCGCTGTCGGCTGCCACAGGCCGATCTTGATCGAGCGCAGGTCCGGCAGCGTCTGAACGGAGGGCATCAGGTCTACGACGCCACCCGCCGCCGTCGGCCGGGCCACGGCATCGGGCCACTCGTCCGTGCGTACGACAAACGGCTGTGAATTGAGCGGCTCGGGGTCGCCGGCGTGCACCGCAAGCGGCGCGGCGCACACGGCCACGGCGATCCAGGCTGCTCGTTCTCGTGCGGTTCGGTACATACCCCCCACCCGTGCCGGTCGACGCGACTGCGCCTTCCCCGACCGCGTGCGACGCGACTGCCCGAAAAGCCAAGCCTGATGATACGCGAATTCGCCACCCGCGGGCAAGGGGTTCACGACCCGCGGCGCACGGCCGCCGTGAAGGGTTCAGGTGGCCCGTGGGACCGCGGCCATCCTGGCCGCTTCTGGGGCCGCGGGCTTCCAGCCCGCACAAACGCATCCAACGTTGTTCGGTGTATCATGCAGCCAGGTCGCCCGAGCGACTTGCCCGCTTTTGGGGGCCGCGGGCTTCCAGCCCGCACAAACGCATCCAACGTTGTTCGGTGTATCATGCAG
>Ga0187892_10007209_pt1 | contig 15970 bp, 8 predicted proteins | sample MA1701073metaG_FD_139345 | JGI IMG/M metagenome (GOLD analysis project Ga0187892, IMG submission 139345) | Bio-ooze microbial communities from a basaltic lava cave in the Kipuka Kanohina Cave System on the Island of Hawaii, USA - MA170107-3 metaG ... | reverse complement strand
CGGGCGTTCGCGGCCGAGGTGACGCGCGTCGCCAAGGAGGTGGGCACGGAGGGCAAGCTCGGCGGCCAGGCCCAGGTGCCGGGCGTGGCCGGGACGTGGAAGGACCTGACCGACAACGTGAACCAGATGGCCTCGAACCTGACGTCGCAGGTCCGCGGCATCGTCAAGGTCGTGACCGCGGTCGCGAACGGCGACCTGTCGCAGAAGTTCGTGGCCGAGGCGAAGGGCGAGATCGCCGCCCTCGCCGACACGATCAACGCCATGACCGACACGCTCCGCGTCTTCGCCGACCAGGTGACGACGGTCGCGCGCGAGGTCGGCAACGAGGGCAAGCTCGGCGGGCAGGCGAGCGTCCCGGGGGCGGCCGGCACGTGGCGCGACCTGACGGACAACGTCAACATGCTCGCCGGCAACCTGACGGACCAGGTCCGCAACATCGCCCTCGTGACGACGGCGGTCGCGCGCGGCGACCTGTCGCAGAAGATCACGGTCGACGCCAAGGGCGAGATCCTCGAGCTCAAGAGCACGATCAACACGATGGTCGACCAGCTCCGGGCGTTCGCGGCCGAGGTGACGCGCGTCGCCAAGGAGGTGGGCACGGAGGGCAAGCTCGGCGGCCAGGCGCGCGTGGCCGGCGTCGCCGGGACGTGGAAGGACCTGACGGACAACGTGAACCTGCTGGCCGGCAACCTGACCACCCAGGTCCGCAACATCGCCCTCGTGACGACGGCGGTCGCGAACGGCGACCTGTCGCAGAAGATCACGGTCGACGTGAAGGGCGAGATCCTCGAGCTCAAGAACACGATCAACACCATGGTCGACCAGCTCCGGGCGTTCGCGGCCGAGGTGACGCGCGTCGCCCGCGAGGTCGGCACGGAGGGCAAGCTCGGCGGCCAGGCCCAGGTGCCGGGCGTCGCCGGGACGTGGAAGGACCTGACCGACAACGTGAACCAGATGGCCTCGAACCTGACGTCCCAGGTGCGCGGCATCGTCAAGGTCGTGACCGCGGTCGCGAACGGCGACCTCGTCCAGAAGTTCGTGGTCGAGGCGAAGGGCGAGATCGCCGCCCTCGCCGACACGATCAACGACATGACCGACACGCTCCGCCTCTTCGCCGACCAGGTGACGACGGTCGCGCGCGAGGTCGGCATCGAGGGCAAGCTCGGCGGCCAGGCGAGCGTCCCGGGCGCGGCCGGCACGTGGCGCGACCTGACGGACAACGTCAACATGCTCGCCGGCAACCTGACGACCCAGGTCCGCAACATCGCCCTCGTCACCAAGGCGGTCGCGAACGGCGACCTGTCGCAGAAGATCACGGTCGACGCCAAGGGCGAGATCCTCGAGCTCAAGAACACGATCAACACGATGGTCGAGCAGCTCCGCGGGTTCGCGGCCGAGGTGACGCGCGTCGCCCGCGAGGTCGGCACGGACGGCAAGCTCGGCGGCCAGGCCCAGGTGCCGGGCGTGGCCGGGACGTGGAAGGACCTGACCGACAACGTGAACCTCATGGCCTCGAACCTGACGTCCCAGGTCCGCGGCATCGTCAAGGTCGTGACCGCGGTCGCGAACGGCGACCTCGCCCAGAAGTTCGTGGTCGAGGCGAAGGGCGAGATCGCCGCCCTCGCCGACACGATCAACGCCATGACCGACACCCTCCGCCTCTTCGCCGACCAGGTGACGACGGTCGCGCGCGAGGTCGGGATCGAGGGCAAGCTCGGCGGCCAGGCGAAGGTGCCGGGCGCCGCCGGCACCTGGCGCGACCTGACGGACAACGTGAACCAGCTCGCCGGCAACCTGACGACGCAGGTGCGGGCGATCTCGGAGGTCGCGACCGCCGTGACGACGGGCGACCTGACGCGGACGATCGACGTCGAGGCCCAGGGCGAGGTGCTCGCGCTCAAGGACACGATCAACCAGATGATCGCGAACCTGCGCGACACGACGCAGACGAACAAGGAGCAGGACTGGCTCAAGACGAACCTCGCCAAGTTCAGCGGCATGATGCAGGGGCAGCGGAGCCTGGAGTCCGTCTCGCGCCTCATCATGAGCGAGCTGACGCCCCTCGTCTCGGCCCAGTTCGGCGCCTTCTACCTGACGGAGGGCGACGGCGGCGGGGGCGGCGGCGGCGACGAGGCGGTCCTCCGCCTCATGAGCACCTACGCCTTCAACAAGCGGAAGCGCGTGTCGAACCGCTTCGCGCTCGGCGAGGGGCTCGTCGGCCAGTGCGCGCTCGAGAAGAAGACGATCCTCGTCAACGACGTGCCCGAGGACTACGTCGAGATCAGCTCGGGCCTCGGCTCGGCGCCGCCGCGCAACATCGCCGTCCTCCCGATCCTCTTCGAGGGCAAGATCCGCGGCGTCATCGAGCTCGCCTCGTTCCAGGCGTTCAGCCCGATCCACCTCACCTTCCTCGAGCAGCTCGTGCTCTCGATCGGCGTCGTCTTCAACATGATCAGCGCCAGCATGCGGACGGAGGAGCTGCTCCAGGAGCTCCAGAAGTCGAACGCCGAGCTCGAGGCGCGGACGAACGAGCTCGAGGAGAAGGCGTCGCTCCTCGAGGTCAAGAACCGCGAGATCGCGCTCGCGAGCGCGTCGCTCGAGGACAAGGCGAAGCAGCTCGCCCTCATCTCGAAGTACAAGTCCGAGTTCCTGGCCAACATGTCCCACGAGCTCCGGACGCCGCTCAACAGCCTCCTCATCCTGGCGAAGCTCCTGTCCGAGAACCAGGACGGGACGCTCGGCGACAAGCAGGTGGAGTACGCGCGGACGATCTACTCGTCCGGGAACGACCTGCTGGCGCTCATCAACGAGATCCTCGACCTCTCGAAGATCGAGGCGGGGAAGATGCAGGTGGACCTCCGGCGCGTGCGGCTCGCGGAGGTCCGCGACTACGTCGAGCGCGCCTACCGCGAGGTCGCCGAGCAGAAGGGACTGACCTTCACGGTCGACATCGCGAAGAACGCGCCCCACGAGCTCACGACCGACGGCCAGCGGCTCCAGCAGGTCCTGAAGAACCTGCTCTCGAACGCCTTCAAGTTCACGGAGCGCGGCGAGGTCGAGCTCGAGATCCGGCCGGTCCCGAGGGGGATGGGCTTCCAGACCGACACGCTGGCGCGGGCCCCGGCCGTGCTCGCGTTCGCGGTGCGCGACACGGGCATCGGCATCCCGCCCGACAAGCAGAAGCTCGTCTTCGAGGCCTTCCAGCAGGCCGACGCCTCGACGAGCCGGACCCACGGCGGGACGGGCCTCGGCCTCACGATCAGCCGCGAGATCGCGCGCCTGCTCGGGGGCGAGATCGCGCTCGAGAGCGCGCCGGGAGCCGGCAGCACGTTCACCCTCTACCTGCCGCTCGGGCGGTCCGACATCGACCTGCCTTCGCGGCCGGCGCCTCCGCCCGCGCTGCTCCCCGGGCCGCGCGCGGCGGGGAACGGCGAGATGGCGGAGCCGACCGAGGCGGTCCTCGCCTTCGCGTCCGCGCCCCCGGTCGGTCCGTCCGCGCCGCCGGCGGCGACGCCCTACGAGGGCGAGGTCGGCGCCGGTCCCGCGGAGACGGGCGTGCTCGAGGACACGGGCGCCGCCGACCCGATGCCGCTCGCCGGCGCGAAGGCCCTGGTCGTGGACGACGACATCCGCAACCTCTTCGCCGTCACGTGCCTGCTCGAGGGCCACGGGGCGTCGGTCGTCACGGCCGACGGCGGGCGCGCCGCGCTCGAGGTGCTCGAGCGGACGCCGGAGGTGGACGTCGTCCTCATGGACATCATGATGCCCGAGATGGACGGCTACGCGGCGACCCGGGAGATCCGCCGGCGCGCGCGGTTCGCGGGCCTTCCGGTGATCGCCCTGACGGCCAAGGCCATGCCGGGCGACCGCGAGAAGTGCCTCGAGGCGGGGCTCGACGACTTCGTGCCGAAGCCGGTCTACGCCTCGCGGCTCGTCTCCGTCATCCGGAAGTGGGTGCGCCGATGAAAGGCCTCGATGACCAGGAGGGGCGGGCCCGGATCCTGCTCGTCGACGACTCGCCGGCGAGCCTCGCCGCCTATCGGGCCGCGCTCGAGGACCAGGGCTACGACATCGTCACGGCGTCGTCGGGCCCGGAGGCCCTGAAGCGCGTCCTCGACGAGGACTTCGCCGCCATCCTGCTCGACGTCTTCATGCCGGGCATGGACGGCTTCGAGGTCGCGCGGCTCGTCAAGCAGCGCGAGCGCTCGCGCGCGACGCCGATCGTCTTCCTCACGGGCGCGAGCGGGGAGCGCGACTACTCCGGGCGGGGCTACTCGCTCGGGGCGATCGACTTCATGAGGAAGCCCGTCGACCCGAACGTCCTCCGCGCCAAGGTGGGGGCGCTCGTCTCGCTCTTCGAGCGGCGCGAGCGCGAGCGGCGCGAGCGCGAGGCGCGCCTCGCCCAGGTGCGCCTGGCGAGCGAGCGGCGCTACCGGAGCCTCGCCGAGTCGATCCCGCAGATCGTGTTCACGGCGCGGGCGGACGGCGAGGTCGACTACTTCAACCGGCGCTGGACGGAGTACACCGGGCTGGCGGTCGGCGAGTCGCTCGGCCTGCGCTGGCTCGCGGCCGTCCACCCCGAGGACGCGCCGGGCTTCCTCGACGGCTGGCGCGCCGCCCTGCGGGCGCGGAAGCCCCTCCAGCTGGAGCTCCGGCTGAGGGGGGCGGGGGGCAGGGACCACGGCTGGCACCTCTGCCGGGCGGTGCCGGAGCTCGACGACCGCGGCCAGCTCATAGGCTGGCTCGGCACGCACACGGACATCGACGACCTGAGGCGCGCCGAGGAGGCCCTGAAGCGCCGCGAGGAGCAGCTCCGCGACGCCCAGAAGATGGAGGCGGTCGGCAAGCTCGCGGGCGGCGTGGCCCACGACTTCAACAACCTCCTGACGACGATCCTCGGGCGGGCCGACCTGCTGCTCGCGCGCACCGAGCCGGGCGACCCCGACCGCGGCAAGCTCGAGGAGATCCGGCGCATGGCCGAGCGCGCGGCCTCGCTCACGCGCCAGCTCCTCGCCTTCGGGCGGAAGCAGGTGCTGAAGCCCGAGATCGTGGACCTGAACGCCGTCGTCGCCGGCCTCGCGCCCATGCTCGGGTCGATGCTGGGCGAGCGGGTCGAGGTCGGGCTCGCCCTCGACCCCGACCTCGCGCGCATCAAGGCCGACCCGGGGCAGATCGAGCGCGTGCTCCTGAACCTCGTCCTGAACGCGCGCGACGCGATGTCCGGGGGCGGCTCCCTCACGATCGAGACGCGCAACGTCGCGCCGGGGGCCTCGAGCCGGGACGGCGAGATCGCGGGTCCGGGCGTGCGGCTCGGCATCGGCGACACGGGCTGCGGCATGGACCGGGCGACCCTCGAGCGCGCGTTCGACCCGTTCTTCACGACGAAGCCGCCCGGAAAGGGCTCGGGCCTCGGGCTTTCGACCGTCCACGGGATCGTGAAGCAGAGCGGGGGCGAGGTCCGGCTCGACAGCGCCCCCGGCCGGGGCACGTGGGTCGAGATCACGTTCCCGGCGGTGGAGGCGGAGGCCCTCGCGGCGGAGACGGCGGAGGCGAGGGGGGCGGGGAGGTGGGCGGGGGCGGCGGCGGGGACGGGGCCGGCGGGCGAGGTGGGCGCGGGGGAGGGAGAGGGGAGCGGGGAGGGGAGCGGGGAAGGGGCTCGGAGGACGGGCGCGGCCGCGGCGCCGGCCGCGGGGGAGGCGAGCGGGAGCGACGGGCGCGGCGGGGCGGGCGGGGGCGGCCGCCGGACCATCCTCCTCGTCGAGGACGAGGAGGCCGTGCGCACGCTCGCGCGCGAGGTCCTCGAGGAGGCCGGCTACGTCGTCCTCGAGGCCGAGAACGGCGACCGGGCGCTGGCCCTGGTCGAGCGCCGGGACGGTCCGATCGACCTCCTCGTGACCGACGTCGTGATGCCGGGGCTCGGCGGGGTCGAGCTGGCGAGGCTCTTCGCCGAGCGTTGCCCGGACGCGGGCGTCCTCTTCATGTCGGGCTACGCCTCGCCCGACCCGGCGCGCGAGGAGGTGGGGCGCCTGCCCGGCGGCTTTCTCCAGAAGCCCTTCGCCCCGCGGGACCTCCTCGCGAGCGTGAAGGAGGTCCTGGGCCCGGCGCCCGCCGGGGAAGCCCCGCCCGACGCCGACGCCGGGCGCGACCGCGAGCGCGAGCGTCCCGGGCCGCACGCGCCGCCGCCCGTGCGCGCCCCGCGCCCGCCGCCGGAGGCGCAGGGGGCGCGGTAGCGGGGCGGCGCCGTCCGGCGCCCCGGCCGGGCGGGTGTCCCGACACAGGCTTGGCCGGGCCAGGACCTCGTTGGACAGATTGGCGGACCGAAAGGGGATGGTCTAGGGCGCGAGCGGCCTCTCCAGGTAGAAGATCGCCTGCGCCGGCGTCTTGGCCTCGACGTGGATGAGGCGCCAGCCCTCCTTCCCGTGGTGGGCGAGCGCGTACTCCTGGAAGGCGAGGACGGCCCGGAAGGTGTCCTTCTCGCGCCGCTCGATGGCCTTGTAGTCCTCCTTCTCCTTGTAGTCGTCGAAGGCGATGAGCAGGACCTTGTACTCGTGGGCGGGCGGCGCGGCGGCGCTCGCCACGCGGGGCGCGTCGAGCGGGCCGGCGACGAGGAGACCGGCGACGGCGAGCGCGAGCGCGCCGAGCGCGAGGACGATCCGGCGGGGCATGGGCATTCCTCCTTCAAACACGTCGATGCGACCTGTCAGGCCGGCGCCGCCCAGGGCTCGCGCTCGAGCGCGTCGCGGACCGCGTCGCCCCCCGCGCGCCAACGCTCCTCGAGCGCGCGGCTGCGCGCGGCGAGGCGCGCGTCGCGGGCGGCCCCGAGCTCGCGGGCGACCGAGAGCCCCTTCTCCCAGACGGCGCTCGCGGCGACGCGGAGGTGCGTGGCCCGGAAGAACCGGCTCCCGTGCCGCTTGAGCGCGCGCGGGTCGATCGTGAAGCCCAGGCCCGGCGCGGACGGCAGCCGGAGCCGGCCGCGGTCGGCGAGCCAGGGCTCGGCCAGGATCCCGTCGCGCACGGCCGGGACCCAGCCCGGGGGGTCGAGCGGGTACTCGAGGAAGGTCTCCTCGCGCCAGGGCGAGGCCCCGTGGAGCTGGAGGTTCACGGCGAACCCGATCCCGTTGGTCCAGGTGTGCGGCGTGTAGCGCGGCGCCCCGGACGCGCCCGGGCCCGGGCCCGGGCCCGCCGCCTGCACGCGCCGGATGATGCGCCAGGTCTCCGCGATCCCGCCCGTGAAGCAGGCGTCCGGCTGGTAGACGTCGTAGCAACCCTTCTCCAGCATGACCTCGAACTCGGGGAGCCCGTGCGCGTTCAGCTCGCCGCCCGCGATGGCGACGCCGGTCCGCGCCGCGCGCAGGCGCGCGAGCTCGGCGTAACCGTCCATGCGGAGCGGCTCCTCGACCCAGGCGTACCCGTGCTCGGCGGCCGCCCGGCAGAACGCGAGGGCGCGGGCCTCGTCCCAGAGCGGCGCGTCGGCGACGACCGCCACGCGCCAGCCCTGGTTCGCGTCGACGCCGAGGACGGCCCGGTCGCCCACGCCGCGCCGCGTCTCGCGGATCTGGGCGACGTCCTCCTCGAGCGTGGCCGCGTGGACGCGGAGCTTGACCGCCTCGAAGCCCTCGGCGAGCCGCGCCTCGACCTCGCGCACGCGCTCGGCGCCCGCGCGCACCTGACCCGTGGAGGCGTAGAGCCGGACCGACCCGGGTGAGCCGCCCAGCAGCTCGTAGACCGGCTTTCCGCGCGCCTTCCCGAGGATGTCCCAGCACGCCGGCTCGATCCAGCCGGCGCGCATTCCGAGGTAGCCCACCTCGCGGACCCGCTGCCGGATCGAGGGGATGTCGTCCGCCCGCTCGCCGAGGAAGTAGGGGCCGAGGAGCGACCCGAGCCCGGCCCGCTCGCGTCCGATCGCCGGCCCGGCCGCGTACCCCGTGAGCCCCGAGGCCGTCCGGAGGGCGACGAGGGTGAAGCGGTTCTCGGTCTGGGGGAACCCGGGGATCCAGCTCGGATAGAACCGCGCCGGGGTGGGGATCGCGACGTGCCAGAGGTCGATGCCGACGATCTTCATGGGGACGGAGTATAATCGCGCGGCGGCCGGCCGGCACGCGGTCGCCCGGCGTCATCGCGGGGGAGCGCCTTCATGCCGATCCCGAGCATCCCGCCGTCCGGAGCCCCCGGAGTCCCGGGCGGCCTCGACCCCGAGGCGTTCGCGCCGCACGTCGATGGGGGCGCGCCGGACGCGCCGGACGCGCCGGCCGCGCCGGCCGCGCCCGCCTCACCCGCCTCACCCGCCGCGCCCGCCGCGCCGCGTCGCGCCGGGAGCGCGCCCGCCCGGCCGGGGGTCGGGGCGGGGGTCGGGGCGGCGGCCCGGCTCGTCGAGGGGGCCGGAGCGCGGGCGGAGCTCGTCCGCCGCGCGCTCGACCTCGTCCCCGCCCCGCTCCGGCAGGGCCCGCCCGCGGCGAGGGTCGCCGAGCGGGTCGGCGACCTCGCGGACGCGGCCCTCCGCGCGGACGGGTTCGGCTACCGGGGCGAGGATGTGCGCGGCGTGCACGAGGCGGGCGCCCGCGTCGCCGAGATCGAGCCGCGCTTCAGCCTGGGCGACGTCGGCGCCGCCCTCAAGCGGCGCCTCCCCGACCTCGTCCTCGACACCGTGAACCTCTTCGCGAGGCTTCGCGGCCGGGCGCTCCACGAGGGGAAGTGGGACGGCCGGAAATGGACGAGCTGGAACCGCGACGTCGAGGTCCACCCCGAGCGCTACCTCGTCCCGAAGCCCCCGCCCGGCGCGCGCTCGAAGGCGGAGACGTACGGGCCCGTGGCCGACGCGGTGCGGGGCGCCGGGACGCTCCGGGTCGTGGGCGCCGGCCACTCGTTCAACGAGTCGATGTCCACCGGGGGGACGAAGGCGCGCCCGGAGGGGACGCTCCTCTCGCTCGACGCCTACGATCGCGCCGAGCGCGTGCCGGCGGCCGAGGCGGCGGCGAGCTACGGGGCGACGGGCGAGCGCGCCGAGCGCTTCGTGCGCGTCCAGGCCGGCAAGCGCCTGCGCGACCTGACGGACGAGCTCTGGGACCGGGGGCTCGCGCTCCCGGTCGCCGGGTCGACCGATGCCCAGAGCCTGGGAGGGCTCATCGCCAGCGATCTCCACGGCACGGGGCGCGACCACGCCTACCTCTCGGAGGGGCTGCGCGAGGTCACCCTCCTCAAGGCCGACGGGGGCCTCGTGACGTTCACGAAGCGCGGGTCGGAGTGGGCGACGGACGAGGCGCCGCCGCGGCGGTTCGAGCATCTCCCGGTCGCGGGCGCGCTCGGGACGCTCGGCGTCGTCGTCGAGGCGGTCCTCGAGGTGGACGAGGCGTACAACCTCGAGAAGGACGTGCAGTACGTCTCGCGCGCGGAGGCGGAGCGCGACGTCGACCGGCTCCTCGCGAACCACGACCACGTGAGCTTCTACTACCCGGGCGGCGTCCGCGATCCCAGGACGGTGCGGCTCAACACGTGGGACCGGACCGACGAGAAGCCGCGCTGGAGCGCGCCCCTCTCGCGGCTCGCCCACGAGGTGAGCGACCACGCGGCGGCGTCCTTCGCCCCGGGGCTGCTCTCCGACCTGGGCCGGCGGGACCCGAGGACGGACCCCCTCGTCCGGGCGCTCAACCGGGAGGGGCCCGAGGTGCTGCCCGCGCCCACGGCCTTCGCGCGCCGGCTGTTCTACCAGCACGACGAGATCGAGTACGCGATCCCTAAGAGCGAGTACCGGGCCTGCCTCGACGAGGTCATGACGATGCTGGCCGACGAGGAGTTCAAGACGATCGTCGAGGTGCGCTTCGCCCCGGACACGACGGACTCCGTGCTCGGACCTGGGACCGCCGGCCGCGGGAAGGGGGGCGCCGCCTTCATCGAGCTGGCGACGCCCTCGGGCCAGTACCCGGAGGAGCGGATCGCCGAGATCCACGCCCGGTTCGACGAGATCCTGCGCGCCCGCGGCGGGCGGCCGCACCTCGGGAAGAAGACCCCCGTGGACGGGGGCGACATGGCGGCGATCCACGGCGAGGACTGGCGCCGGTTCCAGGCGCTGAGGCGGGAGTGGGACCCGACCGACCGCTTCATCCCGCCCGACAACCCGTTCCTGAACCGGATCTTCAAGGGGTAGGCCGGGCATGCCGTCGCTCGTCATCGCGCTCATCGTCGTCTACCTCGTCTTCTTCGCCCTGATCCACGCCATCGTGGTCGGGGCCGGGGGCGGGGGCGGGAGCGGGAGCGGGAGCGAGAAGCGGTGATCGTCGGCCACTACGCGGCGGCCCTCCTCCCGTACAGCCGGCTCCGGGCCGAGGGCTGCCCGTTCTGGCTGCTGCTCCTCTGCGCCAACGTCCCGGAGTTCCTCTGGCTCGCGCTCGCGCTCGCCGGTGTCGAGGCGCCCGAGCCGGCCTCGCTCCTCGACGCCACGTTCGCGAACCTGCGCGTCGACATGACGATCAGCCACAACCTCGTCCCGGCGCTCGCGCAGGGGGCGGTCGTCGGCGGGATCGTCCTCGGCGTGTGGCGGCGCCCGGCGATCGCCGCCTGGTGCGCCGGCCTCGTCGTCTTCCACGTCCTCTCCGACTACGTGGTCGGCTTCGAGCACCGGCTCCTCGGCCCGGGCTCGCCCCCGGTGGCGCTCAACTCCTACGGCCGGGCGCCTCACGCGGCGATCCTCGTCGAGCTGGCGTTCAGCGTCGCCTGCATCCTCGCGTATCACCGGAGCGAGGAGCGCGCCGGGCGGCCGGTGCCCGCCCGGCGGAGATGGGCGCTCCACGCGGTCTTCGCCGCCGGCATCCTCGCCTGGCTACCCGCGGCCACGCTGCCGCTCCGGTCGATGCTGCCGGGGCGGTAGCCCCCGATGGCCGCGACGCCGCCGCTCCCCGAGCCGACCCCGGATGCGCCGACGCTCCGGGTGCCGGCGCGGGTCGACCTCCTCGCCGAGGACGGCGCGCCGGCCCCGCCTCAGGTCCCGACCCGGACCGTCGGCCGCTACGCCGTCCTCGACGAGATCGGGCGCGGCGGCATGGGGATCGTCTACCGGGCCTTCGACCAGGACCTCCGCCGCCACGTGGCCATGAAGGTCCTGCGCGCGGACCCGGGCACGGGGGCGGGGGCGGGCGCCGCCGCCGACCTCCTCGCCCGCTTCGTCGAGGAGGCCCAGGCGACCGCCCAGCTCCAGCACCCGGGGATCGTTCCCGTCCACGACGTGGGCCAGGACCCGGAGGGCCGCCTCTACTTCGTCATGAAGCTCGTCCGCGGGCGGACGCTCGAGCGGATCGTGGCCCTCTCGCGCGAGGGGGCCGAGCTGACCGCCCGCGAGTTCACGCGCTATCGCCTCATGCAGGTGTTCGTCGACGTCGCCCGCGCGGTCGCCTACGCCCACGCTCGCGGCGTCGTCCACCGGGACCTGAAGCCCCAGAACGTCATGATCGGGCGCTACGGCGAGGTCCAGGTGATGGACTGGGGCCTCGCGAAGGTGCTGGGCGCGAAGCCGCGCGCGGGTCCGGCGGAGGACCTGTCGCAGTCCGACGTGAAGACGGACGCGCTCCGGGCGGAGACCGAGCACGGCGCGCTCGTCGGGACGCCCGCCTACATGGCGCCCGAGCAGGCCGCCCGCGACCCGCGCGGCGTCGGCCCGCCCGCCGATGTCTACGCCCTCGGGGCGACCCTCTTCCACGTCCTCACGGGCCGCGCGCCCTACGTGGGGTCGGCGTCGGCGGACGTCGTCGAGCAGGTGAGACGCCGCGGCCCGCCGCGCCCGCGCGATCTCGACCCGTCGGTCCCGCGCGAGCTCGAGGCCGTCTGCCTCCGGGCGATGGCGCGCCGGCCCGGCGACCGCTACCCCACGGCGCAGGCCCTCGCCGACGACGCCCAGTCGTGGCTCGAGGGCCAGCCCGTCGCGGCCTACCCCGAGGGTCCGTTCGGGCGGGCGCTGAAATGGGGGAAGCGGCACCGCGCCGTCGCGGCGACGGCCGCGGGCGCGCTCGTCGCCCTGCTGGTCGGTCTCGCCGTCGCCGTCTTCGTCGTCGACCGCCAGCGGCGCGCGGCCGAGCGCGCCGAGGCGGGCGAGCGCGAGGCCCGGCTCCTCGCCGAGGCGCGCGAGGCCGAGGCGAGCCGCACGCTCGCCCGGCTCTTCGTCGAGAAGGGCGACCGCGCCCTCGCCGCGCACGAGATGCTCGAGGCCGAGGTGCTCTTCGCGAAGGCGCTCACGCACGCAGACGAGCGCCAGACGCGCGAGCGCCTGGTCGAGGCGCGGGCGCGCGGGGCGCGGCTCCTGTGGACCTGGACGCCGGCCCCGGGCACGCACGAGGCCCGGCTCAGCGCCCTCGCCTGGGCTCCCGATGGCCGGCGGCTCGTGGTCGGGAACCGCGACGGGACCCTGCGCTCGATCGACGCCTCGACCGGCCGGGAGCTCGGCGCCACCCGTGCGGGCGGGGGCCCGGTCCACGACCTGGCCTTCGCCCCGGAGGGGCGCCGGATCGCGGTCGCGAACGGGGATGGCGCCGTCGCCCTCTTCGACCTCGAGCCGCTCGCCCTGGCCGTCGCCCTGGGGCGCCACGAGAGAGGGGCGACGGGCGTCGCGTTCCGCCCGGACGGCCGGCAGGTGGCGTCGATCGGGTTCGACGAGGCGGTCCGGCTCTGGGACTCCCACACGGGCGCCGCCGCCGGCGAGTTTCCCCCCGGGTCCGGGCTGCGAGGGCTGCGGTTCATCGCGTGGAGCCCGGACGGGACGCGGCTCGCCTTCTCGGGCGCGACGGGCCCCGTGCGGTTCGTCGAGCCCGAGCGGGGGCGCGACGCCCAGGCCATCGAGGTGACGTCGGTCCTGGCCCACTTCGGGATCGCGTTCGCGCCGGGTGGCGACCGGTTGGCGGTGTCGTCCGGGGACGGGGCCGTGTACCTCTTCGGGACCCGCGATGGGGAGCAGGTCGCCGTCCTCCGCGGCCACGAGGCGGCGGCCCTGACCGTCGTCTACGAGCCCGCCGGCACCTGGCTGGCCTCGGCGGGAGGCCGGTCCGTGCGCCTCTGGCACGGCCGGCCGCCGGTTCCGTTCCTGGTCCTCCGGACGACGCGGCCGCCGCATCCGGTTGCGGTCGCGCCCGCGCCCGACGGCCGGCGCTTCGCGGTCGGCCATGGGATCGGGACCGTCCAGGCCTACGAGTTCGCGGCCGCCGAGGTCGGGACGCTTCGCGCCGGCACCGCCGCCATTGACGAGCTGGCGTCGAGCCCGGACGGGGCGCGGCTCGTCACGGGCAGCGCCGAGTCCGTCCGGATCCTCGACCTCGCGGAGGGCCGCGAGGTCCTGAGCGTCAGGACGCCGAGGCCGGGTTCCGGGCTCGCCTTCACCCCGGACGGATCGCAACTCCTGGCGTCCGGGCGCACGGCCGTCCCCATCGTCTTCGACGCGGCGACGGGACGCGCGATCCGGGGTCTCGCGGAGACCGGAGAGCGGGTCCACGCCGTCGCCTTCAGCCCCGACGGGCGGCACATCGCGACCGCGGGCGACGATGGCGTCGCGCGCGTCGTCGAGCCCGGGACGGGGGGGCTCGTGCGCGAGCTGCGCGGCCACGGGGCGGCCGTGCTCGACGTCGAGTTCAGTCGCGACGGGCGGCGGATCGCGACCGCTTCCCGGGACGGCACCGCGAGGCTCTGGGAGGCCGCGACCGGGCGCGAGCTGAACGTCCTCCGGCACCGCCGCGCGCGGCCCGAGTCGGTCGTCGACGTCGCCTTCAGCCCCGATGGGCGTCGGGTCGCGTCGGCCGGAGCCCTGGCTGTCCTCGTCTGGGACGCGGAGACGGGCGCCCGGACGGTCGAGCTCGAGGCGGGGGGGAAGGACAGCGTCGCCTTCAGCCCCGATGGCCGGCGGATCGCGGCCACGGGCTCGCGGGGAGAGGTGCTCGTGTGGGATGCCGCGGCCGGCGGGCAGCCCCTCTACACCCTCCGCGGCCACGAGCGGAGGGCGATCTGCGTCGCCTTCACCCCGGACGGCCGCCTCGCCGTGGGCGGCGAGGCCGGCGTCGTGCGCCTCTGGGACCTCGAGGCGGTCGAGCGTACCCTCGCGAGGCCGCCGGCCGCGTTGCTCGCCGAGAGCGAGGCACGGACGGGGCTGCGGGCGGACGATCCGACGGGGCCGGCGTCGCGGAGGTGACGGGGCCCAGGGCCCCGGGGCGCCGCCCGGAAAGCGCAGGGAGCTTTGTGAATGGACGTCGAGGCCTGGTTCGCGCTCGCGAGACGCCACGACGTGCCCCTCGTCACGCGCGACCGTAGACTCCGCGCCTACCCGCACGTGCGCACGATCTGGTGACGGCGACAGCCGGACGAACGGCGAGTTCGCCTTCAGGGGCGACGCAATCCCCTTGACTTTCTCGCGCCAATATACAACCATGTGGTTGTGGATTCGCTCAGCGCGACGATGACGGCCCTCGGCGACCCGACCCGGCGCGCGATCCTCGCGCGCCTCGCGTCGGGGCCCGCGACCGTCGGCGAGCTGGCCGAGCCGTTCCGGATCTCGCAGCAGGCGATCTCGAAGCACGTGGCGTACCTCGAGCGGGCCCGCCTGGTCCGGAAAGCCCGCGACGGGCGGCGCCACATCTGCTCGCTGCGCGCCTCGCCCCTCAAGCAGGCCGCCGAGTGGATCGGGGAGTATCGCCGCTTCTTTGAGGAGAGCCTCGATCGCCTCGAGGAGTACCTCCGCGATCTTCAACGCAAGGAGAAGGACCGTGGCCGAAGGGGTTCTCGAGCACGTTCCGGGAGTTCGACCTCCGCCCGGGCGGCGCGTGGCGCTTCACCCTGCACGGGCCCGACGGCAAGGACTACCCGAACGAGAAGCGGTTCGTCGAGGTCGTTCCCCCCGAGCGGATCGTCCTCGAGCACCAGGACCCCGTGCACGCGTTCCGGCTCACGATGACCCTCGCGGATCGCGGCGGCGGGACCGAGGTCCACTGGCGCCAGGCCTTCGAGTCCGCGAACGAGCTCGCCCGCGTGCGGAGCCTCGTCATCCCCGCCAACGAGCAGAACCTCGACCGCCTCGCGGCGCATCTCGCGCACATGGCCTCGCCCGAGCGCGCGCTCACGCTCTCGCGCACGCTCGACGCGCCGCGCGACCTCGTCTTCCGCGCCTGGACCGACCCGGAGCGCCTCGCGCGCTGGTGGGGGCCGAAGGGGTTCGGGATCTCGGTGGTGCGCCTCGACCTGCGCCCGGGCGGCATCTTCCACTACCGCATGACGCCGCCCGGCGGCGGCTCGCCGATGCACGGACGCTTCGTCTACCGCGAGGTACGCGCGCCGGACCGTCTCGTGTTCGTCACCTCCTTCGCGGACGAGAAGGGCGAGATCGCCCGCGCCCCGTTCTTCGGCGGCACGTTCCCCCTCGAGATCCTCAACGTGCTCACCCTCGCCGAGCGCGACGGCCGGACCGCGCTCTCGATGACCGGCGTCCCGATCAACGCATCGGCGCAGGAGCGCGCGACGTTCATCGGCGCCTTCGAGAGCATGCAGAAGGGCTGGGGCGGCACGCTCGATCAGCTCGCGGCGGAGGTGGCGAAGGGCTGAGCTAACCGGGCTTCTTCGCGGTCAGCGGCAGCGCGACGAGGCCCTCCTTCTCGGCGAAGAGGAGCGCGCGGTCGCCGGCGACGTCGACGAGCTCCGCCGAGCGCAGGTCCTCCGGCAACGCCGGGCGCAGGAGCTGCGCGGCCGGGCTCCTGTGCGAGTCGACCGGCTGAGACCCGGGCAGGGACGCACCCTCGAGCCCGGGAAGACGGCATCTGGCGCCTCCCGCTCCTCCTCCTCGAGACGCGTCATCGCCCGCGCGAGCCGCTCGCGCTCAGAGCGTGTGAATCTCTCCGATTCACACGCTCTTCGCCGGTCTTCGTCTTCGGGGGGCTCCGCCCCCCGAACCCCCCCGCCGCGGAGCGCGCGGCAAGGATTTGGCTTCGGCTTCCGCGCGCTCGGCTCAAAGGGTGTG
>Ga0187892_10007208_pt1 | contig 15981 bp, 6 predicted proteins | sample MA1701073metaG_FD_139345 | JGI IMG/M metagenome (GOLD analysis project Ga0187892, IMG submission 139345) | Bio-ooze microbial communities from a basaltic lava cave in the Kipuka Kanohina Cave System on the Island of Hawaii, USA - MA170107-3 metaG ... | reverse complement strand
GGCGAGGAACTCGACGAGCGACGCAGGCCCGCCCCGCCGCTCGCGCCACGCGGCCTCGGCCTGCGCCAGCATCCCCTCGGCGATCTGGTCCGCGATCGCGAGCCGCGCATCCGGGAAGAGCGCGGCCAGCGCGTGCGTCGGGGGCAGCGCGCGGTCCAGGAAGCGGAGCAGCGCGCCCGTGTCGGCGCGCTCGAGCACGCGCTCCAGCTCCAGGAGGAACGCCGGCAGGTCGGTCGGCCCGCGCGCCGGCCGGACACCCGCGGTGACGTCGTGGGCGCCGAGGTGGACGGCCACCCAGACGAACGCGCCCGACTCCCGGGTCAGCGTCGAGGTCAGGGTCGCCTGCCCGACCGCGAGACGGACACCGCCGGCCTGGAGCGTCCGCCGCACCGGCTCCTCGACGTTCCACGCGTAGACCGGCCGCACCTCGCCCGCGGGCTCGAAGAGCGAGCGGATCGCGTGGTGCGCTGCGACGCGGGCCGCGTTGGTCACCGCCGGCCGCACGCGGCGCGCCCAGACGCGCGCGCCGTCCCGCTCCGCCGGATTGCGGCTCGGCGCCCGGCGGAGCTGCTCGACGAACCGCTCCTCGTCCCCCGCCTTTCCGAGCTCCGCGAGGAGCTGGAGCGCGCGCGCCGCGTGCTGGAGCACCTGGATGGTCTCGAGCCGCGCGACGTCCTCGAAGAACCAGGCGCAGCTCGTGGACGCCGCGAGCGCGTGCCGCTGGAGCTCGAGCAGCCGCAGCGCGGTCGTCGCGTCCTCCCCGGCGGCCGGGCGCGCCGCGGGGCGGGCGAGGAAGGCGTCCACGCTCGCGGGGGAGCGGTCGGCGAGCACGGTCGCGTAGTCGTCGCGGGCCGCCCACGGATCGCGCCAGAGCGCCGCGCCGCGCTCCTCGAACACCTGCGCCGCGCGGTCCCGCAGCGCCTCGACCGCCTCGCGGAGCGGCGCGCGCCAGCCGTTCCCCGCGCCGGCGCAGCCGCAGTCGCTCCGCCAGCGCTCGACCCCGTGCGGGCAGCTCCACGAGCTCCGCTCCACGATCTCGACCTCGTGGTCGGGCGGGTGGAGCTCGAGGAACTCGCCGTAGTTCACGAGCCGCGCGACGCCCGAGCCCTCGACGCGCTCCAGGGCCCAGGCGAGCCCCATCTCGCCGAACGGATCGTGGTGGCCGAAGGTCTCGCCGTCGGTCGCGGTGTGGACCAGCCGCGGACCGGGCCCGCGGCTCGGGGCGTCGAGCAGCCGGCGCGCCAGCTCGTCGCCGTTCGAGAGCAGCCTCTCGAACGCGATCCCCCGCGAGATCGATCCGTCATAGAAGAAGAGGGCGATCGAGCGGCCCGAGGGGAGCCGCGCGAGGTAGGGACGCCCGGTGTCGAGCGTCCACTCGTCCACGTCCCGCCACCCCCCGCCCCCCGCGAGCGGCCGCACGCGCCGGGCCTGGTGCGGTGCGAGCACGGTGAACCGGAGGCCCTGCGCGGCGAGGTCCTTGAGCGTGTCGGTGTCCACCGCGCACTCGGGGAGCCAGAGCCCTTCCGGCGCGCGGCCGAAGCGCCGCTCGAAATCGCGCGCGCCCCAGCGGACCTCGGTCGCGCGGTCGCGCGCGGTGCAGAGCGGGAGGATCACGTGGTGGAAGGCCTGCGCGATCGCGTTGCCGTGCCCGCCGTGGCGGCCGCGGCTCGCGCGGTCGGCCTCCACGATCGAGCGCAGGACCCGCGGCGCCTCGCGCTCCAGCCATGAGAGGAGCGTGGGTCCGAAGTCGAAGCTGATCCGCTCGTAGAGGTTCACGAGGCGCGCGATCCGCCCGTCGGGGTCGAGCACCGCCGCGGCGGCGCAGGGGCCGTAGCACTCGGCCGCGATCCGCTCGTTCCAGTCGTGGAACGGGTGTGCGGTTTCCTGGCGGGCCACGACCTCGAACCAGGGGTCCTCCCGGGGCGGCTGGTAGAAGTGCCCGTGGACGCAGACGTAAATGGTGCCAGGCACCATTTACGTCGGTCGCTCCGGGGAAATGGTGCCTGGCACCTTTTCCGCCCCGCTCTTCAGGAAGACCGCGCCGAGCGGCGGCACCTCGAGCACCAGCGAATGCGTCCGCCCGTGCACGGGCGTCTCCTCGGCCTCGACGCCGCCCAGGTTCCCGACCCCGCTGCCGCCGTACTCGCGCGCGTCCGTGTTCAGCACCTCGCGCCAGAAGCCGCCCCTCGGCGCGCCCACCCGCCGCAGGCTCTGCGGCACCGGCGTGAAGTTCAGCGCGACCAGCACGAGGTCCCCGGTCGAGCGCCCGCGACGGACGAGGCTCACCACGCTCGTCTCGGCGTCGTGGCAGTCGATCCATTCGAAGCCGCCCTCCTCGAGGTCCAGCTCGTGGAGCGCAGGCTCGGACGCGTAGAGGCGGTTCAGGTCGGCCACCAGCCGGCGCACTCCCGCGTGGAGCGGCCGCTCCAGGAGCTCCCAGTCGAGGCCCCGGTCGTGGTTCCACTCCCCCGGCGGCGCCAGCTCGCTCCCCATGAAGAGCAGTTTCTTCCCGCTCTGCGCGTACTGCCAGGCGAAGAGCAGCCGGAGGTTCGCGAACCGCCGCCACTCGTCGCCGGGCATCTTGCCGAGCAGCGAGCCCTTCAGGTGCACGACCTCGTCGTGCGAAAGCGGGAGCAGGAAGCTCTCCGACTGCGCGTAGAGCTGCCGGAAGGTCAGCTCCTGGTGGTGGAACTTCCGGTGGATCGGATCGCGCGCGAGGTACTTCAGCGTATCGTGCATCCACCCCATGTCCCACTTGAGGTCGAAGCCGAGCCCGCCCGCGCTGGCCGGCCGCGACACCAGCGGCCACGAGGTCGACTCCTCGGCGATCATGAGCACGTCCGGATGGCTCTCGTGCACGGCCTCGTTGAGCTCGCGCAGGAACGCGATCGCCTCGAGGTTCTCGCGGCCGCCGTGGGGGTTGGGGACCCACCCGCCCTCCGGGCGCGAGTAGTCCAGGTAGAGCATCGAGGCGACGGCGTCCACGCGCAGCCCGTCCGCGTGGAAGGCCTCGAGCCAGTGAAGCGCGCTCGCGATCAGGAAGCCGCGCACCTCGGGTCGGCCGTAGTTGAAGATCAGCGTCTTCCAGTCCGGGTGGTAGCCCTGACGCGGGTCGGCGTGCTCGTAGAGGCGCGTGCCGTCGAAGTAGCCGAGCCCGTGCTCGTCGCTCGGGAAGTGCGAGGGGACCCAGTCGAGAATCACGCCGATCCCGCGCCGGTGGAGCGCGTCCACCAGCGCCATGAAGTCCTGCGGCGTGCCGTAGCGGCTGGTCGGCGCGAAGAACCCGGTGCACTGGTAGCCCCACGACCCGTAGAACGGATGCTCCATGACCGGGAGCAGCTCGACGTGCGTGAAGCCCAGCCCGGCGACGTACGCCGGGAGCCGCTCGGCCAGCTCGCGGTACCCGGGCATCCGGTTGCCGTCCCCGCGCATCCACGACCCGAGGTGCACCTCGTAGATCGAGAGCGGCCGGCCCGGACCCTGGCGCTCCGCGCGCCGCTCCAGCCACTCAGCGTCCCCCCACGCGTAGCGCGGGTCCCAGACGATCGACGCGGTCTCCGGCGGGACCTGGCACGCGCGCGCGAACGGGTCGCGCTTGTCCGCGCGGTAGCCCTTGAAGCGCGAGACCACGTGGAACTTGTAGTGCGCGCCGGGGCCGACGCCGGGGCGGAACCCCTCCCACAGGCCCGACGATCCGCGCGGGCGCAGCGGGTGGACGCCGGCGCGCCAGCCGTTGAAGTCGCCGACCACCGAGACGCTCTCCGCTCCCGGCGCCCAGACGCCGAACCACGTGCCGCCGTCCACCGGGTGCGCGCCGAGGCGCTCGAAGAGCCGGCGGTGCGTGCCCTGGTTGAAGAGGTGGAGGTCGAGGTCGGAGAGGAGCGACGGCTCCGGGGGCGTGCGCGCCCCGCGCCGCCAGGCGTCGAGCTCCGCCAGCGCCTCCACGACCTCGGGTCGCTCGCGGAAGTCCTCGAGCGCGAGGCGCGCGCGGCGCCGCCAGTTGGGCCATTCGTCCACGGTGCCCGGCACGTTCTGCGGCTCGGTCTCGAGCCAGAGGTCCTCGAGGTTCACGAGCGCGAGCGGCGCGGCGCTGGCGCCGACGAACCCGAGCAGCGCGCGGAGCATGCTCCGCGCATCGTCCGGCCCGTCGAGGAAGCGCCGCCGCCGGAGGTACTCGGCCAGCGCCGCGCGCAGCGTGGCCCGCCCGCGCGCCTCCCCCGCGGCCTCCGCGGCGTTCCAGAGGCCGAGCTCGCGGCGCAGCTCCGCGTCGCGGCCGTCCCAGAAGGCGGCGAAGGGCGGGAGGTCGTGCGTGTTCAACGCGGCGACCACGTTCCCGGGCGGCGGGGAGAGCGCGCGCGCCGGGTCGGGCGCGGCCTCGAACGGCGCGACCCAGTGGCGGAGCACGCGGCGGCGGTCCAGCTCCTCGCGCACGAAGCCCGGAACCGTGCCGAGGTCCTCGGCGGTGATCACCGCGCGGTGGCGGTGCGACTCGAGCGCCAGCACCGCGTACAGCTCCTCGGAGCGGTAGTTCCCGTAGACGCCGCGCGCGGCCTCCTCGCCGTCGGGGATCCAGAAGAGGCGGTGGAGGCAGAGCCCGTGGTCGATCCGCAGCACGCCGGCCGCGCGCAGATGGTGCGCGAGCGCGGCGCGGAAATGGCGGTAGCCGTCCTCGCGGATGCGCTCGGGGTGCGGCGGCGGGAACCCCCAGTTCTGCCCCAGCGGGCCGAGCGGGTCGGGCGGCGCGCCGGTGCTCAGGCCGGCGAGGAACGCGGCGCGCTCGCGCCAGAGGTCGAAGCCGGAGGGGTGCGAGCCGAGCGGGAGGTCGAGGTAGAGCCCGGGGCCGATCCCGCGCGCGCCCGCCGCGACCTCGCTCATCTGCTCGTGGAGCTGCCACTGGGCGAAGAGGTGGGTGCGCGCGGCGGCTTCGTCCCAGTCGCCGGCGCTGAGCTGCCCCTCGCGGAGCCGTGCGGGCCATTCGCCCCACGGCGCGCGGCGCGCCTCGGTCGCGGAGCGGAAGCGGGCGTAGTCCAGGGCGTCGGGGCGCGCGGCGAGGAAGCGGCGGTACGGCCCGGAGCCCGGTCCCTCGCCCTCGAAGAACCGGCGCGCGAGCGCGTCCAGCACGGGGCGGAGGAGCGCGTACTGGCGCCGATAATCCACCAGCTCCGCCGCGCGCAGCTCCTCGCGCGCGACGCGCGAGCGATCGAGGAGCGCGCGGGCCTCGGCGCACGCGTCGAGGCCCGGGAGCCGCTCGACCTCGAGGAACAGCTCGTTCCAGAAGAGGCGGCTGACCGGCGCGTAGGGGCTCGGCGCGAACGGCTCGTCGAGAAAGGTCGGGAGCAGCGGCAGCGTCCCGACCACGCCGCCGCCGCGCGCGCGGGTCCACGCGACCAGCTCGCGGAGGTCGCCGAGGTGTCCGGCGCCCCAGCTCGTCTCCGAGTGGAGCGCGTGGAGCGGGAGGAACACGCCCCAGGCGCGCTCCCCCTCCGGGCGGCGCCAGACGTGCCGCGGCGCGGCGAGCACGACGGACGTGGCGGACCAGCCGGCGGCCTCGGCCTCGAGCCGGTGAGTGCCGTGCGGGAGCTCGGGGAGGGAGATGGTCGCGGCGGCGCGGTCGCGTCCCTCGGGGAGAGGTGCGGGGAGCGCGGTGGCCTGCGCGGTCCACGCGCGGACCGAGCCGTCCTCGAGCACGATCCGGCACGCGAGCGGCGCGCCGGCGCGGGCGGCCGGGACGTGCAGCTCGACGTCGGTGGGCGCGCCCTCCCAGGCGACGACCACGGGCTCGCACGGACGGGTGGCGAGCGCACGCCGCCGCGCGCGCAGCGCGTCGGGGACGTCCTTCTCCTTTGCGACCGGTGCCCCCACGGCGGCGAGCGCGCGCAGCAGCGACTCGGGCTCGGCGTCCCGGACCTGGCCGAAAACGTCGGTGAAGGAGGTCTCGAGCCCGTGGAGCCGGGCCAGCTCATGGAGGGGGCTGGTCATTCCGGAGGGAATGTACGCGGTCCAGGGGCGGGGAGTCGAGTGGCGCGCCCGTGCGCCCGGCGGGGAAGGTACGGAGTCAGAAGGCGAGGAGGAAGTCCGGCAGGGGGACAAAGAGGATCTTCCGCTCCTGGTCCCAATGGCTGAAGTCGCGTGTGACAACGACCGCGAGGGGGGCGCGAAGACGGGACAGGAAGCAAGTCAAGCCCTTGAGGTCTTCCTCTCGGATGTTCTTGCGGAACTTGACCTCGAGCGGGATCACCGAGCCATCCACCCGCTCGGCCACGAAGTCCACCTCGTGGACTGGAGTGCGGCGGTCCTTCGGGTTCTCGAAGTCGCGGAAGAAGTGGACCTGGAGACCGGGCCCCCGGACACATCCCTGGACGAGGGTCTCCACCAGGGGCCCGAGCTCACGAGGATCGGATTCCCACAGGGAAGGTGCGCCTCGAAAGACGGCGTTGCGCACACCCAGGTCGGTGAGAGTGATCTTTGAAGGAACCCGGGCCGACGCTTTGCGGGCCAGGGGATACCGCCGGAACTCCCGGACCAGGAGCGCATCCACGAGGTAGCGGACGTACCGGCCGATCGTTGGCTGGTTCGTGGGGTATCCCGCAGCCGCCGCATCCTGCGCCAGTTTCGTCTGAGCGATCTCCCGACCCGTCTGACGAGCCAGGGAAAGGTAGATGTGCCGCAGGAGACCAGGATTCTCCACGGGAAAGAGGTCGGGAATGTCCGCGCCCAGGACATTCTCGAAGACGGTCTCCACGAGATACTGCGCCCAGATGTCGTCGCCCACCTCGCCGCTGTGCAGCCTCGGGTATCCGCCGCGCACGTAGTAGCGCTCCAGGTGTCGCCGGAGGGACAGCTTCTGCTGCGGCCTCAACCGAGCCAACGCCTCGGCTGAGCTTCGCAAGCCACCGGAGAAAACGTCCTCGAACGTGATGGCCTCCGGCAGGGCCTCGGTCGCCTCCGGCTTCCAGCATTCGAGAACCTCCCGGAAGTGGAACGGCGGCAGCTCGGTCGTGAACACACGACCCGCCAGGCTCTCCCGCCCACCGCGGGCCACCAGCACACTGGACGAGCCCGTGAGCAGCATCTTGAGCGGGTACGTGTCTCCCAGGTGCTTCACGTCCTGGTCCCATCGCGGCAGCTTGTGGACCTCGTCCAGGAAGAGGAGGGTCGGCGGTCCTTTCTCCAGTGGCCGTCGGCGGACGTTCTCGGTGTACCAGCGCAGGATCGTCCGGAGGGGGGCCGTCGCCTCTCGGAGGATCTGGAGATCGAAGCGTACGAAGAGGATGTCGCCGGGCGGTGTCCCTCCCTCCAGCAAGTCCTGGACGATCTGCTGGATACCCGTGGTCTTGCCCACCTGGCGGGGGCCCCGCACCACCTGGATCAATCGACCAGGTCCCTCGAGCCGGCGTCGTAGATCCACTACCAACCGCCGGCGATAGACCGGCGGTTCTGGACGGACGCCCCCAGGGTCCACCCACCACGGGTTCAGGTCGTTCAGGACCTGAATCACCTCGCGTGTCAGCAAGCCGCCAGCCTCCATGACCGGGTTGTCACGAATTATACATATATGTATAGGGTGTGACGGGAGCCCATGCGTCCCCTCGAGCCGGCGGGTTCAGTCCGCCAGCCCCCAGAGCACGAAAGCCGCCCACGCGCCCGGGTGCGCGCCCGCCCCGCCGGCGTGGAGGAGCTCGAGCTTCGCGGCGCGGAGCGCGGCGGCCGGCGGCAGGCCCTCGCGCAGCATCTTCCCGTAGAACGAGACCATCAGGGCGCGCGTCGCGTCGTCGCGCACCTTCCAGTTCGAGACCACCACGCGCGTGACCCCGGAGAAGAAGAGGCTGCGCGCCAGCCCGAGCACGCCCTCGCCGCGCTGGAGCCGCCCCCGGCCGGTCTCGCAGGCCGAGAGCACCGCGAGGTCCACCGGCACGCGGAGCCCGCAGAGGTCGTCCAGGCGGAGCATCTCGCCGCCCGAGAGCACCAGCCCGCTCAAGCCCGGCCGCACCGGATCGACCCTCGCGTGCCCGGAGCAGGAGCATCCGACCGTCCGCCGGGAAGAGCGCGGCGATCGCGCGCACCTCTTCGCCGGTCCCGGGCAGGCGCTCGAGCCGGCCGGTCCCGCCGCGGAGCGCCGTCGGTCCCGCGCCGTCCCCTTCGCAGACCGGATCGCCCACCGCGACGAGCCCCGTCCCCGCGGGTGTCCCGGCTGCTTCCCGCCGGAGCGCCGCCAGCACGGTCGCGGAAAGCGCATACGCGATCTCCCAGCGCTCGAGCGCGCGGCGGCCGCCGGACTCCGCGCTCTCCCGCAGCGCCTCGAAGGGGAGGAACGCGAGCGCCCCGTCGGGCGAGATCAGGAGGCGCCGCGCGCCCGCGACGAGGTCCTCCAGCGGGCGCAGCAGCAGGTCGAAGAGGCGGCGGGAGTGCTCCGCCTCGCCCCCGCCCGCGGCGAACGCGGCCACGACCTCCTCGACGGCCGGCGCGATCGGGCCCGCCGGACCCAGCACGCGGACCTCGCAGCGCGCGCGGGTCGCGACGACCGCGACCAGCCGCGCGTCGGTGAGCTGGTAGAGGATCAGGGCGTCGTCCGCCGCGAGTCCCGCCTGCGCCTCGCGGAGCCCAACCGGCTCGGGCAGGAGGATCTCCGCCACGCGGCGCGCCTCGCGCTGGAGCCGGCGCCCCACTTCGACCATGGAATGCTGCGCAGTGGCCAGCTCGGTCCGGGCCGCGGCCGCCGCGGCGGCCGGGACCTCCCGGCGCGAAGCGAGCGCCTCCGCCTTCCGCCAAGCCGCTTCCACGCGCGACCGCGCTACGCGATGCGCCTCGCGCAGCGCGGGATCGGCGCCCGAGCGCAGCAGGACCTCCCGGTGGAGGACGCCCTCGGCCAGGAGCAGCGCGCGGCCCATCTCCGCGAACCAGAAGGCGCCCGCCGCGTCGCGGGCGGACGCCGATGCCAGGAGGCCGGCATCGGAGAGGATCCGCGCGTCGTGGCGCGCCTGCCAGGCTTCGTCGTCCGAGAGGCCGCGACCCATCGCGAGGAACAGCGCGAGCCCCTGGCGGCTGAGAGCCGGCACTTCCTCGAAGCGGCCGGCGTTGAGTCCGATCGACGCGAGCGCGGTCAGGCACGAGAGGAGTCCCCGCTGGTCCCCCACCTCCTCGGTCTCCGCGCGCGCGGCCTTGAGCACCTCCGCCGCCGCGTTCAACCGTCGGGCCATTCCGAGCGTCCAGCCCAGCTCGACCCGCGCGCGCAACGCGGGGAGACGCTGCCCCGACGCCTCGTTCTGCGCGACCGCCTCGCGCAGGCAGGCGCACGCTGCATCCCAGTCCTGGCGGGCGCGCTCCGCCTCCGCCCTCGCGGAGAGCGTCCCGGTCGCGACCTCGCGGTCGCCGCGCGCGAGCGCCTCGCGCCGGGCCTCCTCGAGGAAGGCCACCGCCCGGTCGAGGCTCCCCTGCCGCACGTAGAGCCCGCCCAGCGTCGCGACGATCTGGCGGGCCACGGTCCAGTCGCCGCGCCGGCGCGCCTCCGTCCAGACCGGCTCGAGCGCCGCGAGCGCTTCCTGGTCGAAGCGGAACCGGGCCTTGAGGCGGCCGAGCTCGATCGCGGTCCGGAGGCGCTCCGGCTCCTGGCCCGGCCCCCGCTGCATCGCGGCGGCGGCCTCCAGCTCCGACAGCGCCTCGCCGTAGCGTCCCTGGTCGCCCAGCAACGCCGCGAGCCCGCGCCGCGCGTTGGCCTCGCCCGTGTGGTCCCCCGCCGCGGCCGACTCGGCCACTCCGGCGCGGTACAGCTCCAGCGCCCGGGCCAGCGCGCCGGCATTCACGCATGCGTCGGCGAGGAGCGGGAGGAGCCGGGCCGCGTGCCGGGGCCGACCGAGCGCCAGGAACGTCTGGCGCGCGCGCTCGAACAGAGCGCGGGCCTCGATCGGGTTCCCGAGCGCGAGCCGCACGCTCCCCTGGTTCGCGAGGCACCGCGCGACCATGCTCCGGTCGTCCTGCGCCTCCAGGGCGCGCTGCGCCCGCTCGTATTGGAGCAGCGCGTCCGGCAGCTCGCCCCGGTCCTCGTGCACGGTCGCGAGCAGGAAGAGGGCGCGCGCGAGGTGATACGGGTCTCCGCCGCGCTCGATCGCGCGCACCGCCGACTCCGCGCAGTCCCGCGCGCGGTGGAGGTCGCGTGTCTCGCGAAGGCGCTCGCCCAGGAAGAGGTGGACGCGCGCGAGCCGCTTCTCGTCGCCGGCCCGGGTCTCGGCGCCGAGCTCCTCCTCGGCGAACGCGAGGGCCTGGACCGGGCGTCCCCGCCGGTCGGCCTCTTCCGCGGCGCCGCGCCACGCCCGGGCCTCCCCGCGCCACCAGCCGAGCGTGCGGGCGCGCCGGGCGCAGGCGGCGAAGGCCCGTTCCGCGTCTTCCGCGCGGCCCGCCGCGGAGAGGGACCGCGCGTGCGCCTCGGCCCGGACCGCCGCGGCCTGGCTCCAGGCCATCCACGCGCCGAAGGCGGCCGGCGCGTCGGGCGCCGCCGGAGGCCGGGCCGGCGCGCCCAGGAGCGCGAGGAGCCCGGGGACCGCGAGGGCAGTCAGCGGGGCTCCTCCTCCTTCGGAAGCCCAAGGAGGCGGAGCGCGTGCGCGAGCGTCTCGCGGGCGAGCGCGTCCCCCAGCCGCGCCGCGCGCGCTCGGCGGCGGGCGCAACCGTGAAGCCCGACGTCGCCTGGACCGGACCGAGGAGTCCCTCGCCCGTCGCCTGCCAGAAGCCCTCAGCGCCCTCGGGGAGCGGCGGCTCGCGCTCCGGATACGGGAACCGCACCTCGCCCGCGCCCTCGCGCGCTCCCGGGGCGGAGGCGCTCCAGAGCACACCCGCCGGCCCCCGCACCGTGACCCGGAGCTCGCCCGTGCCCGCGGCCGCGCGCCAGCGGAAGACGGGGGGGGTCTCGAGGATCCGCCCGGCGGGCTGGACGAGCGCGAGCGCCGCGCCGTCGCGGAGAGGGCTCGGGCCTCCCGCCGCCCGCTCGGACGCGTCGAGCACGCGGAGGTCGCTGAAGAGGTCCGGGCGCGCCGCCGCGAGCGCGCGCGCGGCGGCGACGAGGCGCTCCTCGCTGGTGCGCGTGTGGAAGAGGCGCGGGACCAGCAGCGCGCCGAACACGAGGGCAGCGGCGGCGGCGAGCGGGAGTGCGAGCCGGAGTCGGCGGCCGGCCGGAGGCGCCGGGGCGGACGCCGGCGCCTCCGGCTTGAGCGTGGCGAGCACCTCGCGACATTCCCGGCAGCCGGCCAGGTGCCGCTCGAGGCGTCGCGCTCCTCGGGGAGGAGGCGACCGTCGACGAGCCTGGCGAGCACGTGGTCCGAAGGGCAGCCGCCCGCCCCCTCCGCGGGCGGATCGAACCGCCGGAGGAGGAGCCGGAGCATCCGCTCGGCTTCCGGGCCGTCAATCGGTTCCATCGGACCTGCCACCTTCCATCGGTCAGTGCCACCGGGCTCCGGGATTTGCCATGCGCTCGCCCGCCGCGTCCCGGAGCGCCCGCCAGACCCGGTCGCGCTCCTCGTTCCCCCGCCAGGCCCCTCCCGGGAAGACGCGCTCGAGCGCGTCGCGGAACTTGTCGACCGCCCCGGTGACGATCCGGCTCACCCGCGCCTCGCTCAGGTCCAGGAGCCCGCCGGCCTCGCGGAGCGAACAGCCGTCCCGGAAACGATAGAGGACCGCCAGCGCCTCGCGCGAGCCCAGCGCCGTCCACGCGCGCGCGAACACGTCGCCGAGGCGCGCCGCGGTCTCGGCCTCGGCCAGGACCTCCGCGGGGTCGGCGGCGGTCGCCGCCGGCTCCGCGGCGGCCGCGGCGTGCGTCGCACCGCGCGCGCGCCGGCGGATGCGGCGCACCAGGATGACCGCCAGCCAGGAGAAGAGGCTGCCGCCGCCTTCGAAGGTGCCGAGCCAGGTGCGCGCGCCCCCGCCGGGGGGCGGGAGGCTCAGCTCCGAGAGGAGGCTCCCGACCGCGTCGTCCGCCTCGCCTTCGCGGAGGCCGGAGCGCCGGGCGAGCCCCAGCAGGCGGGGCCGGAAGCGCCCGGCGAAGCGCTCCCACGCCTCCGGCACGCCGGCCTCGCAGGCCAGGCTCAGGAAGAGGTCGGCCCGGGCCGTCTGCCCGAGGAGCGCCTCGGCCCGCCCGGCCCGCTCGAGGCGGGAACGGAGGCGGTCCGTGGCAAGGGCTCCGAATCTCCCGGGGTCCAGCGGAAGCGGACCGTACTCAGCGAGCCCATCGATCCGCGCGCGGTCCAGCGCCGGGCCGAGCGGAGCGAAGGCCTCCGTTCCCGGATCCACGCCGCGGGTTGCGGTCTCTCGTTCCCATCCCATAGGCCGGAATTGGAGTCCTCCGCGCAAATCGGGCGGGCCGGGGGCACTCACCCGTGTCCCGAGGAAGAGCCTCGGATGGAACCCCGGCGGCGGCCCAGGACGCGCTGCCGCCGGGGCAGTGGCAGCCGCTCGAGGCTTCGGCGGCGGCCGGCCGGCTCGGCGCGGGCTGGTCGGTCTGGACCGACGCCGTGAGCGGCACCCCCACGATGATCGCCGGGCCGGGCCTCGACCTGGGCGGCCCGCTCGCGGCGGACGAGACCGGCATCGCCCGGGCGCGCGCGCTGATGGAGGAGTTCCAGGTCCTGCTCGGAGTCGCGGACCCCTCCGAGTTCCGGCTGGAGCGCGCGACCGAGGTCACGAACGCCTGGGGCCAGACGATGGTCTACATCAACTTCAAGCAGACCTGGAACGGCCTCGACGTCTGGCACCAGTCGGCGGACGGGACCCGCGAGAAGCTGGCGATGGTCCGCTTCCGGATCAACGGCACGCTGGGCCGGCTGGCGCTCTTGGGCTCGGACGCGGTTCCGCTGCCGCGTTCCGGCGGCCTGGAGGCGCTGAGCGAGGCCCAGGCGCTCGATCGGGCGCTGGCCTCGGCCGAGGTGGGCGCGAGCCTCGCGGAGCACGCGAGCGTGAGCTCCTACGTCTCCGTCCGAGGGAACGGGACGTTCCTGGCGCGGGACGCGCGGGTGGGGACGAAGCGGCCGGCCCATGACTGGCGCTTCATCTTCGACGCCGGGACCGGCAAGCGGGTCGAGGTCCGCGACGAGCTCAGGCACGTGGACGTCACCGGCAACGTGCGGGCCGGGAGCATCGACTACCCGGGCGGCATCTTCACCCTCAAGAACGCGCGCGCGCTGCGCGCCACCGTGCTGAACACGGGGAACTCGGACCTCACGGATGCGTCCGGCAACTTCTCGATCTCCAACGCCGGGACCACCCCGGTCATCCTGAACGGCCGCCTCTCGGGCTCCTGGGCGGTCGTGGAGGACCAGAGCTCGAGCGGGAACCTGGGGTTCAACCGGCAGGTCACGCCGGGCACTCCGGAGCCCGTGATCCTCAACCAGTTCAACGTCTCGGAGACCGAGACCGCGGAGGCGACCGCGTACCACTGGACCACGACGATGCACTACACGATCGCGTCCTGGCTGCCGGCCTTCAGCTCCGGGCTGCCGTCCCTGCCCGTGAACGTCAACCTGAACGACACCTGCAACGCCTCCGGTCCAACAACAGTCACTCGATCAACTTCTACGCGTCGGGCGATGGCTGCAACAACACCGCCTACTCGGACGTGGTCGCGCACGAGTACGGCCACGGCTTCCACTGGTGGTTCCACGGGAGCACGAGCCCGGGCGGGTTCAGCGAGGGGATCGGGGACCAGATGGCGTACCTGTTGACCAACCAGCGCCAGGTCGGCCGGAACTTCCGGACGAACGGGAACCCGGTGCGCGACTACCGGCCGGGCCGGCCGGCGAACATGATGCCCCAGTGGCCCTGCGACACCTGCGAGGTCCACAACCGCGGACAGATCTGGGCCGGCTTCATCATGGACCTGACCGAGAACCTCATCGCGTCCCAGGGTCTGCGCGGCCTGAACCTCGCCCGCCAGATCACGATCCCGATCTTCGGGGCCAACCCCTCCGACGAGGCCGAGGCGGTGACCGAGGTCTACCTGCTGGACGACGACGACTCCTCGCTCTCGAACGGGACGCCCCACTGCGCGGACCTGACCGCGGCCGTGCGGCGCCACTCGCTCCCGATCCCGTCCTCGCTGCCGACGACCTGCGGCGCCGACCAGAAGGCGTCGATCCCGGAGTTCCGGACACCGGTGCTCGAGGCGGGGCTCAGCGGCTCCGGGCTCGACACGTCGCCGGCGCTCGACGGCACGCAGCTCCGCGCCTGGTTCGTCTCCGGCCGCGCGGGCGGCCAGGGCTCGCTGGACATCTGGACCGCCAGCCGTTCGAGCATCTCGGCGGCGTGGAGCACGCCCACGCAGAGCGGGCTCCAGAACGTGAACTCGAGCGGGATCGAGCTCACGGTCACGGTCAGCGAGGACGCGCTCACGATGTATCTCTCGTCCAACCGGCCGGGCGGGCTCGGCGGGTACGACCTCTGGCGGTCCACGCGGCCGACGCTGCTCAGCTCGTGGAGCACGCCCGTGAACGTCGCCGCGTTGAACAGCGCGTCCGACGAGATCGACCCGACGCTCTCGAGCGACGAGCAGGAGATCTTCTTCAGCTCGAACCGGTCCGGCGCCGGACATCATGCGATCTACGGCGCGCCGGCCGACGGCACGAGCTGGAACGCGCCGACGGTCCACGTGGACTTCGCCAGCCGGGACGAGTACGCGCCCAGCCTGTCGCGGGACGGGACCATCCTCTACTTCGCGAACCAGGACGTGTTCACCGGCGACCTCGACATCCGGATGTCGCGCCGGACCGGGCGGGGCTTCCGGTTCAGCAGCACCTGGCGCACGATCAACGAGGTGAACACGGAAGAGCCCGAGTCGAAGATCGACCTCACCGCCGACGACTACTCGCTCTACCTCATCCGCTCCGCCTTCCTGACCTCGAACATCTGGCGCGCGGACCGGATCGGGCCGAAGCTCTACGGTCCGTCGTCGGGCCGCGCGAACACGTCGGTCACGTTCACGCTGCGGCGGGACCGGGCCGACTTCGGGTTCATCGTGCTGGGCGTGGATCCGATCAACCCGCCGCTCACGATCGCGGGGGTGACGGGCGCGCTGGGGCTTCTGCCGCTCGTGACGGTGGCGCAGGGGTTCCATGACGCGAACGGCCGGCTGAACTGGACGACGCCGGTGGTGAACGCGCCGGGCGCGGTGATCCACCTCCAGGGGATCACGCAGGACGGCGCCGGCCAGCTCCACCTGAGCGAGCGGCTCACGTTCCTGCACCTGCCGTAGCGGCGGCTTGGGTCAGGACCCCCCGGGGGTCCTGACCCATTCTCCAGGACGGTTGCCCTCCTCGAGCGCTCCTGGCACCATTCCCGCCCATGCGACCGATCCTCGTGATCCTGGCGAAGGCGCCGCTGCCCGGGACCGTGAAGCCCGGGCTCGAGGCGCGGCTCGGCGCGGAGGGCGCGCTCGCGCTCCACCGCGCGCTGCTCGAGGACGCCGCCTGTCAGTTCGGGAGCGTGGCGGCGGGCGCGGTGAAGGTGCGGATCGCCGCGACGCCGGACGCGAGCCACCCGGAGCTGGTCGAGCTCGTGACGCGCTACGGGGGCGGGCTGATCGAGCAGGGGCCGGGGAGCCTCGGGGACCGGATCGCGCGGCTCCAGGCGCAGCTCTTCACGCCGGGCGTTCCGTCGGTGACGTTCGTCGGGACCGACGCGCCGACGCTGCCGCTGGTCCACGTGAACGACGCGTGGAAGCGGCTCGAGAAGCACGAGGTCGCGCTTGGCCCGTGCGAGGACGGCGGGTTCTACCTGTTCGGGAGCACGGCGCCGACGCCGGAGGCCTTCGAGGGGGTCGAGTGGGGGACGGCGCGGACGCTGGAGCGGCTCCGCGCGAACCTGCGCCGCTCGGGCCGGACGGTCACCGAGCTGCCGCCGTGGTGGGACGTGGACCGGCCCGAGGACCTCGAGCGCCTCCAGGCCTCCGTGGCCGAGTTCCCCACCCGCGCGCCGATCACGGCCAAGACGCTCCAGCGCCTGCTCGCG
>Ga0187892_10007207_pt1 | contig 15984 bp, 16 predicted proteins | sample MA1701073metaG_FD_139345 | JGI IMG/M metagenome (GOLD analysis project Ga0187892, IMG submission 139345) | Bio-ooze microbial communities from a basaltic lava cave in the Kipuka Kanohina Cave System on the Island of Hawaii, USA - MA170107-3 metaG ... | reverse complement strand
GGCTGATTTCGCGCGCCTCAACCACAGCTGCGAGCTGGTTGTTCAGGATGATAATGTCAGCGGACTCGATGGCGATGTCGGTGCCGCCACCCATTGCGATCCCCACGTTGGCCTGCATCAGCGAAGGCGCATCGTTGATGCCGTCGCCAACCATCGCGACGTTGTGGCCCTGCTGTTGCAAATTGCGGATCAACGCCGCCTTCTCTTGCGGCAGGAGTTCGGCATGCACGTCGTCGATCCCGGCCTCGGCAGCAACGCGTCGCACTGTGCGCGCATTATCGCCGCTGACCAGCAGAGTGCGGACTCCGTCACGGCGCAGCGTCGCGATCGCATCGCCTACACCCGCCCGCAGCGTGTCGCCGAAGGCAAGCAGTCCGAGCAGGCGTTGTTGGCGCGCCACGACGACGACGGTGCGCCCTGCAGCTTCGAGGGTTGTGATTCTCTCGTTTAGCGAATCCGTCGGAGTGCCGTTCTCGACAAGGAAGCGCGCATTTCCCACCAAGATCGCTTCGCCTGCATGCATCGCCCGCACTCCGCGTCCCGGAACCGCTTCAAAGCTCTCCAGTTCTGGCGGCGTGATGCTGCGCTCCAGAGCCGCGGTCATCACCGCCTTGGAAAGCGGGTGCTCGGAGGCCGCCTCAGGCGCGGCGGCGGCGCCAATCAGTTCGGCCTCCGACCCGCTGATGACATGGAATTCTCGCAGCGCAGGCTTGCCTTCCGTAAGGGTCCCTGTCTTGTCGAACAATATATGGGTCGCCAGCCGGAACCCCTGGAAAGCCTCCCCCGTGCGCATCAGGATGCCGCGCTCGGCGGCTTCGCCGGCGCCCCGCACGATGGACAGAGGCGCTGCAATTCCCAAGGCGCAGGGATAGCCCATCACCAGCACCGTGAGGCCGGCAATCAGGGCGCGGTCGGTGTTCACGTCTATCCCGAGCAACGGCGGCACGCCGAGCCATGCGATCACCGCCAGCGCCGCGAGCGTCAGAACGGCAGGCGCGTAGACCGCCAGGACGCGATCCACGAGATGCAGCATGCCGGGCTTTTGCGCGCGTGCATCCTCGACTTCGCGCGCGACTCGCTGGAGGAAGCTCGCCTCGCCGACGGCGGTGATCCGGATCAACAGCGTTCCCAGGCCGTTCAATGAGCCGCCGATCACCGCGTCGTCTGTCCTGCGTTCTACTGGCAGCGGCTCGCCGGTCACCAGCGACTGATCCACCGCCGAATGGCCCTCGATCACCGTGCCGTCTACCGGAATCCGTTCGCCGGGCCGCACGCGTACCAGATCGCCCACCCCGATCTGCTCGATACGCAATTCCGTTTCACTGCCATCGCGAAGAACCCGTGCCGTGTCGGGCTGCAACGCCAGCAGCCTGCGCACGGCCTGCGAGCTGCGCGTCTTCACGATCAGCGACAGCCATTCCGAGAAGATGTGGTAGTTGGCGACCATGACCGCTACGCAGAAGAACGGCGCGGTCGGAAAGTCTGGCCCGCCGTAGGCAAGTCCGTAGATGCCGCCCGTGAGCCCCGCGAAGGCGCCGGCCTCCAGCAGCACGTGCTGGTTGATGATGCCGCGCCGCAAGGCCTGCCACGCCATGACGAGAATGTGCCGGGCGAGGAAGAACACGACGGTGACGGCGAGGCCGGCCGCGATCCAGGCGTCGAGGTTGCCTGCCAGCCGTCCCGTCTGCTTCAGCCAGAACAATACGGAGACCAAGACAAAACTTCCGGCGGTGCCGGCGATGGCTCTGGCCAAGCCTGAGGGGCGCAGGACGAGGAAGACCAGGCCAAAGAACCCGAGCGCGACAATGACTTCGAGCACGGCATAGGCCACGTCCCCGGGGCGAGCGATGAGCGTGAGCGAGATCAGGCTGAATACGCTCGCGATGAGGAAACGCCGCCCCTCCCGCACCAGCAATTGTTCCTGTTCCTCGAAGGGCTGTACCTTGCGCGGGTCCGAGAGGCTGTAGCCGATCTCGCTCAGGGTCTGCAGCAGGTCTTGTGGTTGCACGCGCGCCGGGTCGTATTCCACCAGTGCCTGTTCGTGGGTCAGGCTGACGGAAACCTTGTCCACGCCCGCATGCCTGGCGAGGGCCTTCTCGATGGTTCCCGTGCACAACGAACAGTGCATACCGGCAATGCGCCCGCGAATGCGGGCGCGGTCGGGGCGGCTCGCGCGTTCGTGCGTCCAGAGGGGGAGTGCGGCAGCAGTGGAGTGTGTCATAAAATCACCTCGACCAGGGACGGATCATCACGGTTCTACTCTAGCCCTGCACCAAGGTGCAGAGTCAAGTCCTACGCAAGCTTCAGCGACAGGCCGAACCCGATCGTCCCGACACCGAGAGCAATCATCAGCAGGCCGGTCCAGCGTGGCATGCGGCCGCTCAGGCCCGCGATCCAGTCGAGTGCGCGGCGTGCCGGCGGGAACAGCACCGCCGCGACCAGTGGCAGTGACAGCGCGAGTCCGAAAAGCGACAGTGAGATGAAACCGCCCGCCACGCCGCCGGGCGTGGCCCCCATCGCCGTGGCGGCGAGCAGCGCGACCAGCAGTGGCGCGGCGCAGGCGGGGATGTTCAGCCCGAACAGAAGCCCCAGCGCCACCGACGACCTGACATCGCCAAGCCGGGACAGCCTTGGTCCGACGGTGTGCATCAACCAGCGCACGTGGCCGGTCAGATACATCAGGCCGATGGCCACATACATGGCCCCGAACACAAACCACCCGGCTTTCTGCAGCGCGAAGAACGTGCCGCCAACCCAGGCGGCGCCCGCCCCGAGCAGACCGATGAACAGCCCGCGCGTCAGCATGAACCCCACCGCCTGACCGAGCTTCACGCGGACCGGCCTGCCCTCAACCAGCTTGATGAACAGCAGCGTGGCGCCGATGGCGCAAGGTTCGATGAAGGCCAGCAGGCCCAGCCCGAGGGGGAGGGAAAACGCGGTGGCGAGTTCCGCGCCGCTCATGGAGCGGTCGGTGCCGGCTCGCCACGCATCTTGTAGCCCGCCTGCTCGATGATTTGGGCGATACGGGCGGCATCCGTGCGGGCCGGGTCATACAGGACGCGACCCTGGCCCGTGGCCTGGGAAACGCTCGCTGATTTCACTCCGGGCTCGCGCGCAAGAAGCGCCTCGATGGTGCTGGCACAACCGGCGCAGTGCATACCGTCAATTTTGAGCTCGAGTAATTTCATATTCTTGTCTCCAATTTTCTGCCGGCCGAACCGGCGCACCGGCGTAGGCGTGTCCGCACCCGCGGACGAATCCAGGGCGTCGAGAATCGTACAGTGCATCACCGGCCCTCGTGCCGGGCAGGCGGCAACCAGCTTCGCCAGGGCATAGCGGATGCGTTCAAGCTCGACGAGGCGCGCCTTCACATCCGCGAGTTTCGCGGAAACGCGAGCCCGCACCGCAGCGCAATCCATACCAGGCGCTATGCGCAGTCGGAGCAAACCGGCGATCTCCGCTAGCGTGAAGCCGAGCGCCTGCGCATGGCGAATGAAGCGAACGCGCCGCACGGCGTCGCTGTTGTACTCGCGATAGCCGGAGCTGCGGCGCGAGGACGGTTTCACCAGTCCGCGGCGCTCGTAATAGCGGATGGTCGAAAGCTCCACACCCGCGGCCTTCGCCAGCTTGCTTACGGTCAATGAAGTCATAGCGATCCTCCGCCGAAACGTATTCTAAACCCTGCACCCTGGTTCAGAGTCAAGGGCGAGGTCGGGAAGACTAACGAGCGGAACGCCGCCGCGGCTGGGCCACTACGGTTGGAGGTTGAGTCGCGCGCTGGCCCCCCTTGGTGGTTAATCTCGTTAGCGGATTGCTGTTGAAGGCGCGCCACGACCATACTCATAAACATCGCCATGAACATGAACACCACCATCATGACCACAACCTCCGGGCCGCCTATCTTCATGTGTTGGCGGATGCGCTGACCTCGGTATTCGCCATCATCGCATTGCTTGCCGGGAAACTTTTCGGTTGGATCTGGATGGACCCGATTATGGGCATAGTTGGCGCAGTTGTGATTGCGCGGTGGTCATATAGTAATATGGTTTGGTGCGCGATACCGGCGCGGTACTGCGTCCATTTTCCCATCGTACTGGTCACGTTTTCGGTTTGCGCAGATCTCATAGGCTACTTCAAAAACAGTCCAGCGGCGCGGACTGTGGGCTGGTGGTCATTCAGGAGGCGCGATGAATAGACAGACGTACGGCGGAAGATCAAGGTCCAGCTTGATCGTGGCATTTACCGTAGTTGGCACCCTCTTAACTGGCATCATGCCGTTTGCGGACGGCAGCGAATGGGTCACCCGAGACCAACGCTGGTACTTCCGTGGTCCGTGGAGCTGGGCCATACCGCGCGAGTTGCCTCAGCTTTTTCGTGAGTTCAACGGCATTGACTTCGGCCACGCCCACCTCGCCGAAACGCTGCTCCGCACCCAAGACCAGCAGCGGGTCGAGCAGGCGCGCCGGGAGGTGCTTGACTTCATTTTCAGCTCGCCCTCTGTGCCGCCGGACGAAGAGCAGGTGGCACCGACGCTCGTCCGCTTGACGTGGGAAGTGCAACGGGCCTTCAACTGGGCGCATACCTTCCACCGCAGCCTGTATGACCTCTTTGCCAGCGATCAGGTGCAAGACAAAGAAGGCGCGTATCGCAAGATTCTCGCGGACTACCTCGAGAAGCCCGAGGCCATCACCGCGCATCGCCTTGACCACCATGGCAAGCTGTGGAGCTTTCCGGAGTCCAAGTCTTTCCGCACCAAGTTCGGCAAGTTCAACACCCAGATCTGGGCATATCACTGGCTCCAGGCCGCCACCTACGACCTCCAGCTGCTCGGCAATGCCGCCAAGCAGCGTGAGCTGGTACCCCGGCTGGTTGCACACTATCACGGATACCTCCGGAACCCGCCGCTCGAATGGCAGTTCATGCCCATGCTGCCTGAAGGGTCGCCCGAGTTCTCGGCGCGCTTTCCCGAGGCCGCCGCGGTCTTCGATAACCTCCACATGCTGCATGACAACGCCGACGACATCCTGAGCCGGCCAGACCTCTACCCGACATTGCAGGCCAGGCGCGAGGCCATTTTGCGGATTCTGCAGATTTACTTGCACCGTAACCATGAGCCGCAGGAGCGCTACGCTGAGTACCACGGCATGGCCATGGCCGGCGGGCAAGCCGGGCACGGCATGCTGGCGATGGGGCCGCGACCGCCTTCCGCTCAGGAGGTTCTTTTCGGCAAGGCCCCGCATGGCGATAGTCAACAACAGCCACAAACCCAAGAAAAATCAACCGGCGACCACGGCAAACACTGAGGAGCCCGCGCATGAACCGATTAGATATTCGAGCTCTTTCAAGCCTCGTATTGCTCGGGATCACTACCGCTACTGTTTACGCCGTAGACCACAGCAACCTCGATGAGGGGCGGCCCCTGCAGCTGGAAGACCCCTATCCCATTGCCACTGGCGAGATCGCTGTCGAGGCCGGTCTGGGCTTCACTCTCGAGCGGCGCAACGAGGACCGCGGCTTTTTTCCGATCCAAGTGCTCTATGGCGCCTATCCAAACTTGCAGCTGGGGATTGGCACCGCGCTGTCCACCGATGCACGCGCGATCGATGAGCAGGAAAGGTCGGGCGATCTGAACCTGGAGGCTCTGTACAACTTCAACCAGGAGACCCTGAACCTCCCTGCGCTTGGCGGTAAGCTCGAGCTCAACCTGCCGACTGGGGTTGATTCATCGGGGACCGATGTGTCCTTGACCGGGCTCGTAACCAAGTCCTTTGGCCGCTTCAGCCTGCATGCGAATGCCGGATACGCGTTCTTGAGCGGAGAAGACCCGGGGGAGCGAGACGGCCGGTATGAAATCATTCTGGGCGCCAGTTATCCCATTGGAGCGCCGCACTACACGCGGTTGACGGTCCTCGGTGACCTCTTTACCAAGCAATCGGTGGCGAGGGGCGAGTCGAACATTGCCGGTGCGGAGGTCGGTTTGCGCTACCAGCTGACCTACCGTGCGGTGCTGGATGCAGGCCTCGGCTCCGAGTTCGCTGGTCCCGCTGACCGTTCGTCTTTTTACCTTATGACCGGTCTCTCAGTTGGGTTCTAGTTTCCTGAAGGGCGGCCTTGCCCTTCAAACAATACGGTTCCGCGGTCCGCCTCAATGCGGCACGTCGCGGAGAGAACCCGCCACACAGGCCCTTGTCGAAGAGACCAATGGCCCATTCAAGCAAAGAAGAGGACAACCCATGGATCCGCAAAAAGAATCGGTGATCGTGACCGGCAGCACCGGCCGGATCGGATCAGCGCTGCTCGAACGCTTCAAAGGAAAATTCAATCTGATCGGCTTCGATCGCGAGATGTCTCCCCATCCGCCGCCTTTCGCCGAGTGCGTATGCGTAGATTTTGGTTTCGACAAAAGCGTTGAATTAGCGCTAAGACGGGTGCGCGAAGGTTACGGCAAGCGGATCGCCTCAGTCATCCATCTCGCCGCCTACTACGATCTCTCGGGCGAAGCGAGTCCGAAATATCAGGAAATCACGGTACGCGGCGCCGAGCGGCTGCTCAAGGGGCTGCAAGAATTCGAAGTCGAGCAATTCGTCTATGCCAGCACCATGCTGGTCCATGCGCCTTGCGAGCCGGGATACCGCATCAACGAAGATTCGCCGCTCGAACCGAAGTGGGCGTATCCGCAGTCGAAGGCCGAAGCCGAGCAATTGATCAAGCAACAGCGAGGTTCCATTTCCGCGGTGATTCTGCGCCTGACGGGTATTTACGATGAAGAAGGCAACTCGACTTTCTTGACCGAGCAAATGGCGCGAATTTACGAGAAGAAGCTGGTCAGTCACTTTTATCCCGGTGACCTGAACCGTGGCCAGTCAGCGCTGCACATGCACGACTTTCTCGATGCCTTGTGTCTGCTCGTGGACAAAGGCAAGGAGCTGCCGCCCGAGCTGACATTGCTCTTAGGCGAAGAGGAAACCCTGAGCTACGGCGAATTGCAGCGCGAATTCGGTCGGCTCATTCACAACGAGGAATGGGAGACAAAAGTAATTCCCAAGCCCATGGCCAAGGCCGGGGCGTGGGCGGAAGACCTGTTGCCGGGTGAAGACCCGTTCATCCAGCCGTGGATGGTGGATTTAGCTGACGACCACTACGCGCTCGATATTTCGCGCGCGAAAAGCATTCTCGGCTGGGCTCCCAAGCGCGGCCTGCGCGCGATGCTCCCGAAAATGGTCGCAACGCTGAAAGCGAATCCGCTCAAGTGGTACAAGGAAAACAAGCTGCCTCCGCCCGCTGAGCTCGGCGCGGCCACGCCCGCACCCGCGCCCGAGCACATGAGTACCGTCGAGCACAACAAGATGCTGCGCGAACACATGCAGATGATGGCCGAGGACCATCGTTCTACGCTATGGGCGCACTTCATCAACATCGCGCTCGGGTTCTGGCTGATCAGCAGCCCGTTCGCTTTAGGATTTCGCGGCGAGACAGCGATGCTCTGGAGCGACGTTTTGAGCGGCGCGCTCGTCGTGGTGTTCGGCGCATTGTCACTGTCGTACCGCTACCGCTGGGCGCAGTGGGCGAATTGCTTCGTCGGCATCTGGCTGTTGTTCGCGCCTTTGGTGTTCTGGACGACAAGCGCCGCTGCCTACACCAACGATACTTTGATCGGTTCGCTCGTGATCGGCTTCGCCGTGCTAATCCCGATGATGCCGGGGATGAGCATGGAGGGAATGATGTTGGGCCCCGACATTCCACCCGGCTGGACTTACACGCCGTCGAGCTGGACGCAGCGCCTGCCGATCGTCGCGCTCGCATTTGTCGGATTCTTTCTCGCGCGCCACATGGCTGCGTATCAGTTGGGACATATCAAATCGCTTTGGGATCCATTTTTCGGAATGGGCACCGTCACGATCATAACCTCCGAAGTCTCACGCGCCTGGCCGATTCCGGATGCCGGCCTCGGTGCCCTTAGCTATATGCTCGAAGCGTTATCGGGAATGATGGGAAGCAAGCAACGCTGGCGCACGATGCCTTGGATGGTCGCATTGTTCGGCGTTTTGGTTGTGCCGCTCGGCGCAGTCAGCATTTTCTTTATCATCATCCAGCCCATCGTCATCGGCACCTGGTGCACGCTGTGCCTGATTGCCGCGGCGGCGATGGTGATCATGATTCCGTACTCGCTCGATGAACTGGTCGCGATGGGGCAATTCCTCAAAGCGCGCATGCGCGCCGGTAAGCCGTTTTGGGGGACATTCTGGCACGGCGATACGATGGAAGGCGGCGCCGAGGACAAATCGAAGGAGTTCGTCGGCTCGCCCGTCGCCATCGCCCGCGATATGTTCACCGGCGGCGTTACGTTCCCGTGGACACTGCTCGTCGCGACTGCCATAGGGGCGTCGCTGATGTTCACCCGTCTTACATTTGGCACCGAAGGCGCGATGGCGGATAGCGATCATCTGTTGGGCGCGCTCGTTGTGACTTTCACCGTGACCGCTTTGGCCGAAGTCGCACGGCCCGTGCGTTTCATCAACTTTGCGTTCGGACTTTGGTTGATTATTGCGCCTTGGTTACTTGAAGGCGCCTCGTCAACAGCGGCGTGGGCGAGCGTGATAGCCGGTCTGCTGCTGATCGCCCTCAGCGTACCTCGGGGTACGATCAGGCAGCGCTACGGCGATTGGGGAAAATTAATCGTTTGAAAGGAGAAAACTATGGACAAATTCATGATTATTTTGCTCGTCCTGTGCTTGCTCGGCGCAATCGCCTTATTCATCGGTGGACGTCTTAAAGCGCGTCAAGGCTGGGAACGAAACACTCGTCAAGGAGATTTGCCATGAACAAAGCAGTGCGTTGGATCTTCCTTGCGCTGATGCTGCTTGCGTCCGTTTCCGTTGCGCAGCAAACGGTTGAGCAGCCGGCGCCGCCCGGCAAAACCGAGGATCAGCCCGGACAGACTGCCGAGCCTCAGCAGGGCATGGGACAAATGCAAGGCATGGAGCTGATGCAGAATATGGATAAAATGGCCACAACGGTGGACCCGCATGGCGGAAGTCTGCGAGCAGATGATGAAGAAGGAGATGGCGGCCATGCCCTACAAGCTCGCTGCTGGCATTAGCCTGGGCGTCCTGGTCACCATCGTTCTCGTGCTGCTCGTCGTGCTGGAAGTGCAGGTGGATCAACCACTGGAGCGGACTCCTGAAAGAGCAGAAGGGGAGATCCTAGACGATGTGCTTCCGTCCTTCTCCGACTATCCGGAGGCATTTCCTCGGCGATTTCCGATGAACCTGAGACGTGGGCTGTTCGATAACATCCCGCATGACCGACTGATGAAGGCGGTCCGCCATCATACGGACTGCAAATGGGTAGTGCTCTACATTGAGTGCTGGCTGAAGTCGCCTATGCAGATGGACGATGGGGAGCTAAGACCGCGGGATCGGGGCACGCCCCACTCTTGGCGAACCTCTTCCTTCACTATGCGTTTGACCGGTGGATGGCGACTCATTTTCCTAAGCTTCCATTTTGCAGATACGCCGATGACGGGGCTGGTCCATTGCCGTACTCTGAAACAGGCGCTGTATCTCCGGCATCGGCTTGAAGACCCGGGTGGTCTATTGCAAGGATATTCATCGACAGAAAAGGACTATGAGCATATTCAGTTTGACTTTCTTGGCTACACGTTTCGGCCGAGGAAGTCCATCGGCAAAGGGCGTGCCACTTCACAATGAAATAAAGCAATCTGCAAAGACGGCAAGGAGAATGCCACAACCCACAAAGACGAATCCGTGGCATTTACCTGCTGTCTCGTCGTCCCTTTAGTTAGAGAGCTTTACCTGCAGGGGTACATCGTTGCCTTCTCCACCCCTACGGCGGAATCTCGATGAGTCTGAAGTTCCTCCCGTGATCCTCGGAAATCCCCTCATTTTATGATGATGATTTTAAAGCGTACCGAGATCATGCTTTGCCGAGTTGTAAAGAGCGGAGGCGAGGTATGGCGACTGGGTGTTCGGTTCGAAGATAATATTCATGAATTTGTGGACTCGCTGTTTGGAGATGATATACATGCCAAGCGCGTCTACTCGCTAGCGAATGCGACCATGGGGTCATGGCGTCACAGCGCTTGCGGTGGTCGCTTGAGGGCGTGCTCGATCAGCGCGCGTACCTCCTCATCACTGGTCTGGGAGAAGTCCCATATTCGCTATGCATTTTCGTCCGGCCAATTGGGCGAGAAAATCATTCCAAGCTATGCGAATAGGAGGGAACATGAAGATGAATCGAAGGCTCATACCGGGCTTCGTGCTTGCGTCTATGATCCTTGCCGGATGCGAGGAGTTGAAGGAAAGCAATCTGCGTAGCTCCAACGAAATGCCGCGCGAAAGCACCACTCCAGAAAGCACCCTTCCCGTGCCGAACACGACACCGGATATTCCCTCTCAATCCAATACTGACGATACGATTCCCCAATAATTACTCCATGCGGATAGGGCGGCGCGCCTGGTACGGCCACATACCGCTTTAGATGCTGTAAATCGCGCCCTTGCCGTGGTGCCGTAGCTGTCGATCCTGGTAAAACTCGCCTTGTTTCCGCTGTGGAAAGGGCCAGCTCAAGAATATGGAGATTCTTGCGAACCATAGTTGCAAAAGGACGATAGGCGGGGCTTGCCGTTGCTAGGGCGTCATAGATTTCTAGCTAGGGCTTCAGAATAGACACGTTCTGCTTCTTCCAGCGCACCTTTCATATTACAGACAACAAGTGTTGCTGTTTGGCATAGCAGCGCGGGCATAGGTGCCGCTAGTTTCGCTTGGATAGGCGACTGGCTTGGCAGCGAACCCACGATACTGATCGCCTTGGTATGCCTCATGCCTGCGGGACGAGCATACTACTGGTTCGATCCGAAACCGCATTCTGGCTATTTGGCCTATTGCTGGGGCTGTTCGTCGGCCCTGCCCAGCCGGCCAGTCGCACTTATTTGGCCCAGTGCGCACCCCACGCGCTGCGGAGGATGTTCGGCCTCATTGCACTGTCGGATGACCGTGCCAACGCTGAGCCGCGGACAGGCTCTACCTCCATCGGCTCAAGCCCTTCTGCCGCTTGGAGGAGCTTGTTAAGGTGGCGCGCCAATGTGCTAGGCCCTGCTGGCTAATAACGGAATACTGCTGCTGAAATGTCTCCGCCGGGCACTTCCTTTGGCTCGACAACGTATACGGTTCCACCGTTGAGGTAGGTTTGCACGGCCGCGAGATCGAGCAGGTCCTCAGGGTTCGGATCCGCGGCATCCTCCAGATCGATCGCATGCTTCTCCACGTCGAATCTACCCCATTGCTTCGCGCCCTGGGCGAGGAACAAGGTCTCGACCCGACCCTCCACTGCCGCGGGTATCACCTCGGCCAAGCGATTAGAGCTCTTTCGCTGGCTGGCCATAGCATGGAAACGCTCTTGCGCTTCGCGCCGTGCGACACTGAAACGAGGCTCCACGAGCGGCCATGCTTGTTGGTGCAACGCTTCACCACTAAGGTTCTCGGGATTTCCGGTGATCCCTTCCTCTAGCAGCTGCGAATAGCTGCTCGCGGCGTGGTAGATCGGCAATAAAATACTCCACGCCCGCGAGGACAAGCGGCGCCTTGGTATGGCCGAGAGACTTCTTGAGGCTTTCATCCAGCAACGCGAAAAACTTGCGGATCTCGGGCTTGATATCGTCTTTGCCGGCGCCTTGGGCGTGATAGGTTGGCGAGCTGACATCGCCACCGCCGGTGTGAAACTGCAGCTGTTCATCGGTCAGGTCATGGCCGAGCGCATCGGCAAGCGAGCGGGGCACTTCGTCGCCGAGCTCGACTTCACTGATGTGATAGCGGCTGCCGCGAAATAGCCGCACCTCGTTTTGGCTAAGGGCAAGCAGATAAAAAGCCCCATCCCCGCTGATCAGTGGAAACAGCGGCTTCAAGTGGAAGCGGTGCTCGACTACGGCCAATTCCTCAAATCGTTCCGGTAGACAAAAATATTGCGCGAAATCCCGGGCAAGGAAAAAGGCGAGCCCATCGGCTTGGTGCTGCCAGAAGCTGTCATCCTGGAGACGCTCCTGTGCGGGATTGAGCAGCGCTTCGATCTCGGGCTTTCTTATCTCCTGAGCTTCAAGCCGAGATTCGGCCTCCTTTAGTAGGTTTTTGAAACGAATCGGACCTTGTTGGATCTCCGCGCCCGCTCGTGCCGTCGGCATGAATACCGACACGTGTGGTCCTTCCTCCCGATGTTCTGCCAGGGTACATAGCTCATCGCTTGAGATCATCGTTGCGTGCCCGTACTTGTGCAGCAGACGTACCTAACTCGCCATAAGTACTCATTCGCGCTCGCAGAATACCGTGGCAAGCTAAAAATCGAGGCGCGATGCCTGTCGCGCCGCGCCGGAGGTTGCCTCCCCGTGAAAACGGGGATTGGCGCGCGGCCAATTTATGTCATCAGATCGTTGCATGATTTCACCCCTTTCGTAGATTACGATGCCTAAAGGATCCTGCTGCTCTGCTTCCTGCATGCCGTCTTCCCTATCGCGCCGTCTTCCCTATCGCAATGCAGCAACTCAATAGGAATGCCACCGATCGATGCCAGCCACAGGCGAGAACCATCAAGAAGCGAAGGTTTCTGTAAGATTTACGCGTAAAAACTACATGGAATGTAAGTCTTACCGAATTAACTTCCACCTTTCCCGGACACGCGAGCGAACGCGCGTCGCGCAGGATGGCTTTACGCGGCGGAGCCAGAGATGAGAGAGGCGAACCCGAGAGAGATAAGCACTCCTATGATGGCCATCGTCGTGTCTTTTTGCGCGTCCCACTCGTCCCCTTGAGTGCCTAGTATTCCGTCACAGAAATATGCTTACACATCATGCCAACTCCAAGTCGAAGCGCTTCCACCGGAAGGCGACGGAGTGCTCGTTCATTTCGGCGATCCCCTTGAGGATTCGTTGTTTCAGTTCGTCTCTGGAGGAGACCCGGATATGCCGTAGAAAACTGCGCGCCATTTTGGAGAAAGCGCACTCGACTAAGTTGAGCCAGGAACCGTGTTTGGGCGTATGAACATACTCAAAGCGACCGGGACGCGTGGCCAAGTAGCCCATGGTCTCTTTCGAGATATGGGCGGAATGGTTGTCCAACACAATGCGGATCGTAGCGGGCTCGGGGTAGTGGGCATCCAGGCGCTTCAGCAGCGCGATGAACTCCCGGCTGCGATGGCGAGGTTCGACCTCGGCGATGATTTCGCCGTTGTGCAGGTCCAGAGCGGCCAGGATGGACAGCGTGCCGTGACGCACGTACTCGTGGTCGCGCCCGATGGCTACGTTCCGGCCCGGCACGGGCGGCAGATCGGGAGCCGTCACGCCGAGGGCTTGCACGCCCGGCTTTTCGTCCACACTCACCGAATAGACCGGCGCCGCGGTCTTCGCGCTCACCGGCGCGGGCCCATGCGCGTGCAGGCTCAGCTCGCGATACACCATCAGCACCTCATGCATCTTGCGCTCAAAGTCCGCATCACGCCGTTCCAGGTAGTACCGAATCCGGTGCGGCTTGATGTCTCGCTCATTGAGAATGCGCCACACCGTGGTCTTGTTGGTGTCCCGCAGGCGCGGGAATCCCGACTCCAAGGCTCGGTTGCCCACGAACTTCGCCAGTTCGGACAAGGTCCACAATTCCGCAGCCAAGCCATGATCCTTGGGCTTGGTGCAGGCCAAGCTCACCACCCAGGCCTTGGCCTCCGGCGTGATCTCAGGGTCCTTGGGCCGGTGAAACCGATCCTTAAGTCCGACCAGCACACCGGCCGCAACTGCCTTGTCTATGCATTTGTAAATCGTCGGTCGAGACACACCCACAGCGCGTCGGATGTCTGTAATCGACGCCCCATCAGCGTATTTCAGCAACACCTTGGCGCGCTCGGCTTCACGAACTGGCGCCGTCCGAGAGCGAGCCAATTCCGCAAGCATCGACCGGTGCGTAGCGGTCAGCGTCAACGGCGCACGCTTGGTTTTTCCTGTCATGTCCGACTCCCGAGAGGACTCGGGAGGACATCATGACACCAGCAGGCATATGTATAAAGATATTACAGTAACGATGTACTAGATAAGCCGCGCCTAGGTCCGGACTGACGATCTGGGCCACCCATGATTCGAGGACTTCGAAGGAACCGCTCATGGCAACGATGGTCGACGCGGCAAGCACGAGTGCCCAGCCGTGCCGCGCCTTCGCGCGGCGGAGCACTAACTCGTAGGCGGGATAGGCCAGGAGCAGACCGAACGCGAAGTACACCAGGCGATCATAATGATTTCGATCGAGGTCCATGACGCCCTGCAGCCAGAATCCCAATGGCACTTTGGAGTAGGTGTAATGAGCGCCGATCGCGTGCAATATCATGAAAAGCATGATCAGGACATAGGAGAGATCGGAAAACTGTAAACGGCGATAGGTAACGATGAGCAGCGCTACCGATACCAGGGTTAGAACATTTTCCAGCAACCAGTCCTGTCGATCGACCGGCGAGATGGCGAGCACTATCCATAGGAGGAGATAGCCGCCGAGCAACACCTGAAGCAGCCGATTCTGTCCGAGCGACGGCCCCGGCACCGTCGATAGTGTGGTGAATGTCACGAGGGATCCTCCAAGGAGCGATCCGATGGCGACACACGAGGATGCGGAGCGATCCACCGCGTCTGGATCAAGACAATCAGCACCGTGCAGAGAACAGAGCCGTACAGCGCCGCTCATGTCTTTTTGCGCATCCCACATATCACCCTGTGAGCCGAGAAAGACGAGACCAAGCTCGGGTTTCATCAACTCCGCGAACCAGGATTCCACAATCTCCCAGAGACCGCTTAACCCAAGTATCGTGATGTTGGGTAGATAGTATCGCAACCAGCCGCGGACATGCGCGAATAGACGAAACCACTCCTCCCAGGGATAGGTCAATAGGAAACCGAAACAAAAATGGACGCTGCGATCGAAGTGGTTGCGGTTCAAAGCGAGCGCCTGCTGCAACCAACTTCCGAATGGCACCTCTGCATAAGTGTAGTGGACACCGATCGCATGTAATGTCAGGAATAGGGCGATCAGAAAAAATCCTGGACAATGGACAAATCCGATAGCTCGCCACGAGACCGGCTACAAAGAGCATCGGTAAAATGCTCGCGGCCATCCAAAACTCGCGATCCGCCGGTGCAATTGCCATGGCGATCGAAAAGCCCGCATACCAAACAAATAAGGCGACGATAAATATCTCTCTTCGATGGTTCATGATGCATGCCTTTGACGAAGGGACAAGCCAAGGTTACAGGAACTGGATAGGCCTTGAGCGCGGGCCGCGGCGCGAAAACGGCACACTGGTACGCGCCTTAGTATCCCCCATCCGGCCGGCTCGCTTGCTCAAGTAGCTTCAAAGTCGTAACGTCCTCAGTGGAACTCCAAAACGCTCCATATGCACCGGATGGCTCACTCCGTTGCCCGGTCGGCTATACCAGAGGCCGTACTTTTGGCAAGCGCTGTACAGGAACAAATGATCCTCGGCGTTCTTGGCATCGGTCTGAGGCAGATTGTGATCCACGTATTTGCGCCGAGAGCTCGGTCTTAACCCGGAGCAGGCCCATGGCCTCGAACTCCAACATCACCAGCGTGCCGGTGGCATCCTGGGTAAGCGTTTGATCGATGCGCAGCGCAATGGGCTCTCCGGGCACCGGTCTCCCACCAACCAAGTGGGTCTCAATCAACTTTTGCGTCAGATTCTGCCCCATCAGTGGAGATCCCAAGCTTACCCGTTACCCGCTATGCGCCAGTTTTGGACACCAAGCATGCGCGCCCAAGCGATTGGTGCAGGCAATAGCCGATAAGGGCGAGGGGACCTGTCTCCGGGTGAATTGGGGGCCAATCTGGGCTGTTTATACGGTTCTAGAGATCCCCCTGAGGGCTTCGCCCGCCAGCGCCACAGGGCTATGCTGAGCCACATCTCCCAAGGAAACCATGCCGACCAAG
>Ga0187892_10007206_pt1 | contig 15985 bp, 11 predicted proteins | sample MA1701073metaG_FD_139345 | JGI IMG/M metagenome (GOLD analysis project Ga0187892, IMG submission 139345) | Bio-ooze microbial communities from a basaltic lava cave in the Kipuka Kanohina Cave System on the Island of Hawaii, USA - MA170107-3 metaG ... | reverse complement strand
GAGACCCGCGGGGAGCCGCCGCCGCCGCCGGTGCGCGCGCTGGCCGAGGCCGTGGAGACCGACGGCGGCGCGGCGCTCGCCATCTATCGCGAGCCGCTCGGAGGCCACTGGCTCGTGCTCGCCGCGCTCCCGCTCGAGAAGGTCGAGCCCACGCCGTTCCAGCGCGACGTCTCCGAGGCGCACGCCCGCCGCCTCACCGACGTGATGTCCAAGGTCGGCCGCTTCCTCGACCCGGTGATCGCGGTTCGCCGGGAGGACGGCCGCTACTGGACGCCCAACGGGAACCACCGGTGCCACGCGCTCCGCGCGCTCGGCGCGCGGAGCGTGACCGTGCTGCTGGTCCCCGAGCGCGAGGTGGCCTTCCAGATCCTGGCGCTCAATACCGAGAAGGCCCACAACCTCCGGGAGAAGTCGCTGGAGGTGATCCGGATGGCCCGCGCGCTGGCCCCGGATTCGGACCGCCCGGAGAGCGCCTTCGCCTTCGAGTTCGAGGAGGCGCCCTATCTCACGCTCGGGCTCTGCTACGAGATGAACGGCCGCTTTGGCGGAGGTGCCTACCATTCGCTCCTGAAGCGCGTGGACCGGTTCCTGGACGAGGGCCTCGGGAAGGCGCTGGCCGAGCGCGAGCGGCGGGCGGCGCGGCTCCTCGAGCTCGACGAGCGCGTGGCCGCGATCGTGAAGACGCTCCGGGAACGCGGCTTCCAGAGCCCGTATCTCCGGCCCTACGTCGTGGCGCGCCTGAACCCGCTCCGCTTCCGCAAGGGCGCCGACGCGGAGTTCGAGGAGACGCTCGACCAGATGCTCAGCGCGGCCCGGAAGTTCGACGCGGCCAAGGTGAAGGAGTCCGACCTCGCCCGCGCCGCCGGTCCGCCCGACGCCGCGGAGTGAGCCGGCGCTGTTTCTTCGGGGCCTGGTCCAGGACGAAGACCCAGCGGACCCCGAGCTTCCCCTCCTCCCGGACCTCGATCCGCTCCCCGTCGCGCTCGAACACGTAGCGCGAAGGCTCGCCAGCCGGCCTCGCCTTGGCGGACCATGCGAGATCGCCGAGCGTCCCGACCGGACGCCCGTTGACCTCCAGGAGCCGGTCGCCGCGGCGGAGTCCCGCGGCCTCGGCCGGCGTTCCGGCCTCGACCTCGCCCACCTCGAACCGGCCGGTCTGGGTCGACGGATCCGGCGCGCCCCGGTGGTCGTCGGGGATCGCGCCCGGCGCCTCCAGCGCCCGCCGCAGGTACTGCTTCGCCCGGCGCGCGCTTCCGTCGGGATCCGCGGCCACGAGGGTGACGCTGCCGCGCTTACGGCCCTCGGCGTCGAGCAGCAGGAACCCGGGCCGTACGGCCTTGTGCTTCCGCACGAGCTGATAGGCCTCGGGGACCCGCACGAGGCAGGTCACGGCGCGCCGCGCGAGGGCCACGAGCTCCTCGTCTTCGAACACCGGCGAGAGCGGACCGCTCTCGAATCTGAACGTGGGTCATCACCCGGGGCTGCCGGACAGCCCGACCAGCACCAGCGTGTGCCGTGCGCCGGCGGCGTCGCAGGCCTGGGGGACCGCGTCGAGCCCGGCGAACTCCCAGCCGAGACCTCCCGTGGTCTCCACCGGCTCCCTCGGGGCCGGAAGGCTGCGGCAGCCGGACAGGAGCAGCGCAAGCGCGAAGACACGGTTCGTCATGGGACCTCCGATCTCGACGGCATGCTACCCGCTCACTTCCGCGCCGGGGGGCTGCGCTTGGGCGGGAAGCGCTCCGCACGGAGTCCACGCCGAGCTTCCACCCCGGATGCAGCCAGCTCTCATTTCCCCCCTGTCTCCACCTCGAGGTCGTCGAAGGAGGTGCGGGCGTCGGCCTTGGTCCAGAAACCGATCTTCCCCCCCTCCGCGAAGGTCCCATCCTCGTGCTCGAGGTACTGCTTGCCGTCGAGGTGCACCGTGATCTTCCTGCCGTGCATCGCGATCTTCAGCTCGTGCCAGGCCTTGGCGTCGGTGTCCACGTTGGCGGTGGCGAACTGGGTCCGCTTGCCGTTGTGGACCTTGTAGACGCGGATGTTCCGCTCGAGCGGGTTCCAGCGGGCGATGTAGTAGTTCTTCGCGTCCTTGAGCCGCCAGACGAGACCGCCTCCCTGGTCCTCCGTCCCGCCGTCGGCGCGGAGCCGGACGACCATCGCCAGGTCCGCCGGCCAGCTCTTCTCGTTAAGGCACATGTTGTAGGTCGAGCCGCTGTTCTGGTTCTCCCCCATCCCGAGCGCCTTGGACCCGCCCGCGGCCTGGTCTTTCTCCACGCGCCAGGCGGCCGGCGTCCCCGCCGGTTCGGTCTCGGCGACGCTCCAGCCCGCGGGCAGCTTTCCGGGCTCGGCGTCCTCGAAGTTGAAGCGCGTCTTCTCCTGGACGACTGCCCAGGCGAGTGCGCAGAAGACGAGAGCGGCGGGCAGCGACAGGTTCGTCATGACGCCTCCTATGGATTCGTTCGGGTACAGGCCGCGTGCATTGTAGCCCGGGCCCGGCCCGCGATCGGTCACGGCTCCTCGACCAGCTCCCGGAGCCGCGCCCGGGCCAGGGCGCCTTCGAGGAGCGCCGCCACCCGGGCGTTCCGGGCCTCGGCCAGCGCCCGCCGGGCGAGGAGCACGTCGGCGATCGTGGTCGCGCCGGCCTCGTGCGCCCGCTCAGCGATCGCGAGGGAGCGCTCCGCCCGGGGGAGCAGCTCGCGGTCCAGGCCGGCCACCCTCGAGGCGGCGCGGTTCCCGTCGTGCACCGCGGCCTGGAGGCTCTCGTGGAGGGCCACCCGGGCCGCCTGACGATCGGCCTCCAGCGCGCGGACCAGGTGCTCCGCCTCGAGCACCGCGCCGGACCGTCGGTCGAACACGGGGAGGTCGATGCCGGCCGCGAGGTCGAAGGCGTCGGCCTGCACCGACTGGATCCGGCGATACGCCGCCCCGACGACCAGGTCCGGCACCCGTTCGGCCCGCGTCCGGTCCAGCCCGGCCCGCGCCGCCTGGACCGCCGCTTCCATCGCACGGAGCTTCGGATGCCGCTCGAGGCGCGAGGCGAGCTCTTCGATTCCCGGCAGGGCCTCCGGAACGGGCAGCTCCCCTCGAACGGCCCCGATCTCGAGCTCCGGGAGTCCCATCGCTCCCGCCAGGAGCGCAAGCGCCCGGTCACGATCCTGGACCGCGGCCGCCGCGTCCACGGCGGCCCGGGCCTCCTCCACCTCCGCGCGCAGGCGCTCGGCCTCGCTCAGGTCCCCCGCGGTCGCCCTCTGGCGGGCGAGCTCCGCGGTCCCCCGCGCCGCGTCCGCGATCTCGCGCGCCAGGTCCGCCCGCCGCTCTCCCGCAAGAGCGGAGGCGAAGGCCTCGCGGACGCGCGCCAGGGCGCCGGCGGCCTCGGCGTCCGAGAGCGCCGAACGCCGCTCCCGGTCGTGCTCGGCCGCCCTCCGGCCGGCTCCCACGCGCCCGCCCCAGGGAAGCGGCACCGAGACCCCCGCGAGGTGCTCTCCGGAGGAGAACGGATCGTCGAAGCGGTTGCTCTCGGAGGAGAGCTGGAGCCGGGGATTGGGGAGCGCTCCCGCCTGGACGACCCGTGCGCGCGCGGCGCCCTCGAGCGAGGCGGCCGACCGGAGCGACGGATGATGAGCCAGGCAGAGGGCCTCGGCCTCCGCCTCGCTCAGGGGACCCGAAGGGAGGGGCTTCGTCTCCGGCGCGGGGGTCTTGGGCTCCTCGACCCAGGAGAGCGTGATCGGAGTCTCGTCCCGCGTCCGGGCGCAGCCCGGAGCCCAGAGCAGGAGTCCCAGGAGGCCGGCGAGCGCCGCGCGTGGGCGGGCCACCATGGATCTCCCGCCCGCCGGGCCGCGCGGTCCGAACCGGAGGTAGAGGGTCGGGACCACGATCATGTTCAGGAAGGTCGAGGACAGGAGGCCCGAGAGGATGACGATCGCCATGGGGGTCTGGATCTCGTTGCCGGGCCTGCCGCCGCCGAGCGCGAGCGGGACGAGCGCGAGACCGGCGGCGAGCGCCGTCATGAGGATCGGCGCCAGGCGCTCGATCGACCCCCGCTCGACCGCCGCCCGGAAGTCGGTCTCGCCCTCCACCTCCCGGAGGTGCTTGACGTGCGAGACCAGCATGAGCCCGTTCCGGGTCGCGATGCCGAAGAGCGCGATGAACCCGATCACGTGGGCGATCGTGATCACTCCTCCGGTGAGCCAGACGCCGGCGACGCCGCCGACCAGCGCGAGCGGCAGGTTCGCCATGACCAGCCCGGCGTCGCGCACCGCGCCGAGCGCGACATAGAGCAGCAGGAAGATGCCCAGGACCACGGCCACGCCCAGGATCGAGAGCGTCCTCCCGGCCGAGGCCGCGCTCTCGAACTGGCCCCCGTACTCGACGTGGTGTCCCTCGGGGACGACCCCGGAGGCCGCGACCTTCTCCCGGATCTCCTCCACCGTGCCGCGGAGGTCGCGCCCGGCGACGTTGGCCATGACCACGTACTTCCGCTGGACGTTCTCGCGCGAGATGGTGCTCGGTCCCTTCTCCTTCGCGATCCGCGCGAGGGTGCGGAGGGGGACCTTCCCTCCCCGCGCGGAGTCGATGGGGATCCGGCCCAGGGCCTCGAGGTCCGCGCGGACCTCGTCCGGGAGGCGGACCACGAGATCGAAGGCGTTCCGACCCTCGAGGACGCGCGAGACGGCGGAGCCGACCAGCGCGGTCTCGAGCGACCGGGCGACCTCGCCCACCCGGAGCCCATGGCGGGCGATCGCCTCACGGTCGAAGCGGACCCGGACGAAGGGGATCTCCATCTGCGACTCGGCCACGAGGTCCACGACGCCCGGGACGGCCGCCATCACGCGCTTCACGGCCTCGCCCGCCCTCCGGAGCTTCACGAGGTCGTCGCCGAAGACCTTCACCGCGATGCTGGCCCGCGTCCCCGAGAGCATGTGATCGATCCGGTGCGAGATGGGCTGGCCGATGACGATGTTCATCCCCGGCACCATCGTGAACGCCGAGCGGAGGTCGTGGAGGAGCTGCTCCTTCGAGCGTCCACGGCCGGGGGCGAGCGAGACGTCCAGCTCGGCGGCCTCCACGCCCTGGGCGTGCTCGTCCAGCTCCGCCCGACCCGTCCGCCGCGCGACCCTGGTCACCTCGGGCTGCTCGAGGAGGAGCTGCTCGACGAGGCGCCCGAGGCGGTCCGACTCGGCCAGCGAGGTGCCGGGGAGCGTCACCGCGCTGATCGTGAGCGTCCCCTCGTTGAACTCGGGAAGGAAGCCCCGCCCGGCCCGCGCCGCGCCGAAGACCGCCGCCGCGAGGAGGACGGTGGACAGGGCCGCCAGAGCGAAGGGGTGCGGGAGGAGGCGGCGGAGCAGCGCCCCGTAGCCACGCTTGAGGAGCCCGACGAAGCGCGAGTCATGCCCGGCCGCCACGCCTTTCGAGCGAGGCAGCAGGAGCAGGCACAGGACCGGCGTCACGGTCAGGGCGACCACGAGCGAGGCCAGGAGCGAGACCACGTAGGCGAACCCGAGCGGACGGAGCAGCCGGCCCTCGACGCCCGAGAGGAAGAAGAGCGGGAGGAAGACCAGCGCGATGACCAGGGTCGCGTAAACGATCGACCCCCGGATCTCGCGGCTCGCGTCGTACACGACCGCGAGCGCCGGGCGGCGCTCTTCCGCCGGCCGGAGGGCGTTCTGCCGGAGGCGCCGCACGACGTTCTCGACGTCGATCACCGCGTCATCGACGAGCGCGCCTATCGCGATCGCGAAGCCGCCCAGGGTCATCGTGTTGATCGTGCCGCCCAGGGCCTTCAGCGAGAGCAGCGCGGCCGCCAGCGAGAGCGGCATGGCCAGGAGCGTGATCGCCGTCGCCCGGACGTGGGCGAGGAAGAGGAGAACGATGAGGACGACCAGGATCGCGCCGTCCCGCAGCGCCGCCGAGATGTTGCGGATCGACACCTCGATGAAGTCCGCCTGCCGGAAGATCCCGCGGTCGATCGCGATCCCCGCTGGCATGGTCCGCTCGATCTCGTCGAGCGCCGCCTCGATGGCCTTCGTCAGCGCGATCGAGTTCGCGCCGGGCTGTTTCCGGATGCCCAGGATCACGGCGGGCTTTCCCTGGGCGGAGGCCTCGCCGCGCTTGAGCGCCTCGCCGATCCGCACCGAGCCCAGCTCGCGGACGAGGATCGGGCGGTCGCCCCGCAGGGTGACCACCGTGCTGCCGAGGTCCTCGAGCGAGCGGACCCGTCCCCGCGCCTCGATGAGGTGCTCGGTGCCGCCGCCGACGATGAACCCGGCGGAAGCGTTCCGGTTGGTCTCGGCGAGGGCGCGCTCGACTTCCTCGAGCGAGACCCGGTAGCGCACGAGCGCGGCGGGATCGAGGACGACCTGGTACTGCTTCTCGCCCCCGCCGATCGGCGTGACCTGGGAGATCCCGGGGATGCCCAGCAGGCGGCGCCGGAGCGTCGCGTCCGCGAAGGTGCGGACCTCGATCGGGTCGTGGCGGTCGGAGGTCACCGCGAGGAAGAGGAGCTCGCCCATGATCGAGCTGACCGGCGCCAGCACCGGCCGCTCGACCTCGGCCGGGAGGCTCCCGGCGACGAGCGCGAGCTTCTCGGCCACGACCTGGCGGGCGGCGTGGCTCTCCTGCCCCCACTCGAACTCGACCCAGACAACCGAGATCCCGACCGCGGTGGCCGATCGGACGCGGCGGACCCCCGAAGCGCCGTTGAGCGCCGCCTCGATCGGGAACGTGACCAGCGTCTCCACCTCGGTGGGGGCCATGCCGTGCGCCTCCGTCAGGACGGTGACGGTCGGCGCGGTCAGGTCCGGGAACACGTCCACCGGCATCTCCACCCCCGTCCAGACGCCGAGACCGAGGAGCAGCACCGCCCCAGCGAGCACGAACACCCGGTTGCGGAGCGACCAGGCGATGATCCAGTCCATCATGGTTGTTCGCTCCGCTAATGGGCGTGGCCGTGGGCCGGGATCGTGGTCGAGACCGACTGGAGGCGGACGGCGTAGGCGCCCTTCACCACGACGCGCTCGCCGGCTTCCAGGCCCGCGAGGACCTGGACCAGGCCGCTTGAGCGGATCCCGAGGCGGACGTCGCGCCGCTCGAACGCCTCCCCTTCGACCTGGACGAACACGACCGGACGGCCGTCCTCGTCCACGAGGGCCGACTCGGGGACGGCCAGCGCCTCCTCGGCCTTCGCCGTCTCGATCTCGAGGTCGATCGCCGCGCCCAGCCGGAGCGCGCCGTCCCGGTTCTCGCGGGCGAAGACGACCCGGGCGGAGCGGGTCTCCTCGTCGAGCACCGGGGAGAGCGCCACGAAGGCCAGCCCGGGCGCCCGGGGCTGGGCGGGCAGGCGCGCGAGGTCGGGCTCCGGGACGGCGCCCTCGATCCACACGGTCCCCAGCTCCACGATCTCGAACAGCGCGCGCCCGGCCTCGACGAACTCGCCGGGGGTCGCCCGCGCGGCGGCGATCAGGCCGGCGATGGGAGAACGGAGCGGCACGGCCAGCGGCGGCGCGCCTGCGTCCCGCGCCCGGCGGACCGCCTCATAGGGCTCCCGCAGCCTCTCCGTGGCGGCGGCGTCGGCCCGCGCGAGGTCCTCCTCGAAGCGGGCGTCCTCGAACTCCCGCTCGCTGGCGGCGCCCTGGCCGCGCAGGCGTTCGGCCCGCGCCCGCAGGCGCTCGGCGCGCTCGAACCGCGCTTTCGCGCGGGCGATCTCCGTCTCGACCCCGATCGCCCGCACTTCGAGCTCGGCCCGGGCGGCCAGGAGCTGCGTCCCCTCGGCGCCGCCGAGGACGGGCGTGATCGAGCCCAGGGACGAATCCCGCTCCACGCGGTCGCCGAGCCTCGGGAAGCCGCCGTCGCCGGGAGGGACCGTGAGCCCGGAAGCCGGGGCGGCGACGACCACGCGCCCGCCCGGAGCCGGGGCGACGCGGGCGGGGACACGAATCATCTGCACGAGGCGCCGGGCCGCGGCCGGTTCGCTCCGGAACTCGATCCGCCACTGCTGCTCCTTGAGGAAGGTGATCGGCTCCGCGCCCTGGTCATCGGGCGCAGCCTCCGCCGCCTTCCACGCGTCGGCTTCGGAGGCATGGACCGGGACTTCGCCCAGCGAGGCCTCGTCGTGCCCGCCCTTGAGGTCGAGCCGGACGCGCACCTCGACGGCTCCGGGGGACGGGACCGTGATCACCGGTCCGAAGACCCCCGGCCGCGCGGGCGGGACGGGCTGGGACTCGGCGACCACCTTCCCTTCCCTGAGCGCGAGGACCGTCAGGGTTCCTTCGCGGACGGGCTGGAAGTCGCCCCGGAGGTCGGTCGCATGGGCGGCGAACTTCGCCGGCGTCCCCGCGACCAGCGGCGGATGCTCGTCGAAGTGCTCGAAGGACCGCGTGTAGACGGTGTGGCTCTGGACGGGCAGCTCGGGGTCCTCCGCCGCCGGCGGGACCGCTGCGCGGCAGCCGAGCGACACGAGGATGATCGCGAGTCGGCGGTGCGGGAGGGACATGGACGCTCCTCTAGGAAGAAAGGGAACGAGGACGGATCGGGGGCGAGGCCGCGGCGGTCGTCAGGCGCGCGGCAGTGGGGGAGGTCGGGGAGCGTGTGCTCGGGCGCGGATCGGGGAGTCGCGCGGCGGTCCGCGGGGCTTCGACCCGGAGGATCCGATCCGCCTCACGGAGGGCGGCGGGGCCTGCGGAACCGGCGGGACACCGATCGCATCCCAGGAGAGCCGAGGCGTTTCCCCCTTCGCCACGACCGCGGGCGACACATGGTCCGACGAGGCATGAGGCGCGCCGTCGTGGGCCTCGTCTGCGTGGTGGTGCTCCTCGGACAGGTGCCAGGGGGCTACGAGGACCAGCCCGGCCAGGGCGGCCGAAGCCAGGAGACGGCCGGGACGCATGGCCCAGACAGTAGGTTCGCGGACCCGGATCGTCAATCGCCGAGGCCGCGTTGACCGGCCCATCCGCGTCCCTATGATGGCGGCGTGCGCCGCTCCCGCTCACGCATCGCACTGCCGGGGAAGCTGAGGACCGGGCTCCAGCTCCTCGAGCGCGGACATGCCCTGAGCCGGGGAGGACGCATGATCTGGGATCGACTGCCCGCGAAGGTCGAAGCGCTCTTCGACCGCTTGAGAAGCGAGGGGATCGAGTGGGTGCTGGTCGACGCGGAGGGGATCAATCTGTACCGGAAGCGTCCGCGGGCCACCGTGGACGTGGACCTCGTGATCCGCCAGCGCCACGTGAGGAAGGCCGCGCGGGTCCTCAAGGAGCTCTGCACGAAGGTGCAGGAGACCGAGGTGCACTGGAGAGGGGTGCTCTCCGAAGTGCCCAGGCTCCTGGAGGTGGACCTGATCAAGAGCGGGTCGCACGAGCTGTTCGATGCGGCCCTGGACCAGAAGGTCGAGTTCGAGAACGTCCCCGTCCCCCGGGTCGAGGCGCTGCTCGCGCTCAAATACCTCTCGGCGATCTCGCCGGGGCGGGCGCACGGAGACAAACATCAGGACGCCGCGGACTTCATCCACGCCTTCAACGACAACCGGGGGCGGATCGACCGGCCGTTCCTGGTCGAGCTGGCCTCGCGCGCGCACCGCGGGGCCCGCCCGGACTTCGAGCAGTTCCTCCAGGCCGTGGAGGCCGGGAAGCCGATCGTGCTCTGACCCGCCGTCCCACGTGGGACGGACCGCTACAATCCGCTCGCCGATGGACCTGCTCCTCGAACGCCTGGCCGCGCTACCGGACGGTGACGATCCGCCCGCGCTCTGCACGCTGGTCCGCGTGGTCGGCTCGACCCCCCAGGAGGCGGGCGCCAAGATGCTCGTGCTCCCTCCGGCCTTCGAGACCGTGGGAACGCTCGGCGGCGGGTGCGTCGAGGCCGAGGTCCGGCGGCGCGTCGCCGGCGTGCTGCTCGAGGGCGCGGCGAAGGTCCTCCCGTTCCGGCTCGACTCGGATTACGGCTGGGACGACGGCCTGATCTGCGGCGGCAGCATGACCGTGCTCATCGACCCGATCCTGCCTCCGGCGCGCGCGCTTTTCCGCCGGCTCCGCGAAGGGGTCGCCGCCGGCCGTCCCGCGGCGTTGATCACCGCGGTCGGCGGGAAAGGAGGGCCGGCGCGCGTCGGGGACAAGTGGCTCTCCGTGGAGGGCCTCCCGGCCGACCCGGCGGGCGACCTCGCGGACGGGGTGACCCGGGTGCTCCGCGAGGGACGGCCGCGCCTCGTGGAAGCGGGAGGAGCCGAATACTTCGTCGATCCGTTCCTGCCCGCGCCCACGCTCCTCATCGCGGGCGCCGGCCACGTGGGGAAGGCGCTCTGCGAGGTGGGCGCGCTGCTCGGGTTCTCGGTGGTGGTGGTGGACGATCGGGAGGAGATGGCGGACCGGCAGCGGCTCCCCGGGGCGGCGCGCGTGCTCGCCGGCCCGATCGGGCCCCTGCTCCGCTCGTTCCCGATCGACGCGGACACCTACGTGGTCGTCGTCACCCGCGGGCACAACCACGACGAGGAGGCGCTCGAGGCCGTGATCCGCTCGCCGGCCCGCTACATCGGGATGATCGGATCGCGCCGCAAGGTGCGGCTCATCTTCGACGACCTGAAGGAGCGCGGCGTGGACGCGGCGCTGCTCCGGCGCGTCCACACGCCGATCGGCCTGGACGTCGGCGCCGAGACCGTCCCCGAGATCGCGGTCGCGATCGCCGCACAGCTCGTGCAGGTCCGCCGGGGCCGAGGCGAGGAGGAGATCCGACGGCGCGGGATGCCGGGGGTCGAGCCCTGAGAAGCTAGTGCCGTGTGTCAGAAACGCGAATGCGTTTCTGACTCGGCACCGGACGCCGAAGGCGGCCGCGGCGCGCGAGGCGCCGGTGGGGGCCGCGGACGGGCCAGCCGCAGGCTGGCTCCGGACGCGGCTTTGGGGGAGCGCAGCTCCCCCACGCCTCTCCTGATCGCTCTGGTTCTTCCTCCTCGAAGGCCATGGAGACGGGCGAAAAAACACAAGCGACCTTTCGGGACACGGCACTAGACTAGCTAGACTAGGACTAGGCCGCCGGCGCCCCGGGCGCGGGCGGCTTCTCCGGAGCGGGCGGCGCGGGTGCTGCAGCAGGCGCCGCTGGTTTGAGGGCCGGCGGCGCGGCGGTCGTGGCTGGGGCGGCGGGCGCTGCAGCCGCAGGGACTGCCGGCTTCGCCGCGGGAGCCGCCGGTTTGGCCGCCGCCGCGGCGGCAGCCGCGGCAGGAGCCGCGGCGGGCAGCCCCACGTCGTAGTAGGGGAGCACGAGCGTCTTCGGCCCGCTCGAGCAGAACCCCGCGAGCAGCACGCGGAAGGTGTCGCCCAGCCCCTCCGGCTTCTCCAGGATCGAGGGCTTGATCGGACCGAGCGGCCAGGGCCCCTCCCCCGCGGGCTTTTCCGGCGCCTCGGCGACCCGTTTGAACGCGCCCGCGGTGAGCGCGCCGAGCGCCTGGAACCATTCGGCGAGGCTCCGGCCCCCCACGTCGAAGTCGCGCAGCTCCTGGAACAGGGTCTCGCGGGCCCGCGTGCTCTCGACCAGCGCCCGCTCCGCGCGCGCCAGGATCTCCTCGGCATGCGTGCGCATGGCGAACAGCGTCACGGTCTCCTGGGGCTTGATCATGATCCGCTCGCGCGCGCGCGCCACGTTGAGCGCCAGCGCCACGCGGACGCTCTGGTGCGTCGCGGGGTAGTGCTTCGCGTAGGCGGCCTCGCCCTCGGGCGAGAAGACCGGCTTCTTGAACCACTGGAACCGGTCCGGCTCGCCCAGCCGGTAGAGGAGGAGGCGGGTGATCAGGATCTTCTCGGAGATGCCGACCAGGTCCGCGCGGCTGCTCCGGAGGACCGATTCGATGAAGCTCTGCCTGGTCACGAGCATGGGACGGAGCATTGTAGTGAGGGCCGGCGCACGCGCAACCGCGGTATGATCCCGCCGCGCCATGGCCGAAGAGCGCCGCGAGCCCGCCATCCGGGTCATCCTCATGCCCCGCGACACGAACTCCGCCGGCATCGTGTTCGGCGGCGTGATCCTCTCCTACCTCGACCAGGCGGGCGCGGTCGCGGCCCGGCGCCTCTACGACCGGAAGTTCGTGACCGTCGCGATGCGGGAGGTGGAGTTCCTCTCGCCGGTCCTGGTGGGCGACCTGGTGAGCTTCTACGCGGAGGCGATCCGGACCGGCCGGACCAGCGTGACCGTGCAGGTCACGGTCGAGGCCCATCGCGATCTGCCGGGCACCCCGCGCATCCAGGTGACCACGGCCGAGGTCGTCTACGTGGCGGTCGGCCCCGACGGACGTCCGGTCCCGCTGGTCGGGTAGAGCCCGGCCGCGCGCAGCGCCTTGGGCACCTGCGAGGAGCAGGGGACGGCGTCGAGTCCGTCCAGCGCGACCCAGCGAGCGCCCGCGGGCGGGTCGCGCTGGAGCGTGCCCTCGCGCACCAGCAACGTGATCCGCCGGTCCATGATCGAATGCCGCACCTCGGCCAGGAGCGGACCAGGCCGGATGGCGGGGTCCGGGCTCGGGAGCACGAAGAGTCCCCGGAGCGCGCCCTCGCCGGCGCGGCGGACGAGGAGGAGCCGCGCGCCGGAGCGCACGAGGAAGGCCTCCTGCCGCTCGCGGCGCGGAGCCCGGGCCACGCGCCGCTCGGGGAAGGCCTCCGCGCGTCCCCGCGCGCGGGCCGCGCACCCGGTCTCGAGCGGGCAGTCGCCGCAGCGCGGCGCGCGCGGGAGACAGACCGTCTGGCCCAGCTCCATGACCGCCTCGTTGGAGAGGCCGGGCCGCCGGCGGTCCAGGAGCGCCTCGGCGTCGGCGTGGAGCCGCCGGGCCGTCTCGCCGCGGCGGGGGTCGCCGGCGCGCGCGTGGAGACGCGCGAGGACCCGGATCACGTTGCCGTCCACCACCGGGAGCGGCGCGTCGTAGGCGAGGCTCAGGACCGCGGCGGCCGTGTAGGGGCCGACCCCGGGGAGCGCGAGCGCGGCCTCGGGATCACGCGGGAAGACGCCGCCGTGGCGCGCGACCAGCGCGCGTGCGGCGCGGTGCAGGTTCCGCGCGCGGGAGTAGTAGCCGAGACCCGACCAGGCGGCGAGCACGGCCTCTTCGGAGGCTGCGGCCAGCGCGCAGGCGTCCGGGAACCGGGCCACGAAAACCGTGAAGCGCGGAGCCACGACCTCCAGGCGGGTCTGCTGGAGCATGACCTCGCTGATCCAGACGCGGTAGGGGTCGCGGTCCGCGCGCCAGGGATGCGGGCGCCGGCGGGGGAGGAACCAGGCGAGCAGCCGGCGTCGGAGGGCTGCGGCCTCGGGCATGGCGCGGGATTGTAGCGACTCGTTGCGAGACACCGGGTCTTTACGCGTCCGGGTGAGGACGCTACTCTTTCGCGACGTCTCGCGCCGACGGGCGCGAAGTGCCAAGGAGGCCCGAGGGCCCCCCGGTCGAGGGGCGCGAGGGCGTGACTGGCTTCGAAAGGAGGTGGTCCAATGCCGAGTTCCGACCTGAGGTGTCAGACACCGTAGGGTGTACCGACGGGACCCCTATGGTCCTGACGCAAAGAAAAACCTGGGGACCGCCGCGAGGCGGTCCCTTTGCTTTGGCGCTCCGCCGGCCGCTATAGTCCGGTCTCCGCGTTGGGCCCGTGGTGAAGTGGTATCACACGACCTTTGCAAGGTCGGATCGCGGGTTCGAGTCCCGCCGGGTCCACCAGTGAAGAGGCTCGAAGCTTGAAGCTTGAAGCCAGGATCGCGCGCCCGGCTTTCTTCCCGCTTCGAGCCTCCAGCTTCCAGCCCTCCTCTACTCCCGGCTGCTGCTCAATGCGAGCGCGATCTTCTCCAGGAACTCGGTGTTGTTCCTGGTCCCCTGCATCTTGGCGAGCAGCGCCTCCATGGCCTGCTCGGGCTTCATCTTGGCGAGCACCCGCCGGATTATCCAGATGCGTTTGAGCGTCTCGGGCGCGTGGAGCTTCTCCTCCTTGCGCGTCCCTGACCCGTTGATGTCGATCGCCGGGAAGACACGCTTGTTGGCCAGCTCGCGCGAGAGGACCGTTTCCATGTTCCCGGTCCCCTTGAACTCCTCGAAGATCACCTGGTCCATCCGGCTCCCCGTGTCCACGAGGCACGTCGCGATGATCGTGAGGCTCCCTCCCTTCTCCACCTTGCGCGCGGAGCCGAAGAACTCGCGCGGTTTCTCCATCGTGCGCGCGTCCAGACCGCCCGAGAGGGTCCTCCCGCTCTGCCCCATCTCGAGGTTGTAGGAGCGCGCGAGCCGGGTCAGCGAGTCGAGCAGGATCACAACGTCCCGCCCCGACTCGACCATGCGCCGCGAACGCTCGAGCACCATCTCGGTCACGCGCACGTGCCGCTCGGCCGGCTGGTCCAGCGTCGAGGAGATCACCTCCCCCTTGACGCTCCGCCGCATGTCCGTGACCTCCTCCGGCCGCTCGTCCACCAGGAGCACCATCAGGTGGACCTCGGGGTGGTTCCGGTTCAGCGCCTGCGCGATCTTCTGGAGGATGATCGTCTTGCCGGAGCGGGGCGGCGCGACGATCAGCCCGCGCTGCCCCTTCCCGATCGGCACCATCATGTCCAGGACCCGGAGGTTCAGGTCGGAGCCGTCCCCCTCGAGGTCGAACTTGGGGGTGGGATCGATCGAGACCAGGTCCTTGAACGGGGTGAGCCGCCGGTGCTTCTCGGTGTCCAGGCCGTCCACCGAGATCACCTGGACGAGCGTCGGATTCCCGCCCTTCTTCTTCGGCGGTCCGATCACGCCCACGATCTCCGAGCCCTCGAGGAGCCCGATGCCGCGGACCATCTGCACCGGGAGGAAGACGTCGTCGGGCCCCGGCATGAAGTCGTTCGCCGCGCTGCGGAGGTAGCCGTGTCCGTCGCGGGTCAGCTCCAGGATGCCGGTGGCGTTCTGCGAATGGCCCGGGTGCTGGCCCTGCTGCATCTGCTGGTTCAAAGGGCTCTCCTGCGAATCACTCAGGAAACCACCGCCGGATGAGGGAGGGTCTCCGGGGGAACCGCGGTCCGACGACGAGAGGAAGGGATGTCGGGTCGGGTTGGTGCGGGAGTGTACCAGACCCCCGCGGGCGTTGAGAAGGGGGAGCCGCCCCGCGCGCGATGACCAACAAAGCTCTGAGCCCTCACGGCCCGGCACCGACGCCGTTCCGGAACGGCGAGGCGGCGCGACGCACGCCGCCCGGCGCTCCGTAGGGCGGCGCCGTCTCGCGCACCGCCGGGGGACCGCGCCAGGGCCCCGAAGCACAGCCCGGCCTCGTAGGCGTTGTGCACGCGACACCTCACCAGGAGCACTCGTAGAGTCGAAGCGGGAGGGCGAGCCGAGTCCCCCGTCGGGAGGAGAGGAGAGAACGGCTCTAACAAGAGGGTCGGGTGCCCTCGTGCGCCGCTCCGCCTGGGTCGGGCCGGACCGCCCGGCAGTTCGGCGCGGAGACGCTCCGGAGCGCGCGGGCCCTCGCCCACCGCCGGTGTCCCGCGGAGCCCCTGGGCCATCACGGCCCGGCGGCGACGCCGTTCCGGAACGGCGAGGCTGCGCGCCGCCCGCCGACGCGCCGGCCGTAGGGCGGCGACGTCTCGCGCACGGCCGGGGGACGGCGCCGGGGCCCGAAGCACAGCCCGGCCTCGTAGGCGTTGTGCACGCGACACCTCAACGCGATGTTCTCGATCGTCATCGGGCCGCCGAGCGCGTACGCCTGGCGGTGGTGGTACTCGAGCCCCGAGCGCGCCGCGCACCGCCGTCCGTCCGGCCCGACGTACGAACACTGCTCGCCGTCCCCGGTTGTAGGCGGCGTCCTCCGAGAGGTGGAGCACGCGCCGGCAGTAGTCGAAGATCGACTGGCACCCCCGTTCCAGGTGCAGCTCGAGCTCGACGAGGTGCGCCACGAGCGCCGCGGTCGCGCGCTGTTCCAGGCGCGCGAGGCGCGCCACTTCCACGACCAGTTCCTGATCCGAGAGTCGGGCCGGTGGACGCACTTGCTTTTCCATGCACGAGGATACCGGCCGGTTT
>Ga0187892_10007205_pt1 | contig 15985 bp, 14 predicted proteins | sample MA1701073metaG_FD_139345 | JGI IMG/M metagenome (GOLD analysis project Ga0187892, IMG submission 139345) | Bio-ooze microbial communities from a basaltic lava cave in the Kipuka Kanohina Cave System on the Island of Hawaii, USA - MA170107-3 metaG ... | reverse complement strand
GTGCCGCCGCCACCAGTTGTTGGAGTACGAGCTGATCGTCCTGACCAGGGAGCTGGTCTGCGCCGACGATTCGGTGGGCTACCTGCGCGTCGACGACATGCTGCATCGGATCGGCTCCGTCGCCGAGATGGTGGCGTTGTGGAACGAGATCTACCGGGTGCTGGCCCCGGGCGGCTACCTGTTCGTGCGGGTGCCGCGCAACTCCGGGACGTCGCGCTGGTTCGAGCGCTCGTTCGGCTACTTTACGGCGCGGCGGTACGCCGACTGCCTGCCTGGGCACGACTGCCGCTTCCAACTGGTGTCACTGTCGCTCGAACAGGGACACATCGTCGCCGCGCTCTCGGCGCTTAAGGGTCAGACCCAACCTGGTGTGTGTTTAATCTGAACTTTCACTATCGGCTGGCTCTGTCGCGTTTTTGGTCGTTCTCCACCAGTTCAGCGATCTCGCGAGCCAGCTTGGTAATCGTGGTATTTGCTCTAGCGGCATTTCCCAGTAGGATGGTGTGAAGTTACAGTGGTTGCGCCGAACCTTCGAATCGGCGAGGTGGAATCCAAACTGCGTTGAGACGCTGTGCAACGGACCACAGACGCAAACTTCCTGGCCTCGTACTGGAACTTTGAGCGTGGATTAACATGAATCGCAGCACCATCATTGAGTTGATCAAACAGGATCCTGAATACGACGCGTTGGCCCAAGCCAACAGCGTGACAGAAATCAGCGCTAAGCTGAACGCTAAGGTTCTGAGACGTGAGGATCATACTCTGCGCAGTCGAGCGCAACTCGAGGCCGAACTAGGTATCGCTGCTGCGACAGTGGTGATCGACGCGCTACATCGAGCGCGTCGGCAAAGGATAGAGGTTGATCTAGCAGATCCCACTACTCGGACCGATCTGGACCAAATCGCTGATGTCGCTCTGCGGGATAGAGTGAAAGCGCTCGGACTCAAGATGTTCTCGATCGCCGATCAAAATGGTGGAGACGCCACGCCGCGAGAGGTGCAGGAGGCCATCCGGCTGATGAACGCACAGCCGCTTATCGACGAAGCAGCGCTGCGGTACGCCAATGTTGTGGCCGGACTTGAGAGTGGAGAGATTCGGAACACAGCGCAGATGATCGCGAAGTTTAGGGAGCCGCTCAGTGGCTGACGTACAGATATTCACCGTGGCCAACGGTCTCACCACGTGGACCAAGCCAGCGAATCCTCTCGCTGTGCATGCCGTATTGGTCGGTGGCGGTGCCGGCGGCGGTGCCGGATTTACTGATGCTGGCAACGCCGGCGGAGGTGGCGGCGGCGCGGGTGGCGCGTGGACCGAAATGGAGTTGGCGGCGACGATCCTTGCCGCGACGGAGACCGTAACCCCAGGCGCCGGCGGTGCTGGTGGGGCGAGTAGTGGCAACGCGGGAACTGCCGGCGGCGCGACCTTATTCGGGACTGGGTCGCCGTCGTGGATTCGATCGGGTGGTGGGAACGGCGGCGATGCGGGTACCGCTACGACAGCCGCTGGCGGTGCGGCTAGCACGGGTTACGAGGCTGGGTCGGCTGGCGGTGCTGGCGGCACCGGCGCGACTCCGGCCGCCGGTACGAACGGCGGATCGCCTACACAGCGGGCGGCTGCTGGCGGCGCAGGCGGCGGAGCCAAGCAGTCCACGCCGACGAACACGGCTGGTGGTACAGGCGGGGCCGCTGGAGGCAACACATACGGCGCGACATTGGCAGGCGGGACGGCCGGAACGTCGGGCGGCGGCGCGGGTGGCGCAGGAGCGAGCGTGGCGACTGATACACCGCACGGCGGATCGGGCGGAGGCGGCGGTGGATCGTTGCACGGCGGCACGGGAGGCGTTGGCGGTGCCGGCGGCCTATACGGCGGCGGAGGTGGCGGCGGCGGAGCAGGATCAACTGGCGGTGCGGGTGGTGCGGGCGCAGGCGGAATTGTTCTGGCTGCAACATACGTGACCTAGGGTACATCATGGGAGAGATCAACGGTTTATACGTCGCTAATCCTCGCACGGCTCCAGACTGGTATCACCAGTACGATCACCGGGCTGCGGTTGCGCCAGACGACGGTAAGCCAATCACTTTCCACTGGCACTGGCCTCGCGGCACGTTCGACCCGCGCATGAGCGCCTACGAGATCGCCGAGTTCATTTTGCCTCATATGGGCGCGATCGTCGGCATGGGTCTGTTGCACAAGCACCCACGCGTCGAATTCGAGTTCCGTGCGATGTTGCAAATGCTGAGCGAGATTCAAACGGACGAAGCACAACAGAGTCGGCTCGTGCGCAAGCGCCGCGAGATCATTGACCGTATCCTGCCGTGGATCAAGCCGGTGGTGCACACTGCAGACGACGACCTGATTGAAATGTCGATCAGCGTATCGCTGTCTCCGCAGCCGAACGGACCTACATACTCGTATGGAGGTCGTCTGTGTTAGTAACTCTGCTCACCGCTTCGGGCAGCTACAGCAAGGGCGTCGAAACCTCCAACGAGATTTACGTGATTGGCGGAGGCGGAGGCGGAGGATCGGGTCGTCGCGGCGCTGTCGGATCGATTCGCACGGGTGGTACCGGCGGCGGTGGGGCTGCGTGGAACTACAACTGTATTCCCACTTCTGCCCTCGCCGCTACCGAGACCGTTACTGTCGGAACCGGCGGTGCGGGTGGTGCCGCAGTGACCACCAACGATACGAACGGCAATGCGGGGTCGGCTGGAGCCGATACGACGTTCGGCAACCTTCTGCGAGCTAAAGGCGGCAACGGTGGCTTAGGTGGCAACAACGTTGGAGCGCAGCTTGGTGGTGCTGGTGGTGCTGGAGCCACTAACGGATTCGGAACTGCTGGCGGGCCTTCAGGTGATAGCGTTGGAAGCAACGGCACTGCTGGCGATAGATTTGGCGCTGCTGGCGGCGCAGGCGGTGGCGGCATTTCAGCGACTAACGTTGTAGCGAATGGGGGCCCTGGAGGTGGGACTGGTCCTTTTATGAATCCGGCGATAATGCCCGGCGGCGGCGCGGGTGATGCTGGTCGTTCCGTTGACGGTCTGCCAGGAGCACTTTTTAGTCCATACGTGGTCCGAGGTGGCGTGGGTGGAGGCGGCGGTGCGAGTAGATTATTCGGCGGGCCGGGCGGCCAAGGTGGCGAAGGGACGCCAGGCGGCGGAGGAGGAGGTAGTGGTGCCGCTCCGAACGGATCGAACAGTGGAGCAGGCGGAGCGGGTAGTGGCGGCCTGTGTTTAATTATGGCTAACTAACGATGAGTGCAGTCAACATCTACACGACTTTTGGTCTAACAGCGTGGTCTGCGATAGCAGACCTAACTGGTGTAAATGTCGTCGGGGTCGGTTCTGGAGGTGGTGGAGGATCTGGCGCGCGCGGCGCGTCGGCGACGAATCGGCGACCTGGTGGTGGAGGCGGTGGTGGGGGATATACTTCTGTATTTATTCCATCCCAAATGTTGCCGGCTAGCGTAACCGTCGATGTTGGGCGGGGCGGTATAGGTGGTGCCGCAGTAACGGCGGACACCACGGCCGGCAATGCAGGCCAGGAAGGTACTAATACAGTTTTCGGTCCGTATCTTCAGGCAGGGAGGAGCGTAGAGGGCCAAGGCGGCGGACTGACGGGCGGCGTCAACGGAGCAGGAGGCGGCGGTGGTCTTGGCGAAGTTAGTGGCGGCGCCGGTGGAGCCGGCAGCATTACAAGCACCGGTACTGCCGGCACCGCAGTGACAGACTCCAGCGCAGCGGGCGGCGGCGGAGGTGGTGGTATCGAGAGTGCGGACGTCACGCCGCGAGCAGGTGGGGCGGGCGGCAACGCAGGCACGCAGACGCGCGGCACAACGATGAACGGCGGTACCGGTGGAACGGCCGGCTCGACTGGCGTGGACGGCGGCAACGGCGGCAATGGCGACTCGGTGGTGACCAACGAGGGGAGGGGTGGAGCCGGTGCAGGCGGCGGTGGTGCGGGCGACGTTGTAGGGGCTGGCGGAGTATCTAAGGGCGGATCAGGCGGCAACGGAGGATTGTATGGCGGTGGCGGTGGTGGTGGGGGTGCCTCAACGAACGGAAGCAACTCTGGCGCTGGCGGCGACGGCCGCGACGGGATCGTCATTGTCACGAGCTTGACTGGAGTGGCCGCCGCGGCCGGCGGCGGCCTATTGACGCATCCGGGGATGGCGGGAGGCATGCGTGGCTAAGTTCACAATCCAAAGAGGCGCAATCTCTCAAATCCTGCACGTGTTTGTGCAGGACTCGACTGTGACAACTGGCGCCGGGAAGACCGGCTTAGTATTCAACACGGCTGGCCTCGCATGTAAGAAGATTCGTGACGGTGAAACGCTTAGTGCATCCGTCACACTGGAAGATATTTCCACACTCGGAACTTATGCTGCACCCACTAGCAATGCGCATGTCAGGTTCAAGGAAGTAAGCTCGGCGTCGCCAACGCAAGGGCTGTACGAGATCCATCTACACAACGACTGGGTGGACAACACCAACGCGCGCCGCAGCTTGGTCATCATGCTCGGCGGCGCTACAGGTATGGCGCAGTTGGCAATTGAAATTCAGATCGTTGATCCCGTGCGCGGGCTTGGATCGCCAACAGCCATACCTAACGCGGCAGCAGAAGCGGCCGGGGGCCTCTACACGCGCGGCACCGGGGCTGGTCAGATCAATCAATCTGCGAATGGACAGATCGACGTAAACGCAGAGCGATTGAACAATGCTGCACAGTCGCTGCTTGACCTCAAGGATTTTGCCGATGACGGCTATGATCCGACGACGAACAAGGTGCAGGGGGTCGTGCTGGTAGACACACTCACGACCTACACCGGCAACACGCCGCAAACGGGAGACAGTTATGCGATCGTGAACAGCGGCGTCCACGGCAATGCTGCGATCAAGGACTACGTGGACGACATCGGAGTGGCTGGTGCTGGCCTAACAGCGTTGGGTGATGCGCGAATCGCCAATTTGGATGCCGCGATTACGTCGCGCATGGCGACTTTTACCCTACCGACAAACTTCTCGGCTCTCAACATAGATTCGAGCGGCATCGTGGATGCGGATGTACGGCAGTTGCTAGGCACCGCATGGCTGACACCAGCTACGGCCGGAACGCCGGATGTGAATGCAAAACTGATTGGCGGCACGACGCAGACAGGCCGCGATGTTGGAGAAAGCGTCCTGTTGTCGAGTGGGACCGGAACAGGTCAGGTCAAATTGTCTGGTGGATACGTAGCACCGAATTGGGGTGACGTAGGGAACCCAAGCACGGCTGTGAACCTCTCAGCAACTACGGTCAACCTCGTAAACACCTTAACGACCTATACTGGTAATACAGTACAGACCGGAGACTCATTCGCTCGTATTGGGGCTACCGGAAGTGGGCTGACATCGTTGGCGCAAGCGAGTGTGTGCACTGAGGTCCGATTGGCTCACCTTGATGCTGATATTACGTCACGCCTCGCTCCTACAGTTGCTGGGCGCACGTTGGATGTATCCGCCGGCGGTGAGGCTGGAGTGGATTGGGCAAATGTCGGATCACCAACGACCGTTGTCGGCCTCAGTGGCACGACGGTCAAAACAGCTACTGACGTGGAGACAGACACGCAGGACATTCAGTCGCGACTGCCGGCGGCGCTCGTTTCTGGCCGCATTGATTCATCGGTTGGGGCTTACCAGTCTGGCCTGACTCCGATCCTGCCTACGACCAGCGCCACAGCCGACAGCGGCACGGCGACCACGGTGGTCGATGCAGAGCGCACCGAGTCTGATACGGACTATTGGAAGGGTTCGTGGATTCGCTTCACGAGTGGCAACATCTCCGGACAGGTGAGATATATCACCGGCTTTGATGCGACTACCGATACAATCACATTCACGCCTGCTACCACGCAGGCTGTTACCACTCAGACGTACGATATCCTGCCGGCCGGTGGCGTTGATCTCGTGCAGTGGCTCGAATCGACTCCGAATGCATTGGTCTCAGGTAGGGTGGATTCCAGCACTGGCGCATATCAGTCTGGTCAAGCGCCGCTTCAGCCGACTGTTTCCGGTCGTACCCTCGATGTGACAACAACAGGAGAGGCTGGCATCGATCTGGACAACACAGTGGGCACGTTAAGTTCTGCCGAGATTCCGAACCTTGACGCGGCAATCACGACGCGCATGGCGACTTTCACACTACCGCCAAACTTTTCTGCTCTCAACATAGATGCGAGCGGCATTGTTGACGCCGATGTACGACAGTTGCTTGGCACCGCTTGGCTTACACCAGCCGCGGCTGGTATACCTGACGTCAACGTGAAGCTGTGGAATTCGCTAACCGCGGTCGCTTTGCCGCTGGTGCCGACCGTTGCCGGCAGAACGCTCGATGTTACAGCTGCTGGCGAGGCTGGAATTGACTGGGCGAACATTGGAAGTCCGACCACAACACAAACTCTGTCTGGGACAACAATCGGAACGATCACGACCTATACTGGCAACACACCGCAGACCGGTGACAGTTACGCTAGGCTTGGCGCTCCGGCTGGAGCGTCGGTGTCCGCCGACATCGCGTTGCTCCAGTCCGACACTGACAACATTCAAACCCGCCTGCCGACCACGCTCGTGGGCGGGCGGATGGATGCCCACGTCGGAGTGATGGCAGCTGGCGTCCTGACGGCGGCAGCCATAGCTGCCGATGCGATCACGGCGGACAAAATCGCTGCTGGTGCCATCGGGGTGTCCGAAGCCCCGAACCTCGACGCTGCGGTTTCGAGCAGGTTGGCGCCGACAGTGCCTGGTCGGACCCTCGACGTGGCGGCAGGAGGAGAGGCTGGGATTGATTTGGATAATACCGCAGGAACTCTCGCCAAGGACAGCGAGATCATCGGCTTCAACGACCTGAACGCGGCGGGAGTGCGATCGGCGATGGGTCTCGTCGCAGCCAATCTCGATGTCCAACTTGCGGCAATCGCCGGATATGTTGATACCGAAGTTGCCGCCATCAAGGCCAAGACGGACCAACTGAACTTCACCGGCAGCTACGTGCAGTGCATTTTGTTCCGCTGGCTGACAAACGATCCGGCCGGAACACCGCTAGCTCTCTCCTCAAACAAGGTTCAAGCGGACGCCGCAGCGGTGATCTCTAGCGCCGACAAGGACGACATCGTAGATCGGATTTTCGACGAAATGAGCGACGATCATCTGATCCCAGGGTCGACCGGCTACATCATCGGAAATCTTGAGCGTCGTGGAGCTGGGACCGCGCACGTCGAGCTCGTGATACGAGACGTTGGCGGTAATACAATTGCCGGCGCCTCCGTTTGGGTCACGACGGGCGACGATCCACTGACGGACGTGGTCGCCGGTACGGAATTTACCGACGACTTCGGGAAGGTGCAATTCCTGCTCACTCCTGGAACAGGTTTCCGGCGCTGGTGCCACCGGGGCGGCACGAATTTCAACAACCCCCAGCTTTTCGATGTTATCTAGTCGGCGGTCCAGCCGATCGGCCGTGACGCTGGCGGCGTTCTTCGGTATATTGGAATTGCAGTGGTTGCGCCGAACCTTTGAATCGGCGAGAAAATAGGCGAGGAAAGTCGCGGTGTCACACCAATCGATCGAATTCAATGACGGCTTCGCTGCCGAGGGGGCTCAGGGCAGCCAGGACACGTGCCTGGAGCAACTGGTCGTCAACGAGTCGGCGACGCAGGTCGAGTGCGTTGAGTCGTCGCGAAAGATGCGGTCGGTGACCGTCACGCAGGGCCAGGAAGCGACGATCCGGCACACCATGCGGACTCCCAATGGCGACCCGGTCGACCTGTCGTTCTGCGCCGGCGACCCGGTGAAGCTGCGGTTGCGGGAGGCAATCGGCACCTCGGAGACCGTCCTGGAAATCGACGGCGTGATAGTGGACGTGGCGGCCGGCGCGGTGGAGGCTGTGCTCACCGAGGGGTCCGTGGCCTACGCCGGTATTGTTCTGGCCGAGTTCGCGATCTTCGACGGCGACGGCAAGTTGCGGTTTTCTAATCAGTTGTGGCTCATCGTCAACTATGGGCTTTTCGCGGCAGAGGCCGCAGCTGGCAAGCAGCGTCAGGGTCCGCCCACGCTGCCAGAGATCCGGCTGCACCTCTACGACAACGATCCGGCGGACAACACGCTGCTCGAGGACGTCGAGTTCGACGGCTCGGAGATCGCCGTCTGCATCAACCGGGTCGTTGAGCACTGGAACAATTCGCCGCCGCCGATCCACACGTACACGACCATGACGTTCCCGTACCGGTTCCTTTGGCTGGACGGCATAGTGGCCGGACTGATGAGCTTGGCGACCGCCAAGTACATGCGGAACCACCTGCCGTACACCGCAGGCGGGCTGGCCGTGAACGACAAGGGGAAGTTCGCCGAGTACGGTGTCGAGGGTCAGCGGCGCTGGTCGGAGGTGAAGCGGGCGATTTTGGTCAAGAAGGCCGAACTGAATGCCAACATGGGATACGGCTCGCTGCTGAGCCCGTACTCCGGCGGGACGTGGTAACGTGGCGACGGTGCAAGACACGCGCTGTCTGCAGGTGTTCCGCAAGGTGGACGTCGACCACCTGGTGCGGGGGACGACCCGCGTCAGTTGGGAGCTAGGCCGCAACTTCCGCGATCCGGCGCCGCACACGTTCCAACTACAGGTCGGCCGCACCGGTCTGACCACTGCGGACGACTGGGCGGACGTCGGAGTCGCTGCCAACGACGTCTTCTTCGCGGACGACGGCGCGCAGCGCATCTTCGGTAAGACGTTTTGGACCCACTACCGCGTGGTACTGACGACGCCGGTGGCGACCTACCACTCGCAACCGGCTGCCGTACTTGGGCGGATGACTCCCCGCGACGCCCGCCTGGCTCGCGAGATCCTCCGCAAGGAGCGTTTGCGCAATCGACTTACGGCGGAGAACGGTTACATTCTGAAGCGGCGGCTCTACGGCGCGCCTTGTGACTGCGTGGACGAGTTGACCCAGGAAGCGCGGGACAGCGACTGTGAAAATTGCTTCGGCACCGGGATCATCTCCGGCTTCTTTGCGGCGCTGCCGGACCAGTACGTCGACACGAGTCTGGAGCAGCGGCACGAGCAGACGGACGTAGCCGCCCGCGGGACCACCAACCAGATGGCGGTGATCGGCCGGTACAGCGGCGGTGTGCAGTTGAACGAGAACGACGCCTGGGTGCACAGGAGCTCCGACCGCCGGTTCTACGTCCACTCCGTGAGTAGTTTGACGGAGGTCAGCGGTGTGCCCATAATCGTGCAGCTGGAGCTGCGCGAGGCCCCGGCGACGGACCCAATATATGACGTCCCACTCGGCTAGAAATTCTGCGGACCCGAAACCAGCGAAGATCGCCGAGAAGCGAGCGCCGGCCACAATGCTGCCGCGCGTCCGCATCGTCGACTTGCTGGACTACGAGCCGAGGTGGTCGGGCTACGAGCAGTTGCAACCTGCGGAGATCGCAGCTAATGGCCAACGACAACCTCGACCCGTGTGACGGAGCGCAGGGGCCGCAGATGGATGTGGGGATCTTTGATCCCTACTGCAATCTCAGCAAGCGTCCATTTTTGATGACGGGGCTGCTGCGGCTCGTCCTAACGACTCACTTTTCGGAGTCCGAGCACATCGAGGCCCCAGAGCTGCGGAACAACGTCTGGACAGCGAGCGAGTCAAATTCAGGGATCCTGATCGAGAGCATTACCAGGTGGTATCCCCAGCAGACCGAGAAGGTGCCGGCGGTGGTGCTCAAGCGCAATACCTACCAGCAGGTTCGGCTGGGGATCAACCACCAGTGGCAGAACTGGTGCGACGGCGGGAAGACGCACTACACAGTGGCCTGGCAGGGCTCGCACACGCTGTTCAACATCGGCGGCAACGGCGCGGAGGCCGACCTGCTGGCGACCGAGGTGGCGCGAGAGCTCACCGAGTTCGGCCCGCTGATTCGCAAATATCTCAATCTCTTCCGTTTCGACGTGATTCAGATCGGGTCCGTTGCTATAATCGAAGAGACCAAGCAGCGGTTTATGGTTCCGGTGACCGCGGCTTACGCTTACGGCGAAGACTGGACGATCACGCCGAGTGCATAAATCACATGGACGTGGTGCCACTAGAAACAGCTCTGACTGAAGCGCGGCGGCTGCTCGCGACAATCTTGAAGCCGCTCCGGCCTTGCCTCGTGGGGGCGCTCACTTGCGGGACTCTCCCGAGCGGCCGGCTCGTTGAGATCCGCAGTTTCGACGAGGTCGCAGACGCCGGTCCGGTCACTCCGGCAAACCCGCTGCTGTGGGGTCTGCACCACGCGTTCCGCAACAACGGCGGCGCGCCGGTCACCTGCGTCGCCGTCGCTCAGGACGACTTGGCCGGTTGGTCGGCGGCGGTCGGCGCGCTCGGCAACGAAGCCGTGTACAGCTTGGTCCCGCTGACGAATCGCGACGACGTCCACAAGTTGTTCATCGACCACGTCGCCGATCCGAACCTGGACGACCTCGGACTGCGCCGCGTCCTTTGGTTACCTGTGTTTTCGACAACACAACTCGGCGCGGCGAATACACATAAGGTGCATTTCGTGGTCGGCGCGGATGCGGCGGCGGCGGCAGCGGCTCTGGCTGGTTTGTCCGGCGCAGTGGTCCCACAGCAACCGCTCCAGGCGGTCCGGCTGCGCGTGCCGCCCGGTGTCCCTTCCGCTGACTTTGTCGCTCCCAACCTGTGGTCGGTCTCAGACTCAGGGACCGCGGTCGACCCCGCCGTTGCCGAACGCGAGCGGAGGTACCGTGTGATCCACGCGTGGTCACACCATCTGCGCCCGTTTCTCAAAACCTGGAAGACCGCCGACCTCGGCGCCCTTGAGATCCGCAGCAAACTGCGAGCACAGTTCACGGCTGGAACCTTGCAATTCATCCAGCAGACCGGCGTGCGCCGAACTGGGTCGGTCTTGCTGGCGGCAGATTTTCGAACCGTGCGTCCGCATTGTCTGTTTGAAGATCGCATCGTCATCGGTACCAGGTTGGAGTTACCAGGACAGAAGATCTTCGCCTTCCCGTTAGTCGCATAGGAGACTTCGCATGCCACAAGATATCTTCGGTCGGGCGAGCGGCAACTTCGGCGGGGCTTTCGCCGCGGACCAGGCGGCCATATCGCTGGGCGGCGCCTGCCAAGGTGCCGGCGACATGGCCGTACTCGGACAGAACCTCGAGTTCACGTACACGCAGAACGTGGTGCGACTGTACGAACTGCACGCCTGCCAGAAGTACTACTACGTGGGCGGGCGCACCGACGGCAGGGCGACCGTGCGGCGCGTGCTCGGACCCGCGGCGCTGTCGGCGGCGTTCTACGCGTGTATAGGTGACATGTGCTGCGCCGGATCGAACAATCTCACCATCTGCATGAACACTGGGTGCGATAGCCCAAATTGCACTGGCGAGATCCCCGGCGAAGACGTGCAGTACACGTTGGCGTTCTGTGTGCTGACCTCGATTAGGGGGTCGGTAGCCGCAGAGAATATGATCATCAGCGAGGACCTCGGCATCTTGTTCAGCCGCCTGGAGTACAAGGATACCGGCGTAGACTGCGGCGGCTGCCAGGAAGGTAGCATCTTCACCGACCTTTAGTGCGGTCGCCGAACCACCGGAGGCCCGCGGTGAACCACCTGCTCGGTCCGCTTGATTTCGCAGCCTACGAAGCGTACCTGCACCAGATGCAGGCGCTCGCGGCGCGGGTCAATCTGGCCACGCCGGAGTCGGACCCGCACCAGGCTGGCACCCTGCACCGGTTGGACCTCGGCCAGACCGGCCGCGTGTGCCTGGGCCGCGTCGTCGACGCGATCGCGTACACGCACTGGTACAAGGTGATCCCCCACAACGGGCACGCCACCATCCCGTGCTGCTACCTCTCCAGCACCAGCCTCTTGCCCTACGGCGCGCGGATGATAGGCCAGCTGGCTCCGAACACGCCGGTCGTCATCTATCACCACCCGTCCAGCCAGTACGGCTACATCCTCGGCGTCGTGCCGACCTACGGCGCCGACCCGACGCTGGCGTGGGGAGATTGGATCGTCCAGGGCGGCGGCACCAACTTTAAGGTCGAAGCTGCGCAGTCGTATCCATTTTCGCTGGCGGACAGCGGCGGCATCATCGACTTCTCGGCCGGACGACCGTTCGACGGTTCAACGATAGGCGAGTGGGGGTACCTCACGGAGACCGGGTTGGGAATAGTGGTCGATCCATTCATGGCATTCCTCCGCGCGGACGAGGAGTGCGGATTGTTCCTGTTCTACTGGGACCAAATGGCGCGACTCGCCGGCCACAACCTCGAGCTGCGGTCGGCCGGAACGTGGTGGCAGTCGCTGGACGACGAGGGTGAGACCAACCTAATCGAGGCCGCCACGCCGTTCTTCTGGGAGGCGCTCGGGGCCTGGTCGCTCGCCGGCGGCATCCATTCGACGAATACCGACCGCCAGGTGCAGATCGAGAAGCCGTACCTGGCGAAGATTGAGGCCGCCGAACTGGCGCTGCAACAGCCGTTCTATCGCCTGATGAGATTCCGCGGCTACCTCGGCCAGGCGGAGAAGTCAATCGTCTCGCTCCCTGGCGACCACGAGGGTTGGCAGGGTTGGCAGGGCGCGCAGGGTTGCCAAGACGCGCCGACGGAGGCCGGCGCGGTCAACCGATACAACCAGGAGACCATCTTCACCGGAGTTTTGGACGAACAACGGCTGCTGACCGGTAGGTTGGCGCTGCGGTCGGCCAAGGCTATCTCGCTGGTGAAGCGGCTCGTCATCCCGGTGCCGAAGCAGATCAACCTCGCAGAGAACCCACTGGGAGACCACCGCACCAACTACAAGGCCGCCGGTATGCAGGGCGCCGGCGTCAACCATGTGGTGGGCGAATTCCAAGATGCCGGCGCGCAGGCGCCGCTCGTCGCAGCGGCGGCGGTGATGGACCTGCACGCCTACATCTTCAACTGGGAGGGGCTGCACCCATTTCACTACCACGAGCGCGACTGGTACCTGCCGGACGAGTCGGACCTCGGTTACTCCAACATGGAGATACCGTCGTGGAGTCAGTTTGGTTCCCAGCCATACCTGGAGCGTCCGGAACCGATACGGCTCCCGATCGACCACCGGTACGACCTGGCACACGACGGGCTCGTCGACTATTTTCCGAACTGCAGTTACGTCGAGCTGCTGGACGACGGCGGAGTGTTGATCGGGGACGGCTTCGGCGCCGAGATCCGGATGACCGGCGGGTCCGTCCACATCACGTGCCCGGGCGACATCTGGCTGCAGTCGGGCAAGAACGTGAACTGCTGGGCAGGCTACGACCTTGTGGGGCGCGCGCGGAACTCCGTGGACCTGTCGGCCAGCGAAGGGGACGTCCGCCTCAAGGCCGAGTACAACATGCAGCTGTTGGGCGGCAACTCCGGCGCTCAGGGTGGGGTCCTGGTCGAGAGCCGCGCCACTTGTTTCGGCACCCACAACTACAGCGACTACGATTCGGAAGCGCCGCAGGGCCAGCAGGAGCAGCCCATCAACGGCCAAGCCGTGCAGTCGTCTGGTATCGTCCTCAAGGCAGCGCAGTCGCAGATCGTCGCCTACGGGGCCCAGATCTATCTGCGGACAGGCATTTCGGCCGGCGGGGTCGCCGAGGGCGACATCGTCATCGATGCGGCCAAGGGTGGCGGTAACATTCGCACCATGTCTTGCAACTTCGACCGATTCGTCGGTAGAGGTCCGCAGGGCGCCCAGGATGGCGCCCAGGATGGCGCCCAGGATGGCGCCCAGGATGGCGCCCAGGGTTATTACCGCGACTTCTTCGGGATGCCCCCCGTGGCGGGAAATTTCTACACATCACAGATGAATTACCTGTGGGGCGGCCTCTATGCCGGCGGCAGTTCGGTCGTCGACGGCGGGCTGCTGGTCTTCGGATCGGTGGGGACGACGCAGTACTTCGCCTCGCAGTTCGCCTGCGACGACAGCGCGGCCAGGCTGGTGTGCTGCTGGCCGGACGGGGCGCAGAGCCCCCAGGAGTTTCGCGACGTCAAGGACAGCGAGCTGGACAAGGGCGTCGCCATCTTCGAGGGGCAGATCGAGGACCTGTTCTGGGACGCCGGACGCGTCGGCCACGCGGACCTGGAGCAGCAGATCGGCTTCGCGTTCCGTGTCACCGTCGACTACCGCGCAGAAAACTTCTTCATCTTCGAGAACCGCTGGCAGCAGCTGGCCCGCATCTCCGGACAGGTGCCGGGTGTGTGGGTCGAGCAACCGGCGACCGACTACCTCGGGAACCTGACGTATCCGCATCCCGGGTATGACAAGTGGAAGATTGAGCCGACACTTCGTACACTCAACCTCCGGTTGTATGACGTGAGTGCCGGTACGAGCAAGGATCGCACAGACCCTTTGTATCAGGATCCGATTTACGCGACGCCGGCGTCGGTCCGGCTGGACGGAAACTATCCGATCATTTAGGCGACAACGATGGCCTCAAAGGTCGACCTTCGAAAAACACTGCAGTCCGGATCGGCCGCGGGAATACGAGGGCAGTTACCGCTCCGCGCTGGCCAGATCGCCGATCTAACGGAGGCGGAACAGCGCGGCCTGGGACAGTTGAACTGGCAGCCTGGGGACCCGGTACCGGGCAACCTATTGGAGCTGATCGCGGCCGAGCAGCGCCAGCTCGCGGAGGAGCCGCCCGCGATCTTGACGAATCCGGGAAGTCCGCCCGTCATCGCGCCGCCGGTCCGCATCGAGGACCTGCCGCCGGAAAAACAACGCGAACTCGCCGAGGCGCTGCGGGTAGCTAAAGCGCAAGCGCCGCGCGTGCTGCCGTCCGCTAGATTCACTACGCCAGCGGTGCAGCAGGCGTACGAGCTGGCGCAGGGACTCGCGGCGCGCCAGGCGCAGAGAACCGACCCGGCACCGGCGGCGGAGGCGCTGAAACCGCTGCCTCCTGTGTCGGCGCCGCCGAAATCGCCGCCAGCGCCGGAACCGCCGCCAACGCCGGCCGACGACAGTAAATCTCGGACCGGACTGGAGCGCGAACCGAATTGTCCTCACTGCGGGTGGAATCTGGAGCAGCGCCCGGATGGGGTGGAGCCGGATCGAGCCGACAAACTGGTGTTTCTGCAGGCCATACTGGGCGGGCAGCCATTCACAAAAACGGTCCGGCTGCTGGATGGGAAGCTCGGCGTCACATTCCGATCTCTATCGCGGAAGACCGCCGACCTCGTCGACTCGCAGATGCGCGTCGAGGTCGACACCCAGCGGGTGAAGAGCGGTACGGAGTATTTCAACCTTGCCAATCACTACCGGTTGTGCATGTCGCTCGTCGCCGTGGAGCAAACCGGCGGACTTGTGAGTTTTCCAGAGAGCGCAGACGATTACGCCGTCGACAAGGACAAGGAGCGACCCGACGACACGGTGCTGCCGCAGATCTGCGAATACGTGGCGGCGAAGGCGCTGCCAACGGAACCGGCGCGGCACGTCATCGGACTCCAGTTCGCTAGGTTCCAACACTTGTTGGCGAAACTGGAGGCTAGGATCGACGACGCAAATTTTTGGAGGGGGACCGAGTCGCCGCCTTGATGGTGCAGGCGGCGGCCGGCGGCGTCGTCGACTTCAGTCTCGCCGATCCGCACAATAAGCTTTGGTGGATCAAACTGCGTTTGCTGTTAAATGAGTTGGAGCAGCGCAACTACGCCAAGCTGTGCGTCCTGCTCCACCGATACAACATCGAACTGGCGCACCACGCACGCGATCTGGACGCAACGGACAAATCGCGAGAAAATTGGGACGCGTCTCGCTCTCGATTGTCGGACTTCATGCGCGCGCGGTTCCCGTGGTGGGAGCAGACGGCGCCGGACGCGAAGCAGGCGTCGAAGCAGCTGCGGCAGAGCTGGGCCGACCGCTACGGTGATCCGAGCGATCCGGTAGTGCAGGAGCGGATACGTCAGACGGCGGAGCGGTGGTTGGCGCAGCGACAAAAAACC
>Ga0187892_10007204_pt1 | contig 15986 bp, 29 predicted proteins | sample MA1701073metaG_FD_139345 | JGI IMG/M metagenome (GOLD analysis project Ga0187892, IMG submission 139345) | Bio-ooze microbial communities from a basaltic lava cave in the Kipuka Kanohina Cave System on the Island of Hawaii, USA - MA170107-3 metaG ... | reverse complement strand
TGATGTTTTCGTGGCCGAAGTGGGTGTCAGCAGTAAACCATATAGATTTCATGGCACACATGCGCTCTCATCCCAGCACGTGAGTTCTTGGCTAGCTACAAGCATACGCAGCACCCATCCCTCGAAGGTGTCGCTGCACTCGCAGGGTATGCCATCCGGGCACAGAGTGGGACGCATACCGTCGCCCTGCGTGTTCGTGGCGTAGTCGTGGGCCGCCTGGCGCTGGTTCTCGCAGGTAGCCTCCTGCGGTTTAGGTAGCAGGGTCGTTTCCGCGCAACCTAGGGCGAATATGAGCCACCAGCGGGTCACTGTTGCGCTGCGTCCGCTAGCTCGGGCCACGTCATAGGCGGCAACGGATCGGTATAGTTGTCGCAGGTTCCGTGTGCCAGCGCCTCGGGGCTGCCTGACGGCGGGCAATCCTCGCCCCCAGTTAGCTCTAAATATGCGTCTTCGACGCGCGTCAGCAAGCCGTATGAACCTTCGCTGGGCTTCGCCCAGATACCCGGTGTTTCGTGGTCGGGGTCGTCGCCCGACGGCCAGTCACGGTCAGACTCTGCCCACAGCACCGCATGCATGAACTCATGAATGATCGCATGTCGCTTGCTCTTGCAGGTCTGGGTTTTAGCCAACAAGATAGGCCTCTCATGTTTCCAAGATTTCGCCCATGAGTAGCACGCGGCTAAGCCACTGCCGCCTGACACTGTAAAGCCATTTTCATCATATACCGTTGGTTGATAAATGGGGCCAGCGTTGCACGCGCGTTCGAATACCCGACAATCCTGAGGGATATAAATAGGGGTGTTAATCAGCATGCCGCGTGCCTGTCCCGACAACTCTTTTCCAAAGTGTCGTTCGTACTGCTCAATTACCACAGCAGCGAACAATTCGTTATCAACGGTAGTGTCGTTGTAGGACGCATAGCGTGGTCCGCAGGCGCATAATAGACACAACAAAGACGCAGTGTCGCGTGCGCGTCTAACGTGGTTCATGCTGACGTTCATAATAGCGAATCGCTTGTTCCAGCGTAATCGGATTATCCAATGCCTGCTGGCGTCGATAACGCAGCAACCACGTTTCACAGCGCAGAATACCACAAGCGAAGGCTAACGCCTCCTTACTTGATCCCATTGTTCGCCTTTCCTTTCTCTGCGAAGTCTTTGGTCTTGGACTTCCACACAGCCTTGGGGCGCTTGACGGCGGAGTTTGCTGCCGCAATGCCTTCAATGACTAAGGTACCAATGATACGAATTATTGCGCCGACAGACATTCGTCCACCGCCTTCCAATTCACGTTTAACTGAAGTCCCACGAACGCAAGCAATTCCCGCACCAACGACAGCATACGTGCTGCACGCGTTGCGTACTGATCAACAAGACGATCCGCTTCTTCCAGAAAGTTCCCAATAACGATAAATTTAGCCACAGTTTTATCAGACATCGAAACTGGACACGGCCCTTGATCCGGCTTCCAGCTAGGCCCACAAACTTCTCGCGCCAAGCCGACGTGAAAATTATAAAGCGTAGTATCAACAGTACGGATCAGCGCACGCAGTTCACCCACGCACGCATTGGTGCCACCCTGCGCACCGCCGCACCCAACCAAGCATATAAACAAGCCACACATGTATACTCTTTTCATACCGCTCCTTTACGTTAGCCAAATCTCGTACCAACGAAGACCGCTAAAGAACACCACACCAAAAATCCGCCCTTGCCACAACACGGTAATCAAGCGTCCGGTTTTAGGCCCAAGCTGGCGTTGGCATGTCTTCACTTCAGCGTACATCGTTTTGACATCTGAGGAGCTAAGCGCCAGCTTATAGCGGTCTGTTTCGATCTCAAACATGTTACTTACACTCCAGCCACGTTTGCCCGAATTTGATGTCCGCTTTCAACGGTAGCGAAAGGCTCACTACGTTGACCATTTCTTCTTCTAATTCACGCCGAGCTTCCGCTTCGAACTCAGGTCGTACCTCGCCCACCAGCTCATCATGCACCGGCAACAAAAGCCGCTTACGATCTTCCTGCCCTTTCCACCGAGCGGAAACACGATTAGTCGCCAGCATGAAGATGTCTGCAGCGCTACCTTGGATGGGCGTATTGGCGCACTGGCGTTCAAGATGGCGCCTGTGCGCGGCCTGTAGCTTTCGCGTCGCCTGGGCTTTCGTACAGGTCTTTTGGGTCATCTTTTGCACCAGTTCGTACGCTGTCGGTTGCCAACTCGCATCGTTGAGAGGAATCATGCGCTTGCGCCCCAGCAAAGTCAAGACGTAGCCGTTTACTTCGCAGAACTGAATAACCTTTTGGTAGAAGTCCATCAATCCTTGGTGTGCCGCTTGCCAGCCGTCGACCAGTTGCTGGGCTTCATCATAGTTGCTAGCGATGCCCTGGCGAATAACGGTAGGAGCACCGCCTAGATAAAGAAGTGAAAAGTTTAGCTGTTTTGCTTTATCGCGCGGAATACCCATCTTCGCAGCGGTAAGATCGTGGTGAGACTTACCGTCGCGTATGACCGACACCAAAAGCGGATCCTGGCTGAAGTGGGCGGCTACAAGCATTTCGATCTGACTAAAGTCAGCTGAAAACATACGCCAGCCTTCCGTCGCTCGAAACGCACTACGGACATTGAATTCATCGACTGTCTCTTTAATTTGGTTCTGCAGGTTCGGTTCAGCGCTAAGCGTTCGCCCAGTATCCGACGTAACACGTAACCGAGACGAGCACCGCCCCTCCTTCGCCGCTACGAGCAAACCCTCGCAATAAGTAGATTTACACTTTTCACGTAGCTTATACTCGCGCCATAAGCGTGCTGCTAACCCGCCTGGTGTGCGCTTAGGCGCTTCGGCGGCAAGAAAGCGCTTGTTGATCGAGGGTGCTCCTGCCGGCGTACGCTCCGCCGGCGTCCACGTACCGGCTTCGCACAACCGTTCGATCGCTGCTTTTTTGCCGATGTATTCAGCGAAGCTTTCGTAGAACGCGGCGTTAGCTGCGTCCATGCCGGCCGCGAGCTTGGGCGCCTGCGCCGTCAGATAATCGACATTAAGCTGCACCCCCAAGCGCTGCATATTCGCTAACGCCTGGCAGTACGGAACGTACACATGCGTGAACACGTCCCACAGATTCTGCTGCTTTAACGACGCTTCTGCAAGCTTCCAAAGCTGCCAGCAATACCGCGCGTCATCCTGTGCATAAGGGCGTATGTTAGCTTCGTCGAGCACACCCATGCCGTACTGCCGTAGCGTGGCTAACGTTTGTTTCTTGGCAATGTAGCACGTTTGAGCGAGTTCGCCCGCTGTAGGAAACGTCGCCAGCAAATCTGCCTTGTCGCGTTTCGCTAAATGTGTTTTCTTATACACACCCGGATACTTCGCCATGATATGCGCCACAATCTCGGGCTTTGTGGCCACCTGCGTACGGGTAAGGAACGGCTTCGCCTCAGGAAAGCGCGCAACAATTTGCTCCGGCGAAACAAAGTCGCGGACGAGGTCGGAGTAATCCCGACGCTTGATCCCCAGTAATACTTCTTCAACGTCCTTTTGGCCGTACTCCGCGGTACGCCACACTAGATTAGCGAGCCACACCGCGACCATAGCATCCATGAACATGCATTGTATGGTGTAGCCGTTCGCCTCCAACGAATTGATATCCGCACTAATATTCCATGCGACAGCCGTGTTGGTCGGCGTCGCCAGCCACTCCGCTAACGCTTCGTCTCGTGGCTTATCACGCGTTAGAACGAATTCGCTGCCTTGTTCATTCGCGAAGGAATAGCCGGCTAGCGTTTGCGTTGGTCCGAAGTATTCGGTATCTAGCGCCCACAATGAGGCGCTACTAAGGTTCACGCCGGCTCCGCGTCAGGACCCCAAACCCTGGCGAATGGGTCATCGCATCGAGTCTCAAAGTGCCCAGCCGCATTCTCGAAAATTATATCAAACGGCCCGCGCACAGCATCTGGTAGTTTAGAAGCCGTGTAATGTATTGCATTTAATGCATTGTTTAGAGACCGCGTACTAGCCGCGAAGTACGCTTCCAGCAATGTGCCGCCGCTACCAATTGTAGCGAACTGTTCGCGCACAGGATCGAGCAGCATATCTTCGTCATCGAGGATATAAAGCTGTTCCGCTGCGTACACCAGAACCGCTAAATCAATCTCAGCTTCACTAGACGCATTGAGTAATTCGCACTTTCGTGTTAGTAGCTTGCGCTGCAATATATGTCTCCACGCTTGCTTTACAACATTTTTCGCTGACCATTTCGCAGCGTGCAAAATATCATCATAGACGCCCACACCTGCAGCAGCCCACACACACTTATCCGCGAGCTTTAGCTTTGACCGCGCAGTCGTATAGTACTGATCGTCGTTGTAAGTACTGGCACGGTCGGCTACCGCAATAAACTTGTACTCCTCATTGAGCGCCATCAGTATTGCGGTCATCGTGTACCCTCCTGCGTTCCATGTTTATCCATCAACGGCATCACCGGTAATAGAATACGTTCATGTCCCTTTGGCCAGCGAAAACCGACGAAGTGGCCAAACGGGTAGACGGCATAGCTCACCGAGTTATTTTGGTTACCGCCCAGCATAACTAAACCGGTTGCGGTTTGCCCAACCACAAAGCCAACGTGGCCACCCGTCTTCCCTAGCCGGCGCCAGTCGATCACGCCGATACACCCCGATAACGGAAACGGCAAAAAATGCCCCCATGTTAACCAGTCGAGAGCAGCGCGTGTCTGCGTCCCTTGGATGCCGAATTGCTTGAACACCCAATTCGCGAACGCGCTGCACCACGGCGTTTCGTCATCCGTAATCCCGCCCTTCGTCGCGGTACCGTACTGAAGGATGGTCCGATTATGCGCCTTTCCGGCGACCTCGCGCACCCCCAGCTCAGCGTACGCTACGGCCATCCAGCTAGCTTCAGGAATTGTGGTGTGTGACATATAAGTTACGCCTTATTAGTTCGCAGGGTTATATAAGCTATAGGTTATACGCTAGTTGCGGCCGGCACCGGGGGCGAAGAAAGTACGAGGCGTGAACCTCGGTCCCTCTTCGCCGCCCCGGCCCGCCGCTGAGCCTAAGTTAGCCCGTAATGCCCGGAATGCCGCCGTGGGTACCAGGCGCCCACTGCGGCGCCTGTAGAGGCGCTGGAGCCACCTGAGGCGGCTGGGCAACGGGAGCCACCTGTACAGGCGCCCACTGTTGAGGTGGCATCTGGGGGACGACTTGAGGAGCTGGTGCCCACTGCTGCGGCTGCGGAGCTACCGGTGCTCCAAAGGCAGGCGGTGTCGGACGTGCCTGAAACGTCTGCGGAGCGCCGCTCAGCCCGCCACCCAGTTGAAACGGGAATTCCTTGTTCTTCAAACACGCAAGTACATACTCAGCTTTTTGCTGTGCAACCTGTGGCGAATCACCGGTAATCTCAAACAACTTCGCTACGCCTTTCGCCTTGAGCGCTGCGTACGTAGGTCGTTTAGAATCAGCATACGTGCTGGCACGAATAACAGCTACATCGAAATACTGACGACCTTCGCGCCCACGCGTCATAATGGTCACGCTCGCTAACGGCGGCGTTGCTGGTTCCTGCTGTCTCTGTGCGCCGTACTGTTGATAACTCATATTTTTATACTCCTTGTCTTGTTTCGACCATCTTCATCAGATGGGCCCGTTGCGGGCCCGTCAACCACGTCAAACTATCAATATACTGATACATAGCCGCTTGCGTACCTTGGTTACGCATTGCGGCGAGTAGGTGCGCCTTGGCTGCAAAATACTCCATGTTATCCACTTCGGCATCGGTTGCAGCGCCAACTGCTTTTAGTGGTGCGCTCGTAGGCGCAGCAGCCACAACCAAACCACTAAGGGCGAACCCTTTAGCGTGATCAACACACTCGATTAATGTACTAAAACAAATGTTATTCAAAGTTAGTTCAAACAAGTTTTTAACAGTGTGCACAACCACACTAACTGTACAACACACGCGTTGTTCGGCATTGATCGCCGACAGTTCTACGTTTTCAATCTTTATATCAAATGAAGGCGCATCATCGCCAAGGGACGCTAATGTTTGACGTCCCCATTCAATGTAGTTTCCGTCCTTTGGTAGTTCCATCGCGTTCATAAGGCAGCCTCATACCACTTTGGATTCCATTCAGCCTGCCTCAGTTGCGCGCAAAACGCAAGCCCCGTGCTAGCGATCATTGCCTGTAAAACTGGATCGGGATAAATTACATAACCACGTATACGCCACGCACCTATCTTCGCCACCACGACCGCACACGGTAGCGGAAGTACCATAAGCTGCGCCTGCACCTGCGCTACGACAGCGTTCGGCGGACGTTCTGGCGTGTACTTAGTCATCGTGTTATCCTCTTTAGGACTCCACTTCGTGTCGCCAACATTCTTCGCTTCGAGTAAACACGGGCCTACTGGAGGTCGTACACCGTTCGCCCAAACATCGCCAGGAGTCGCTTCCTCATGACCCGGGCCATAACCAACTCCATCAGGTGACATCAGCAACCAGGGATGCTGGGGATGCCACGCAACCGTGTCATCCACGTTAGTACACGTCATTCCCGTCTCGTTAGCGAAGAATGCTATGTTGCGTTCTTGAAACCAGTTGCCGGCACGTCCACAGCGCGGATGATACGCTAGCTGACGTTTCGCGAGTCCTTTATACTCCATCCACAATTCTTCAGGCGAATACGTTGGCTTCGACTTCAGCTTGTAGCAGTACTCCGGTAATAGTGTGGGCACATCCGACGCGCTAACACCAGCGAAGGCTTTGCGGCCTTGTTCCCACGCTTCACGCGACGGAAACGTGTGAACGCGTGTGCCGACAGCCGCAGCTAATTCAACAATTGTTTGCACTACTCGTCCGCCTCGACGCTAGAATCGTCTTGATCCCAGTCATGGTCATCCTGAGGCCAATCATAATCATACGGGGACACATCGGGATCCTGATCAAGAGGATCTTCTTCGTCAGGTTCCTCAATAGGGAGCAGCGGACGTTCGTTCGCATCATCCATGGGATCTTCGATAATTGGGCGCATGTTACTCTCCTAACTTTTTATGCATCATCTCGTTATAAATGCAGGCGTCGCGATAATGGCTGTATGGTTCTATCGCACACATAGGATCAGCATAACCCACGAGATTAGGACCAAGCGCAACCTCAAAGGCGTTTGCCGCGCTGCCATCCTCATAGAGTTCCTTCGCTGTATCATCGGTCCAATCGAGCTCTTCGCCAACACCCGCGCAAGTTCGACACGGCTCAACGGGAGCGTTAAACCCACGGTATTCGCCAGTTCCTTTACAGTCAACGCACGGTTGAGGATCCCCGCAGTCGCTTTCACTGTCTATGTGGAGGTCTGTAATGCATGCAAGACGTAAGTTTTCGATGCCGCGTATTAATTGCGCTGTAGAGCTTTTGGTTCCCGTATATTGTTGTATCCAAAGTGCGGCGAATAGCGGCTCTGTAAAAACCTTGGTCACCGGTTCAGCGTCGGATACTTCCCGATCAGTCGCGATACACACCGCGTTATCTCGCCAGTAAGCTGTCACTGCCAATCCACGGTCCGTAAAACGTAGCGTATGCAGCGCCCGCTTATAATCTTCAGTAAGCGCTATCGGTGGCGCGTCAACCACTTCGCGTGAGCCATGTTTCGCTTTACTGCCTGTATACCGATCGGTCATAATGCCTTTCGCGCCCTGCGCGTCACGGACGCATGGCGCACAGCGGGACGTGACATAGGTGCCCCGTCAAGGTGTTCGACAATCCAACGTATAAAAGCAGGCGAAAGGTCCACTCCGCTGTGCCCGCGTACCCACCGCACCGCTTTGTCAAAGTCCTTATCTGTAAAAACTTTGGTTTGTAACGTAGCGTCAAGCCAGTGTGAGTATGTTTCCCAGAAATCGACACACAGTTGACCGCGGTACCAATAAGCGTCGACTAAGCGCTCGTCTTCGCCCAGTACGACACCGTGTCCAGCACCATCAACAGTAACCGGTATCATAGAACTTCCCGTAGCAAACCGTTAGCTTCACGCACGTAGGACCAGCGCAAGCCAGGCTCACCGTGTGTGTTCTTCACAAGTTTCGCCAAGATCGTATCTTGCGTCATGCCAGGAATACTCGTACCTTTGCATAAAGCAATTGTTGCGCGTGATTTACGCCCAAGTCGTTTGCAGTAGTTGATGCGGTTACGCGCGGGAAAGTCAAACGGTGAAATAGGTCCGCCTTCGCCACTCTCAGTTACTTGACTAAGAAACACTACCGCACCGCGTTGCGCAGCTACGGCTTGGTGCACCCGTTTGGCGCTTGTCTCGAGTTGTTCGGCAGCAGGACCGCTACCTGGAAGCTCCTGCACGTAATCGACAAACACTAAATCGTAGGGTTGCATTCCGATTCGGTCGACTATGACATTCAGCGGCGCATCTGTCAAGGCAGCAACATCAATTTTTACTTCGCTTAATACTGATCGTGCACGCGCAAGAGCAAGTTTGTCGTCTGCTGTAAGCACACGTCGGTGAATGTGCGTCGATGGAACGCCTGACAGCATTGACAGCACGCGGTATGAAATTGTGTAATGAGTATCTTCGAGTGATATGAATAATACGCGTGTGCCGTACGCCGCCGCACGCATCGCAGCCAAAAGCGCCACAGTACTTTTGCCAACGCCATCGAGCGCAAGTAAAACGTGCGCTTCGCCCCGTACGATGCCGCCAAATCTTTGATCGAGCGCAGCGAACCCCGACAACACGAGTTCGGGATTTCCCTTTGGACCACGCATCAGCCCATCCGCCATCGCGGTCAAGTCGTTCGCGAACGTGTTGGTCATTCGCTGTGCGCATCAGCCCACGGTTGTCCAGGATCAGCGGGCAGTAAACCAGCGTTTACCGCTTGTGTAAGAGCAATCATCAAACTCGCCGCAGCGTGCGCTAGATGTGGTAGTCGCGACGCACCAACCACGCAGCCAGATTTTGCGTCAAGATCAACAGCGTATGCAGCAGCAAGCATCCCGTCTACGTCCTGCAACTTTGGATCCATGCTCTGATGGGACTCCATACGCTCCAAGGTGTCGGCAATATGACTTTGGCAAGCGCGCAAATACGCGCGCAAGCGTTCAAAGTCTTCGCCCGTAGTAAGCATGCGGCGAAGAAAATTGGAGCGTTCGTATTTGGCGTTACCATACTCACACGCTCGTGCAATGTAGATGCAGATAGCTTTACGTACATGTGTAAGATCTGGCTTCCGCGTGCTCGTTAGTGCTTCCTTCTGATCCTTCAATATTATCATGACGGTACCTCGTATCGCTGTAAGTAAATATCGAATGGAATGTGCATGAAATTTTCCCAAAAACCCCACACCCGTACCCGTCTTCCAGTAATGAAAAGTGTCCAAACACCTCGAGGTGCAATGCGCACAATTCGATGGTAATCTTCGCCTGGCCAATGCCGCCACGACCAACGCTTCCAACGGCGAATATACGTTAGCCGCCCGAATCGCTGGTCAAACGGAAGATACTCTTCGTCGTACCAACCCCATAGAACAAAACTCCACGCCCATTCCCAAGGATGATTGTGCAGATGCTTATCTTCGTCTCGTTGAACGATGTGATGCAGCATACTTTCCCACCTCCTTGTGACCACAAGATACCAGCGATACAAATACGGAATCCCGTAGCGCTCAATTAGAAAAAACGAAAATGATCGTGGTTTCTTCATAAGCCTAGCCATACCTTACCGTACCGTACCTTACCTTACCCCACCGAGCTCCACCGAACCGAAAATTTTAACCATCGCGCCATGCGCCTTTGACTATGTTAATAAGACTCCGTTTTCCGTTTGCGTACAGAATACAGTGCGTATTCAACCAGGACGACGGCCCTTCGTTGTAATCGAGTCGTAGCTCGGAGCTTGTGCCAACCTGGTAACAACCTTCGTCAATGCCCGACGAATGGGTGTGGCCTATAATAGAGCGCGTGCCTAAGCGCCGTAAATTACGGATTGACCCACGTGAACCGTTCGGTCCACGATCGCCGTGCAAGCTAAGCTCTACGCCTTTGTAGGACCACAACTCATCACGCTTGAGAACTCTAACGTCCGGCATCAGTGTTGAACACCACACTTCGATTGGATCAAGCGTCTCAACACCGCGCCGGCTAACGGTAGCCGACTCAACCATCTTCGCCGCTGTCTCGAGATAGAAGAGTGCGTTTGTCGGATCGGTTTTCCAGTCGTGTGTTAGCATCCAACGGCGAAAGAAGTCGTTGTGGTTCGAGCGTACGACGACCGATTGTGTCGATGCTGGTGTGTGTTTCGCAACAAACGCAGCAGCACGTTCAAGTTCTGCTCGTGCATCACCAAGATTTGCTTTTGCTTTAGCGATTGACGCAAACGGGTTCTTCGCATGATGCGGATTAATGGATAGTCCATCTAATAAGTCATGCCACACCAGATGCTGTGGCTTCAACGTCGGTACGATGCCATTTGGTCCAAACGTAACACGCACCACATCCGCGCTAATTACGTCAACATGCGCATCGCCAAGTACAAGCGCAAACGGCCTAGGGGCCGGTCTGACGCCTTGCGGTGTATATTCTTCGTTCAGATCAATGAACGCGCCTGACTCCTTATCCGCATTGATTTGCCGTAAATGAAATAAACCGCGTTGATCGATTTCAACGACCGTTGCGCCCAAGGTGTAGTGAAACTCGCCTAGAACGCCAGCAGTAGTATCCGAGTAGTTAGGAAGCGTTACCGCGCCTGTAGTTGTTAAAATCTTTGGCAACGAAGTAGTCGTAGGAATGCACCGTAAGTGAAGCTTCGGATGTCCGAGAATGGCGGAAGCTGCGCCCGACATCGCATCAAAGCCCGCCAATGGATTTTGTCGTGTTGGCACAAGCCGTACATCGCCGTAAATAACCAAGTGCTTTGTCGGTGCATGACGCCCACCAAACAAATACTTAACGATCGCGCTATCCCACGTAAGGTCATCTTCGTGCTCGCGTTTAAACACCGACGTTGCGTTCGAATAACGATACGGCAACACAACAAGTGTTGCGTTATGTCGTGTACAGTATCGTTCTAAATTCGCTAAAAACTGCTCGTGGACCGGCGTTGCGTTTTGCGCGCACGTTACGACATAACGTTGGTTTTGCGGAAGCGTTTGCTGAAAACCACCTGCGTCACAACGGCGCATGTTTTGCAACGCCGCATACTTGCTGTGAAACAGCTTCTTTAGCTCCGTTCGAGGTGCGTGTGCTTGGCGCGCCTTAACTGGCGCTTTTGCTTTGCGCTTGAAGACACGCAGATTTGTTTTAACCTTATTCGTCACAGGTTTTCCACGCGGTAATCTCAGCGAAGAAACGTCCGTACTGCCCGTTCTGACGCGGACGATAACGTCCAATCCCAATAAACTGTCCCGCCCCGTTGAGTACTCGAGCGAATAACTCACGCGTAATCAATTCGTCAAACACATAAAATTCCATTTGTCCGGACCATGCAGGAATGTATGGAAAACAACGATCAACACGCGTTGTCCCACCGCGCTTGCCGTCCGTCGGCACGTTGACCCAGTGCCCTTCGACCTCACGAGCTTTGATCTTTAGCTTGATATCATCAATGGCCATAATACCCGCTTCAAAATTCTTAGTGTACGTGGCTTTGCCTTGCCCCGGAATAGGAATCGACATGTAGCGTGCTGCAGCGGCCACAGCGTTCTTGAGCATCAAGCCAGGAATGAGCACATGTCCGTCCGGGCTCGTATGCATACGGTCACGCCAGTATTTAGCTTCCCAAGCGTCGTGCTGCCCTTTAACAGGAGGAGGTTGTTGAATCTTCTTCGAGAACGAAATTGGACTCGCTGACTTGAGCTTAACTGTCGCTTTGATCATCAGTACCTCCACACGGTTGCTGCGGTAACTCGCGCAGCCATCGCGCCATCGTTTTGTATATCTCAGCGCTAGCGATCGCCGCAGCATACTCACGATCGCTGCCTTGATCTACGTACTCGAGCCTATCGGTATAGTACGCGACCATATCGTCACAATGATTAATAATCTCGTCAATGGTCTTAGCCATCCTTCAACCACTTTTTCTTAGCGTATTCCAGCAAGTTGATTGCGTCCGCTTCGTTGTGATCAGTTACGTCGTAGCCGAGTTTTCTCGCACGCTTGATGCTCCACTTCTTTCCTTCATCACGCCCACGTGGGCAGCCTAAACCTTTCGCCCACGTAGTGTGCCCCACAGTTACGACATACGCCGCATTGCGCTTAAAGCCTAACGCATACATAGCGTCTGCAGTATTTAGTCCATTCGCCTGTGCAGCGCGACAATTGCCATGAGTATATGCTTCTATGACCCACAATGCAGCTGCCGGTGCCAACCAGCCGACCCTTCCAAGCTGCTGCGGTGTGCCATAACCATGCGGCTTTGGGTCCAGCCGACCTGACAACCACGCAGCATAGCCGCTAACTTCGCCACCATCGATCGCAATAATTGCTGTGAATTTCTGGTTTTTCTTAGGGCGTCGCATAAAACCCTTCGTATATAGCTTTTACACCCTGGCTGTACGTAGACAACCGGCACGGACGTCCGTTGTACGCCGATACCCCGCGCCATAGTGCCCCACACCGCCGGATATGCTGCTGCAGAATGCGCGCACCCTCATTGATGTTCCAGCGTTGGCACCATAACGTCATAACGTTACAACGCTGGCGCATACGCCCTGCCGGCAACAACGTCCCTGCTCGAGTCTGGGGAAGGAGCTGCATCACACCCCATTCGCCGTAGCGTCCCTGGGCTTGCGCGTCCAAACGGCTTTCCTGCCACGCTACGGCCGCTAGGAGCGCGGGGTCCAGTCCCTGGGCTCTTCCTGCAGCCACGAACCAGGACGCTAACTGAGCGGCACGTGGAGGCGCTACGAACAACGTCAATACCACGGTCAATACGCCTAGGGTCATACCGACTCCGGTTCTTGGTACAAAAGATCCCAAGTGTTGAGCCGGTGGGACAGGTGTTCGATGGGTACGTTGTGTTTAGCGAAGTAACGACGCTTGGCGTCCCCGGGCGAATAAGCCTCGATAACGCCGCACTTACGGCCATTTCGCAGACAAATGCGGTACGGCACCTTTTCGGCGACACGCGCTACATACCGTAGCGGCCACGGCTTCGCTCGCGCACGCTTTGCTTCAGCCGTCTTCACCCCAGCAAGCCTAGCCCACTTGCGCGTAGCTGACAAGATGCTAGACGCCAAAACCGCATGCCCATCGGACCCATCAAGACCGCACACGTACCACAAAATTCGTTTTGGCATAGGTTATTTCCTTCCTATATGTTATACTTCAGTGTATGCAAGTACCTACAGTTATCGAGACAGCTGAAGCACGCGTCGATAACGACCTTATCCGTATGATCCTCGACTGGGCTCAGCGTACTGAGTTGACCCTCGGCAACATTAAGGTACCGGTGCCGGCGGTATGGAAGGCCTTCCAGTTCTACCGCAAACACTACCGGATTGCGTTCGCTCCCGCCTACGAGCCGTGGCTCGAGGCTATGTGCCAACGTTTCGCTTGGACCACAACGCCAAACGGAAGCCCTGACGCGTTCCTGCTCAACTATAGCGCAGCTGGTTTGTACGCTGCTTTGCCGGGGCGAAAACTTGCATATCAACGCTTGAACGGTACGCGCGCAACAACGAAAGAATACGTCGATATTGATTACTGGCATAAGCTTACGCCTGCACAACGTCGTTGGCTCGTTCAATTTGTGAACGAATGTTATAACAAAGTATATACCAAAGGGCAGCCACCCCTACTGTCACATGATGTGCGCAAAAGGAACGGACGCCGCAAAGAACTTGGGCAACGTCGATGGGCGAACGAAATCGGAAACGGCATGCGTAATTGTGTGTACAGTCAATTTCGTGCCCGTAATATGCTAATTTACGCCAACAACAAAACGTACATTCTCGAAAGCGGCTTAGATAGTGGTGCGGCATGGGACCTTGGTAAAACGCCTGTAGAACGCGAAGATGTGCTTACTCAGAAGCGTCGGGCGAAAGCTGTTCAACGCCGGCTGGCGCAGCAAACAACGCCGTAGCCTCCACAGCGTTGTCATCCACCACCCCCGCCGCAAGCGTTACCTGTACGCGGCCTCGGGAGATCGTCAGTAACAACCAGGGCTCCTGGCTAGCGAGACTTTGGATGTTGAGGCAGAACACTGGGTCGGTGCGCCTTAGGCGTACGATTTCGTTCTTCACGGTTACGTTTGCGGCGTAGATTTTCATTCTGTTTCTCCTCGATTTTCGCTAAATCATCGTCCTTGATGATCCAATTCATACATGCGACGTCCGCATCTTTCGTATCGAGCATGATGGCAGCCAGACACGGATCTTCCGTAGGGTTGAACAACGCAAACAGTATAAAAAGCAGCATTACTCCACCTGCAATTTTTCTACTACACAAACACGCCCAAGATCGTGAAACGTGCGTGCGAATAACGCAGGATAACTACCACGATACATTAAGCACAGTGGTGCAGGAAACGCTTGTTTAAAGCCCACAAAACTTAATGGATTTAAAAAACACACAGCGTGAAATTGATCAAGACGAAACCATTTACGATGCGTGCGCACCGGACACAACACCATCACTTCGTCGCATGTCGCAGCTTTCTCGAGCCATGGACGCAATTTACCGAACGGCGGATTGACGTATGTACGGTATGGCCACCGTCGCTCGAGTCCACTCGTTGTTTCGCCGGTGATGTGTTGTGCTGCAGGAACGTTATAAGCACCCTGGCCGGTTTCCGCACACGGATCAAGCGCAATGCCTTCGGGCCACACCTTCAACACCGCTTCGATGATACACGGAGGCGTGAGGATCGTCGGATTTCGCAGCCCGGGCATATCGACACACTCTCGAGTACGCATTTTGTTAGCGTGCGCCAGCTGCGCAGCGAAGTGTCCTTGTCCCCACAGGGATGTCAGTGCGTTCGCGGTCATATCCTATTCACCACTTTCTCGACGTGTTCCGTCCAGTGCCGATACTCAGGACGTCGGTAGTAGCCCTTTTCGTTTGTCTTGCGGCCCAATCCGATAAAGATACTCGTGTGACCAGGACTCATGGGAAAACTACGGTGCACCCATTGCTGCCCCATATAGCGAAAGTAAGGAGCTTTGAAGCTATGATGACGTCGGACACCGCCAATGGTCTCCTCACCGATCACACCCCATAGCCCGATGGCGATCGTGCCCCAGCTCCACGGGTGTGAGTGGTACCAATCGTACGACTCCGCCGACGCGAACTGTTGTAGATAGATGTACTTCTTGACGATGGCGAACTGGCGCAGCAGCAACACCTCAGGGTCTTCGGCCCGCGGTACCTCTCGGCAACGCTCAGGGAACCATTTGGTCACCACCGCCCACCACCACGGTGCATCGTATTCGTATACCATCGGCTTCATGCTATCCATCCTCTCCATCGTTGCACTCCGGGCACGGCGCCAGCCATGCGTCCGGGTCGCCAGGACCGCGTAGGCTGCGCTCCACGTGGCGCTCCCCTGCACAGACCTCGCACACGGGGTCCGGCGCATCCTGGGGCAACGTCGTGCTAGCGCACATACTGGGCGTCATCGAGGCCACACCGCAGCAAGCACCCTACGCCCTTGGTGGTCGCGGTGTACGACTATCGTCTCCCAGCCTGCTTCCTGAAGCTGTGCGGCACGATCCAGGCAAGCGAACCAGGACTCAAAAGGCTGCTCGATGCGCATACCGAGTTTGGTAGCGACAAGAATCATAAGCCTAGCTCCTGGGCTAGTATGCTGGCTTGCGTTTGTTCAGGCTGCTGATGGCATAGGTCGACCTCCGTAACAATCTCGTCGCCAAGGCTGGTACCATATGTTGCGTCCAGCCACTCAATCGGACACGTGTTCCGGCGAATGACGTCGATAGGACGTACGCTTAACTCAGCGCGCAGCTCCCGCAGGGCT
>Ga0187892_10007203_pt1 | contig 15986 bp, 11 predicted proteins | sample MA1701073metaG_FD_139345 | JGI IMG/M metagenome (GOLD analysis project Ga0187892, IMG submission 139345) | Bio-ooze microbial communities from a basaltic lava cave in the Kipuka Kanohina Cave System on the Island of Hawaii, USA - MA170107-3 metaG ... | reverse complement strand
CGTCGCAGTGCCGTCGACAGTGCGTTGCAAAAAATCGAGATCGGTCTGACGACGGAGCGCGCCGCGCTCTTCGTCCCGGACCGGCCGCCGCTTTGGCGCAGCGATTTCGGCCCGCAGGTGCGCAACGAGCTGCCGCACATCGGCGAGGAGGTCCTGGCTTATGCGCACGGCACATCCGAGTATGTCGCCCGCGATCCGCGGCCGCTGGTGGTTCAGGCGCTGGTCGCACTGCTGTTGTTGATCGTACTGCGCCGGATCTCAACGCAAGCACGGGTGCGGTTGGCGGGTGATCCGGCGGCGGCGCGGACGGTGCGGTTGCTGGAACGGCCGTACGCGATCGCGCTGTTGCTCGCGTTGCTCGCTTCTCCCTTGCTTCACCCGCTCGCGCCGCAGCGTTTCGTGCAGCTGCTGGCCACGATCACGTTGTTTCCCGCGGCGCGGATCCTGACGCATGTCTTCGAGCGCGCCGACCTGACTGCGTTTGCCGGCTTCTTCGTCTTGTTTCTGCTCGACCGAATGGCGCTCGCCCTTGCGCCGCTGCCGGCGCTGGCGCGCCTGACCTTTTTGCTCGGGCTGATTCTCGCCCTCGGATTGGCGGCGTGGTTCACCCGGCGTATGCGTGCCACGGGTGGTGCACCGTGGTTACAGCGGCTGACGCAGATCGGCACGGTGGCGCTGATCCTCGCGTTGCTGGCGGAAGTCGGGGGTTGGACCATCCTTGCGACGCTCGTCGGGCGCGGTGTCCTGGTGAGCATCATCTCAGGGTTGTACATCTATACTGGCCTGATCGCGGCGGAAGCAGTGCTCTCCTACGCCCTTGCCTCGCCGGCGGTCGGCCATATCCGTTCGATTCACCGCAGCTCCGGCGTCCTGCAGCGTCGCCTGCATCAGGCCTTGCACTGGCTCGGCTTCGCGTTCTGGGGCTACGTCGTCCTTAGCGCCGTCGGCCTGCGCAGCGCGGCGCTCGAGACACTGGGCCGGCTGTTCGAAGCCGGCATCCACGTCGGCGCCCTGTCGATCTCGCTGGGCGACGTGTTCGCTCTCGTGATCACGCTCGTGGTTGCCTACTTCCTGGTGCTAATCATCAACGGAGTGCTCGAAGAAGACGTCTACCCGCGAACAACCCTGCCGCGCGGTGTTCCTTACGTCCTCTCGACCCTGATTCGCTACGCCGTGTACTCGCTTGCGTTCCTGCTCGCGTTGGGAGCGGCGGGGGTCGAGATCGGTCAGGTCGCCATCGTCCTCGGCGGCCTCGGTGTCGGCGTCGGTCTGGGACTCCAGGACCTGGTCAAGAACTTCGCCGCCGGACTGACGCTGCTGTTCGAGCGCCGCGTCCACGTCGGCGACGCTCTGCAGGTGCAGGGGCAGGAGATCTTCGGACGCGTCCGCGCCATCGGCATGCGGGCGGCCGTCGTGCGCAACTGGGACGGCGCCGAGGTGGTGGTGCCGAATGCCGACCTGGTCTCCAACGCGGTAACCAACTGGACCTTGTCCGACCACCTGCGGCGCATCGAGGTCGCGGTCGGGGTGGCCTACGACACCGACCCCGATCGCGTCGTGGCCTTGTTGCTCGAAGTGGGCCGAGCCAGCGAGCACCTGTTGACGGAGCCGGCGCCACAGGCTTTGTTCGTCGGCTTCGGCGAGAGCTCGCTCAATTTCGTGTTGCGGGGCTGGACGGATGAGGTGTATGAACGCACGCTGCCGCTCACGAGCGAGCTGGCGTTGGCAGTGCACCGCGGACTTCGGGAGGCCGGGATTACCGTTCCGTTCCCACAACGCGACCTTCACCTGGCGACGGTCTCGGATGTTGCCCGCGACGCGCTGCTCGGTAAGCTAGGGAAGTAACATCATGACGATGGCTCAGTGAGAGGTGGTCGAATGCAGCGGTCAGCAATTCTTGTCGGAGTCATCTGTCTCGTGTCGCAAGCCCAGACGGCGTTCGCCCAGGAGGCAGCCGAGAGCCCGCCGTACTCCGGCGGTTTTCTCAGCCGCTCTTCCCTCACCGGCGATTGGAACGGCGGCCGCGACGATCTTGCGGCCAAGGGCGTCACCGTCGACGCCACGCTGACGCAGATCGGACAAAGCGTCGTCGACGGCGGCAAGAACGACGACTGGGAATACAGCGGACGCTTCAATCTCATCGAGCGCTTCGACACCCAGAAGATGGGATTGTGGCCCGGCGGCTTCCTGACCTTGCAGCTCGACGGCAACTGGAGCGATGCGGTGAACCCGAACACCGGCGCGCTGATGCCGGCGAACAGTGCTCAACTGTATCCCTTCCCCGCCAGCGACAACTTCAACGTGTCGGAGCTGTCGTACGCCCAGTTTCTCTCGCACTACTTCGGCGTGCAGGTCGGCAAGCTCGAGACGATCTCCGTCGGTGACAACAACGAGTTCGCGCACGGCAAGGGCGACACGCAGTTCCTCAATCTCGCCTTGAATGCGAATCCCCTGTTGGTGCTCACCGTGCCCTACTCGACGCTCGGCGCCGCCGCGATCGTCTTGCCCACGCAGGATCCCCACTCCGCCCTGGTCACGTTCGCCGTACTGCAGGCCAACGGCAACTCGAAGGAGATCGGGTTCGCTGATCTCGACGACGACGCGCTGTCGTTCCTCGCGCAGGGGCGGATGCGGACCGGATTTTTCGGACTGACCGGCCACCAGCTGGTCGGCGGGCTGTTCTCGAACAAGACGTTCACCTCGCTGGATCAGCGGATCGGCTTCATCGTCGACAACGGCCGCCTGGAGACGGAAGACGACTCCTGGGCCGTCTTCTACAACTTCGACCAGTTCCTGTACGAGATCGACAAGAACGCTGGCCGGGGTGCCGGCATCTTCGCTCGCTTCGGCGCCTCCGACGGCGATCCAAACCTGATGGAGTATTTCGTCAGCGCCGGCTTTGGCGGTACCGGCATGCTGTCCAGCCGCCCGCACGATCGCTTCGGCATCGGCTACTACTACATCAGCATCTCCAACCCGACGTTCCAGGGGCCGCTCACAAGCCGGTCCTTCCTGCAAGACGAGCACGGCTTCGAGATCTTCTATAACGTCGCCATTACGCCCTGGTTGTTGCTGACCCCCGACCTCCAGGTGATCCGCGGCGCGCAGAAGGAACGCCTCGGCAGCGGCGCGAAAGTGGACACGGCGACGATCCTTGGATTTCGACTTCAACTCATCTTGTGAACATTCCGTTGCAGGCCTTCGTCAAGACCGCCGCTAGTCCCGCATCTCTACAATCACGCCTGGTGGGAGCATGTCGGAGTGGGTCCTGCGCATAGCTCGGATAAAGATCGAGCCGTAGCCCTACCGGTTGCAGCCCCCGCCGCCCGGCTGCTATCCGCCGCTACATGAGTCGGCTGAGCGGTCGAGTGGCGATCGTGACGGGGGCGGGGCAGGGGATCGGGCGCGGCATCGCGCTGGTCTTCGCGCGCGAAGGGGCGCGGGTCGTCATCGGCGAGATCAAAGAGCACCGCGCCCGCCGCACCGCCGACGAGATCGTCGCCGCCGGCGGCGAAGCCTTCGCCGTCGCCACCGACGTCGCCGACCGCGACGAGGTCTTCCGCCTCGTCGACGAAGCCGTCGAGCGCTACGGCTCGGTCGACATCCTGGTCAACAATGCCCAGGCCATGCACGCGCGCACGCCGCTTGCCGAGCTTACCGCCGAGCAGATTGAGGTCTTTTTGTCTTCCGGCCTCAAAGGCACCCTGTGGGCGATGCAGGCGGTGTTTCCGGTCATGAAGGAAAAGGCATACGGCCGCATCATCAACTTCGTTTCGTCCGCCGGCATCAAGGGCGAGCCGGGGTTGGCCGACTACAACGCGACCAAGGAAGGTATCCGGGCGCTGACGAAGACTGCCGCGCGTGAGTGGGGCCGCGACGGCATCACGGTCAATTGCATAGCGCCGGGCGCCGCCAGTCCGCGCGGTCTCGACTTCGCGCAACGCGATCCCGACGAGTTCGCTCGCCGCAGCGCCGACAAAGCCATTCCGCGACTGGGCGATCCCGAAGTCGATATCGCGCCGGTCGCCGTCTTCCTCGCCAGCGAGGAGTCACGCTTCGTCACCGGGCAGACGATGTTTGCCGACGGCGGCGATTGCCTGGTTTGAAGCTGACTGTTAGTTCGTGACCGGGAACCGGTGATCGGTAAACCGTGATCGGTGGCTACCGGTTACTGACTACCGATTACCCGTTCACCGATTACCGTTCACTCTTCAGCTAAGGACTGAACCCACGGTGACACGACCAAAATCGGAAACGCCACGGCACGAAGGCGAGAAGGTCATCACGGTCAACCGCCGTGCGCGGCACGACTACCTCATTGAGGAGACTTTCGAGGCCGGGCTGGTATTGAGCGGCAGCGAAGTCAAGTCGCTGCGCGACGGCAAGGCGGTGTTGAAGGACAGTTACGGTCGCCTGAACAAGGGCGAGCTGTGGCTGTTCAACGCCCACATCAACGAATACATGCCGGCAGCGCGCTTCGGGCACGAGCCGACGAGGTCGCGTAAGCTGCTCATGCATCGCCGCGAGATCGATCGGCTCGCGGGTAAGATGAAGGAACGGGGCTATGCCCTGATTCCGTTGCGCCTCTACTTCAAACGCGGGCGAGCCAAGGTCGAGCTCGGCCTGGCGCGCGGCAAGAAGCTCTACGACAAACGCGCTTCGATCAAAGACCGCGAGTCCAAACGCGAGCTCGATCGTGCCATGAAGATCCGCGGTTGAGCGGAGCGGACCTGGGCTTCAGGCCGTGTGACGAACGCCTGGTCCCGCCTGCTGTCCTCGACCGGCCCGAGCCACACACTCGACGATCAGATCTTCCAGCCGCTGCATCGACGCTGTCCAGTTGTGATGCGACAGCACGCGGGCGCGCCCGGCAGAGGCCAGGCGGTCGCGTTCGACAGGATTTTCCAAGACGCGCACGATCGCGTCGACATAGTCGATGGGATCCCTGGCGGTGAGGAGATGTTCACCGGCAACGGCGTCGACGCCGCTGGCTGCAATAGGGCTGCAGACGACCGGAACACCCATCGCCAGCGACTCGAGGATCTTGTTCTGTGTGCCGCGCGCAATGTTGAGCGGCGCGACGCTGAGCGCCGCTCCGCGAGCGAAGGGCCGGACATCGGCAACCGTGCCGGTGACCGTCACTCCGGGCAGTTGGGCGAGTGCACGCACCTGTCGTGACGGGCGCGCCCCTACGATCGTCAGCCGCACGGCCGGACGGCGGCTACGCAAGACCGGCAGGATCTGGTTGCAGAACCGAATCATGCACTCCTGGTTCGGATAGTAGTCCATGCGTCCCAGGAAGCAGATCAAGTCGCGGTCGTACGGCGATGTTTGGGGAGCGAAGTAGTCGGTGTCGACACCGTTGCCGACCGAATCCGACCAGCGCGCCGTTCCAAACTGGCGCAGCGTCCCCAGCTCCGCCGCGGTCGTGCACAGGCACAGGTCGAATCGGCGCGACAGGTGTTTTTCCACTCGTTCGAGCTTCCGTCCTTCGATCCAGTAACCGAGTGACATTGGGAAGGCTTTACTGTCGGCGTAGGCGAGCCATTTCTGCGAATCCATGTCGCCGAAGTCGAGGATTTTCGGAACTCCGGCGTCGGCGAAATAGGGTGCGATGGAGGAACAATGGCCCACGACAACATCGTAGCCGCCGCTGTCGAGCTCCGCTCGAATGAGCCCGGCGAGCTGTGGTGAATAGAAGTACCCGAAGCTCGATGGTGTCGCGGTGGGTAGCCTGGCGATCATGCGCGCGCTCGCGGCGAGCCGGCCGAGGCGCGCGGTCACCACCTTGGCGCAATAGCGCCCGAGGTCGTCGACACCTTCGGCCTCGCGGCGCGAGCGCATCGGAGCGGCGACGGTAACCTCATGCGCCACCGCCAGATGGCGGATCATATGGAACGGCCGGATGCGGCTGCCACGGTTTGGGGGAAACGGGAACCGATGGCAAACGAAGAGGATCTTCACTGGTAGAAACGAAAACGGCCGCTCCGAGGAGCGGCCGTTTCAATCGTCATCGTTAGAAAGTTCTGCGTTATTCCTGCGGTTGCCGTCGGCGCAGGATGCCAAAGAAGCCGACGAGGATCAGCAGAGCCAGCAACACGGCGAAACCGACCGGTGACAACGCTGGTGCCGGTGCGAAGCCGCAGGCGATGTCCCTCAGGCAATCTTCGTCGTCGCAATCGATCGGACCGTCCAGGTCGTTGTCGAGGCCGTCGCTGCATCCGCCAGGGACCTCGGCTTCGGTTTCGGGATAGATCATGCCGGCGTAGGCGGTCCAGGTGAAGTGGTCGTATGACACCCCGGTAGCGCGCCAGGTGAGCACGTTGCTGCCCAGTACCAACGCCACCGTTAGAATCAACCCGAGGAACAGTCTCTTCATAGACCTTCTCACTGACGGCTCAGCGCAGTCATCCTTCGACGTTTCGCCATACATCGCGTATCTCTCGGGACGACCATTGTCAAGCGAAAATATCGCTCGATCTCGAAAAAAGTCGCTGGAATTCAACGTGTTGTCGCGTTCGAGGGCGCTTCCAGGGGTTGCGTTGGCGGCCTCTCTTGCAGCCCCGATGGCGGCTCACCGTCGGTGGAGACGGGTTCTCGCTTCACCTGGTAGCAGTCGCAGCTTTCGTGGAGCTCGAATAGGAGATCCCTGCTCGCGCGGAGCGGCCGCGAGGCGTAGACCTGGCCGCCCGCGGCCCAGTGCTGCTCGACGCGGGCCTGCCGCCGCGCACCGCGGACCAGGAACACATTGACCGACTCGATGTCCGGCCGCCAACCCTCGACGTATTGCAGGTAGTCGATCATCGCCGCGTCCGCCCAGCTGGCCAGGTAGAGGCTATCCGCCGGCAGCCACCGCAGCAGGGTCTCGCCGCGCTCGCGCGCCGACCAATCGTTGCTGATGTCGACCCGATTGAAGTTCAACATCACGTTTGCCACGGCCATCGTGATCAAGAGCAGGCTGCCCGAGATGGCGATGGTTTCACGCGTGGCGGTGGCGATCGATTGTGTCAGCTTGCGGGCGCCGAGAGTCGCCCACGCGCCCCAGATGATGAAACTCGGCAACAACATGAGCTCTTTGTCGGCGACATCGTACGTCAGCACGAAGGTCACATGCCCGGCGAACATCAATGCGAGCGCGACATGGACCGCGCGTCGGTTCTTGAAGTCGCTCCACAGGCCGACGAAACCGAGGATACAACCGAGACCAAGAAAGTTGCTCCATAGCCGGTAGAAGTACTGCAATAACTCGAAGGGCAGCCGGGTTAGGGAGACGCCGAAGAACTCCGACCCGAACATGCTGCCGGTGACCATCCACCAGAAACCGTTCCACGTCGTGACATCGACACCGAAGTCGCGCGCGTAGTTCATCGGCACGTCGGCGGCGGCGCGCAACGGCAGATAAAGATAAACGGACCAGCCGGCGATGATGCACAGCGCGCCGATGCTCGCCTCGTCCCATCGATCCCAGAGACGCGGCATCGCCGCCGCCGCGAAGTAGGCGAAACCGGGCGCCAGGACGATCAGGGAAAGATGGTTTCCCAGACCGACGCCGTAGAGCAGGCAAAGGAAATAGAACGTTGCGATCCGGGGCTTCTCGTACAGCTCGATCGCCAGCCACAGCAAGGCGGCAATGAATGTCGCGTGCAGTGCGTAGAGCTCCGCGGCCAGCGCGCTGATCCAGAAGTAGTATGTCGTTGCGAGGTACAAGGCGCCGGCAAGGGCCAAGCCGCGCTCGCGCGTCACACGCCACAGGGTGGCGTACATGAAGCCGATGGCAGTAGCCGCGGCGCAGACGGACAGCAGATTGACACGGTAGCCGACGTCGCCGAACGGCAACCAGGTGAACACTTGCCCCAGCAGCAGATAGGTCGGCGAGCCCGGCGAGTGCACGATTCCGAGAAGGTACGCCCCGGCTGACAACTCGGCGCTATCGAGGCCGTACACCGTTGGCGCCATCGTGCGCAGGTATAGAAGAAGAGGTAGACCGACGGCGGCAGCTGCGGCTGCAACGGCGGCAATGCCTCGGGAGTCACTGCGCTGCACGGTTCACGACCCTTGCTCGTCAGAGGTCAAGCTGCGATGAACAAGCGCCATGGGCTCGGTTCATTGACCGTGAATGCAAGAAACGCAAGACACCAGCCCGAAACGCCTGACAACCCCAGCGCGCCGGAGCTGGTCAAAATCCTTCTTCGAGACTGGAGCTTCATTGCCGCCGCGGCGGCGCTGCTGATCTTCTACATCGCGGTGCTGGTATCTTCGCCGCTGCGGGTGTTCTGGATGCCCGACGAAGGTGCCAAGTGGCTCGAGATGCAAAGCGTCAGCGTGCACCCACCCGCCGATCTGCGCTATCACGTCGACTTTCCGGCGCTGCGGCTCGATCACGAATTCAACTACCTGCCGCATCCGGTCCTCTACCCGCAGCCCGTCATGGCGTGGGATGGCAGCGTCTACCTCTCTTTCGAGACGTCCGCAGTCTTTCCTCTGCTCAGCGGCTTGTTCCTACGGTTCTTTGGAGTCATCGGAATCTACGTGTTGCCACTCCTCAGCGGCTGGTTGGCGGCGGTCGTCGCCGGCGTTCTGGCGGCGGCCGTGCGTCCGGCCGCAGCTGCTCCGACGCTCGTGCTCGTCGGCGTGGCGACGCCGGTGTGGTTCTACAGCATGCTCTTCTGGGAACACACCCTGGCCAGCTGCTTGGCGCTGGTGGCCGTTGCCGCGGTCGCGGCGACCCGGCCTCGAAGCCTGCTGGGGGTGTTGGTTGCGGGTTTCGCCTTGGTGGGCGCGGCAACGTTTCGGCTCGAAACATTGGCAATCGCGCTCGCGCTAGCCGTCGCCTGGTATGCCCGTGGTCCGCGCTCGCGCCCGACAGAATCCGAAGATCCGAAACAACGAGAGCGATCGGTTTCAATCGCGGGTTCCCTCGGATGGCTGGTTGTCGCCGTCGGAGCTGTCTGGTTTCTGCAGGAATCGTTGACCTCTCGCCATAGTTTCCTCATCGGCCAATTGCCGCGGAGTTTGCAGGATGGAATCGGCACGATGCTGCAATCGCCATGGAGCTTGCTCGACCTGTTCGTCCACATCTCGATCGACGAGGCGCCGCGTGTGAGCGACGCCTTGGTTGCGGCGGCGGGCGCCGGAGTTCTGCTTTGTCTTGCTGCGGCGTTTTCGCACAGCTCCCGCCGCGAGAGGGCGCTGCTGCTGCCCGGTCTGGCTCTCGTCCTGGCCTTCAGTATCTCGGTGCTCTGCATCGGCACGCGCTACCGGGCGCTGCACGGCTTCGTGCCGATTGCGCCGTTCATCGTTGTCGCCCCGTACGCCTGGACTGCATCCAGGCGTGAAGATCGAAGCGGTGTCCTCAGGCTGCTGGTGACCGTCTTCGCCGTCGGCTGCGCCGCCAACGTAGTGGCGATTTCGACGATCTATCTGAAAGCCGGAAGGCTCGCCGTCGCCATCGAGTGGGGCCAGCGGTACATGTTGACGCTCTATCCTATCGCGGCGGTGCTGGCTGTCGTGGCGATACAGGTCTATTGGCGTTCGCCGCGGCCGCGGTGGCTCAGGTGGCTGTTCGTCGCTGCGGTGTCGTCGATGGCGCTGGTCGGGGTTGGTTTCCAGATTCGCGGCAACCTCATGTTGTACAACACACGCGTACAGCTGACTGCTTTGGAGGCGGCGATGCGAAGAGAAGGACCGCTCGTCACCGATGTGTGGTGGTTGCCGGCGGCCTTTGCCGTCTTTTACAGCGAGCACGAGATGTATTACGTCCGCGCGCCCATCGACGTCGCCCACTGGGTCGCTGTAGCAGCGCCTCTCGGCATCCGAGGGTTTACCTTCGTCAGCCTTGCGCCGGTAAAGGCAGGCGATCTTGGCACAAAAGCGATTCGCCGGTCGGCTGACCAACCGCATCCGGTCCAAGGCGCCGTGCTGACCCGCTTCGAGTTGAAGAATCCCATCGAGCCGGCGCCCTATCTGGCGGAGTGATAGGCGTCGACGGCGGCGCGGAGCTCTTCTGCGGCTTCCGCCCCGACGTCTTCCCAGGTGCGTTTCACCGTTGAGCTGATCGCCGCTCGGTCCCAGTCGCGTGCGAGCGCCCGTTCGAGGGCGGCGCGGAACGCGGCGCCGTCGAAATAGGGTACGAGGAAGCCGTTTTCGCCGTCGTGGATGATCTCTCGGTTGGCGGGGATATCGGTCGTTACCACCGGCAGGCCGCAGGCCAGGGCTTCGAGAATGGCGTTGGGACAACCCTCGCGCCGTGTCGCCAGACAGAACACGTCAGCGGCGCCGAGCCAGATGCCGATCTCATCGTGGGGCCGCGCGATCGCCAGGCGGACGCAGTCACCGAGGCCGTCGTGCCGCACGCGTTTCTGAATTTGGCGCAAACGACTTTCGCCGCCCGCCGGATTGCCAACGGCGACGTAGAGTACCGATGGCTGCGTTTGCCGCAGCTCCGGCAAGAGCGCGAGGACGAGCTCGTGCCCCTTGACGGCGACGAAACCGCCGACCGAGACGATGATCCGACGATCGCGCGCTAGTCCGAGAGCATCCCGAGCGGTGTCGCGGTCGCGACGGAAGAACAGCTTCGTATCGATACCGTTGGCGATCACACGCACGTGACGTGCCCCGAGGCGCAGGGCGAGGTCGCGCATCGTCCGGCTGACGGCGACGACGTGCGCGCGCCGCAGGGCAAAGCGCATTTGCCAACGGTGCAGGCGGAAGTCTTGCCAGTCCACTTCGTTGCCGCGCACCGTCAGCATCACCGGGCAACCGAGCACCTTGCTCAACAGCACGGCGGCGACGCCATCGGGGTAGGTGAAATGCGCGTCGATGACGTCGAAGACGAAGCGCCGCCGCAGCCGGCGCAAGAAAAGGAGAATGCTCAGGAAGTAGAAGAACGCATCGAGTGACTTGCCGACCGCGGGAATCGACAAAACGCGCGGGTGATGCACGCGGAGTTTGCCGTCGACTTCATCACGCGGGATGTTGCTGCGTTCTTCGCCGCGGACGATGCGGTTGAACGGAAACCAGGGAACTGGTGCGACGACCTCCGCTTCGCAATGAGACGCCATCGCGCGCACGCGTTGGCGTACGAAGACACCGAACGCCGGCTGCGAAGCGTTGGGGTAGACCGTGCTGAGTACGAGGACGCGCACACCGCTTGTTTCTAGCGACGGAGCCGGCGGATGCCGGCGCGCAACAACGACTCGCCCGTCGGCAAGGGCCCGTCCGGGTGCGGGGAAGCAGCGATCGCATCGAGCACGACAGCCGCTACGATGAGCTGGTAAAGCCACTCCGAGTGCGGATGGTTGATGAAGATTCCGCCGGCAATGTAGGCGATCAGGCTCAAGCCGATCATCTGCGCGGTATGCATGATCCAAGCGCGGCCGGGGTCGCCACGAGTCCTGGATACCAGACGCATCAAGCGCACGAGCACCGTTGTGAGCAGCGCGACGAATAGCAGCAGGCCGCTGAACCCGTGCTCGGCGAGCATCTGGAGGAAATGATTGTGCGCTTCATGCTGGTCGACGTAATCGGGAATGTAGCGCTCATAAACCTCCGCCGAGAAGGGATGACAGCCGGCGCCGAGCAGCGGGTGATCGATGCCGATTCTCCAGGCGACGTACCACGATTGCATTCGCTGCCAACCGGAACTGTCGGTGCGATACACCGTCGGAGTGATCGATTGCATGCGTTCGGCCCACTGCCGCGGAGCGAAATAGATGACCAGACAGGCGACGAGCCCGACCGCGAACAGCGGCTTGTCCTTCAGGCGGATCAGAAGCGCCAGCAGGGGAAGAACTACGGCGAAGCCGACCACGGCGCCGCGCGAATACGTCGCGAACAACGCGCCGATCACCGCGCCGAACGTCCCCAGCAGAATCGGACGGAGCAAGGGGACACGCGTATCCTGTCGAAGCAACGCCAAGAGGGGCAGCGCCATGGTGAACGCAAAGCCGAGCGCGTTGTTGTCGGCGAGGTGCGAATCGGCCGGCCCGAACAGACGCGACTGCAGACCCGTCATCATCGCCCAGATCGATCCCTTGACGCCGTAGAAACCGATCGACATCGCCATCACGAGCAACAGCAGTCGCAGCTTTCGCCGATCTTGGAATAGCAATAGGACGGTGCCTGCCATCACCAGAATCTTGGTCGTTTCCTCCCACTTCGGGATGGCGCGCGCCGGTTCGAAGGCGGTCAACCACGTCGATCCGGTGAATACGATCCAGAGAAGTACGAGCAGCACCACTTCGGGCCGTCGAGGCAATGGGTAGCGCTGTTTGGTGAACAACAAGCCGACGAGCGTCACCACGGCCACAACCTTGATGAACGGCAAATTGTAGGCGATGCCCCACGTCGAGCGCTGCGGAACCATCGTGCTGAGCCAGGTGTACACCAGCACTCCGATCCACGGGCGTATGAAGCTGATCGGCAGAGTCGCCGAGACCATGAGAATCAGCACCAAGTCCCGGTTCATCATGTTTGCACCGATTCGAGCTCGGCGGGAATGGTCGTGGGGGAATCGAAGAGAAACAGGCGCCATGCCTCGGCGAAGGTCGCCAGCATGACCACCAGGTGAGTGAGATTGCGGCGACCGCTCGCATGCGCCTCGACGACTTCGATCAGTCCATCGCGATTGAGGATTTCCGACGGAAAGTGTGCGTGGGCGGCGAAGTCTCGCAGCCTCTGGGTGAAACCGGCGTCGCCGCGCGTGTCCGCCGCGAGATCGCGGAAGGTGCGAGGATCACCCGCCGTGCGCCGCAACCGCCGATCGACGTAGTTGATTCCTTGCTGCACGAAGTCGCCCGCCAGGCCGCGGCTCAAGCGCCTGCCGGTGTACGCCCAGGGGACATCCGCCGCTTCTGGAAACGCAGTCACAAGCATCCGCTTGTAGGCGACCTGGAGGAGTCGCCACGACAGTCGTGCTCGCCGCAGGTGATCGACGACGTCGTTGTCCAGGAACGGTGCGCGCACCTCGAAGCGATGACGGTCGGCTGCATTCGAACCGAAGGTTCCGCGACGCTGGCGGTTCTCGATGTCCCAGACGTCGAGGACGTCGGCGAGTGACTCGCCTTCGATTCCGGCGAAGGTGTCTTGCGTCGCTTCACGCAGAGCGCCGGCGTGCTGCCGATAGAACTTCTCGTTGACGACACGACGCAGGGTTTCCTCCGGGACGCCGTTGTACTGGCGAAAGACGTCCTCGATCAAGCCGGAGCGCGACCGTCGCATGACAATGGAAGATGGCAGATGCGCGCCGGTGAGGCAGTCGCCGCAATGTCCGTAGAGAAGCACGTCCACCTCTTCGGCGAGATGGTCGTGAAAGGCGACGGATCCGAGCGAGACATGCGCGAACGGATTCAGCCCTTCGGTCAGCCAGACGACGCCGGTCAAGATCCGCGTGAGGTGGTCGCGGGCATAGGCGAAGTGCCGGTGTCGCACGCCGGCGATCTCGGCGATGCGGCGAGCGTAGGTGACGTCGAAGCTGTCGGCGCGGCCGAACGTGTAGGTCAGCGCCGGCGGGTCGTCGCGAGGCGCCGCCAGGACCAGCGAACGGCTGTCCAGCCCTCCGGAGAGGCCGATGCCGACGCGCTCGGCTGCTCTCATTCGGCGGCGGACGGCGCGACGCAGCACATCCGCCAGGCCCGCGGCGTGCTCCTGCACGGAGGCTTTCGAGTCGCGCGCCTCGAACCTCAGACGAAAGTACCGGCTCGTCGACGTTCGCTCGTCGGTGATGTGCAACCAGCTTCCCGGGGCGGCGACGCGGATATCCCCGAGCCAGGTACGATCGCCGAGCGGCCAACCGATGCGCATCAATTGCAGAAACCCGACACCGTCGACGGCGGGGACTTTGTCGATCACGGCGAGGATCGCCTTCATCGCGGTCGCGAAAAGAAACCGCGAGCCGCGCTGCGTGAAGAACAGCGGGCGGTACGCGAACCGATCGGTGGCAATCGATAGCCTGCGCTGCGCCGCTCGATAGACGATCAGATTGAACTGGCCGTTCAGTCGTTCGACGAATCCGTCGCCTTCCTCGAGCAGCAGTTGCAGGCAAAGGTCCGCATCGGTCCCGACAGCCACGGCAACGTTCTTGTTCAGGCGTTCGAGCAGCGTCTCGCGATCGTAGAGCTCGCCGTCGAACAGCAGCCGAATGCCGCCGTCGTCGGTGCCGGCCGTGGCCTTGCCGCGAGCCAACGCCACACACGCCAGGCCGGGCGCCGCCGCGAGCGATGCCTGCATCGGTGTCCGAGCGGACTGCAGAATTCCTTGCATCCGTTCGACGTCGCGCCGCAGAGCGTCGGCGTTACGCCCGCGATCCCAGATGCCGACGAGCCCCGCCATGCTATCGGCGCTGCGAGGTCGAGTGCAGCAGCGTGGCGTACAGCTCGAGGTAACTTTGAACGCTTCGTTCCCAGGTGCGCTCGGCGCAGACAAAGCGGCGGGCGTTTTCCGCCAGGCGTGTACGCCGCATCGGCTCGGCAGCGAGAAGGGTGAGCGCTTCACTCAGACCTTGCGGGTCACCGGCCGGGAAGAGCATGCCGGTCTCGTTATCCCGCACCAATTCCCGCAGCCCGCCGACGTTGCTGGCGACCACCGGCTTCGCCATGGCCATCGCCTCGAGTGGCTTGAGCGGCGTCGTCAATTCGGTGGACCGTCGCGACAAGCGTGGATAGACGACGACATCACACAACGCATAGTACCGCGAGACATCACTGTGCGGCGCCGCGCCCGTGAAGATCACGTTGGCGCCTACGCCGAGACGCTCGGCCTGTTCCTTCAGCATTGCCTCGCACGGCCCTTTACCGATCAGCAACAAGCGCGCTTCGGGAACGCCGCGCAGCATGCGCGCGAATCCGTCGATCAAGACTTCCACGCCTTCGTAGTAATGAAAGAAGCCGATGAACCCGACCACGAAACGGCCGGTCAATCGATGACGCTCGACCAGCTCCGCATCGGCTACCCGCGGTCGGAAGGCAATGCTGTCGACGGCATTGGCGGCGATATGGACGCGCTGCGCCGGCACGCCGCGGTCGATGATCTCATCGCGCATTCCCTGGCAGATGGTCATCACGGCGTCAGTCCGTTGCAAAGCCCACGTTTCCATCGCCCGGGTCAGGCGGTACCGCAGGGTGAGTTCGTCACTGAGATCGCGGTCGAGAACCGTATCTTCCCAGAAACTTCGCACTTCATAGATCAACGGGCGTCGTCGCCGCCGCGCCGCCCACAGCGCGGGAAATGCATTGAGCACGGGGCTATGTGCATGGAGCAGGGTTACGCCGTGCTGCTCGACCGCGGTTGCGAGCCAACGCCCGAAGTGCACGATGCGCCGCCACAGAATGCTCGCCGTATGCGGCGCGTCCTCGGAGCGGAAAGGCAGGCGCACATACCGGACGCCGTCGATCTCGTCCTCGATCGCATCCTGGACCGGGCTCGAGCTCGACACCGCCAGAACGTCGAGGCCGGCGGCCCGTAGGGCGCGCAGCAGGTTGTGGCTGCGCACGGAGTAGCCGCTCACCTCCGGCAGGGCATGGTCGAGCACATGCAGGAGAGTCCCATTGGATCGCGAAGCGTTCAAAGCGCGCGACCCCCTATGCCGAACTTTTCGTACCAGCGATTGAAGATCAGCAGCGCCCAGAGCTCCATCGACCGGTCGCGCAACCCCGACGCATGCTGGCGGCACAAGCGCTCCACGGCCGCCGGTTCGAACAGATCGTGCAGCCGGGCGGAACCGAGGACGTACTCCTCGACCAACGGTCGCAGCGGTCCCCGCAACCAATCTCCGACCGGCATGGCGAAACCCATCTTGCCGCGCTCGAGGATCTCGGCAGGCAGAAGACGCCGCATCGCCTCCTTCAACAGCACCTTGCCGCGTGTGCCGCGCAACTTGAATGAAGAAGGCAGTCCGGCCACGTACTCGACCAGGCGGTGATCGAGAAACGGGCAGCGGACCTCGAGCGAGTGCGCCATGCTGGCGCGATCGACCTTCGTCAGGATGTCGT
>Ga0187892_10007202_pt1 | contig 15986 bp, 29 predicted proteins | sample MA1701073metaG_FD_139345 | JGI IMG/M metagenome (GOLD analysis project Ga0187892, IMG submission 139345) | Bio-ooze microbial communities from a basaltic lava cave in the Kipuka Kanohina Cave System on the Island of Hawaii, USA - MA170107-3 metaG ... | reverse complement strand
TACCAGAAGGGCGACGTGGTGGTCTGCCCCTGGCACGGCAGCATGTTCCGGGTCACCACCGGTGAACGGCTGGACGGCCCCGCCGCCGTCAACGCCACCTCCTTCCCCGTCGAGGTGGAGGACGGGCGGGTCTGGATCGGCCCGCCGCCCCCCGGCATCGAACCGCCGCCGCCCTCGTTCCTCCAGTTCTGAGCTTCAGGCGCGGGCCGTCAGGGCTCGAAGCGGCCGTCTCGTAAAACGGGGACGACGTCGGAGGCGTCGAGGGCGGCGGCCCAGAGGACGTCCTCGGTGGCGCCGACGGCTGAAAGCTCGCGGCCCGAGGTGCAGGAACGCAGCACGGCCTCCACATCGGCGCGGCTCGACCGGAAGGCGGCAACCGCCACCTTGGCCTCGGCCGACAAGTCACCCTCGGGCACACCCGACAGCACGGCACCGGCGCCCAGAAGGTCCTCGACGGCGACCCGGAACGTGCCGTCGCGCCATCGTTCGCCCGCCGCCAGCACGAGCACACGCCGCTGCTGGCCGGCCAGGAACCGGCCCACGGCCGACGCGTTCCGCAGGCAACCGGCGATCACCGTCGCGCCCATCGCCGCCGCCTCCAACGCCAAGGTCGCGCCGTTCGGGGAGGGAAGGACCACGACCGACCCTCCAGGCAGGCGCGCCAGCGATGGCGGCGACAGGGACACCTCAGCGGGGCGGGGGCCGGCCAGCACCGCTCCCAACCGATCGGCGACGCGTGACGCGTACTCGTCGTTGAACCGGTAGGGGTGGACGGTCACGCCGTGCTCGACGGCGGCGACGACGGCCGTGGAGAACGACAGCACGTCCACCACGACGACCACGTCGGCCTGGCGGCCGCCATCGCGCAGGCCGGCCAGATCCCACTCCAGGTGCATCCGGCTATACTCGTCCAGTCCCGGAGCGATACGCTCCTCCGTCCAGTCGACGTCCTCGGTCGCCGGCAGTGCGGTACACCGAGGCACAACCGAATCCGCTCCGCCAGGTACGCCTGTGCGGAGCGTCCGCGTGGAGTGACAGAGACCACCGTCAGGTTTAGGCACAGCTATGGCATCCAAGGCAATCGTGGGGGAAAAGGTCGGCATGACCCAGGTCTGGGACGCCCAGAACCGGGCCATTCCGGTCACCATGGTGCGCGTCACGCCGTGCCGGGTGGTCCAGGTCAAGACACCTGACCGCCACGGCTACAGCGCCGTGCAGGTGACGTTCGGCTCGGTCAAGCCGGCGAGGCTCAACAAGCCCGAGCTCGGCCACTTCGCCGCCGCCGGCGTCGAGCCCGGCCGCCAACTCGTGGAGTTGCGCCTCGACGACGCCGGCACCTACTCGGTCGGCCAGGAGATCAAGGCCGACATCCTCGCCGCCGGCGAGCGCGTCGACGTGACCGCAGTGAGCCGGGGCAAGGGCTTCAGCGGCGTCATGAAGCGCCACAACTTCGGCGGCCTCGGTGCGGCCCACGGCGCCCACAAGGTGCACCGGGCGCCGGGCGCCATCGGGGCGTGCGCGACGCCGGCACGGGTGTTCAAGGGCACCCGCATGGCGGGGCGCATGGGCCACCAGAAGGTCACCGTGCTCAACCTTGAGGTCGTGGAGGCAGACGCCGACCGCGACCTCATTCTGTTGAAGGGGGCGGTGCCGGGCCCGAGGGGCGGCCTCATCCTCATCCGCAACGCCGTGAAGAACGGGAGCGCGTGATGGCGACCGTCGAGCTCCGCTCCCCGGCGGGGGCGTCGCAGGGCCGGATCCGCCTCGATGACCAGGTCTTCGGCATCGAGCCCAATGTCCCGGTGATGCACCAGGTCGTGACCGCCCAACTGGCGGCGGCCCGGGCCGGCACCCAGAGCACCAAGACCCGCGCCGAAGTCAGAGGCGGAGGCCGCAAGCCCTGGCGGCAGAAGGGCTCGGGCCGGGCCCGGCAGGGCTCCACCCGGGCGCCCCACTGGCGGGGCGGCGGCGTGGCCCTCGGCCCCAAGCCCCGGAGCTACCGCCAGCGCACGCCCAAGAAGATGATCCAGCTGGCCCTCCACTCGGCCCTTTCCGACCGGGCTGCGTCCGACCGGGTGGCCGTGGTCGACGCGTGGGCGTTCGACGAGCCCAAGACCAAAGACGCCGCTGCCGCCCTTCGTGACCTGGGCCTCGAGGGCCAGGGCAAGGTGCTGGTGATCGTCGACCGCGAGGCTGACAACGCCATCAAGTCGTTCCGCAACCTTCCCGACGTGCACGTGTGCCTCTCGTCGGAGCTGAACGCCTACGACGTGCTCTGCTGCGACTGGGTGCTGTTCACCCGCTCGACCCTGCCGGGCGTGACCACCGACACTGGCGAGGGAGGCGCACCCGACGAGATCTCGCTGTCGAAGGACGCGCCGGGCACGCCGGCTGCCGAGGCGGAGGCCGAGACCACGACCGATCGGGCCCGCGACTGGGACTCGCCCCTCGAGCCTGACTTCGGGAGCGGCTCATGAGCGACGACCCGCGCGACGTCGTGCTGCGGCCGGTCGTGAGCGAGAAGTCCTACGGCCTGCTCGACCGCAACGTCTACACGTTCGTCGTCCACGAGGATGCCACCAAGATCCAGATCCGCGACGCCGTGGAGCAGATCTTCAACGTCCGGGTGACGAAGGTGAACACCCTCAACCGCAAGGGCAAGCGCAAGCGCATGCGCCGTTCGGCGCAGTACGGCAAGCGCGCCGACACCAAACGGGCCATCGTCACCCTGGCGTCCGGCAGCCGCATCGACCTGTTCGAGACCTGAGGCAGAGGCACCATGGCACTTCGCAAACGCAAGCCCACCAGCGCCGGCCGCCGGTTCCAGACGGTCTCCGACTTCGCCGAGATCACCAAGACCGAGCCCGAGAAGTCGCTGCTGGCCCCGCTCAGCGGCACCGGCGGGCGCAACTCCTACGGCCGCAAGACCGCTCGCCACAAGGGCGGCGCCCACAAGCGGCAGTACCGCATCGTCGATTTCCACCGCACCAAGGACGACATCCCGGCCAAGGTCGCAGCCATCGAGTACGACCCCAACCGCAACGCCCGCCTCGCCCTGCTCCACTATGTGGACGGCGAGAAGCGCTACATCCTGGCCCCCGCCAAGGTGAAGGTCGGCGACCGGCTGCAGAGCGGCCAGAAGGCCGAGATCCGCCCCGGGAACGCGCTGCCGCTCCGCTACATCCCCGTCGGCACGACCGTGCACAACGTCGAGCTGAAGCCCGGCGGTGGGGGCAAGATGGGCCGGGGCGCGGGCGCGTCGATCCAGCTGGTGGCCAAGGAGGGCGACTTCGCCACCCTGCGCCTGCCGTCGACGGAAATGCGGCGCGTGCCCATCGACTGCCGGGCCACGGTGGGCGAGGTCGGCAACGCCGAGGCCGAGTTGGTCTCGGTGGGCAAGGCCGGCCGCAACCGGTGGAAGGGCGTCCGCCCCCAGACCCGAGGCGTGGCCATGAACCCCGTCGACCACCCCCTGGGCGGTGGCGAGGGCAAGTCGTCGGGTGGGCGCCACCCGGTGTCGCCATGGGGCAAGCCCGAAGGTCGCACCCGCAACAAGAACAAGCCGTCCCAGCGCCTGATCGTCCGCCGCCGGCGCACGCGCGGCGCCCGGAGGTAGGTAGCCAGTGTCTCGTTCAGTCAAGAAGGGCCCGTTCGTCGACGACCATTTGCTCAAGAAGGTCGACGACCTCAACTCGCGCGGCGAGAAGCGCGTCATCAAGACCTGGTCGCGCCGCTCGACGATCATCCCCGACATGGTCGGCCATACCATCGCCGTCCACGACGGCCGCAAGCACGTGCCCGTCTACATCACCGAGGCCATGGTCGGGCACAAGCTGGGCGAGTTCGCCCTCACCCGCACGTTCCGCTTCCACGCGGGGCAGGAGCGGTCGGGGCGGAGGTGAGCAGATGACCGGTCCCAAGCTCAACGAGCAGCCCGTCCTCCGCAGCCGTCCCGACGGGCCGGCCCGCAAGGTGGCCGAGGCCGCGCCCGGCTCGGGCAGCAGGTCGGTGGCCCGTTACGTGCGCATGTCGGCCTACAAGGTGCGGGAGGTGCTCGACCTGGTGCGGGGGCAGGACGCCGAGCGCGCCCAGGAGATCCTCCAGTTCTGCGAACGCGACGCGGCCACGCTCGTGGGCAAGGTCCTGCGGTCCGCGGTGGCCAACGCCGAGCACAACGACGGGATCAACCCCGAGGAGCTGTACGTGTCGGCGTGCTACGCCGACGAGGGCCCGACGCTGAAGCGGTGGCGCCCCCGGGCCCGTGGCCGCGCCACCCGCATCCGCAAGCGCACCTGCCACGTCACGCTGATCGTGTCCCGCCTGCCCGAGTCGGAGCTGCGCAGGCGCCGGGCCGCCAAGGCCCCGGCCGGCAGCGACCGGGCCCGCCGGATCGGCCGGCGCGGGGGCGGCGAGGGCCGCGACCGCGCCCCGTCGCCCGAGCGCGAGCGGCGGGTGCGGGCCAGCCGGCGCCAGCAGGAGGAGGCCGAAGGGAAGCAGGCAGCGCCGGCCGCAGCACCCGTGGTCGACGAAGAGCCGACGGCGTTCGTCCCCGACGGCGAGCCCGCTGACGAGACGACGACCGACGAGGAAACCGAGTAGCGCATGGGTCAGAAGGTCAATCCCTACGGGTTCAGGCTGGGCGTCACCACCGACTGGAAGTCGCGGTGGTTCAGCGACCGCGAGTACACCGACTACCTCATCGAGGACTGGAAGATCCGCGACTACCTGATGAAGCAGCTGCCCCACGCTGCCATCAGCCGGATCGAGATCGAGCGCACCCGCGACCGCCTACGGGTGGACGTCCACACGGCGAGGCCGGGCATCGTGATCGGGCGCCGCGGCGCCGAGGCCGACCGCCTGCGCGCCGACCTGGCCGCCCTCACCAACAACGTCAAGATCCAGCTCAACATCCAGGAGATCCGCCAACCCGAGCTCGACGCCGCCCTCATCGCCCAGGGCGTGGCCGACCAGCTGGCGGGCCGGGTGAGCTTCCGCCGGGCCATGAAGCGGGCCGTGCAGACGGCCCAGAAGGCCGGTGCCCAGGGCATCCGGGTCCAGTGCTCGGGCCGCCTGGGCGGCTCGGAAATGGCCCGCTCCGAGTGGTACCGCGAAGGCCGGGTGCCCCTGCACACGCTACGGTCCGACATCGACTACGGCTTCCGCGAGGCGCGTACGACCTTCGGGCGCATCGGCGTGAAGGTGTGGATCTACAAGGGTGACATCCTCCCCTACCGCACTTCGGCCGAGGACAAGATCGCGCGCGAGGCGGGTATGGCGGTGGGCGAGACGTCCGGTCCGGCGCGGCCTCGCCGCATCATCTCCGCCGGTGGCGGCCGCCGCCGCCCCGAGGGCGAGGAAGGTGCACCCACCCCGCCGCCCGAAGAAGGTGTCCCCGCCGACGCCGGCCCCGTGGTCAAGGAGGCCGACCCCGAGCTGGAGCGCCTGCTCGCCGAGGAGGAGGAGATCGAGCGCCGCACGCGCCAGCACCACGACACCCCCCACTTCCGCCCCGGGGACGAGTGAGGTAGCGCCATGTTGATGCCTCGCCGCGTCAAGCACCGCAAGCAGCAGCGCGGCCGCATGGAGGGTTACGCCAAGGGTGGCACCGCCATCAGCTACGGCGACTTCGGCATCCAGGCGTTGGAGCCGGGGTGGATCACCGCCCGCCAGATCGAGGCCGCACGTATCGCGATGACCCGCCACATCAAGCGTGGTGGGAAAGTCTGGATCAACATCTTCCCCCACAAGCCGGTCACCCAGAAGCCGGCCGAGACCCGGATGGGCTCGGGCAAGGGCAACCCCGAGCACTGGGTCGCAGTGGTGAAGCCGGGCCGGGTCATGTTCGAGCTCGCGGGCGTGTCCGAGGACCTGGCCCGAGAGGCCATGGAACGGGCCATCCAGAAGCTGCCCATCAAGGCCAAGGTCATTGTCCGTACGGAGGAGGTGTAGGCCATGGCCGCAAAGGTGCAAGACGAGCTGCGAGAGCTCGACGAGGACGAACTGGCGACACGCCTGGCCGAAGCCAAGCAGGAGCTGTTCAACCTGCGGTTCCAGCACGTGACCGGCCAGCTCGACAACTACGCCCGCCTGGGCCAGGTCCGCAAGAACGTGGCCCGCATCAACACGATCCTGCGCGAGCGGGAGATCGAGGCGGCCGAGGCCGAGGAAGGAGCGAGCCGTGGCTGACGCTGACGCCACCCCGCGGCCAAACCGTCGCAAGGTGCGTGAAGGCACGGTCGTGTCGACGGCCGGCGACAAGACCGCCGTGGTCGCGGTGGTCGAGCGTGTTCGCCACCCCCGCTACGACAAGACGGTGCAGCGCACCAAGCGGCTGCACGCCCACGACGAGACCAACGACGTCCGCGTGGGCGACCGGGTGCGGGTCATGGAAACCCGTCCCCTCTCCAAGCTGAAGCGGTGGCGGGTCGTGACGGTCCTTGAGAGGGCACGATGAGCTTCGCGAAGACCGGACGAGCACGATGAGCTTCGCGAAGACCGGACGAGCACGATGAGCTTCGCGAAGACCGGACTAGCACAGTGATCCAGCAGGAGACGCGGCTGCGGGTCGCTGACAACTCGGGCGCCAAGGAGGTCCTCTGCATCAAGGTGCTGGGGGGCTCGAAGCGGCGCTACGCGTCCATCGGCGACATCATCGTGGGCACGGTGAAAGACGCCATTCCCGGTGCCGCCGTGAAGAAGGGCGACGTCGTGAAGTGCGTCGTCGTCCGCACCAAGAAGGAGAACCGGCGGCCCGACGGATCCTACATCCGGTTCGACGAGAACGCCGCAGTGCTGATCACCGACGCGCTGCAACCGCGTGGCACCCGCATCTTCGGCCCCGTCGGCCGCGAGCTGCGGGACAAGAAGTTCATGCGGATCATCTCTCTGGCACCTGAGGTTCTGTGACATGAAGTTGAAGAAGGGCGACCGGGTACGGGTTCTTTCGGGGAAGGACCGTGGCGACGAGGGCGACGTGATGCGCGTCTTCCCCAAGGAGGGGAAGGTCATCGTCGAGGGCGTCAACATCGCCAAGAAGCACCAGCGCGCCATGCGGGCCACCATGCAGGCCGGGATCATCGACAAGGACATGCCGATGCCGGTGTCCAACGTCGCCCTCGTCTGCCGGTCGTGCGACAAGCCCACCCGCGTCGGTTACCGCTTCGAGGGCCACACCAAGATCCGCATCTGCAAGAAGTGCAAGGCGGATATCTGATGGCCAAGACCAAGCAGGAGCCACAGGCGAAGAAGAAGGCCGAGAACCTCGAGCCGCTGCCGCCTCGGGAGCCGCCCCGCCTGAAGCTCCGGTACAACCGCGAGCTGCGCAAGAAGATCCAGGACGGGTTGCAGCTGGGCAACGTCATGGAGGTCCCCCGGCTCGAGAAGATCGTGATCAACATGGGGGTCGGCAAGGCGACCCAGCAGGCGTCGCTGCTCGAAGGGGCGGTCAACGACCTCGGCCTGATCAGCGGCCAGAAGCCCCTGGTCACCAAGGCCCGCCGTTCGATCGCCGCCTTCAAGCTTCGTCAGGGCAACTCGATCGGCTGCATGGTCACGCTGCGGGGTGATCGCATGTGGGAGTTCTTCGACCGCCTGATCTCGGTCGTGATCCCCCGCATCCGCGACTTCCGCGGCCTGCCGGCCAACTCGTTCGACGGCCGCGGCAACTACACGTTCGGCGTGACCGAGCAGTTGATCTTCCCCGAGATCGACTACGACAAGATCGACTCTCCACGAGGCATGGACATCACCATCGTGACGACGGCGCGCAACAACGCCGAGGGCAAGGCACTGCTCGATGCCTTCGGCTTTCCGTTCCGCCGGGAAGGCCAGAACTAATGGCGAAGAAGTCCCTCAAGATCAAGCAGGCGCGCAAGCCCCGCTACAAGGTGCGCGCCTACACCCGGTGCCGCAAATGCGGAAGGTCGCGGGCGGTGTTCCGGGCCTTCGGCCTGTGCCGGATCTGCCTGCGGGAGCTGACCCACGCCGGCGAGGTGCCGGGCGTCACGAAGTCGAGCTGGTGAAAGGAGGCGCCCCATGACGATGACCGACCCGATCGCCGACATGCTCACCCGCCTCCGAAACGGCAGCGTGGCGGCGCAGGACGTCGTGCGCATGCCCTCGTCCAAGCTCAAGGAGGCTCTGGCCGGCATCCTGCGCCGGGAAGGCTACATCGCCGACTTCCAAGTGGGCGACGAGGCCAGCCGGCCCGGCCGCACCCTGGCCGTCACCCTGAAATACGCCCCCGACCGCACACCCACCATCACCGGGCTGCGCCGGGTGTCCAAGCCCGGCCTGCGCGTCTACACCAAGGCCGACAAGCTGCCCCGGGTGCTGGGCGGGCTGGGCGTCGCCGTCCTGTCCACCAGCCAGGGGCTGATGACCGACCGCGAGGCCCGGGAAAAGCGGGTAGGCGGCGAAGTCCTCTGCTACGTCTGGTGAGGTAGAGCAAATGTCCCGTATCGGCCGATCCCCCATACCCGTCCCGTCCGGCGTGACGGTGCAGCTCGACGGTCCCCGTGTGACCGTGACGGGCCCCCGTGGCACGCTGGCGCGCTCGCTGCCGCCCGATATCACGGTGCGGGAGGACGACGGCGTGCTGAAGGTCGAGCGTCCCGACGACGAACGGGAGCACCGTGCCCTCCACGGCCTGACCCGCTCGCTCGTGAACAACATGGTGGTGGGCGTGACCACCGGGTTCGCCAAGGACCTGGAGATCGTGGGCGTCGGCTACCGGGCCGTGTCGCAGGGCCCGACGACCATCGAGCTGGCCCTCGGCTTCTCCCACCCGGTCAAGGTCGAGGCGCCCGAGGGCGTCACCTTCGAGGTGCCCGCCCCCACCCGCATCACGGTGCGGGGCAACGACAAGGAGGCGGTGGGCCAGGTGGCGGCCAACATCCGCAAGCTGCGCAAGCCCGAGCCCTACAAGGGCAAGGGTGTCCGCTACGCCGGCGAGGTCGTGCGCCGCAAGGCCGGAAAGGCGGCCAAGTGAGCGAGCACGCCGGGCTGGTCCGCCGATCTTGCCGGAGCGCAGCGAAGGCCTCCATCGGCGGACACTCGGGGCCCGGCGAGCGCAGCGACCAAAGGACGAAGTAGCTGATGACGGTTAGTGCGAAGCAGAAGCAGGTTGCCCGGCTGCGGCGGCACCGGCGGGTGCGCAAGCACGTCGGGGGGACGGCGGAGCGGCCGCGCCTGGCCGTGTTCCGTTCCAACAGGCATATCGTCGCCCAGGTCATCGACGACGTGGCGGGCCGCACGCTGGCCGCCGCCTCGACCGTGGAGAAAGACGTGCGCACGGGCGCAACCGGCAACAAGGAAGCAGCCGCCAGGATCGGCAAGCTCGTGGCTGAACGGGCCAAGGCCGCCGGTGTGACCAAGGTCGTGTTCGACCGGGGCGGCAACCTCTACCACGGCCGGGTGGCCGCGGTCGCCGACGCGGCCCGCGAAGCCGGCCTGGATCTCTAGGAGTTATGCATGGCTGAATCGCAGTACGAAGAACGCGTCATCGACATCAACCGGGTCGCCAAGGTGGTCAAGGGCGGCCGGCGGTTCTCCTTCACCGCGCTGGTCGTGGTGGGAGACGGGGGCGGCAAGGTCGGCCTCGGCTACGGCAAGGCCAAGGAGGTCCCGGCCGCCATCCAGAAGGGGATAGAGGAGGCTCGCAAGAACCTGTTCGACGTCCCGCTGGCGGGCTCGACCATCACCCACCCGATCCTCGGCGAGCGGGGGGCGGGCCGGGTCCTGCTCAAGCCGGCCGCTCCCGGCACGGGCGTCATCGCCGGCGGCGCGGCCCGGGCCATCCTCGAGGCGGCCGGCATCCACGACATCCTGGCCAAGTCGCTCGGCTCGTCCAACGCCATCAACGTGGCCCACGCCACGATCCATGGCCTTCGCAGCCTGAAGCGGCCTGATGAGGTGGCCAAGATGAGGGGCAAGTCCCCCGAGGAGGTCACCCCCAGCGGCCTGCTGCGGGCCTACAAGGAGACCAAGCGCGGCCCCCACGTGCCCGTGGAGGTGGCGTAGCCCATGGCCGGGGCGATCAAGGTCACCCAGACCCGCTCGGCCATCGGACGCAAGCCGAAGCACCGCGGCACGCTCCGGGCCCTCGGCCTGGGCCGCATCGGGAAGTCCAACGTCCTGGCTGACCGGCCCGAGATCAGGGGAATGGTCGCCGCGGTGACCCACCTCGTCTCGGTGGAGGAGCAGCCATGAAGGTCCACGACCTCAAGCCCGCCGACGGGGCGACCCGCGCCAAGCGGCGCCTGGGCCGCGGCATCGGCGGCAAGGGCGGCAAGACCGCAGGCCGGGGCACCAAGGGCCAGGGGGCGCGCAACCGGGTCAGGCCCGGGTTCGAGGGCGGCCAGATGCCGCTGGCCCGGCGGGTCCCCAAGCTCAAGGGCTTCAAGAACCCGTTCCGCATCGACTACGCGGTCATCAACCTCGACACGATCCAGGAGTTCGACGGTTCCGAGATCACGCCCGACACGCTCCGCAACAAGGGCCTCGTGCGCAAGCAGGGCATGGTCAAGGTGCTGGGGCGGGGCGAGCTGAGCCGGGCCGTGCAGGTGAAGGCCCACGCCTTCTCCAAGTCGGCTGAGGCTGCGATCACGGCGGCGGGCGGTACGGTGGAGGTCCTGCCGTCGCCGTACGGCAGCGGTCGCCCGCCGGCCAAGGGCAGTGCCCTGACCAACCGCTAGGGGAGGGACGCCCAACCGATGTTCGGCAGCCTGAAGAACATCTTCAAGATCCCGGACCTCCGGAACAAGGTCCTGTTCACCCTGCTGGTCATCGGCCTCTACCGGCTGGGGTCCAACGTCACCGTCCCCGGGATCGACTTCCAGGCCGTGCAGGACCTGCAGCGCCAGGCCGAGCGGGGCGGCGTGCTCGGTTTCCTCAACCTGTTCTCGGGCGGCGCCCTGACCCAGATGGCGGTCTTCGCCCTCGGGATCATGCCCTACATCACCAGCTCGATCATCATGCAGCTGCTGGCGGTGGTCATCCCCCGCATCGAGCAGTGGCAGAAGCAGGGCGCCATCGGGCAGAAGAAGATCACCCAGTGGACCCGGTACATGACCGTCGGCCTGGCCATCCTCCAGGCCACCGGCATCACCTACCAGTTCAACAATGGCCTGCTGGGCGGGGGCGGGTCGACCAACCTCAAGCTGGTCACCCACTTCGACGTGCCCCACGTGGCCCTCATCGTGCTGACCATCACCGCCGGCACGGCCGTCGTCATGTGGATGGGCGAGCTGATCACCCAGCGGGGGATCGGCAACGGCATGTCGATCCTCATCTTCGCCAACGTGGTCAGCCGACTGCCGGCCGAGATCGGCAACGTGCGGGCCGAGGGCGGCAACGTCATCTTCACGGTGGTGGTCCTGGTCGCGTTGCTGATGATCCTGGCCATCGTGTTCGTGGAGCAGGGCCAGCGGCGGATCCCCGTCCAGTTCGCCAAGCGGGTGGTGGGCCGCCGCATGTACGGCGGGCAGTCGACCTACATCCCGCTCAAGGTGAACCAGGCGGGGATCATCCCGATCATCTTCGCCAGCTCGGTGCTCTACTTCCCGGTGCTGCTGTCCAACGTCGTCCAGTGGAGGGCGGTGGTGGACTTCATCAACCGCAACCTGGTGCAGCCCGACAACTTCTTCTACATCACGATCTACGGCCTGCTCATCATCTTCTTCACGTACTTCTACACGGCGATCACGTTCAATCCTCAGCAGCAGGCCGACATCATCCGCAAACAGGGCGGATTCATCCCCGGGATCCGTCCCGGGCCGCCCACGGAGCGCTACCTGGGCCAGATCCTCAACCGCATCACCCTCCCCGGCTCCCTGTTCCTCGCTGCCATTGCCCTCGTACCCCAGATCGCCCTGGCCGTCTACGGCGTGAGCGCCTTCCCCTTCGGGGGCACGACGATCCTGATCGCCGTGGGCGTGGCCCTGGAGACGATGAAGCAGATCGACAGCCAGCTCATGATGCGGAACTACGAAGGCTTCCTGACGTAGGGCTTCGCGCGCGAGGCTGGCGACGTGAGGAGCCCGAGGCTTGTGATCCTCGGCAAGCAGGGAGCGGGGAAAGGCACGCAGGCCGACCGGCTGTCCCGGCACTACCGGATCCCCCGCATCTCGACCGGCGACATGCTCCGTAGGGCGGTCGAGGTCGGCACCGAGTTTGGCGTGATGGCCAAGAAGTACATGGACGCCGGCGAACTGGTCGCCGATGACGTCGTCATCGGCATCGTCGAGGAACGGCTGGCCGCCGACGACGCCACGAAGGGGTTCATCCTCGACGGGTTCCCCCGCAACGCCGAGCAGGCCCGGGCCTTGGATGAGGAACTCGGCCAGGACGTGGTCGACCTGGTCGTCGAGTTGGACGTGCCCACCGAGGTCGTGCTGAAGCGGCTGGCGAGCCGGCGGGTCTGCATCTCGTGCGGCGCGCCTTACAGCACTGAGCGGCCGCCGACGCGAAACTGGACGTGCGATGTGTGCGGCGGCCGGGTCGTGCAGCGGGAGGATGACACCGAGGCCGCCATCCAGCGCCGCCTCGACCTGTACAACCAGCAGACCGAGCCGCTGGTCGCCTACTACCTGGGCCAGGACAAACTGGTGCCGGTGGACGGCACCGGCGATCCCGACATCGTGACCGCCCGCCTCAAGCGGGGGATCGACAGCCGCCTGAAGAACCGGTAGCGAGCGTGTGAGAATGGAAGTCCACCCATGAAAAAGAGCAAAGACGAGATCGCGAGGATGCGGCGGGCGGGGCGGGTCGTGGCCGAGATGCTCGACGCGTGCGAGGCGGCGGCCAAGCCAGGTGTGACGACCCGTGACCTCGACAAGCTGGCCCGCGACGTCCTCGAGCGCCGGGGCGCCCGGTCCAACTTCCTCAACTACCACGGATTCCCGGCCGTGATCTGCACGTCCCCCAACGACGTGATCGTGCACGGCATCCCCGGGTCCTACCGGCTGAAGGAGGGGGACATCCTCTCCGTCGACTGCGGGGCGATCATCGAGGGCTACCACGCCGACGCGGCCCGCACCTTCGGCGTCGGCGAGGTCGAAGAGGAGACTCTCCGGCTCCTCGACACCACCCGGAGGAGTCTGGAGGCGGCGATCAAGCACGTCCACGAGGGGTCCCGCCTGTCGAACATCGGCCACGCCGTCCAGACGGTGGCCGAGGAGGCGGGGTACTCGGTGGTGCGGGAGTACGTCGGGCACGGCATCGGCACGTCCCTCCACGAGGAGCCGAAGGTGCCCAACTACGGCGACCCGGGGCGGGGGATCAAACTCAAGGTCGGCCACGTGCTGGCGGTGGAGCCCATGGTGAACATGGGCGGCCCCGAAACGGCCATGTACGACGACGGGTGGACGGTCGTGACCGCCGACGGGAGCCTGTCCGCCCACTTCGAGCACACCATCGCCGTCACCGATCACGGGCCGGAAGTCCTCACCGTCCGGGACTGATATCCTGGTCGAACCCGCGTCCTCTGGCGCGCCCGCGGCGCGCTGGCAGAGGTTGCTTGTAGTTCGATCTGGAGGAGTCACCTGCCCAAACCGAAGGAAGACACGATCGTCATGGAAGGGACGGTCGTCGAGTCACTCCCCAACGCCATGTTCCGCGTTGAGTTGGAGAACAAGCACAAGGTGCTGGCGCACATCTCCGGGAAGATGCGGATGCACTACATCCGGATCCTGCCCGGCGATCGGGTGCAGGTGGAGCTCACCCCCTACGACCTCAGCCGAGGTCGGATCACGTACCGGTACAAGTAGGAACGGAACCATGAAAGTGAAGCCCAGCGTCAAGGCGATCTGCGAGAAGTGCAAGATCATCCGCCGGCATGGCCGGGTCATGGTGATCTGCACCAACCCTCGCCACAAGCAGCGGCAGGGGTAGGGGCCGCGTGGCTCGTCTCTCAGGCGTCGACATCCCCCGCGAGAAGCGGCTGGAGATCTCGCTCACCTACATCTTCGGCATCGGGCGCACGACCGCCCGGCAGGTCTGCACGGCGACCGAGATCGACTCGTCGACCCGCGTCCGTGACCTGACCGACGAGGAGGTCGCCCGGCTGCGGGCCTACATCGACCAGAACCTCAAGGTCGAAGGTGACCTGCGGCGTGACATCGCCCAGGACATCAAGCGCAAGATCGAGATCCAGTGCTACCAGGGCATCCGCCACCGGCGCGGCCTGCCCGTGCGTGGCCAGCGGACACACACCAACGCCCGCACCCGCAAGGGCCCCAAGAAGACCGTCGCCGGGAAGAAGAAGGTCAGGAAGCACTAGTGGATTTCGCCTCGCAAGCAGCGCTTGCTCGGCGAGCCGAGAGTCAGGGAGAGCTGTAGTTGGCTAAGCCGAAGCCGGGCGGTCGACGCCCGAGGCGCAAGGAGAGGAAGAACGTCACCTACGGGGTGGCGCATATCAAGTCCTCGTTCAACAACACCATCATCTCGATCACCGACCCTGACGGGAACGTGCTGGCGTGGGCGTCGGCCGGAAACGTCGGGTTCAAGGGGTCCCGCAAGTCGACGCCGTTCGCGGCCCAGCTGGCGGCCGAGGCGTGCGCCCGGCGGGCCATGGAGCACGGCGTGCGCCGGGTCGAGGTCCTGGTCAAGGGCCCGGGCTCGGGCCGGGAGACGGCGATCCGGTCGTTGCAGACGGCCGGGATCGAGGTGGCCGGCATCAAGGACCTGACACCCATCCCCCACAACGGCTGCCGCCCGCCGAAGCGGCGGAGGGTCTGACCCATGGCTCGTTACACCGGTCCCGTCTGCCGGCTGTGCCGCCGGGAGAAGATGAAGCTGTTCCTCACGGGCCCCAAGTGCGACACGATGAAGTGCCCCATCGAGCGCCGGCCCTACCCGCCCGGTGACCACGGCCGTGGCCGCATCCGGGAGTCGGAGTACCTCCTCCAGCTCCGGGAGAAGCAGAAGGCGCGCCGCATCTACGGCGTCCTGGAGAAGCAGTTCCGCAACCTCTACGCCGAGGCCAACCGCCAGGACGGCATCACCGGCGAGAACCTCCTGCGCATGCTCGAGACCCGCCTCGACAACGTGGCCTTCCGGGCCGGGTGGGGCAGCAGCCGTTCCCAGGCCCGCCAGTGGGTCCGCCACGGCCACGTCAACGTCAACGGCAAGCGGGTCACCATCCCGAGCTACCAGGTGCGCAAGGGCGACTCTGTCGAGATCCGGGAGAAGTCCCGCAACCTCATCGTCCTGCGCCACAACCTCGACACGATCGACCGGTCCATGCCGCCCTGGCTGGAGGCCGGCGGCGACCGCCTCGGCGTGACGGTGCGCGATCTGCCGCTGCGCGAGCACATCGACGTGCCCGTGCGCGAGTCGCTCATCGTCGAGCTCTACTCCAAGTAACCCGCGACAACCCCGGATCAGGAAGCACGCATGCTCATCATTCAGCGTCCCACCGTTGAGCCGCTCAGCGAGCCCGACGGCAACCGCCAGCGGTTCGTCATCTCGCCCCTCGAGCCCGGCTTCGGCCACACCCTCGGCAACTCGCTCCGCCGCACCCTCCTGTCGTCGATCCCGGGCGCGGCCGTGACCCAGATCCGCTTCGACGACGTCCTTCACGAGTTCACCACCATCCCGGGCGTCAAGGAGGACGTGACCGACATCATCCTCAACCTGAAGGACCTGGTCCTGCGGGCCGAGGCCAGCGAGCCCGTGACATTGCGGCTCGACGCCCGGGGCCCCGGTGAGGTGACGGCCGGGGACCTCCAGCCCCATAACGAGGTCGAGATCCTCAACCCCGAACTGCACATCGCCAGCCTCACCCAGAAGGGCCGGCTGGCCGTCGACATCACGGTCGAGCGGGGCCGTGGCTACGTGTCGGCCGACCGCAACAAGAAGTCGTCGGTGATCGGCGTGATCCCCGTCGACTCGATCTTCTCGCCCGTACGCCGGGTGTCGTTCAACGTGGAGCCGACCCGGGTGGAGCAGGCCACCAACTACGACCGCCTGACCCTCGACATCGAGAC
>Ga0187892_10007201_pt1 | contig 15990 bp, 7 predicted proteins | sample MA1701073metaG_FD_139345 | JGI IMG/M metagenome (GOLD analysis project Ga0187892, IMG submission 139345) | Bio-ooze microbial communities from a basaltic lava cave in the Kipuka Kanohina Cave System on the Island of Hawaii, USA - MA170107-3 metaG ... | reverse complement strand
TCTCGCTTGGCGGCATCCTGCGCGTGCACGGCCGACTGTCGGTCGCGGTGTCGCAGGCGGTGTTCTACCAGGTTGGCGCGGCCCTGAGCTACGCGCATCGTCCGAGCCGCGGCGTGATCCACCGCGACATCAAACCGAGCAACATCATGGTGGATGTCGAGGGCAACTCATTCGTTACGGATTTCGGCATATCCAAGGTGATGGAGTCGCACAGCGGCTTGACCATGACGGGCCTGATCATGGGAACGCCCGAGTACATGAGCCCGGAGCAATGCCGGGGTGACACGGTAACGCAGGCATCTGACCAGTACGCGCTGGGCGCAGTCATGTATGCGATGCTGACCGGCGCTCCGCCCTTCACGGGTCCCAACTACCGCGTTCTGGTGGGTCATACGACGGAGCCGCCCGTACCACTCCTGGACCTTCGGCCAGACTGTCCGCGCGAGGTCGCGGATGCCGTGATGCGGATGCTGTCGAAGACACCCGGCGAGCGGTGGCCCGATATCAAGGACGCGTTCCCTGCGATGGGTGGCCGCCCGCTGCTGGCTGACGATCCCGTTCGCGACGAGCTGCTCGAGATCGTCGCCCTGGCGCGGGGCATACGCTCGAAGGTAAAGCCAGGCGCAGCGCCGGAGCTTCGCGAGTCCACCAGCGTACGAACCCCTACATCGCTCCGGATCGCAGCCGTGCCGCAGTCCCTCGAAACGGGTGATGAAATCGAGCTGCGTGCGACCGGCGTGTTCTCCGATGGACAGGAGGAGCAGAAGCAGGAAGTTTCGTGGCATTCCGCGGATCCGTCGATTGTCCGCATCGATTCAACAACGGGTCGGCTTGTTGCGGTCGGCATCGGTTCGGCGGTGATCACGGCGAGGGCAGCGGGCGTAGCCGAGTCGGTGGCGGTGGAGGTCGGGCCGCCGCGCGTGGCGCGGCTCACGATCGTGCCGGAAGTCGTTGAAATGGAGGTTGGCGAGACCGAACAGTTGACACCCGAGCCGCGGAGCCGCCGCGGGCAGGTGCTCGAACGGAAGGTGCTGTGGTCGTCGAGCGATCCGCAGACCGTTTCGGTGTCGGAGCACGGTGTGGCACGCGCGCACAAGACCGGCGTCGCCAATCTGCTGGCGCACTGCGATGGCGTGGGCGCGACGGCCGCGGCGCGGGTCGTACCGGCGCACGTCGCGTCCGTGCATCTGCCTTCGGTGCCACCCTCGATCGAGATCGGCGCGACGGCGTCGTTGCGGGCCGAGCCCCGTGATGCGCGCGGCGCGCGGCTCGAGCGCGCGGTGGAATGGTCCTCTTCGGACGCGACGGTCGCACGCATCGGCGCCGATGGCGTGGTTCATGGCCTGCGCGCCGGCACTGTACAGGTGATGGCCACGTGCGAGGGCCAGAAGACCGCCAGCTCAGTCGCAGTTGTCGCTGCGAAGGTCGCACGAATCGCCATTGTCGAACCGCGCGACGTACTCGTTGTGGGCGAACGCGTCCGATTCGCCGCAGTCACGCATGACGCCCGGGGCCGCCCGCTCAAGTCCGAGATCCGCTGGAGCAGCGGTGACAAGGCCGTACTTGCTGCGGAGGAGAATGGCTGGTTCCGCGGTGTGCGCCCGGGCCGGACCACAGTGCTCGCGGTGGCCGATGAGGCGACGGCACGGGTGGGTGTGGAAGTGCGGGCGGTTCCGGTTGCGAAGCTGGCGTCGTCCGTGCCCCCGGCGGGCCTGGTGGCAGGTGACACGTTCCACCTCCAGGCCACGCCCATGGACGAACGGGGACGCGAAATGCGTGAGCCCGTCACATGGGCTGTGGACAACGCTGCGGTTATCGAATCGCTTGGCAGCGGCCTGTTCCGTGCGCTGGCGCCAGGTCCTGCAAACGTGACGGCGCAGTCCGGTGATGCGACGACACGGTTCTCGCTCGTGGTCGGGGAGCTGCGTGCCGCATCGCTCAGCATCGAACCGCTGATGCAGCCATTCCGCGTCGATGACATCGTCCAGCTCGCGGCCAGCCTGCGGGACCAGCGCGGCGGTCTGCTCAATCATCCCGTGCAGTGGAGCTCGAGCGATCCATTCATCGCCCGGGTTTCGAGCAGTGGCATGCTGACCGGAGCTGCACCGGGGACCGCTACGATCACCGCGGAGTGCGAAGGTGCGCGGGATTCGCTCGTGGTTTCGGTTGTCGCGTCCGACTGGGTGACGATGGTGCACACACCGGTCGTACGCCGGCGCGAGGACCGCGCGCCCTCGGCCGCGGCCCGGTCCGACGCGGGCGATGCCGTTGTTGCAGAGACGACCGTTGTCGATCCCGCCACGCCGGTCCGTCGCACAGGACGCCGCACACAGGTGCTCGTGGGTGTGGCCGCCGCCGCGGCAGTTGGCGTCATGGCGTGGTGGGCATTCGTGCTGCGGCCGCGTCCATCGCCTGCATCGGAAGTCGTAACCGACCCGGTGCCGCCACCCGTGCCGGTCTCCGTCGCCGCGATTCGCGTGAGCACGGCCAGGGATTCCCGTGACGCAGCGAGTGGGCTGCGGCTTACAGTCGGCGACACGGTGTCGCTGGCGGCACGGCCGGAGGACGGCGAGGGTCGCGCGATCCCGGACATTGGCGTCTCATGGAGCTCTACGGACTCCGCGCTGGCGAGCATCGATGCGACGGGGAAACTGACGGCGCGGGCGCGCGGGTCCGTTCGCATTGTGGCCGCAGCCGGAGCGATCACGAGCTCGGTTCCGGTCGTGCTGGAACCCCGACCTGTCGATCCGCCGCCTGTAGTCGCCGGTCAGCCTGGCGGCGCAGGAGTGCGGCGTGGGACGCCGGCCGGCGAAGGCGGGCGCGGGGGACAGCCGCCGCCGGCAGACACGGCTGGCCAGGGTCGACGGACGGCTGCGCCGCCCGAGCCGGATGGTATACTTCGCCTCATTGTCGTACCGTGGGCGAGAGTGCTGATCGATGGCGAGGCGCGTGGCGACGAAGTGCAGAGACTCGAAGTGCCGCTGCGGCCGGGAAGCCGCAGGTTGCAGCTCGAGAATCCCAATATGGTTCCGGTGGACACGACGATCACGATCCGCGCGGGTGAAGCGACACCCCTGCGATTTCAGCTGAGGCCGAGGTCCTGATGAAGCGCTGCCCGATTCTCGCACTCATCGCCGTCGCGATGATCGCCTCGCCCGCCGCGAGTCAGAGCCGGCGAAGCCTGATCGATCAGGCGCGAAACGAATTCAGCGATTCCGTCGCGCTCGAGCTGCTGCATTCCGCGATGAGCCCTGCGCTCGGTGAGCCGGACAGCCTGCTGGCTGTGGCGGGTTACGATCTGGCGGCTGTGCTGCTGCGCACGGACCGTCGTGACCTTGCGCTCGTCTGGCTGCGATGGGTAGCGCGGCACGCCTCGCGGTGGCCGCTCGATCGTGGCTTTTATCCGCCCACGCTCGCAGCGGCGAACGATCAGGCCGTTCGGGAGGTGCAGTCGACCCGTGATGCCGTGCCAACCTCCTGGCGATGGCCGGCCCGGTTCGCGGCTGCCGCGGCCGGCATGGTGCAGATCGAGTCCGCGGGGCAGGGCTCGATCGTCCTGAGGGTCGAGGGCCGCTCGGATCTTCCATCGGGTGCATCGGTCACGCTGCCGCCGGGAACGTACACGCTCGTGGCTTCAGCGGAGGGCTACGAAGAGGCGCGTGTGACGCGCGAGGTGCTGCCCGGTGCTGCCACGGTACTCGCGCTCGAATTGACGCCACGCCTCTTGCCAGAGACGCAGGCCGATGTGGCCGCGAAGCTCGTTCGCATCACCTGGATGGAAGGCGGGCAGCAGATCTGCCGCAACGGCTACATCGCCGGCGCGGACGGCCTCGTACTGACGTCGCTCGCATTCGTTCGTGGCCGATCGGGTCTTCAGGTGACGGCATTCGATGGCCAGGAAACGTTCCGCGATGTCCGCGTCGTAGGTACCGATGTCGAACGCAACCTCGCGGTGCTGCGACTCAACACAACGCGCGCGCAGGAACTGCCCGCCGCTACGCGTGTGAGCAGCGGCACCTATGCGTGGGCCGTCCATTTCGACGGTTGCGGCAGTTCCGCGAGCGAACGCACCCGGCTTGCGAACTGGCCCAGCTCGCCGACTTCGGCGGTGGCGCTGGCACCGGCGCTCGGGCCGAGTACCGTCGGTGCACCTCTCGTAGATCACAGCGGGTTCCTGATCGGCCTTGTGACGAGTGCGGAATCCGTGACACCGGCCGCACTGACCCAGGCCGTGGTCGAGCAGGCTCGACGCAGCGCTGTCGCGGTCCAGGTGCAGCGGCGCGGAGGGTTGCCGTGGATCTGGATCGGGGCCGGCGTCGCGGCCGCAGGCCTCACGGCCGCGCTCGTTGGCGGAGGTGGCGGCGGTTCGAACGGTCCTGCCAGCCCGACTACAGGTGGCATCACGATAACGATCCCGAACTGATCATTGGAAGCGTGAGGCCGCGAATTCTGCTGCTGCTCCTGCTCCTCGAGAGCGGTGGCTGCGAGTCTCCCGTCATCGAGGCCGCAGCAACCGGACTCTCGCTTCGTATTGTTCCTGCAGCGACCGGAATCGGCCACGCCCTCGATGATGTTCGCATCCGACTCGAAGGGCCCACCAACATGACACTCAACGCCGCGCCGGGGACCACTCGAACCATCACCGGCCTGGTGCCCGGGACCTACACGGTTGTCCTCGAGGGTCTCGTGGCCGGCCAGGTCGAGTCCTACGGCGAAACGGCCGGCGTGGTCGTGAGCGCCGGGACGAACACGCCCGTCAGCGTAACATTGGGCTCATTCGTCCCTGTGATCTCCGCTCCCTCGGTGCACAGCTTTCAATCACCCGTTCCGATACGATTCGACGCAGTGCAGGGCGCCATAGCCTATCAGGTGGACGTCGGAACGGACACGGCTTTCACGAGCAACGTGACCACCTCGACCGTCGGCAGCAACACGCTGGACATTCCGGTATCCGGTCGGACGTCCTTCACGGTTCGCGTCCGTTCCGTAAACCGTTTTGGCGGACTGAGTCGGGCCAGTGCGCATGCAGTCGTAACCATGGACATCGTGCTCGAAGTGTCCGTGCGCCAGGCGATGGCACTGGCGCTCAATGGTTCGCAGCAGAATCAGTTGACGCTCGCTGGCATGCAGGGCCTGATCACGGATGAATTCGTGAGCGCGAGCAACACAGCATTTCACGGCCAGCTGGACGCGCGGGGCACTCCGGCGGGTGACGTTCAGCTGTCGTGGCTCTATTCGACCTTGCAGACAGTTCGGCAGGGTGCTCGCGCCCTCGCCGTCCATCATGGGCCGAACGCCTCAGCCGCCCCGACGGTTGCGGCCATGCGTTCCATCGAAGGCTTTGCCGAGATCTGGCTCGCCGAATCCTTTTGTTCCGGAGTAACGAGCGGTGATCTCGTTAACGGGAGGATGAGCATTGGCCCCGCGCGGCCCACGGTCCAGGTTCTGCAGGATGCGGACGCAGCCTTCACCCAGTCGCTATCGGCCTCCGCAACGCTGGAAGCTCGAGTCGGCAGGGCACGCGCACGACTGGGCCTCGGGAGTCTTTCCGGGGCTGCCGCGGATGCGGCCCAGGTACCCACCAGTTTCCTGTCCGTTGTTCAACCGGCCACGAACGGGCTCTGGCAGCTTACGAATGAGGGCAGAATCTCCGTTGCAGATCGGGAAGGCAGCAACGGAATCGCATTCCGAACGATGAACGATCCGCGTGTGCCGTGGCAGGATGCACAGCAGGCTGGCCAGGATGGTCAGACGCCGCTGTTCCGCCAGTTGGTCGCGTCCCAGAGCAACTCACCGATTACGCTGGCCAGCGGGATCGAGGCGCGACTCATCGACGCGGAAGTGGCACTGAGGTCGGGAAACGTGCAGAGCTTCCTTTCGTCACACAACGGATTACGCGCATCGCGTGGGCTCCAGGGCGTCTCAACGTTTCCGACCACAGATCAGGCAGTCGACTTCCATTTCGCCGAACGGGCAATGTGGCTGTTCAGCAGTGCACACCGGCTGGGCGATCTGCGCCGCCTGGTGAGACAGTACAGCCGGAGCGCAGTCAGCGTTTTTCCGACGGGTCAGTATCCGAAGGGCGGCAGCTACGGTTCTGACGTGAACCTGCCTATCCCTTCCGCCTGGGGTACGTGCATCGATCGCGCGGCCTGAGCGCGGAAGACGGTCCGCGTACCCCACGAAAGCGGGTTACTGCGAGCGAAACACGGTAGCGCCTCGGACACGTGCGGGAGTGAGTTCGCGGGGGAACTCACCATTGCCGAGCGCGCCGAAGTCTTTCAGTCCCCAGCAGTGGATTCGCAGGTCCGTAGCCAGTCCGCAGGCGTGGCTGGACCCGTGCTGGATCGTGGCGCCGGTCAGCACTCCGTTAGAGGGGGCAAGGACGAAGCGCAACCCACCCGTGACCTCCGCCGGCGTCAGCTGCGTCGCGCTGCTGGCACCCGTGCCCAGTTCGCCTGAAGAACCGGATCCCCAGCAGTAGCCTCTTCCATCCGTGGCCACGGCACAGGTCATGCCGCTACCTGCGCGAATTGCGTTGAAGTTGAGGCTCCCGGAAACCGCCACGGGGATCACACTCGAGCCGGTGGTGCCGTTGCCGAGAATCGCGCCACCCCAGCAGTAGGCCATGCCGGCAGGGTCGAGCGCACACGTGTGAGTGGAACCCGCACTGATGGCCATGACGGCGGGCAATGAAACGACCTGCGCGGGCCGGTTTTCGTTGGCCGTGGCTCCGTTGCCGAGCTGACCGAGATTGTTCGAACCCCAGCAGAACGCGCGGCCATCGACTGCAACAGCGCACGAGTGGTTGTTTCCGGCGCTGATGCCCTTGATCGCGGGGAGACCGGAGATGGTGCCGGGAACGGGCCGGGCGTTGGTGGTTCCATCACCGAGTTGTCCGAAAGCGTTGCTGCCCCAGCAGGAAACCAGACCCGGCGGATTGTTGGACAGCGCACATGAATGATTCCCGCCGGCGCTCACGAAAACGAAGTTCGGGGCTCCGAATACCTGAACGGGGGTGGACGAACTGGTCTGTGACCCATTACCCAGTTGGCCCACGCCGTTGAACCCCCAGCAGTACGCGGTGAAGTTGCTCGTGGTACCGCAGGTGTGAGCGCCTCCCGCTGACACAATCTGCAATGGCGGTATTCCCAGCACTCGAACCGCCGTGTTTCGATTGATGGTGTCCGCCGTGCCGAGCTGACCGGTAGCATTGAATCCCCAGCAGAACAGGGAACCGGCAGGCGCTGCTGCGAGCCCGCACGTGTGGTTGACTCCCGCCGTGATCGAGGTGAACTGCGTTCCCCCGGACACGACGCCGGGCGTGAGCTGCACATTGCTCTTGCCAATGCCGAGAGCGCCGGTTGACCACAGGCCCCAGCAGTAGGCTTCGCCAGTAGCGGTCAGCGCGCAGGTGTGGTTTCCGCCGCCTGCGATTTCGACGGCGCCGGACAGGCCGATCACGGCTGCCGGCACGGCGCTGTCCGTTTCGTCGTTGTTGCCGAGGCGGCCGTCCCGGCCGAGCCCCCAGCAGTACGCCTGGCGGGCGGACGTGGCACCACATACGTATCCGTTGGCGGCGGAAAGCCGGGCAAAGTTGGAAACCTGAAGGACCTGTCTGGGCGTTTTGGGAGTGCCCGTCAGGTCGCCATCACCAAGTCGCCCGTTGGCTCCGCGGCCCCAGCAATAGGCGGTGCCCGCCGCCGTCCAGGCACAGGCGTGAAAGCTCCCGGCCGTGACGCCGACTGCTGGTGGCACGTTCGCGACCCGGACGGGCGTAAGTCGAGGCGCTGTTGCAATGCCGTCGCCCATCTGCCCAATGTTGTTCGACCCCCAGCACCATACCTCGTTCGTCATGGCCAGGCCGCAGGTGAAATCGGATCCGCCCGCGACGCTCCGAAACGCGACGGTCGTCTGCACCGGCGTAGGCGATGAACGCAGTGTTGTGGTTCCATCACCCAGGGATCCTGCAGCGTTCGCCCCCCAGCAGTACGCCTGACCCTGCGCAGTCACACCGCATGTGTGCGAGTTTCCAGCACTGATCGAAACCAGAGTCAGGCTGCCCGCCACTTCGACGGGAGTGTTCGAATCGTTCTGCGCAGCGTTCCCCAGCTGGCCAGCGGTACCGGCACCCCAGCAGAAGGCGCGGCCGGATCGGTCGAGCGCGCAGGTGTGAGAGCCGTTCGCTTGCGCAGTCACCGAGACATACGAGCGGCCGCCCGCCACGGCAGCAGGCTCGAGCGAGGCGTCGTTGGATCCGTTGCCCAGCTGACCGACAGCATTGCTGCCCCAGCAATACGCCTGGCCGCCGCGGTCAAGCGCGCAAGCGAATGCACCACCCGCAGCGAGGAAGCGCTGATCCGTCGGGATCGCCGGCGTCGGCACGCTGACTGGCCCGGCGGTAACCGCGCGTCCATTCGAGCCCAGGCGATTTCGTGCACGCACGCGGACGTACAGGTTGCCGACAGCGGCCGCGCGCACGTTAACGGTGGTGTTCGACGTGGTGGTCGACTGCAGATTGGTGAATGCCGGATTGTTTGCCCACTCGACCGTGTAGCTCGCCGCGCCAGACACGGTGCTGAACTGAACCACCAGATCCTGACCGACCTCGACAAGCGAAGGAAGCGTTGCCAGAACCGGCACGAACGATGACGCCGTTATGGTGACGGGCGTATTCGCGCCGGCGGTCACTACTACGCCGCTCACTTCACCAAAAGTCTCGATCTCACCGCTGGTCAACCCTTCCAGCACGACCGTGTACGTGCCCGGCACAAGGCCGGATATGGTCTGCGTCGCACCGGGTGCGATGTTGACGGTCCGGTTCGTCGGGCCTTCGATCGTGACTCGGCCCTGATCGATACGCCGCGACTCGACGCCCTCACCGAGCACGATATTCAGCGCGAGAAAGCCATCGCGCTTCGTGTCCACCACGTCGACTTCGGGCGAGCAGCCCAGCAGTGCCGCCATTGCCGCCAGCGGCAAACGAGCCCTGTTCTTCATCGGCGTTCGTGAGTTTTCGGTGGTGGAACGGCGCGGCTATCCGGCGAAAACATGAGGACCGGCGCGTGGAACAGCAATGTGAAGCCGGTCGCGCGCGCACGCGTGTGTGTCAGAGAATCGGTGGCCGGGGGATTCCACAGGCAGCGGAACCCTGTAATGGACGATACTTCGATCATGGCGCGTCGACCGAAGCTTACCCGAAGCGTACTGGCGCTGGCCGCCCTGGCTCTGGCCGTTCCGGCCGGGGCACAGGACCGGCCGCAGTCGGCTGCCGGGTCGGTTGGCGGGCTGGTGATCGACGCGGTGGCGGGCGTACCTCTGGCCGGCGTGCTCGTCACGCTGGAGCCGGTACCGGGCGGGCTGCTGGTCAGCGCGGGCCGGGCCTTGCTGACGGCGAGCCGGACGCAGGAAACGAATGCAGCCGGCGCCTACCAGTTCGGGGAAGTGGCGCCGGGCCGGTACCGGATCCGCGTGCAGCGGCTTGGCTACCGTCCGGCGGTGCTCGAGGTGGACGTGCGCCGGCCGATGGACGCGCGGGTTTCCGTGGGTCTCGAGCTGGAGCCGGTGCAGCTGGAGGCCGTACTGGTCCAGGAGGAGGCCTCGCCGCCGTTTCGTCGCGCGGCGGCGCGTCCGGATGAGCCGGACGCGGCGAGAATGCTGCTGGAGCGGGAGCGGCAGTCGCTCTTCGTGACGACGGACTCGCGGGCGCTCACCTATGCGGATGTGGTCGACGGTGTGACGCTGGGCGAGACGGACATTTTCCGTGCACTGCAGCGGTTCCCGGGCGTGGCCACACGCGACGATTACACGGCGGAGCTGTGGACGCGCGGCGCGCCCTGGGCGCAGACGCGCGTGCTGTTCGATGGCCAGCCGCTGTTCAACCCCGTGCACGCGGTGGGCGTCTTCTCCGCGGTCATGCCGGAGATCCTGGGAGCGGTGTTCTTCCATCCGGGGCATCGCTCGGTTTCTGTGGGGGAAGGCGCTGCGGGTGTTGTCGATCTGCGCACGCGGCCGGGTGGCGGCGATGGCGAGCTGCGCGGCACTGCGGACATCTCGATGGCGAGCGCGCGGCTCGAGCTGGATCAGCGGCTGGGCGCCACGTCGTGGATTGTCTCGGCGCGGCGCTCGTACCTGGATGTGCTGCGTGGCGGGCTCGAGTGGTTCGGGCTGGGCGAGCTGGATCTGCCTTACGCGTTTCACGATCTCTCGGCGCGCTTCGATGCACAGCTGGGCGAGCGGTACTCGCTGGAGGCGAGCGGTCTCTGGGAGGACGATCGTCTGTATGGCGATCTCGAAGGCATTCTCGAGCGGACGACCGCGAACTGGGGCAATGCGACGGGTCGCGTCACGCTGAACTCGCCGTTCGGGCCGTGGCGCGCGCGACACACCGTGGGGTTCTCCCGCTATCGCTCGCACGTCCAGGAGTCCGGCGACACGTTGACGGATGGCCGGCCGATTCCATGGTCCGAGCCGCCTGCTGACAATCGTGTTCTGCACGTGCGCGTGAGCACGGAGATCGAGCCGGTCGCGGCGCCGGGCCGGCCCGCGCCGTGGGGTGCCGGCTACGAAGTGGTGCTCCAGAACACGCACTACGACGGGCCCGCGCCACGCTTCCATCCAGTTCGGCCGGACACGACGGTCCGCATTTTCCGGGAGGAGCAGTCGTTGGCGGCGGCGGGCTGGCTGGAGGCACGGTTGTCCGCGGGCCCGTGGGTGACGATTGCGCCGGGGCTTCGCGTCGAAGGCGGCAGCAATGTCGAGCATGAGGGTGCGGTGCGCGTAGCGCCGCGGCTGGCTGCGCGCTTCGCACCGGGCTCCTCCTTCACGGTGTCCGCATCGGTCTCGCGAACCTGGCAGTACCTGCAGTCGATCGCCGTGGCGGGACCGAGTGCGCATCCCGCGTTCCACGCGAGTCAGTTCTGGCTGCTTGCGGGTGACAGCTCGCCGGCGATCCGCGCCGACATCTTCACTGTGGGAGCCGAGCAGTGGCTGGGCCGCGGCTGGCTGGCGTCGGCCGCTGCGTATCAGCGACACTCGACCGGCGTTGCGCTGCCGGATCCGCGCAAGGGTGCGATCGCGGGGCGGCCGCTGTTCGTCCAGGGCGAGAACGATGCGCACGGTCTCGAGCTGCATCTGCGCCGCGTGGCCGGCCGCTGGACGGGTTCGCTCGGCTACACGCTGGGCAAGTCGAACAACCACGCGCTCGGCCACACGTACCCGGCCTCGACCGACCGCCGGCACCGGCTCGAAGCTTCGACCGCGCTCCAGCTTCCTGTCGGATTCCGTGCGGGGGTGGCGTACTCCGGCATGACCGGCGCGCCGTACACGCGCGTGCAGGGCCGGATCCGCGTCGATGACTGCTCGTATTTCGGCTTCGAGTGCGGCGCGTACGCGCCGGTTGCGCTCGAGGCCAACGCGTTCCGCACGCCGGACTACCACAGTGTGGATGCGATTCTGATGCTGACGCGGCCGGTCGCGGGGACGCAGGCGAGCGTATACCTGCAGCTGCGCAACCTGCTCGGTCGCGACAATGCGATCACGTACATCGGTTCGACCTACTACGTGATTCCATCACCACGGGCGCGCGATCAGGGCACGCTGGTCTGGGTCGACCGGTTCGAGAAGGGGCTGCCGCGACTGCCGCTGTTCGGCGCACGCGTCACGTTCTGAGCGAAGACGATGGACGCGGCGAGTCTCTATGCAGAACACCACCCGGCGCTCTACCGCTACCTGGTTCGTCTCACGGGCGATGCCGATCTTGCCGCTGACGCCGCGCAGGAGACGTTCACTCGCCTGCTCGAGAAGCCGCCCCGCGATGAGCACCCGCGCGCCTGGCTGTTCACGGTCGCGACCAACGTCGTCCGCAAATGGTCGAACCGCCGGTGCCGCCGGGCCGAGCTGCTGGGCGCACACGAGGGTCGCGCGGCCGTCAGCGATCCGCCCGTCGCGCCGGATCGCGCAACCGAGCAGGCGGAAACACGAAGCGCCGTGCACCGCGCGCTGGACTCGCTCTCCGAGAAGGAGCGGACCATTCTGCTTATGCGCGAAGAAGGCTTCTCGCACCGCGAGATTGCCGATGCCGTGCAAACCACGACCGGTTCTGTCGGCACGATGATCGCCCGCGCGCTGGACAAGCTCGCGGCACAGCTGCCGCTCGACGCGGAGGAATTCCTATGACCGCGAACCGCTCCCCAGACTCCGGAAATGTCGCCGTGAGCGATGCGGATCTGGTCCGCTACATCGACGGCGAGCTGACGCTCGATGAGCGTCATCGCATGGACGCCGTGCTGAAGCGCGATGCCGCAATGACGGACCGCCTGGCCGTGCTGCGCCGGCGCAGTGCGCGGCTCAGCACGCTGCTCGCGGCTGCCGGCCCGACAGCGGTCGAGACCGAAGCCGCGAATCCCGCGACGGCGAATCCTGCGCCCACGCCCGCCATACCGGCTGCAGACGTCGCTTCGATCGCGTCCGCGCGGACTGCGCGCGCGTCGCGCACATCTGCGCAAAGCGCTGGCCGGTTCCGCGGCCCGGCGGACAGGGGTGGCCGCGTCTGGCTGCGTGCCGCGATCGTGCTTCTCACTGTGCTCGGTGTCGCCATGGCGGTGCCGCCCGTGCGCGCATGGGTGGTCGACCGGCTCGAGCGCATCACCGGCCAGCCGGCTGAGCCACCGTCACCTGCGGTCGCGCCGGCCGTGCCCGCGGAACACTTCGGCGTGCGGTTCGCTGTCGAAGGCGCGTCGTTCAGCATCGAGATGCAGGCGGTCCAGCGAACGGGCCGGCTGATCGTGCGCGCGGCCGCCGGCGAGGAGGGTAGTGCGGATGTGCAGGGTGCGTATGGCGGAGAGAGCTTCGTCGTGATCCCGGTCCGTCAGTTGCTGCGCGTGCAGAACACGGCGGAGTCGCGGGCCGATTACGTGGTCACGCTTCCATCCCACGTGCGGTCGGCGACGGTCCGGCTGGCCGATGGCCGCGAGCTGCCCTTCGCCCTGGGGAACGGCGTGACCGAGCGCATCGTCGAACTCACGCGCTGATCCGCGGCACGGGCTACAGCCACTTCGCCCTGCGGAACCGGCGGAACAGATAGACGTCGAGCAGCGTCATGACGGCGAGCACGATCGGCAGGCCGAAGATGGAGTTCAGGCCGGGCATGCGGTCGAAGTTCATGCCATAGATGCCGGCGATCAACGTAGGGACCGCGACGAGCGCGGCGTAGGCGGCCAGCCGCTTGGTGTTCTCGTTCTCCTGCATGCTGACCAGCGCGAGGTTGACGCTGATCGCGGTGGTAACCATGTCCCGCAGTCCCTCGATCGACTGATTGACGCGGACCAGGTGGTCGCCGACGTCGCGGAAGTAGTCCTGGAGCGAGACGCACAGCTGAGGCACGCGTCCGCCGTAGAGTTTGCCCGTGGCCTCGAGCAGTGGCGTCGCCGCGTGCTTGAGCACCATCAGTTTCTGCTTGAGCCCGTACAGGTCCTCGATGTTGCCACGCGTCGTCTGGTTCGAGAAGATGCGCTCCTCGATCCGTTCGAGCTCCGTTTCCAGTGATTCGACGACGGGGAAATACCGGTCGACGACGGCATCCATGAGCGCGTAGAGCACGTAGGCAGAGCCGTGGCGAAGCAGCTCGGGCTCGCGCTCGCACCGCGCGCGCACATCGGAAAAGCCTTTCTCGACGCCGCGCCGCACGGACAGCACATAATTGCTGCCCACGAAGATGGCCATTTCGCCGGCGCGCAGGTCATCGCCCGCAATTTCGAGCATGTGCAGGACGACAAACAGGGAGTGGGCGTACTCCTCGATCTTGGGGCGCTGGTGTCCGTGTCGCGCATCCTCGACGGCCAGCTCGTGCAGGCCGAACTCCTGCTGCATCGCCTCCAGCTCCGCACCGTCCGGATCCTTGATGGCGACCCAGACAAAGCAATCGGGCCGGCTGACGTAGGCGCGGATCTCGGTGGCGGCAATGTCGCCGAGCTTGCGGCCGTCCTGGTATGCGACGCAGTTGATCAGCACGAACAAACCTCCGCGCACTTCCTCCATTTACGCGCGGGGCCGGCACGCGTGACGCGCCGGCCCCACGATACAGCCGCTGTCGGAACGACAGGCTCAGTTCTTCGAGCCGTTCGGTTCCGTCGAGACCTTGGGCGTGATCAGCTCGAGGCCCAGCGTCTTGCCCTTGCGAAGCGCCGGCACACCTTCATGCATCCAGACGGGCATCGGATCGCCCTTCAGATAATGATCGAAGAACTGCTGCATGCGAATCGTCCAGTCCTTCCGGTTCGCCATGCGCCGCAGGCCATGCGCCTCGCCGTTGTAGTTCAGCATCCAGACGGGGCGGTTGAGCCGTCGCAGCGCAACAAAGTACTCGATGCCCTGCTCCCACGGCACAGCGCCATCTTCATCGTTGTGCATCATCAGCAGCGGCGTCTGCACCTTGTCCGCCCAGAAGATGGGCGAGTTCTCGATGAAGTGGATGGGTGCTTCCCAGAGTGTGCCGCCGATACGGCTCTGCGTCTTTTCGTACTGCATCATGCGGCTGAGCCCGCTCTCCCAGCGGATCCCGCCGTAGGCGCTGATCATGTTGGCGACGGGCGCGCCGGCCTCGGCGGCCTTGAAGATGTTCGTCTTGGTCACGAGATAGGCGATCTGGTAGCCGCCCCAGCTGTGACCCTGCACGCCGATCGCGTCCTCATCGATGAAACCCCTCGCGACCAGACTCTGCACCCCGGGCACTACGGCCTTGAGCGCACTCTCGCCCGGGTAGCCGACCTGATAGGGAATGTCGGGCGTGAAGACGAGGTAGCCGCGGCTCACATAGAAGGAAATGTTGATGCTCGAGCCGCCGGGTGACGGCGCGACGTAGTTGTTGAGCTGATCGCTCAAGCGCTCGTAGAAGTAAACCATCACCGGGTACTTCTTCGAAGGATCGAAGTTCTCCGGCTTGTAGAGCACACCCTGCAGCTCGCTGTTGTCATGCGCCGAGCGCCATTCGACCAGCTCGGACGTGCCCCAGGAATAGTCCTTCTGCTGCGGATTCGCATCGCTCAGCTTGCGCATGTCGCTGAAGTCCGGGCCGCTGGTGTAGAGGTCCGGGAACTCCTGGAAGCTGCCGCGATTGAACATGTAGAGGTCGGCGTTCTCCGCCTTGCGCACACCGCCGCCGCCAAAGCCGCCGCCACCGAACGACTTGTCCATCATCACCAGGCGGCTGGGTGCTGCGTTGCCGGTGAAGCGATCGCGATAGAAGCCGGACGCCTTGTTCCACAGGTGGAACGCGGACAGCAGCATCGTCGCGTTCGGCTTGATCGCCTGCTCTTCGGGATCGACGCGCACGTAGCGGAACCGGATGTTCTCGCGCTGGCCGGTCGATTCCGTGATGTTGCGCGGCGCCGCCGTACCCGTCGGATCGACGGCCCAGATGTCAGTCTTGTCATAGATCAGGAACTGCGCGTCGTTCTCCGTCCAGCCTGCGGTGCCATAGGCGCCGGGCTCATCCGGCGTGTCGTGCAGCTCGTTGTGTACGGGCGTCGGAATCTTCTCGCTCAGGTTGAGCGGCTTCTTCGTGGTCAGGTCGAATCCGAGCCACGCCTTCTTCTCGCCATCGAACCAGGTCAGATAGCGCGTTGCCGGCGACAGCGTCACGTTGCCGTCGATGTAATCGAGCAGCTTCTCCTTCTGTCCGGTGCGCACATTGACCTGATAGATGTCGTTGCCGCTGGTGCCCCAGGAGATCTGCTTGCGGTAGGGCAGGTTCGAGCGGCCGAGCGCGACGTCCGCATTGCCATCCTGCGCGAGCACGACGTCGGGCACATCCGCGGAAGCGAGCTGGACCATCCGGTTCTCGCGGAGATGGATGACGGCGAGGTAGTTGCGATTGCGCTCCTGCTCGAGCTGCACGAGCTGGTTCGGCTGGAGCAGCGGATCCGTCCAGGCCCAGACATCGACGACGACGCGCTCATCGGCGGGCAGCGTGTCGCGCGGCTCGGGCTCGGG
>Ga0187892_10007200_pt1 | contig 15990 bp, 14 predicted proteins | sample MA1701073metaG_FD_139345 | JGI IMG/M metagenome (GOLD analysis project Ga0187892, IMG submission 139345) | Bio-ooze microbial communities from a basaltic lava cave in the Kipuka Kanohina Cave System on the Island of Hawaii, USA - MA170107-3 metaG ... | reverse complement strand
TCATTTTCTCCTTTCCAAATTGGATGAGCGGCGCAGAGAACAGTGAAAAAGCGAACCGTAGCAGGCCCAGAAAGTCTTACTTATTTTCTGCGCCCCGTGGTTTGAAAATGGGGGGAAGCTCACAGCACAAACATCATCGGTTGATTCAAGATGAACGGCGGAACATTCGATGAAGGCGTCGGCGGAATTTGGCGCACCTGCTTCAACTCCAGTCTTCCCGGAGTGACTTTCTTGTATTCGAAGTCGAGTTTCATTTCAGGCCCGTTCGTGACCACGCTGCCGTACCCTTGCGCGACACGGAACAGCAGTCGCCCAAGCTCCAGATAATCGTCCTGCCAATCCATCACGTGAGCGCCGAGGGGCAGCAGGCTCGAAAACTCCGCGACCTGCACCGAAGGAGACAAGTTCGAGGTCACATCAATTGACACCGTTTCGGGCCGCGCCGTGCCGTCGGGATTCGCCACAGACACGGCGCCGGTCTGAGTGACCATGCTTCCGCTGAACTGAAGAGCAGTGCGCTTCCAGAAACCAGTGGCAACGCCATTCGCGAGTTCGGTTTCATCCGGCGTAGAGTGATGCACCAGAAGCGCCATGCCGGCCTGGTTTTCATCTACGCCGCGGCGTAGTCGTTCCAAAAACGCATTGCTGTTGTAGAAACTGGCGTACACCCGGCCGATGGCACGGAACACACCCCGTTCATTCATCTCCGTCTCATCGCACACGCTCGGACCTTGTGCGTCGTCGTCTTGATCGTCCGCGAGGCAGCCGCTGTAACTATCGTAGAGACCCGCGCCGCTGAATGAGTCGGCGTCTTCCACATTGGTCGAACTGCGAAAGCGGATATTGCGCTTGCGGTCGAAGACGCGCAGCGCGTTTGTCACCGCGGCTTGCTGGTTGGTGGTGAATGTTCCTGTGCGGATGAGTGTGCGAATTCCCGCCAGGCGCGTTTGCAGCACGCCCACGTTCGGAGGGTAAGTGAATTCCGCCAGACGATTGCTGATTTCCAGCCGTAGCGTCCGGCCATTCGTCAGAACCTGATCCATGAAGTCGTCCCAGAGGTCGAACGAAATGGCGATGGCCAACTCCGAGTTCGACGGGATCACACGCCGCAGCACACCGTAATTGGCCGCCTTGCCGCCGAAGTATTTGATGTCGGCAGGAACCAATGTCTCCGTCGCGGCTATGTATTCGCCGAAGCTTTCTTTCGGAGCAAAGACCACTTCAGGAACAGCTTTTCGCGCGAGCAAGTTGCTTCTCACCGTCGGGTCAAGCGGCGGATCGAGTGCCACGACCAAACCTCGGCAGGCTCCCTCGGCGTCGCCGGCCTGCAAAGCGACCTCGCGATTGGTAAGCTGCAACACCCGCGCTCGCTCGGCCTCGCTGACCAGGTACACGAACGGCACACCGTAAGACTGCGCCAGAATGGCGACATGAGAATTGGCGGTCGTGGGCGTGAGTGTGATGAGACCGGACACGTATGGCAATTCGGCTGGAACTCCGTCCACGATCAGAATGTCGTTGGGTGACAAACGTCCGTCCGCATAAGCACCGGCCACATTCGTGGCGGCAAAAAACTTCAATTGCCCAATCGCCCATCCTGACGAATAACAAATGTCGCCCCCGGCCCACCGCTCTGCGCTGTTAAGCGAAATGCCGTTGGACTCAAAGTAGGCGCGTTCCGCTTGAGCACCGGCGGACTGTTCGAACGTCGGGATGTAAAAGGGCTGCGCCTCGGCGTCAGTGATGGTGGACTTCACCAGCTCGAACAAATCCCGGACGAGTTCTTTGGGCAAAGGATCGTGGCTCACGAATTGAATGCCGTATTCATTCCCTCGGTACGGATACAGCACCGACCCAACGACGAGTTCCCGGTTGGTGTTGCGTTGAGAGATGCGTTCGAACTCCTCCGGGCTGATCCCGATAAATGGCTCCAGCCGAGCCGTCGCGAAGTCGTAATGAAATGTGAATCGCGTGCTGTCCGCGAAGAATACACGTGCAGGATCGTGGAGCGGGATGGCAAACTTCACCCAGTTCTGTGCCCCTCCCTGATAGCGGGCAAATGGATCGCTCGGGAACTGCAATTGATTTTTCCAGTCGTTCGTCGTCCTCAAGGGCCGTGCATCGAACCTGTAGAAGCGTTGACTCAACCGAGGTGTGATGGGATCAAGAAAGGTAAAGTTGCTCCCGTGCGATACAGCGATGATCTGCCAATCGAGCAGGTTTGATGAAGCGTTCAGCGTGATCAGTTGGTTCGTCGTTTCTCCTCCCTGCACCCGAATCCAGCCGTGCTCATTGCCGGGCAGCAGCGACAGCCGCAGTCCTTCACCCGAAGCCGAATTCATCAGCGCGAGAAGCACACCGCAAAACCAAAAACGCCGCATGTTCATCATCTGTGTCTTTCAGTGGGGACACTAATCATCACCGAGATGCTCTGATCTTCATTTTGGAGTTTTAGCCATCAACCGTTTGAATCGGATGTCTTTGAATTCGACGGCATCCTCTCGGCCCGAGTTGTGGGTGTATTCCAGACCCATCGGACCACGAGGGACGAACTTCGACGGGTGCTCGTCCTGTGTGTCGGTGATGTTTACGCCGTTGAGTTGGATGATGATCCGAGTTCCCTGCGCGATGACAACGTAATCGCACCACTCACCACGCTCGACAGCACCGCGCGCGTCCGCAACTTGAGTCTTGTCTGCCAACTGTTCGGCCTGCTCCAAAGTGTCCTGTCCGTTTTCTTCTCGTGCGACAGTGCGCCAGCCCGCGAGCGCCAACCGCCGCTCGCGCCCCGGTCCACCGATGACAAACAGTCCCGTGCGCGCGCCCTCAATCTCAGCCTGATAGCCAAGAAGATTTCCATACCTGACGCCGGTGGCGCGGAACGACAAACCTGAGTTCGCATTGGCGGTGGTGCGGAACTTGAGTCGCAATTCGAAATCATCCACGTCGCCTCCCGCCCAAATGAGACAGTGATTCTGCATGCCCAGCTCAGGCGAGACGCGCCCGACGATGGTGCCATCCACCACCGACCAAACTTGTGTGTTGTAATTCCAACCCGTGAGGTCGTTGCCGTTGAACAATGCAACGAAGCCATCCACGCGCGGGTGGCGGCCATGTTGAACAATGAGAAATGTCACGAGCACTCCGTTGTTCAGCAGCAGTAAAGAGACGATCGAAACGACAGCGATTTTTGTTTTGGACCATGCCATAAATGCTAAAGCGCCTTTCACCAATGGAGATGTTGCGGCGGTTCCTGTGAGGGCGGCATTGACGATCATCGCGGACGGCACTGAAGGAACGGCATTTGCGACCATCACGGTGGCGAGCAGGGCGACGGGAATTGCCACACCTCGCTGGCCAAGTAGTCCGCGTAGTTTCTCCAAAGCGCGTTCCACTCTCTTGCGCGCTACATCTTCGCTGATACCGAGAGCATGGCCGACTTCGGCAAGATTCTTTTGTTCAAAGAAACGCAGCAGGAGAGCATTACGGTCTTTGTCTCCCAGCCCGATCAGAGCTTCGTCCAAAATAAGAGCAATCTCTTGCCAGATCGTTTCGCTCTTCGGGGCTGTGTGATCGTTCAAGTCAGAACTCATCGCGAAGGAGGTTTGTTCTCGTTTCACTCTTCGTTGTTCGGCTTTCATCGCGTCACAGGCAATGAACCTCGTGGCGCGAAACAGCCATCCAGACAAGATCGTCCCTGCCTTAATCGTGGGCGCTTTTCGGGCAAGGACGATAAAGACCGCCTGGGTGATTTCTTCCGCGAGCGCGGAGTCACGGGTCTGTCGCAAAGCAGATCCATAAACGAGCCCTTTGTGTCGCTCCACGAGAGCGGTAAACGCAGACTCGTCACCCCTTCGGACATACGCATGCAACAGTTCCGCATCATCAATCATCGCATTGGTATTCTGATCATTGCCGCGTAACGGCAAAACCGGACAAATCGATCTCGTTAATGGGGATGATGGCGGACCGCAGTTTGCGCCCAGCCTTTTGTTCACATCATAGCCGTTCGAATCGTGGAATACGGAGGCGCGCCCAGGGGAGAGGCGCAGCGTCAACAATCCGATTTCACGGCGCGGCGTGAGCAGTGTGTTCGACTTCCTGCCAGAGTTCATTTTCGAGGTCGTGACTTGGAGCGTTCAAAGTTATCCAGGGCCACGGTCTGTTCGACGTCCTGCCAGAATTCGTTTTCGAGCGTGCTCAGATCTACTCCGCACAACCGGCGGCACTCGGACTCGAATCCTCGTGATTCAGCTTTGAAATACAGTTCGAGGAAACGTGAGACGCCATAACGGCGGATGAAAAAATCGACAAAGGCGCCGCCAAGCCAGTAAACCGCGCCAGCATCGTGCGAAGACCAGAAGGGATTCGTCAATTCGCGCAGATAGGAACGCGGCGGCGCGTCCAGAAGTCTTTTGATCCCTTCGGGGTCGGGATACTTCTGGAGGAACTTCTGCTTTTCGGGAAGGGACATCGTGGGCCAATCAGGAGCCCAAGTGGAAATGAACTGGCGATGAGCGAGAGCGTGCCTCGCTAATGATGAAGAATCTTGCGATTGCGTTTCGGCCCAACCTTCGACAAGCAACATGGGAGGACCAGGGCCGGGTCCGGTGTGTTGATTGAGGAAAGCGTGTGCTAATTCGTGGGAGTCAACGTAGCCGGGAGGGCTTTGCGAAGTAGCCAAGGCAAGGCCATACATGGCAAAACGATGCCCGTGGAATGCGCCTCGCATCCAATAAACTTTCTCTCGCATCCGGAGCTGCGTCAGTTTCTCCATTCGGCTAAGGTGATCGTCCATTCGTCGAAGGTCGCCCTGCGGGTCCGAGATGCGGTCATCATAAAACATGATCAAACGTTGGCCTTCCAGCCGATGCGGGTAAAACCACCGAGCGTGGGCGTCAGCAAGAGATGCGCCCCCCATGCGCACGAGAATCCCGCAGAAGCCACCGGGGACCGTGCGATGGGACCATTGATGGGCGGCATACCAGCCAAGCGCAACCCACAGGACGGCAGGTATCAGTCCAATGATGATGCAAACCAGCGCACGGCCACGTGATGAAGAGCGCAGTAGCCTCCAGGAACTGGTGAAAAGGCAGGATTGGAGACCCATCGCAAAAGTGGCCGCCAAAAGAGCGATAAACGTGAACGACCACGGGTGGAGAACAGCCAACCTGTTTTGACCCCAGGCGAGCGTAACGGCGAGAAAACCTGCGACCCAGGCGCAACCAGCGTTGCGATGGAGTAAACGAAAGTCGCGAGCAGAAACGACACTGGACGGTGGATTCTGTTCGTCAAACGAGTTCATTTGATCAGGGTTGAGCGCACTCGTTTATGGAAAATACGATTGGTCTCGAATGACTACGACCTCGGGTGAGAATCTCACCAAGCGCATTTCCTCCTCACCGGTCCAACTCGATTCAAATCGCTTGTCCCACTTCTCCTGATCGCTCCCGAGATATTTTCGATAAACCGCGCAAACGATCGATTTGTCGAACGGCAATACTACCGCCGAGCCGCGCATCCCCACATGGTGGACAAGCCCAGTTGAAGGTCTGAAGTCAACAATGCCAATGGCACAGCGAGGCTCTCTGATGATACTTTGCGGGAAACTCGTTCCACCAATTACCCACACGTATTTTCCATCCCAATGGAACCAGACCGGAGATTCGCGCGGCCCGTCTTCGGAAGAAGTCGCCAAGTGGGCAAATAACGGTCGGGAAAGAAACTCCTCGAGCTCGAAAATTTCGACCGCATTGTTTGAGACTCGTTGTTCGACAATTCTCATAAACTTGAGACGAATAGTTTTTGGTCTTCCTGTCCTTGTGACAGACGCAGTATTTCTCCTTCGTTGAGCCGACTGAACCTAGAGCTTTCAAAGACATCCGCGCCGAGGCGCCTATAGAATTGAATTCCCAGTGTGTTGCTCGCTGACACTGTCCATTCGATTCTCGCGCACTTTTTAGCTACAGCGATGCCGCAAAGCTTCCTGATCAAAACCTCACCAACTCCGTGACCGCGGAAACCATCACGAACGAACAAGTCATCAAGCCAGATTCCCGGGCGAGCGATGAAGGTCGAAAAATGGTCGTGATAGGTTGCTATTCCAACTGGGCATCCGTCCATTTCAGCGATGAGAACAGTTGCCAGCGGATCCTGCCCGAAAAGGGAGCGCTCCAAGAGCCGAGGATCCGCAAGCATTTCGTCGGAAATGCCGTCAAATTCTGCTTTTAGGCGAATCAACTCCACGATCACTCTTATGTCGGAACTTGTCGCTTCACGGACCGTGATCATATTCGCTACCTTCATGCCGATTCCCCGTCATCGCATTGGATTGGTATTCTGATGCTTCCGGCGATGCAGAAAGCGTTTCGCCGCTTCTTGCTTTTTTGCGCAATTGCAAACGTCTCGATTTCATCGGCTGCGCATTCGAGACCGCTGCGAGTCTTCAGACTCTCTGCCAACGTCCGCGCAGACTCCGCAGCTTCGGGAGCAATCAGCTTGCGCAGCGCAGCGGCGATTGTTTTTGCGTTGCGTTGGTTCGCGTTAAGAAAATCGCCGGTGCCAAGTTTCTTGACCCGGAGTCCGTTATCCAATTGGTCGAACGCGAACGGAAGAATGAGCTGCGGCACTCCGGCGGCGAGCGCTTTGGCTGTTGTGCCAATTCCCCCGTGGTGAACGACGGCTGCGCACAGTGGAAACAAATCCTGAAACGGTGCGAACTCGCAGTGATGAATGAACGAGGGCAATTCTACGGGGAGTTGCTCCTGAAACTTTGTCACCAGAACTCCTCTTCTGCGCAAAAGCCGGCAAGCTTCGATGCATTCTCGAAATACCTCCGCTGCGTGCAGCATTCCAGTGCCGAACGTGAACGCGATTGGCGGCGGTCCGGCGCGGCAGAACTCGATTGTTTTCTGCGGCACGTTTGCATTCGCACGTCCGTCATCCAGCGGGAAGCCGACGAGTTTAATTTGCGGAGGCCAGTCGGATTGCGGCTCGGCAAACCAACGCGGAAACATTCCAAGGACCAGATGTGGTGAAAACCACCACCGAAAGACTCTTCGCATAGGCTTCAATCCAAAGCACGCACGAAGGCGATTCAGTTCGCGTCCGATGAGCCAGTCGCCCACACCGTCAATCACCCGGAAATAAATCTCGCCGGCCGGTCGTGGCGCCCAGTGTGGCAACGTCAAGCCGCCCATCATCGCAGGCGGCACATGGAGACTGTGAATCATCCAAGGCTGGAGAATGACGTTAATCATGGGCACGCCCGTGTGTTCCTGAAGGACGCGCGCGGCAAGAATTCCGGGATGCGCAATCAGTAAGGCGTCCTTCTCCGCAGCAAGCTCCGCGAGGATTGCGTGTTGTCGCTCAATGAAAGGTAATCCCCATCGCATCATGAGGAGCGGGCCTTTAATCGGATGCCAACAATCCGGCTGCCCGAACAGTTCCTCAGTTTCCTTGAGCGTAACGAGAGAATGAAATTCAAGGTCAGCGTTGGCAGCTTGACGCGCAAAATCTTCGCGCGTCGCAAGCGTCACCCGATAGCCCCGGTCTCGAAGCGCCTTACCCAGCCCGAAGAAGGGATACACATCACCGTCCGTGCCGTAGCACGCCAGGATAGCGCGCCGCAGTTTGCCTTTCTGCATTGAGGACGAACGCCCGCGTCGGAAAATCTGTCGTGAAGAGACCACAGGTCAGGTGATGCTGCTGTGTTTTTTAGCGAACCACACAGCAATGAGCGCGACCCAAACAAACGCAATGCACACCAATCAGATTGTCGCGTGCAAGTACGACACGCGATGAACTTCGTAGAGATGATTGAAGTCCCCGCCTTTGAGAGTCGGAACAACAATCTCTCTGATCCATCGCGCGAAATAGATCAAGGCAAGCGCGACCGGAACAAGCCAGCCGGCGAGTGAGATGAAGCGGATTCGTGTTTTCATATACATTGGAGTGCTTTGTTAAGTTTACTTCTGCCGCTCTGAAATGGCCGGCATCCATTCACGCGCGATTTGCGTCGTGGGGACTCTTGATTTGAGCGTGTGGAGCAGGTTGCACATGCCCGATTCGGTGCGCGACAGAAACAAAAACTCCGGGGAGAGAAACTTGTTCTTCAATAACGTCCTGGCGAGTTCGTTCAAACCATCCATGAACTTTGGATCGGCAAGTTCCAGCGCCGCGGGATTTTCAGTGAGTGGATGAAACTTATCGTAGAAGCGTCTGATTCCATTCATGCAGCGGCGGACACGCGGCTCGTCTGGTGAGACTTTGGGGCCGAAGATCACGTGGATTATTTCAGCAAAAAGCTTGGTATCGTGAACCCACTCTCGCGACCAGAATTGCGCGTAACAACGCACCACTTCGGGTTTCAGGTATTTCACGCACCCGAAATCCACGAGACCGATAGTGCTGTCGTGATTGAACAGGTAATTGCCAGGGTGCGGATCAGCGTGCAGCGCCTGCCCACAAAAAAGCTGAAAGAAAAACAAACGCGTGAGGCCCACGCCGATTTTGTCGCGCACTTCTTGTGAGGGATTTGTCTTGAGGAACTCCTGCAAGCGCAAACCGCCCACGCGCGACATCGTGAGCACCTGCTCGCAACTGAGTTCGCGATAAACTTTGGGCAGACGCACGAACGACAATGGTGCCAGGTGTTCCCCGAAATGTTCGATATTGTGCGCCTCCTTCAGGTAATTCGTCTCTTCGAGAATTCCGCGCTCAACTTCGCGGATCACAGATTCCTGCAAGTGCCCGGTGAGTCGCGCCGCGAAGCCAGCGGTGCGCAGCATCTTGAAATCGCTTTCGATGACTTCGCGAATGGCAGGGTATTGAATCTTCACCGCGACTTCTTCGCCTTGCTTCGTCACGGCCCAATGCACCTGGCCCAACGACGCGGCGGCGAAGGGTTCAGACTCGAAGGACTGAAAAACTTCTTCAGGATATTTTCCGAAGGCACTCTTGAATTGCGCGCGCATCAGCGTCGAGTGCATGGGCGGCGCCTGCATCTGCAACCCGGCCAGCTCCTCCACCACTTCAGCAGCGAACAGGTGCGTCTGCATGCTCATCGCCTGGCCGAGTTTCATGACCGGGCCGCGTAGCCCCTGGAGTTCCTCTCGAATCTGTTTGGCACTCTTGCGGTGAAGCGACCGCCGATTCTCTGCGTTCCGCTGCTCATCCACGAAAGGGCGTTGCAACTGGTACGCGAGATAGCTGCCGGCAAGTCCCACGCCCAATTGCGCGAGTCGCGCTGCCCGACCGATGGATTTTGGGCCTGTTTTCACCAGTCCCAACCTCCTTTCTTCAACACTTTCGTCGCGAGATTGAGTGAGCGATCCAGCAGAGCGAGCGTCTTCTGCTTACCGCGCGAGGTGTCGTGCAGCCAGTGCGTCACGATGCCGATGTAGAAAAGCCCGACGGCATACGCACCCAAATCACCGACGGCTGGAATCTCCTTCTTGTCTTCGGCTTGAGCCAAAACTTCGCGCAGGAAACGCAGATACTTCAGGCGCAACTCCTGCGACTCCAGACTGAGCGGACTGAGCTTGGAGTGGGGTTGCAGCGAGCGAAAGAATACTGCTCCGATAAAACCTTCATACGGCGCAATGTATTCCAGTTGGCGGTGAAGGATGGCGAAAAGTTTTTCCGGCAACGGCACTTTCTGAAGCCGCGCCTCCTTGCCAAACCACTCGACTAGATCGTGCGTTTCCTTTTGGAAGAAGAAGAGAGCGAGATCTTCCTTGGTTTTGAAGTAGTTGAAAAGTGTTCCCTCGGCGATGCCGGCCTTTTGGGAAATCTGTTTCGTCGTCGTCCCGTCCAGCCCGTTTTCCCGGAACAATTCCAAGGCCGCCGCCAGAATCTTTTTCTTGTTCTTCTCCTTGTTCCGGTCTCGTTTGCCAGCCGGCTTGCTTCTGCCTTTCTCTTTTTCGCGGGATCGTTTCATAAAATGAGTGCGCTCATCTAAATACTGCTTGAACAATCTCCTGTCAAATAATAATGAGCACACTCATATTCATCGGGGGGGGCTGAGTGTTTGGGCGCAAGTCCTCACACGTCAGCTCATCCTGAGCCGCGGACCTTCGACGCACGTGAGACGGGACATTCAGCTAATTCCGCACCCCGATGAATGTTCGCTTCGGTTGGGATGTTGGGGAGGAAGCCGCCGCGATTCCGCAGTGGAGCGTGTGTCGGAACAAGGAAGTAGCGGAGCGACTGAGCCAAGCTCCCAACGGAAGCGCCGCGCGACTGCGCGAATCACTCAGCCGTGACGAGCGTGGGTTGGGGACTTGGCGAGTGACCGAAGTGAGGGAGCCGTCAAGTCCCCAACTCACATTGGTCGCGGCGAACTACTCAGAGACGATTCGGTAACGCTTGCGTCCGCTCGGCGGTGTGCTGTCCGTGTGATTCACGGATTTGACTTTGTGGCCATTGCGCTTGTCCATTTTCTTCGCCGGAATCTCGGCTTGTTGGACGGCTTCTTCGGCAACTTCATCCGCTTGGGCATCGAGTTGGTTCGGGGCTTGGTTCTTGTTCAGGTCGAGAGCGTCGGTGACTTGCTGCTGGCGTTTGACCAGAGACGCCAGCTTGTCGGCGTACTCGAAGGGCGCGTCCACTTGCTCCTGTAAATCGGTCAAGCGCTTTTGCGCGTCGGCGATGTTCCGCGTCAACGAGGCGGCGGATTCGTCGAGATTCTGCACGGTGTATTCGAGGGAGCGGATGGTGCCGAGCGCGGTGTTGGCGGCCTTTGCGGTGTGAGTTGAAGCCCCTTTCACTACTATTTCCGGTCCGCGCATGTAGTTGTCGGCAACGAAAAGATCGAAACCCGCGAAGTGGCCGATGAGACGTTCGCCTCCCGTCCCGCGCAATCGCTCGGCCCGGCGAAGCAGAAGTTCACCCGCGATGCCACGGTCACGGATTTCCTGGCCTTCGAGTTCAATGACGAACTTGTCGCCACTGGTGTCCTGCCGGGTGGTCATGTCCTTTTGCACGTCTGCCAATCGTTTCTCGAATCTGGGAACTTCATCGGTGAGGTGACGAGACTGGTAGCGCAACTTGTATTGCGTCTCCGCGTGTTGGCTGCGAAGGCGGGTGAGCCGGGCGACTTCGGCGTCGATGCCGGCCTTCTCAATCACCATCGGATTGCCCGACGCGATGGCTTTAACCTCGGCATACGTGAGCGCCGCGCCATCCACGTCTTCGATGCGACGCAAACCGCTCTCACCGGTCATCACTTGCGCGATGAACTTCGCCTTCGTCTCCAAGGTCTGCCACATGTACGCATCGAACGATTCTTCGGTGACGTAACGATGAATCTGGATTTCAGGATTGGTGTTGCCCTGGCGCAGAATGCGCCCTTCGCGCTGTTCCACGTCGGCGGGACGCCACGGCGCATCAAGATGATGCAAAGCGATGAGCCGTTCCTGCGCGTTCGTTCCCGCGCCCATCTTTAGGGTGCTGCCAAACAGAACGCGGACTTTGCCCGCGCGTACATCGCGGAACAGTCCGACTTTGGCCGCGTCGCCATCGTAATCCTGCATGAAGGCGATTTCCTCGGACGGGATGCCCCGCGCAACGAGCTTGTCGCGCATGTCTTCATACACGGAAAAACCCTTGCCGTTGGTTGGCGTCGAGAGGTCGCAGAAGACGAGTTGAGCGCAATGCTTGTCAGCCGTTTCACGCCAGACACGTTCCACTTCGTTGACCCCTTTGTTGACCTTGCTGTCGGGGTGGTCGGGCAGGCTCGCGTCGTGGAGTCGGAGGTCAAGCGCCGCTTTGCGGCCGTCAGTCGTTACGAGCAGCATGTTGTCCTCTCGCGGGTCAACCTTGCCGGTGCGAAGCGCCTCGGCACGCTCGACCAGGCTTTGCACGATCGCCTTCAACTCCGGCGAACACGGCGCGCTCGTCACGATGGGCTTGCCGGTGCGAATCGCGGGCACGGGAAGTTTCAGCATCGCCTGCGTCTGAATGTCCGCGACCTGGCGGAACTGCTGCATCAACTCCGGCACGTTGATGAAACGGGCAAATCGCGTATTGAGTCTGTAGCCGGAACCATCGGGGGAAAGCTCCATCGCGGTGACTGGCTCGCCAAACGTGGCCGCCCATGAATCGAAATGATCAACGTGCTGCGCCTTGAGCGCGGGCATCTGCAAGTAACGCTGCATCGTGAACATTTCGGCCACGCTGTTCGCGATGGGCGTGCCGGTGGCGAACGTGACACCGCCGCTGCCGTTCACGCGCTGGACATGCCGCACTTTGAGGAACATGTCGAAGGCGCGTTGTGAAGCTGTCGCGGGCAGACCCGCGATGCGCGTCATCTTCGAGACGTAGAACAGGTTCTTGAAATAGTGGGCCTCGTCCACTTATGTGGAGCTCCACATAATGCTTAGCGGTGTATCCGCAATGGTTCGGCCCGAAGGCGTGGTTCAACAGTTGGACGTCCCCCGAACCGTTACGGATACACTGCCATTGAACTGAACCGCTGAGCCCGCGATCTACTATAGTCCGACAGGGGAAAGCATCAGAGTCCGGTTGATCGTCGAGTGAAGATTGGTGCTAGCCAGCAGCGAAATCACCGCCTGGATGCCCGGAACAGGAGATCGAACGAGTTGGAGTAAGGTCGGCAAGGCTGTTTGAGCCCGGTTCCGGTCGAACAGTGCTCGTGGGAGAGAAAAGGCTGGTGAACCAGTCTGCTCCCAACGGGAGTGGGCCGGCAGCGCAACCGCAGATGGGCAGAGCGGCGCGTTAGATTTCATGACGTGTCCCCAACGGATGGAGCTTTTGGGCGATTGATAACCCGGATCAGGACCAGAGTGGAATAGCCGCAGTGCGGACACACCAACGGAGGTGGTTCCACATGCTTGACGGTCAGGACCGTTTCCTGCGCCTGCTCCGACGGGTGCGGGACTTCGACTAAGAGCGCGCGAGCTTGAGCGATCCGCGCAGGGCGATTTCGGTTGGAGAGTAGGCCGTAGTGTCTGATTTTTACGAAGCGAGGAGGCAGGATGTGGAGACAGAAGCGGCGCAGGAACTCCTGGCGCGGAAGTGCCATGGATCGGATTTGACTGCCGCGGGCATAGTCCTTATAGCGGAAAGTGATCGTGCCGGCCTGGAGATCCAGAGCCTCTAATCGGCTGTTGGTGATCGCAACGCGATGAGTGTAGCGGCACAAATAAGCCAACACCGCCTGAGGACCGGCAAATGGCCGTTTGGTGTAGACAACCCATTTGTGACGACAGAGGCGACGACGCCAGCGGGCGAAGACAACCGGGTCAGAGAGGCGCGGTTCCGATTTGGGGAAGCGCAGTTGGCCAGCGTCAAAGAGTTGCTGGAGTCCATCGCGGAACTTAGCGCGGAAGACCACCGACAGCGCACGGACCGCAAAAAGCCATCGGGGACCGAGTGAGACCCACCGCTCGCCGCCCAAGGACAGTCCGCCTCCGGTGACGACGCAGTGGAGATGGTAATGGTCGAGGAGGGTCTGAGACCACGTATGGAGAACCGCAGTAACTCCCAGGTTTGCTTTGAGATTATTCCTGCCGAACTCCAGCAAGGTGGCCGTGGCGCTGGAGAACAAGAGGGAGTAAAGCCGCGCTTGGTTGTGCTGGAGGAGCGAGTTCAGTTGGTGCGGAAGAGTGAACACGACGTGGAAGTAAGGGATGGGCAGCAAGTGCTGGGTTTGCTGTTCCAGCCATCGGGCGCCGTTGAGCCTTTGGCAACCCGGACAGTGCCGGTTCCCACAGGAGTGCGGAACGAAATGTTCTCGCCCGCAGCGGGCACACTGATACTGATGGCCCCCCAGCGCCGGCGTGTGACAGGCGGCGATGGCGCGAAGGACCTTCCAGTGATGACGGGGCAGACGATGAGTCAGGGAGAAGTCAGGCAGTGATTTTCTTACGACCTCGCCCAAGGTAATGGACTGTGTCTGCCCGGTTGCCGAACAACCGGTCATACGCCGAGTGGAGGGTTGACTACTCGGTTTGGCGGGCGCGGCCGAAATCGATCAGATCCATCGCACTGGCGATTTGGTCCAAGCGTTCCTGGCGAACATGGAGGTAGGTGGTCGTGGTCGAGAGTCGGCTGTGCCCCAGTAACCGTTGCAGCGTGAGTGGATCCACTCCGGCTTCCAGCAAATGGGTCGCAAAACTGTGGCGCAACGAGTGCGGTCCGCCGCGATCCGGCAGGCCCGCGCGTGCGACGGCGATCGTGAAGGCCCGTTCCACCGCCTCGCGAGTCACCGGACGGTCGGGAAAAAGAGGGCTGGGAAACAACCAGTCCTTCGGTCGGTAGAGCCGCCAGTAGGATCGCAACTCCAGCAACAGCCGGGGCGAAAGCAAAGTATACCTGTCCTTCTTGCCTTTCCCTTGAACCACGCGGATCTGATGCCGGTCACTCAGCAAATCGCCCAGACGGAGTTGACAGACCTCGCTGACGCGCAGTCCCGCCGCATACGTCGTCATAAACAAAGCGCGGTGCCGGCGATTGAGTTTGGGATGTTTGAAGAACTTCTCCAACTCTTGGACACTGTACACCTTGGGACGCAACACCGGCTTTTTCATCTGAGGCAACGCTTGCTCGATGGCGGTCGTCGGGCGGTGGAGCACGGTGCCGAAGAAGAAACGCAGGCCACTGACGGCGACGATGAGTGAACTGCAGGCCATTTTTTTGACCCGCAGCAGATGCAGCAGATAGCACTTGATCTCGTCGTCGCTGATTTGCTCGGGCGAGCGGTGGTGGAACCGGGCCAAGCCCGTGACGGAACGCACGTAAGAGTCTTGGGTGTGAGGTGAGAATCCACGGAGTTGGATCTCGTCGATGAGTTTTTGACGTAGTGGAGTCATAGGGCTCCAATATCGCCCAGCGTCATCAAAAAGACTGCGGCCCCTGGCTACCGCTTCAGCGGTTTAGTTCAAGTGGACTAATGTTGAGTGGTCAAAAATGTTGAGTTGGACGCCCGTTGACTACGCCAGCGGCTTCCGCGTGCGGTTCCAACTCAACATTATTGTTCAGCCAATCTCGCCTCTCACAGCGATTCCAACCAGGCAATCAGGTTTGGATTCTTGCGCCACTGACCTGAGCGGCGGACTCCCTTCAGCAAGGGCTTGGCTTTGGCCAGCGCTTCGCGTTTCGCGTCCAGATTGATGGCAAGATATTTGTTGGTGGTGTTCACGCTGACGTGACCCAGCCAATGGGCGATGGTGCTGAGATCGACTCCCGAGCGCAGCAGATGCACGGCTGTGCTGTGTCTGACGGAGTGCGGGTGCAGGCGCTTGTGCTTGAGCGAGGCATGTCGTTGCGCCGCCTTGGCGACGTGCTTTTTCAGGATCAGCCGGACGCCGAAGCGGGTCAATCGGCTGCCGCGTTCATTGAGGAAAACAGGTGCCGACTGCAGGGGCGGCAAACCCTGTTGCGCGATGAGCCTTTGCAGGAGGCCCGCGGTTTCGGGCCAGAGCGGACAGGTCCGTTCTTTCCGGCCCTTGCCGCGCAGCAGCACACTGCAGGGCGCTGTCAGGCGGAGATCGCCGGTCTGCACCCCCACGATTTCACTGACGCGGGCGCCGGTGTTGAACATCAGGCTCAGCAGGGCCAGGTCGCGGCCGCCACGTCCGGCGTCCACTTTCACCGTCTGGAGCACCGCCTGGATTTCATCAGAGTCAAAATGCTCGATCTGACGGGTGCCGGTGCGTTTGAAAGGAACACTGAGAATGCGCTGGGTTCGCTCCAAATGCTCGGGGCACTGGCCACCCAGATAGCGAAAGAAGCTATGGATGGCACTCAAGCGGACATTGCGCGTGCTGACTTTATTGCATCGACTGGTTTCCAGACTTTGCAGGAAGGCCGTGATCCGTTCGACGCTGAGGTGTTCCACGGTGAGCTGGCTGGGGTCGCCTGTTTTTCCGGCCGAGAACTGCAACAACAGCTTGAGGCTGTCGCGGTAACTCTGGAGCGTATGGGGACTGAGCGCCCGCTGTCGGGGCAGGTAGTCGGTGAAAAAGC
>Ga0187892_10007199_pt1 | contig 15991 bp, 15 predicted proteins | sample MA1701073metaG_FD_139345 | JGI IMG/M metagenome (GOLD analysis project Ga0187892, IMG submission 139345) | Bio-ooze microbial communities from a basaltic lava cave in the Kipuka Kanohina Cave System on the Island of Hawaii, USA - MA170107-3 metaG ... | reverse complement strand
GCTCAGAGCCTGAATCTGTGCGAGAATCTCCGGCGTGAACTGTTGATTCGAGATCGTCACGCCTAGAAGATAAGAAATTTTTCGGTCTGTGTCCAGTAAAATATTTATGGGACACGATCAGGTAACTGAGGCATTACAGTATTTGCATTTTTCCAGAAGCGTCACTATATTTCAGAACATAAATTTGGCATACTACCCCAATATGAAAGGAGCGCAAGATGGGCCTTTTGGATAAACTTCGCGGCGAGTTCATCGATATTATCGAATGGACGGCGCCATCCGAAAACGAAATCATGGCGTATCGTTTTCGGCGCTATAACAATGAAATCAAAATGGGCGCAAAGCTTACCGTGCGCGAGGCTCAAACCGCGGTTTTCGTCAACGAAGGCAAGATCGCCGATATTTTTCAGCCGGGCATGTACGAGCTGAGCACGCAAAACTTGCCGATTCTTTCCACTTTGCAAGGCTGGAAATACGGCTTCAACTCGCCGTTCAAAGCTGAGGTCTATTTCGTGCAAACCAAGCAATTCGTCGATTTGAAATGGGGCACGAGCAATCCGATCATGATGCGCGACGCGGAATTTGGCGCGGTGCGCCTTCGCGCGTTCGGGACGTACGTTATCAAAGTCGTCGATGCGAAGACTTTCGTGCAGCAGCTCGTTTCCACCGATCCCGAATTCGAAGTGTATGAAATTTCCACCCAGCTTCGCAACGTCATCGCCTCGCGTTTTGCCGACGTGCTGGCCGAGTCGAAAATTCCCGTGCTCGATCTTGCCGGCAATTACGACAAGCTCGGCAAGTTTATCTGCGACCGCATCAACGACGAGTTTACGGCGTTCGGCATCGATCTGCTCAATTTCTACATTGAAAACATTTCGCTGCCGTCCAACGTCGAAGAGGTTTTGGACCGCCGTACTTCGATGGGCGTCGTCGGCAATATCGAGGCTTATTTGAAATATCAAACTGCCGAGGCGGTTCGCGACGCGGCGCAAAATCCGGGCGGCGGCGCAGCCGGCATCGGCGTGGGACTCGGCGCCGGCATGGGCATCGCGCAGCGCATGATGGAAAGCATGGGCGCTCCGGCCGCGGCGACGCCACCGCCGCTGCCCGGCGCACCGGCTTATTACGCCGGCATCGGCGGCGCGCAACAAGGCCCGTTCGATCAAACGACGCTGCAAGCGAAAATCAATGCCGGCGAGCTCACGCGTGAGACCTTGGTTTGGCGTCAAGGCATGGCGAATTGGACCGCGGCCGGACAAGTGGCCGATCTCGCGGCCTTGTTTGCTGCGACACCGCCGCCGTTGCCGCCGCAGAAGTAAATGGGTTTCAAATGTTTTTATTGGCGCAAAAAATATAATTCAAAATTTCATTGATGGCTTACGAAATAAGCAAAAACGCAGAAAAGCAATAGTTTCCACCGATTGAAGAAACCCTCGGATAAAAACCTAATCAGTGGGATTTTTCAATCAGCGGGAAAACACGTTTTTCCTTTTTTGTGTTTGTTGTATGTTTAGCAGGCTGGAAAGTTCATAAAGGAATTATTTGATGTCGACGCCTCCACCGTTTCCATCAGATCAATCGATCATTGAAAATATCAGTAGCGAAACCTCCGACAAGCTTCAAGTCGAACCCAAGCTCCATCCGCCGCAAAGCAAAAAATTCCCATGCAGCGCCTGCGGCGCGGGTTTGGCGTTTGATCCGAATGCGCAAGCGCTGAAATGTTTGTATTGCGGCCACGAAGAAAAAATTCCGCACAGCGCCAGCGACATTGTGGAAAATTCGTATGAAGCCTATTTGCAGCAAAGCCGCGCCGGATTGAAAGTGACCGCCGGCGCGGAGCTGGAAACCAAGTGCCATGCCTGCGGCGCGATCATCATGATGGACGCCAAAACCGTGACGCAAGAGTGCCCGTTTTGCGGCGTGCATCTGCAATCGCAGCCGAGAACCGCCGAGCCGATCATCGAGCCGAGCGCGGTGCTGCCTTTTAAGATCGATCAAAATACCGCGCGAAAAATTTTCCAGCAATGGGCCGGCTCGCGCTGGTTCGCGCCGAACAAATTCAAACAGATCGCCGATCTCGGCAGGCTCATTGGAATGTACGCGCCGTTTTGGACGTATGACGCGATGACGTTTACATTTTATACCGGCTATCGCGGCACGCATTATTACGTGACGGAATCATTCACGGCTATGGTTGACGGCAAGCCGGTGCGCCGCGCGCGCCAGGTGCGCAAAACCAAATGGAATTATAAAGAGGGCCAAGTGCGCAATTGGTTTGATGACGTGCTGATCGTCGCCTCCACAGGCTTGCCCCATGATTATGCCGAGGAATTGGCGCCGTGGGATTTGCCGCAGCTCGTGGATTTCAAGCCGGATTATCTCAGCGGCTTTCGCACGGAGCGTTATCAAGTCGGGTTGGAAGAAGGTTTTGGCCGCGCCAAAGTTTTGATGCAGGGAGAAATCGAAAAGCTGGTGCGTTACGACATCGGCGGCGACGAACAGCGCATCGACTCGCTGAACACGCAATACTCCGGCGTCACGTTCAAACACATTTTGCTGCCGGTGTGGGTGTCGGCGTATCGCTACGGCGACAAGCTGCATCGCATTCTCATCAACGGCCGCACCGGCGAAGTGCAGGGCAGCCGGCCCTATTCGCCGTGGAAAATCGCCGGGTTGGTGATTTTGATTGCGGCGATCATCGGTTTGATCGCGCTGCTGCAATCGGTTTCATAGCTCTGAAATGGAATAAAAGTCGATGCCAAACCGACGCCGCGCGATTATTTTTCTCATCATTGCTTCCGTTCTTTGGAGCCTCGGCGGCCTGCTCATCAAATTGGTCGATTGGAATGCTCTGGCGATTGCCGGCATGCGCAGCGCCATCACGGCGCTGGTTCTGTTGATTTATTTGGGGCGGCCCCGTTTTCACTGGTCGCCGGCGCAAATCGGCGGCGCGCTCGCTTACACGTGCACGGTGATTTTGTTCGTGCTCGCCACCAAACTCACGACGGCGGCCAATGCCATTTTGCTGCAATACTCGGCGCCGGTTTATGTGGCATTGTTCGGCGCCAAATTCTTGGGCGAGAAAACAAAATGGTTCGACTGGGTGACGATTATTATCGTGCTTGGCGGCATGACGCTGTTTTTTGTCGACGATCTGGCCGCTGGAGGTTGGCTGGGAAATATCTGCGCGATGCTCAGCGCCGTTTCTTTTTCCTGGTTGGTGCTTTTCTTGCGGAAACAAAAAGACGGCTCGCCGTTCGAATCGATTTTGCTCGGCAACCTCGTCGCCGCGCTGATTGGACTGCCGTTTATGTTTGAATCGATGCCGGATGCGAAAAGCTGGCTCGGCTTGATCTTGCTCGGTGTTTTTCAGCTCGGGCTGGCTTACATCTTTTATGCCGCCGCCGTCAAGCACGTTTCCGCCTTGGAAGCGGTTTTGATTCCTGTGCTCGAGCCGCTGCTCAATCCGATTTGGGTGCTTTTGCTCATCGGCGAAACGCCGGGATGGTGGGCTGGTGTTGGCGGGATGATCGTGTTGCTTGCGGTAACGGGACGGGGAATATTGATGGCGAGGGTCAAACCTGTTGGGGTTGCTTTGTCGGAATAAATGATTCAATCAAGTGGCTATGGAAGAAGACGAAGGAATTAGTGAAACCGTTATCAAAAGTAAAGGGTTTCTTGGCGCTTGCTTTTTTCAGAGAAAATACATACCTTGTCGTAGTAGAATAAGGAGACGATGTTATGATAACACTTGTCATTCAAGCGGACGAAGAGTTAGCAACAGCGCTGCAACAAGTTGCTGAACAGAGGGCGACTACAGTTGATGTAATAGCGAAAGAAGCTTTGCGAGATTATCTTCGTGCGCAATCCACTCCATCACGTACTTATTCTTTTATTGGCATTGGTCGCAGTGGTAAAGGTAATCTTTCTAAACAAACCGAATCAATTCTTGAGAACGCTTCGAATCGGCGCGAGGGGTGGAGCCTGCCGCAATGACCGCTATACTCGATACCGGTTTCTTGTTGGCAGTTCTTGATGCTGACGATGAAATGCACGATATCTGTGTTTTGGCTCTAACGGAAGAACATGCGCCAATTTTGCCAGATATGGTGATACCCGAATTGGCATACTTGGTTTTACGTGAGTTGGGTTATCCAACTCTGCTCAAGTTTCTTGATGCTGTCGTGAAAGAGGAATTGGTGCTGGAGAGAGCAACGATTCTGGATTTGGCTCGCACTGCGGAAATTTTACAGAAATATGCTGATAGTAAAGTTGATTTTGTCGATTGCGCTATTGTAGCGATGGCTGAACGACTTAACATTAAGCGCATCATGACTGTTGACCAGCGTCATTTTCAATTGTTTCGCCCCAAACATTGCCCAGTTTTTGAAATTATTCCACAAAAGTAAGCCTTTTCTTTTCTCAATCTACTCGAATAATCTTATATCTCAAGCGTCTCCGCGTTTCGTGTCCCCACCCGCGCCAGCTTCTCGCTAAACTCCTCGTCCGGCATGCGGCACGGCAGGCCGCCTTCTTGCAGCGGGCAATTTCCCCACAGCGGGCATTGCACCGAGCAGAGGCGCGTGGCGCCGTTGGCCTCGCCGGTTTTTTTGAGCAGCGGCAAAATCATGCGGGCGCCGGGGCGTTGATAGCGCACGTTTTCACCGAGCAGATATTTGCGGATCATCGTCAAAAAGCGATGGCGATTCAGCGACTCCGGCGCGAGAATATCGTGCGGCCGCAGCTCGCGCACCGCCTGCGGAATGCGCGGGTCGTAGCTCATATAGCCCCAATAATCGAGCTTGATTTGCAGCAAATCCTGCGCGGCAATTTGCAGCGCCAGGCCGTCGCGCGTTTCCTCATAATCGAACACGCGGTTCAGAATCAGCTTCGGCGAGAACTCGTTGATGGCCTTGAAAAAGCGCACCGCGTCGCGCCGATCTTCGGCCATAATCTCGTCGCCGATCTCGGTCAGCAAACGCCGGTCGTTGGCGTGGCTCGGATCTTTGCAGCGGTCGAGCAAATCCTGCACGACGAATGAATTCGCAAACTCGCGGCGCAAGCGGCGAAAAATCGCGACTTTCAAAAAATTGTAACATTCCTGAATCGAAGTCGGCTCCGGATTGGCCACGACGATCGTGACATCGCCGGCATTGAACAGATCGATTTCATTCAGCGACATGCCGGCGCCGATGTCCACCACGACATAATCCGCCTCCAATTTTCGCAAATGGCGAATCATTTTCAGCTTTTCCCAATGCGCGATGTTCGCCAAGCCGACGACACCGGGCGCGCCGCTTACCAGCTTGAGGCCTTCGATGGGCGCCGCTATGGCGACTTCTTCGAGTGTTTTGACGCGGCGTTGAATAAAGTCATGCAGCGTTTTGGCCGGCATGTACATGCCGAGCACGGTGTGCAGATTCGCGCCGCCCAGATCGGCATCAACCAGCGTCACGCGCAAGCCCGATTCCGCCAGCGCCATCGACAGGCTGGCGCAAATCATCGTTTTGCCAATGCCGCCTTTGCCGCCGGCAACGGTAATCACTCTGGCCTGCCCGCCCTGCGGGAAGTATTGAGCGCTTGTCGAAATCTCCGTTTCAGCGGAATAGGCGTCGGTGTCGTGGTCCTGAATCATAAAATTTCTGCTTGCGAGCGTGAAGGCCTTTGCAGGCGCCGAGGACTGGGTCCGTAGGAAATTTTCGCGGCCGTTAAATCATCATTCGCGCGCGTTGCGTCCGAACTCAACATTTTGCAATACCCGCAAGCACGAACGTTTGCGCAAGCACAAATGTCACGCTTGCAATTTGTTGAAAACAGAGGAGGAAAAGCGCTTGATTTTTGCGGAAAAACTCGTATATTAAATTTATATTAAGATATTGTTTCGGTAAATCAGAATGATTCGCAATTGAGTGTGGAGCATGTTTGAATCACTTATTATCACCTTGCGCGAAGGCATCGAGGCCGCGTTGATCGTCGGCATCGTGCTCGTCTATTTGAAAAAAATCAACCGCGCTGATTTGGGCAAATATGTTTTAGCCGGCGTCGTCACGGCGGTCGGATTGTCGGCGGCGCTGGCGGTGTTGTTTCAACGCATCGCCATCAACGAAGAGGCTTACGAAGGCATCGTCATGCTGGTCGCCGCCGTTTTTGTCGGCAGCTTTATGATTTGGATGCATCATCACGCGCAGCAATTGAAATTGGGCATTCAAACGAAAGTCGACCGCCTGCTCACCAACACGTCGAGCCGAGCGACGGCGTTTGGACTTTTTTTGTTCGCGACGATCATGGTCTTGCGCGAAGGCGTCGAGACCGTGCTTTTTCTCAGCGCCATCTCGTTGACGACGACGGCGTTGTGGAGTTTTATCGGCGGCGTTCTCGGCCTCGTCATGGCGACGATTTTTGCCGTGTTCTTCATCAAAGGCAGCGTGCGCGTTGATTTGCCGCGCTTCTTCCGCGTCACCAATATCGTGTTGTCCATCTTTATCATCCAACTTTTGATCAACGCCTATCACGAGCTATCTGAAGCCGGAATTTTGCCCACGACGCCTCAGGCGATGGCGACGGTCGGGCCGATCGTGCGCAATAACATTTTATTTGTGATTGCCATTCTCGGTTTGCCGTTATTTATTTTTTTAACACCGGGCAAAGAAAAGAGCAAATTGCAGATTGCAGAGAGCACGAACCCCGCGGAGCGCCGAAAGTTGATGGCGAATGCGCAGCGCCAATTGCGCTGGCAGCGTCTCGCCGGCGCCTTCGGCATGGTGATTCTCACTTTCATCTGCCTGGATTTCGTTTATGCCCGCGGCCCTGCCACGCTTTCGCCGGCTGAAGCTGTGACGCCGGAAGACGGCGCGGTGGCCTTGCCGGTTTCGAGATTCGACGACGGCGCGCTGCACCGTTTCAGTTTTGCCGATGCAGAAAAAACGCTGCGTTTCTTCGTCATTAAAATCGATCAAAATAAATTTGGCGTCGCCCTTGACGCCTGCGAAAATTGCGGCGATCAAGGTTATTATCAGGAGGGCGCCGTAATTTTCTGCATGAATTGTGTGGCCGAGATCAATCCTTCGACGATTGGAATCGGCGGCGGCTGCAATCCCATTCCGCTCACTTATAAAATGCAAAACGATACCCTTCACCTCAGTGTCGACGATTTGCGCGCCGGGATGAAGTATTTTAAAAATCACTAAGAGGGCCTGCATTCACCGCATGTTATTCCGCATCCTGCGCGAATCCTTTCTGCGCCGCAAAAGACGAAAACTCATCGCTGTCACGGCGATCACCCTCGGCGCCGGCATCGCCACCGGTTTGTTGAGCGTCGCTGTCAACATCGGCGACAAAATCAACCGCGAGCTGAAACGCTATGGCGCCAATCTTGTTTTATTGCCGCAGGAAGATACCCTGCCGTTGGAAATTGCCGGCGTTGATTATTCGCCTCTGCTTGCCAATGGCTATCTTGATGAAGCCGATTTGCCGAAAATCAAGGAAACTTTCTGGCGCCACAACATCGTTGGATTCGCGCCGGAGTTGCAAGCGCGGGTAACGCTGACCATGCCCAACTCAACCGGCGAAACCGTCGCCTTGATCGGCGCCTGGTTCGATAAAGCCCTGCCGTTAAAAGAGCAGCCCGATTTTCGCACCGGCTTGCGCCACGTGGCGAGCTATTGGAAAGTTCGCGGGAGCTGGGCACGTGATGATTCGCCGCGCGACGCGATGATCGGAGTGGAAATTGCGCGGCGCTGGCAAGTCGATCTCGGTGACTCTCTGATTATCGAAATCGCCGAGCAGCGTGAAATTCTCCTGGTGCGCGGCATTGTCACCACCGGCGGCGTCGAAGAGCAGCAAATTTTTATGCCGCTTGCGGCCGTGCAGCAGCTTCTCAATCTGCCGGGGAAAATCAAAAAAGTTTCAGTGAGCGCCTTGACCAATCCGGAAGATGATTTTGCGCAAAAGCCCATTGAGCACATGAGCCGCGAAGAGTATGATCGCTGGTATTGCACGCCGTATGTCAGCTCAATCGCTTTGCAGCTCCGCGAAGCCGTTCCCGGCTCGGAGGCGCGGGTGATGCGGCAGGTTGCGGAAGGCGAGGGCGCGCTCTTGCGAAAAATTTCTTTGCTTATGTTTCTAATTGCCCTGGCGATTTTCTGCACCTCGATTTTAGGCGTTGCCAGCACGATGACGACGACTGTGCTGGAACGGCGCAAAGAAGTCGGCATCTTTCGCGCGCTCGGCGCGGAAAGCCATCAGATTTCCAGCGTCTTTCTCGGCGAAGCGCTGGTCATGGGCGTGCTCGGCGGCGCGCTCGGCGCCGGCCTGGGCTATCTCATCGCGCAGTTGATTTCCTGGCAGGTTTTCGGCGAAAGGCTCGCCTACAATGCGCTGCTCCTGCCGGTCGCCATCGTCATCGCGCTGCTGATTGCAACGCTCGGCAGCTTGTTGCCCTTGCGCAAAGCGTTTTCATTCGATCCGATTGTCACCTTGCACAGCGCGTAACAAAATCAAATTACGTTTTACGTATTTACGTTTTACTCATTTACGTTTTACCAAACCGTGTTTGCCCGAATCTTGCTTAAATCTTTTCGCGGCCGCGACAGCCGGCAGGTTGTGGCTTTTCTCGCCGTGGTGATCGCCGCTGCGGTTGCTTCGACGTTGTTCACGATTCGCGCCGACGCCGGCGCCAAGATCAACGTCGAACTGCGCGCCTATGGCGCCAATCTCGTGCTGGTGCCGGCAGAGGCGGAAAACCAGCGCACGCTTTCCATTCGCGAAGTCATGGCTTATCCGTGGCCGGCTTCGAGCGACACGCTGCATGGCCTGGCGCCCGTGTTGTATGGCGTCGTGCATCTCCTCACGGATTCCGCCGCCTCGACGTCGCCAGCGATCGTGGCCCTCGGCGCGGATTTCAATGCGATGCGCCGGGTCAATTCGTTTTGGGATATCAAGCCAGCGCTTAACGAGTTGCGTGAAAATGAAATTCTTGCCGGCCAGGCGGTAGTGCGCAAGCTGGGTTTATCAATCGGACAGCCGGTCCGATTGTTTGCGCCGACAGAGAATATCTCGGCAAATTTTCGTCTTGCCGGTATTGTGAGCACAGGCGAAAATGAAGACGATCAAATTATTTTAAATCTGCAAACCTTGCAACAACTGTTGAATTCGCCGGATCGCGCCACGCTGATCTTGGCCAGCCTCAAAGGCGGCCCCGCCGTCGTTGAAAAAACAGTTGCCGATATTTCACAGCGGCTCGCGGGCGTCAAGGCCAAGCCGGTCAGAAAAATCGCCGAATCCGAAGCGCACGTTTTGCAAATTTTAACTTTGCTGATGACGATTGTCACCGTCTTTACCGTCATCGTGGCGACGTTGTGCCTCGGCGCCACCATGACCGCCTTGATCGTCGAGCGCCAGCAAGAAGTCGGCGTCATGAAAGCCCTCGGCGCGGAGAATCGTCATGTCGCCCGGCTCGTTGCTGCCGAATTGATCCTGCTCGGCTTGAGCGGCGGCGTGACTGGTTATTGGGTGGGACTCTTGTTCGCGGAAGTGATCAGCAAAAATGTGTTCAATACCTACGCCGCGGTTCGCCTGGAAATTTTGCCGGCGGTGCTGATTCTGGCGCTCGGAATTTCCCTGGTTGCGGCAATTTTACCGCTGCGCCGCGCTTTGCAAATCGAACCAACCATTGCGCTGCGAGGAGAGTGAGATGCGAAGTGTTATTCTCGAGCAAGTTTCAAAAAAATATGATAACGTTCTCGCGCTAAACGGCATCTCATTAACGATAGAGAATAATGAATGGATCGCCGTGATGGGGCCGTCCGGCTCGGGCAAATCGACGTTGCTCAACATTCTCGGCGGATTGGATACCCCCACGCAAGGCAAGATCGTCGTTGAGGGAGATGAGATTTCTGCGCTGCCGCCGAAGCAACTTGCGGTTTTTCGCCGTGAAAAAATCGGTTTTGTTTTTCAGCAATTTTATCTCGTGCCGTATTTAACCGCGCTGGAAAACGTCATGCTGGCGCAATATTTTCACAGCATGACGGACGAGCAGGAAGCCGTGGCTGCGCTGCAACGCGTCGGGCTGGGCGACCGTATCCGGCATCTGCCGTCAGAACTTTCCGGCGGCGAGCAGCAGCGCGTGTGCATCGCCCGCGCGCTGATCAATCATCCCAAGCTGATTTTAGCCGACGAGCCGACCGGCAATCTCGACGCGGAAAACGAGCGCATCGTTTTGGAGTTGCTGTCGGCGTTGCATCGCGAGGGCCATACGATCATCATGGTCACGCACGCGCCGCATCTCGGCGAGCACGCCCAGAAAATCGTTCGCCTGGCTCATGGCCGGCTCGTGGATGTCCAGCTTTCCGCCGCCTGTCAATTTTGTAAAATATGAAAATTCGATTTTTGATTTGGCTCGTGCTGGTCTCATCGCCGGCGCTGACGCAGGTTTTCAGCACGCAGCAACAGGCGCTTGAGCGTATTTTCCCCAAACCACAAACCATCGAACGCCGAACCTTGTTTCTTGACGAAAAACAAGTGGCCGCCATCCAAAAACTGGCGCGCGCCAAGCTCGAATCGAAAATTGTCATTTACTACGCCGGCAAAAAAGACAGCCACGTCACCGGTTACGCTTTTTTTGCCACCGACATTGTGCGCACGAAAGAAGCCACCTATATGACGGTGGTGAATCCCGACAGCACGATCCGCCTGATTGAGATTCTCGCGTTCTACGAACCGATGGATTATTTTCCCGCCCCGCGCTGGCTGGAGCTTTTTCGCGGCAAATGGCTGAATGATAAGCTATGGCTGAAGCGCGATATTCACAATATCACGGGCGCGACACTCACGGCGCAAGTTATTACCCGGGGCGCAAGAAGGATGCTGGCGCTTTTTCAGATGGCCGTGCCGAAGAGTGGTGGCTTTGGAAAATGAGCCAACATCATCTTTTTACTCATACTCCTACTCTTACTCGCTTTTAAAAATGGGTGAAAAGTGAGTAAGAGTAGGAGTATGAGTAAGAGCAAGAGAGAAGGATTGATCTTTTCTTAGGAGTGAAGTTCATGAAGTACATGCAGTACGGGGGCATGCAAAATCATCCGTTGATGCGGCTTACATTGTATTTTACCCTGTTCTTTCTATTCGGATTTTGGGTGACGAACTTTGCGATGTATTTTGCCAAAATGAGCTTAAACCCGCAGTCGGTGATCGAATATTACCTCGGCTCCGAAGCCGAGTTTCGGCTGCCGCGCACGTATCAGTCGATGCTGGAAGTGACCCATGCGCACTTGCCGATGATGGCGCTGGTGATGCTGGTGCTGACGCATCTGCTGATCTTCACCTCTTTTCAGCATCGAACGAAGATCGTGTTCATTGCGCTGGCTTTTCTTTCCGCCTTTTTGCATGAAGCCGCCGGATGGTTGGTGCGGTTCGTTAATCCGCTGTTTGCGTGGATGAAAGTGGCGACTTTCATCATCATGCAAGGTACGCTGGCGTTTATAATGGCCACGCTGGTACTATTTTTTATTCAGGGAAAAGCAGAAAAGGGTAAGTTAAATAAACATTCCGATGGAGAAAATAAAACAAAACAGTTATGGGAAGGTATTGAGTAAAAAGGCAACTGCCATTCGTGATAACTCATGGCTTTATTATCCCCAAAAGTTTTGCAATAAACTCAAGAGCGTTCTGATTTATAAAAATTGTAGTAAAAAAAGTATAATAAACATGATGGTGAACTTTCGATCAAGTTCGAGCTTGCTCTTTTGTATCTCACCTTCCAGCCGCACGATGTCTGCTTTTGTAGCGAGTTCCTTGGTTAATTCGTCCTTCAGCTCAAATTTCTTTTGTGTAATTAAAAAATCAGCCTTTTGCTGAACATTTTCTATGGCTTTTTGAGCATCTTGCTTCACAGCATCCAGGACTTCAGAGATTTCCCGAGCCTCCTGTTTGCCAAATTTTTTTTCGAGACGCTCGTAAGTTTCCGGCGATAATAGTAATGACATGGATTTGGTTATTGCGTTTTTTTATTTTTTAGAATTTATGTTTTATTGATATTTCAACTTTGGGCGATTCATCCGTAGATTTAATCAAGCACAAATTTGGAAGAAAGTCAAGATTTTTTTGCTTTTCTCATCCTTTCCTGTTATTTTCGAATAACAAAATATAACGTTGAACATCGAATCAGATGCACTATGTCCACCTTACCTCACGTCATGCTCCTCGGCGTCGGCGCGTTTGCCCACTCGGTGATGCGCATTCTCAAGGAAAACGGCACCACCGTAAGCTGTTATTTGACCCGCAGCTACGGCCACTACGGTCCCTCGCTCGAAGGCGAAGTTTATCCCGCCTCGTATTTTCCCAGTCCGGTGCGCTTCGTGCGCGATAAAAAAGTCGATCTGCTCATTCCCATGTCCATCGACTGGATTTTGCAGCCGTGGGCGGATGAGTTGCTGTCGCTAAATGTGCCGGTGTTTTCACCGTTTGGCGAGGCGATGAAGTTGGAGCGTGAGCGCGATTTTGGCCGGCAGCTCTGCGAGCGATTCGGGATCGCCTTTCCGCGCGCACACGTCGCCCGCAACCGTCTCGAAGCCGAAGCGATTTTAAAAAACGATCCGCGGCCTTACGTGATCAAAAATCCGCTGTGCTCGCCGACCAGTCCGATTCACACCATCGTCTGCGAAAGCGCGGAAGACACGCTGCACTGGCTGGAACGGCTGGATTACGCGGAGGGCGTTTTTCTGCAAGAATACATGGGCCGCGCCGAGGCCGGACACATCGCCGTCGTGAGCGATGGCGAGATTTATTCTTTGGTGACGAATCAAGAATACAAACGCGCTTTCAACGGCAACATGGGTATCGTCGCCGGCGCGCCGCTCGGGGGACTGGCGGAAAAAGATCCGGAAGACAAATACGGTTTAGCGCGAGAGCTTTTGCATCCGTTGCTGCCGTGGTTTCGCGAAACCAATTTTCACGGCCCGGTGCAAGTCACTGCCGCCAAGCGCGACGGCAAATGGTACGTGCTCGAATACAACGTTCGCATGGGCGTCACCTCGACGCAGATGATCTTGCGCCTGCTCAAAAATCCGCTGGAGGTGATTTTCAACACTGCCCGCCGGCAAAAAGTTTCGCCGCAGTTTCGCGATGATCTGCAATTCGGCGCGTCGTTGACATTGGCGGGCTACGGTTATCCATACGTGAGCATTCAAGGTCCTAAGCTGCCGGTGAAGCTGACGGCGCCGCCGACGTGTGATATTTGGTGGAACGAAGTCGCGGAAGACGCGCTCGGCGGTTTGGTGATGACCGGCCATCGCATCGCCGACATCGTGGCGCTCGCCGATTCGCTCGACCAGGCAATTGCATTGGCGTATGAAAACATTCTCAAGCTAAAATGCCTCAGCAGCTATTATCGCACGGATGTGGGCATGAGCCTGTGGCCGCCGGGCAAAGACTGAATGACACAAACTGCAAAAGAAGAAAATAGAATTTCCATGATTTCACTTTGTCAAACTGGAAACCCGCTTCGTCCCGCCTGGATTGAAATCAATCTCACCCGACTGCGTCAAAATTTAAAAATCATTCGCGCCGATATGCCGCCGGCGCTAAAATGGTGCTCGGTGGTCAAAGATCAAGCTTATAGTCACGGCGCGATTGAAATCGCCCGTGAAACGATTCACGCCGGCGCTTCTCATCTTGCCGTTGCCACGCTCGACGAAGCGCTCGAGCTGCATGAAGCGCAGCTCGGCGCCCCAATTTTAATTTTCGGCGAGCGCCCGCAAAGCGAGCTGGAATGGTGTATTGAAAAAAATTTCGAGATCTTTGTCAATGACCCGGCGCAGGCGAAACAAGCCAATGAAATCGCGCGTGGAAAGAAAAAGCAAATTCATGTTCATGTCGAGATCGACACCGGCCTCAACCGTTACGGCGTGCGTTGGCCAAAAGCCTTGCCCGTTATCGAGTCGATCTCGCCGCTTGCAAACTTGCAGCTTGCGGGTCTCATGACGCATTTCGCCATGTCGGACGAGCTTGACAAGACCTTTGCGTATGAACAACTGCGCCGCTTCGAAGAAGTCATCCAACAACTGCGGGAGCGGAAAATCCTGCCGGCGAAATCGATTGTGCTTCACGCTTGCAACAGCGGCGGCTATCTCGATCTTCCGCCAGCGCATTTCGACATGGTGCGCATGGGCATTTTGCCGCTCGGCGTTTATCCGTCCAAAGTCTGCCGGCGCATTTCAGGCCTGGCGCCGGTCATGTCCGTCAAAACGCGAATCGCCGCGATGAAAGAAATTGCCCCGGGAGATACCGTGGGTTATGGAATGCGTTATCGCGCCGAATCGCCGCGCACGATTGCGGTGTTGCCTATCGGCTACGGCGACGGCTTCCCGCGCGTTCGCAACACGGGTTGCGTTTTGGTTCGCGGCAAGCGCGCGCCCATCATCGGCGGCAACGCGATGGATGCGATGATGATCGACGTCACGGATATTCCTGAAACGAATTTGTGGGATGAAGTTGCCATCATCGGCAAGCAAGGCGGCGACGAGATTTCAGTGCACGATCTGGCGGCGTGGGGCGGCACGGTTTCTTACGACATCATGACGCGGTGGAGCGTGAGGATGCCGCGCGTTTATATTGAATAAGTTTTAAATTGGAAATCTTCAATTTAAAATTTCAAATTTAGTTTTTCAACATAGGATTGTGGCAATGGCAAACAGGATGAAATTTTTGCTGCGCGCGCTCGTCTTGGTTTTACTAGTCGTTTCAACAAGTTGCACAAAAAACGAGCATCAAAACCCCGACGCGCAATATTTTAAACTCGACGGCTTGAATCGCCTTTTTCAAACTGCGGCGTCGGGCGCGGCCTATATTCATCATGCGCTTGCAAAAGACAGCACGCTCGCGCCGGCGCATGATTGCGGCCTCGGCTCGCTCGAAGATCTGGCCCGAGCGGCGCTGGTTTATCTTCGTCATGCTGAAATCACCAGTGATACAGCCAGCTTGGTGAAAGCAAAAAAATTGCTGGTAACTGCTCTGCATCTGCAAAAGCCGGACGGTTTGTTCTTTGAGTGGCTTGATGCACAAGGCCAGCCAACGCTTTGTCCTCATGACGGCGCGGATGATTTCGGCTATCCCGAAGTCCGAGCGCTGTGGGCGCTGGCGGTTGGCGCTAAGTCTTTTGAGCGCGGCGATCGCGCTTTGGCGCAAAAACTGTATGAGGCGTTTTGGCGCAGTTTTGTTGAGGTGGATTCTTGTTTGTCGCGCTACGGTCAATTCAGCGAAAAAGACGGCCGGCAGTTTCCGCAATGGCTGCCTTTCCGCAGCGGCGCGGATGCCGCGAGCGAATTGATTCTCGCTTTCGAGGCCATGTCGCAAAGCTCGCTTAACAATTCCGAGCAGACACAACGCCTCAAGCGGGCGATGCGGCAATTTGCCGAAGGCATTCAGAAAATGCAAGCCGGCACTGCTGATGAATTTCCTTATGGCGCCCATCTCGCGTTCGAAATTTATTGGCACAGTTGGAATCATTGCGCGATGCAGGCGCTGGCCCTCGCCGGCGCGAAACTCAATCGCCAGGATTTTATTGATTCCGCGAGGCTGGAAGCCGATTATTTTGTGCCGTATTTGCAAAAAATCGGGTTCGCCAATCGTTTCAATTTGGTGGAGGCGCAAAAAAATCCGAATCGCCTCGAATATTTTCCCCAATCCGCCGCGGCGATCCGGCCTTTGGTGACCGGGCTGATCGAACTGTCGCGGGTGACGGGCCATCGGCGTTATGCGCAGCGCGCCGGCGAGATCGCGCGTTGGTTCCGCGGCGAAAACAAGGCAAACGAAGCGATTTATGCCAAAAAAACCGGCTTCGCCAAAGATTTTATTCAAGGCCATAATTATGTCGCGCCAACTTTGACCGCCTCAGCAACGGTCGAAGCGCTGCTGGCCATTCTCGAAGTGGAAAACAATCCCGACAGCCGGCAAGAGTTTTATGTCAAGATTGAAAATGTGTTCGAGGGGAAACCCT
>Ga0187892_10007198_pt1 | contig 15992 bp, 9 predicted proteins | sample MA1701073metaG_FD_139345 | JGI IMG/M metagenome (GOLD analysis project Ga0187892, IMG submission 139345) | Bio-ooze microbial communities from a basaltic lava cave in the Kipuka Kanohina Cave System on the Island of Hawaii, USA - MA170107-3 metaG ... | reverse complement strand
GCCGGGTCCAGACCTTCGGCCCGGGGCCGCGTGACCGCCTGGAACTCGTCGTCCACGCGGCGTTCGTAGCTTGGGTCCTTCGATCGCACCGCCGTGACGACCTACTCCCCGAAGAAGTCCCTCTCGAAGTCCGCGCGCAGGAACGGGACGATCTCCTTCTGGAGCGGGAGCGTGGTCACCTCCGCGCCGTCCTCGTTCATCAGCACGTTGATCTCGGTCCGCACGCCGAACTCGGGGAGATAGATGCCCGGCTCGATCGTGAAGATCATCCCGGGCATCAGCGTCCGGGTGTCGAGCGTCTCGAAGCCGTCGATGTTCGGGCCCGGCCCGTGCACCTCGCGCGCGAGGTTGTGGCCCGTGCGGTGGATGAACGAGTCGCCGTAGCCGGCCCGCTCGATCACGCTCCGCGCCGCCCGGTCCAGCTCGAGGCCCTGCACCTTCTGCTTCGTCCCCGCCCGCTCGGTCACGAGGCGGAGCGCCGCGTCCCGCGCGTCCCGGTCCACCGCGAAGACCTCGGCGAACCGGTCCGGGACGCGCTCCGCCGCGCAGGCCATCCACGTGATGTCCGCCTGCACCGAGCGCCCCCGCTTCTCGCGCGCGAAGATGTCGAGCAGCAGGATGTCCCCCTCGCGCACCGGGAACTGGTTGGTCGCCGTGGGCTCGAAGTGCGGATCGGACGAGTGCTCCCGCGTCCCCACGATCGGAGGGTGCTCGGGGACCAGCCCGCGCTCCTCGAACTCCTTGAGGATGAACTGCTGGAGCGTGAACTCGTCGGTCTGGCCCTTCGCGCGGATCTCCGCCGCGGCGTGGCGGAGCGTGACCTTCACGACGTCGATCAGGTTCTTCGCGGCCCGCCGGTGGGTGAGGAGCTGGGCCTTGGTCAGGCGGTGGAAGAGGTGCGAGGTCAGGTCCGCCGACGACGCCACCTCGACCCCGGTCGCCTTCACGAGGTCGAGCGTGCCGCCGTCCACGCTGGAGACGTGGGGGAGCCCGCCGCCCGGCGAGTACTCCATCGCCACCCGCCGCGCTCCCGCGAGGAGACCGCCCAGTCCCGACTTCAGCTCCTCGAAGGTCCGGAAGGTGCTCCGCGATCCGGGCCGCCCCTCGAAGCGCTGCTCCTCCATCTTCGAGACGAGCCAGCGCGGCTCGCCCTCGCGCGGGAGCAGGCAGAAGAAGCGCCGCGTGATGTGCGTCTTCTCGAGGTCCAGCGCGCGGCGCGCGGTCGGGTTGGAGCCGCGGAAGTCGTAGAGCAGCCAGCCGTCGAACCCGGATTCCTGGAGCAGCGGTCGGAGCTTCTTGAGATCGATCACGTGGCCTCCGCGCCCGCCACCTCCCCTTCGGTCTCGATCGCCCGTTGGCGGCGCATCTTACTCCTGAGAGTCGCCTTGTCCCAGTTGAGGAGCACCGCGGCGCGCTTCTGGTTGAACCCCCCCGCCCGCCCGTGCGTGCTCCGGAGCGCCATCGCCATCTCGCGCCGCACCTCGCCCTCGGGCCGGTTCTTCGGGATCTTCTCGATCAGCGCGATGTTGAAGAGGTGCGCGACCCGGACCACGTCGTCGGCCCGGATCGTCTCCCCCTCGCCGAAGATCACGAGCTTGTAGACGAAGTGCTCCAGCTCGCGGAGGTTGCCGCGCCACTGCTGCCGCCAGAGGATCGCGAGCGCCTCCTCAGCCACCCCCGGCACGGCGGCGCGACGCTCGCGCGTCGAGTACTTCCACAGGAAGTGCTCGACCAGCGGGCCGATGTCCTCGCGCCGCTCGCGGAGCGGCGGGAGGCGGAGCGTCACCTGGTCCAGCCGGAACAGGAGGTCGTCGCGGAACTGCCGCGCCGCCACCAGCGCCCGCAGGTCCTTGTTGGTCGCGGCGATCACCCGCACGTTCACCCGCCGGGTCCGCGCCTCGCCCACGCGGCGGAAGGTCCCCTCCTGGAGCACCCGCAGGATCTTCCCCTGGAGGTCCAGGCGCAGGTCCCCGATCTCGTCCAGGAAGATCGTCCCGCCGTCGGACAGCTCGAACAGGCCCGCCTTGTCGGCGACCGCGCCCGTGAAGGCGCCCTTCACGTGTCCGAAGAGGTCGCTCTCGATCAGCTCGGGCTGGCCGTTGGCGCAGTCCACGACCTCGAAGGGCCCGGCCGCGCGCCGGCTGTTGAAGTGCACGATCTTGGCCAGGTACTCCTTGCCGGTCCCCGACTCGCCCTGGATCAGCAGGTTGGCCTCGGAGCGCGCCGCCTTGATGAAGATGTTCCGGATGCGGCGCACGGCGCCCGCCTCGCCGATGAAGCGGATCCCCTCGCCGAACTTCTTGCGGGTGAACTCGTAGAACTGCGCCGAGTGGACGATGGGCGCATAGAGGTCGGCCAGCGTCTGGAAGTAGCGCTGCTTCTCCTCGGTGAAGTGGCCGGGCTTCCGCGACTCGACGTTGATCACCCCGATGACCTTCCCCTCGTAGGCCAGCGGGACCGCGAGCTCCGAGCGGATGTCCTCGAAGAACCGGACGAAGTTGGGCTGCGCCTCCACGTCGGGGACGAGCAGCGGCTTCCCCGTGAGCGCCACGGTGCCGGTGACCCCCCGGCCCGGCGGTAGCGAGGTCGGACGCTGCCCCTCGGGGAGCATGCCGTCCCCCTTGATGATCAGGACGTCGAGCTGGCCGGTCTCCTGGTTGACCAGGCTGATGAAGCCGTTGCGGCAGCCGGTCTCCTCCAGGCAGATGTCCAGCACCTGGTCCAGCGCGCGCCGCGTCCCTTCCGTGGTGATCACGCCGCGCTCGAGGTTCTGGATGGTGCGCGCGGTCTCCCGGAAGAGCGCGACCTCCTTCTCCTTGTGCGCCGACTGCTGGGCGCGCCGGATCGCCACGGCCGCGATCGAGGCCAGGCGCTCGAGCTGCTTCACGTCTTCCGGGCCGTAGGCGTTCCGCCGGCGCGACTCCAGCCCGAGCACGCCCACGAGGTCGCCTCCATGGGCGAGCAGCGGGACCGTCACGTTGGACCGGCTCTCCCGCCAGGCCTCGAGGTAGTGCCGCTCCTCGGGCGACGTCACGTCACCCGTGAAGTACGGCTGCCGGGTCTTGACCACGTGCTTGAAGATCCCGCCGTGATTGCCGCCCTTGAGCGGGATCGTGAAGAAGCCGTCCTTGGCGCGCTGGCGCTGGAGCGCCTCGCTCATCTCGTCGCCGCGGAGGAACCACTTGAGGCGGAGCGCGTCGCTCTCCTCGTGGAGGATGCCCACGAGTCCGAAATCGCTCGGGACCACCTCGGCCGCGAAGCTGAGCACGGCCAGGATCGTGTCGTCCAGGTCCCCGGCCTCGACCACCTTGAGCAGGCTCGGGAAGTCCTGGGGCGGCGCCTTCTCCAGACGCTCCAGCTCGCGGGCGAGCGTCTCGGGCGTGACCGCTCCCGACGCGACCAGGAGCTGTCCCAGGCGGCTCGAGACGCGCGCGTCGGCCTGCCGCTCGAGGACCGACTCGACCTTCTTCGCGTCCAGGAGACCGAGGTCCATGGCGGCTTCCCCGAAGCGGTGCGCGCCCTTCGCCTGGCGCTGGAGCACCCGCGGGATCTCGGAGGCGGGGAGGAGGCCCCGGGCGGAGGCGACCACCCCGAAGCGCGGGCGCAGCTCCTCCTGCAGGCGGAGCGCGGCAGCCAGGCGGTCCTCCGAGAGGACGCCCGCCCTCACTAGGGACTCGCCGAGCCTCATGGGGTGGACCCTTCTTTCTTCTCCGGACAAGAGTCTGCGCCGGCCCCGGCGGCCGGATTATAGCGGTCCGCGGGGCGGCGCGGGCAAGGACTCTCTGTCGCAGATCGCGGCTACAATCCGCCGCTCTGCCGGGGTCGGGACCCGCCGCGGGTCCTGACCCCTTTTTCCGGGAGGAGCGCTTGATTCCGCAGATCGTCGTCCACGGCGGCGCCTGGGACATCCCGGCCGCGCTCCACGAGGCGCACCTCGCCGGCTGCCGCCGGGCGGCGCTGGCCGGGTTCGAGCTGCTCGCGCGCGGCGGATCAGCCCTCGACGCGGTGGAGCGCGCCGTGCTCTCGCTGGAGGCGGACGCGACCTTCGACGCGGGGGTCGGCGCATTCCTGAACCGCGACGGCGACGTGGAGCTGGACGCCGCGATCATGGAGGGGACCACGCTCCGCGCCGGCGCCGTGGCGGCGGTCCGGACCGTGAAGCACCCGATCGCGGTCGCGCGCCGCCTCCTGGAGGAGGGGGAGCCGGTGCTGGTCGTGGGTCCGGGCGCGGACCTCTACGCGCGCGAGCGCGGGCTCCCGACGTGCGACCCCGCCGAGCTCCGGAGCGCGGCGGCGCTCGCGCGTCACCGCGGTGCCGGCGATCCGGCGGCGCCCCGCTCGATCTTCGGCGACACGGTCGGCGCCGTGGCCGTGGACCGCGCCGGGCGCGTGGCCGCGGCCAACTCGACGGGCGGCACGCCGGGGAAGCGCCCCGGCCGGGTGGGGGACACGCCGGTCCCTGGATGCGGCCTCTACGCGCGGGACGACGCGGGCGCCGCCGCCTGCACCGGCCGGGGCGAGGAGATCCTGCGGGTGACGCTGGCCCGCCAGGCCATCGCCTTCCTCGAGGCCGGGCTCCCGCCCGCCGCGGCCGCGGAGCGGGCGGTCGCGCTGCTCGAGAAGCGCGTGGGCGGGCGCGGCGGGATCATCGTGATCGACCGCGAGGGTCGCTTCGGCTGGGCGCACAACACCCCGTATCTCGCGCGCGCGCGGATGGGTCCCGACCGGACCGAGCCTGAGGCGGGCATGGTCGCCTGAGGGGGCTCAATCCTCCGCCCCCAGGCTCCGGGCCTCGAGCAGCCCGAGGGCCGCGAGCAGCGCCACCTGCGCCCGGTTGTAGCCGACCAGCGCGTGGATGTGGCGGCTCCGGGCCTCCGCGGCGGCGGTCTGCGCCTGGAGCACGTCGAGCGAGGTCATCGCCCCTGCGGCGTGGTGCGCCCGTGCCAGCCGGAGCGCCTCTTCGGCCGAGCCGACCTGCCGTTCCGCTTCGCCGACCAATTGGCGCTGCGCCCTGCTCTCCTGCCAATGGAGGGCAACGCCTGCTCGCACCTCGTCCAGCTTCCGGGTCGCCTCCAATGCGACGTGCCGTTCCGCCGAGCGGGCCTGCCGCAGGTCGCCGAGGCTGGAGAGCCCCAGCCTCCATCGCGCCCCCGCCGTGAAACGCTCCTGGTCCCGGAGCCCGAAGGTCTCGTCCCGGGGCGGACTCCCGACATCCTGCGCCCGGCCCATGATCCCGCCGACCTGGTAGGCGGCGCCCGCTTCGGGCCCCAGCGCGCCCCAGCCGGCCGCACTCCGTTCCGCCGCTGCGGCCTCCAGCAGGACCCGGACCGCCTGGAGGTCGTCGCGGTGCTCCACGGCCAGCGCCAGCAGGTCGTCGAGCGGAAGGTCCTCCCGCACGAGCGGCGCCGGATCGAGCCGTTCCGCCCGCGGCACGAGCGTGACCACCGGGTGCAGGTGCAGCGTGAGCGCCAGCGCCACGGAGGCCTCGTAGAAGCCCTGCATCTCCATCGTGACGTCCTGGCGACGCGCCGCGGCCTCCGCCTCCGCCCGCAGCTCCTCGGCGGGGAGCGCCAGACCGGCCTGCCGACGGGCGCGAGCGACGCGGAGCGACTCATCTCCCTCGGCCAGCGCCTGGGTGGCCGCGTCCACCCGCGCCTGCGCCAGCAGGAGGCCGTAGAACTGCAGCGCGGCGGTCTTGAGCTCCTCCTGCACCACCGCGCGCTCCTCGTATTGCGCGGAGAGGAACCGCTTGCGCGCCGCAACGAGGTCGTAGACGACCTTGCCCGGGTTCAGCACCCACTGAACCGCGACGAAGGGCGTGAACGAATGGAAGCCCACGTCCACGATGTTCCCCTCCGTGGCCCGCACTCCGCCGTCCACCCACTCGAACAGGAGACCGGGAGCCAGCACCGGGAGCAGCGCCCCCTCCGCGCTCTCCAGCCGGCCGCGCGTCCCCTCGACCCTGGCCCGCGCCCGCTCGATGTCCGGATTGCGCGCCAGGACCAACCGCGCCGCCGTCGGGAGGTCGATCGCGAGCAGCTCCCGGTGCAGCGGGCGGGTCCGGGACGGGGCCAGCGGCACCCCTCCGGTGCGGGGCTCCGGCGCCGGGGCGACCGAGGGCCGTTCCTTCGCGGGGATCCGTGTATGCGAGACCAGGCAGCCCGGGAGGAGCATCAGGCCGGTGGCGAGCGCAAGAGGGCGATGCGTCATCGTCCCGATCCCTGGGACACGGTCCGCACGAGGGCCCCCGGCGAGAGCAGGGACTTGCCGGTGACCACGACCAGGTCCTGATCCCCGACGCCCTGGACGATCTCGAGGCGCACCCCGTCGTCGAGGCCGATCTTCACGGGCGTGCGCACGGCCCGGCCGTCCTTGACGGTGTAGACGAAAGGCTCGCCCCCCTCGGTGAGCAGCGCCTGGGCCGGGATCGTGAGCGCGTCGGGGCGCCGGTCCAGCTCGAGGGTGACCTGCGCGTACATCCCCGGCAGCAGGCGCCCGTCGGGGTTGGGCAGGTCGATCTCCGCGCGCATCGTGCGGGTCTCGGTCTGGAGCGCCCCGGCGGCGCGCGCGACCCGGCCCTCGACCCCCGGCCCGTCCCACCCATGCGGGCGGACCCGGGCCGGATCGCCGCCCCGCAGGAAGGGAACGTCCACCTCGGGGACGTCGATCGAGACCCGCATCCGCTCCGCGTTCTGGATGGTCAGGAGCGGAGACGTCCGGGTGGCGGTCGCCGCGGCCGCCTGGACCAGCGCGCCCCGGTCCACGAGGCGCCTCGTGATCACGCCGTCGAAGGGCGCGACGATCCGGGTGTAGCCCAGCATGGTCTCGATCTTCTCCGTCTGCGCCCGGGCCACCTCGAGCTGGGAGGCCGCCGCGTCCCGGGCCGACTCCGCGACGCGTACTTCCGCCTGGGCCGACGCGACCTGGGCGAGGGCCGTGCCCTCCTCGGCCCGGGCCACCCCGAGCCGGCTCGAGCTCTCCTCGAGGTCCTGGTCGGTGACGCTCTTCTCCTCGTGAAGCTGCTTCTGGCGGCTGTGCAGGACCTCCCGCCAGGCCCGCTCGATCCGGCGGGCGCCGAGCGCCCCCCGGGCGACCTCGACCCGCTGCCGCGCCTGATCGACGGCCGCCCCGGCGGCCTGGAGCGAGGCGCTCTGGGCCGCCCGCCGGGCACGCGCCTCTTCGAGGTCCCGCGTCAGCTCGGGCACTTCCAGCGCCACGAGGAGCTGGCCGGCCTTCACGCGGTCTCCGAGGTCCACCTTCAACTCCGCGACGAAGCCCGTGGCCTTTGCGTAGAGGTCGGTCCGCTCGAGCGCCTCCAGGGTGGCGGGGACGCTGAGGCGGCGCGCCATGGGCCTGCGCTCCGGGCGCTCCACCTCCACGGACGGCACGGGAGTCGCCGGCGCGTCGGCCGCGGCGCGAAGGGGCGCCCCTCGGAGCCTGGGCGCCAGCCACGGGCCCAGCGCCAGGGTCGCGGCGGCCGCGGACCAGACCATCCACCGGGCGGAAGTCTTCATGTCAACCTCCTGTCTCCGTCTTGGGAGGGTGGCTCCGTTCCCGCTTGAGCACCGTGTAGAGCACGGGCACGAAGACGAGCACGAGCAGCGTCGAGACCGTCAGTCCCCCGACCACGGCGCGGGCCAGCGGGACGTTGGCCTCGCTCCCGCGCCCGAGACCGACCGCCATCGGAAGGAGGCCCAGGATCGCGGCGATCGAGGTCATCAGGATGGGCCGGAGGCGGATGCGCGCGCTCTCCACCGCCGCCTCGACCTTCGAGAGGCCGCGCTCCTCGCGGAGCCGGTTGGCGAACTCCACCAGGAGCACGCTGTTGGAGACGGAGATCCCGACCATGAAGATCGTGCCCAGGAAGGACTGGATGTTGAGGGACGTGCCGGTGAGGTGGAGCATCGTGAGCACGCCGATGAGCCCGAGCGGAACGGCGAGCATCACGAGGAACGGATCCAGGTAGGACCGGAACTGCGCCACGAGCACGAGGTAGACCAGGACCGCCGCCAGCGCGAGACCGAAGCCCAGGCCGGCGAAGGACTCCCTCATGCTGGCCACCTCGCCCCGCAGGTGGATGCGGTAGCCCTCCCAGGGCGCCGGCCGGCCGGCCCGCGTCGCGGCCTCGTTCTCGTCCTTGAGCTCCGCCCGCAGGCGCTCGAGACCGGTCTCGATCTCTCCCGCCACGGAGCCGATGTCCCGCCCCTCGACGTTCACGTAGACGTTCGTGACGCGGCTGATGTTGTGGTGGTGGACCTCGGCGGGCGCGGTGGTCCGGCGGAAGGTCGCGATGTTCTTGAGAATCGTCGGCGCGGTGCTTCGCGCCCCCGTGATCGGGACGTGCTCGAGCGTCTGGAGCGAGACGATGTCCTCCTCGGAGTACTGGGCCCCGATGAAGTAGTGGTTCCCGTTCCGCTGGTCGATCCAGAAGGAGGGGCTGAAGTTCACCGAGCTGTTGAAGGCGGTGACCACGTTCTTCACCACGTCCTGCTGGTTGAGCCCGCACCAGGCCGCGCGCGTCCGGTCCACGTCCACCGCGATCTGGGGATAGTCGAGCTTCTGCTGGACGCGCGCGTCCACCGCCCCGGGCACGCGGGCGCACAGCGCCTGGATGCGCCGGGCGACCCGGGCGGCGACTTCGAGCCGGTTCCCTTCCACCTGGATGTCGATCGGGCTCGGGAGGCCGAAGTTGAGCGCGGCCGTCATCATCCCGCCGGCGTCGAAGCTGAACTCGATCCCGGGAAAGCGGTCGGGCAGGCGCCGGCGCAGCTCGCGCACGTGCTCCAGGACGCCGCGCGCGCGTTCCGGCCGGAGCTGGACCTGCAGGAAGGCGTCCATGGGCCCGGCGTTCGGGGTGTAGGCCGCCGGCCAGTCGAGGAGCACGCCGATGTTCGAGATCAGGAGAGACAGGTCCCGCTCGGTCACGCTCTCCCGGACGACCCGCTCCACCTGCGCGATCAGCTTCTCCGTTTCCTCGAGACGCGTCCCCGAGGGGGCCCGGACCAGCACGGTGAACTGTCCCGAGTCCACCGACGGGAAGAGCTCCCGCCCGAGCCGGGGGAAGAGCAGGAGCGAGGCGAGGAAGAGCGCCGCCGTCCCGCCCAGGACGAGCCGGCGCCGCCGCACCGCCCCGGCCACGACCCGACCGCAGGCGTCCGCGAGCGCGAGCGAGAACCGGTCCACCAGCGGGCGGGGCGGTCCCGCCGCGTGCGCCACGTCCGGAAGATGGGCCCGGAAGAACTTCGCGCACGCGATCGGGACCAGGGTCATCGACACCAGGTAGGAGGCGGCGATCGCGAAGGTCACCGAGAGGGCCAGCGGCGTGAACAGGAAGCGGCCCAGGCCGGTGAGGAAGACCACCGGGAAGAAGACCACGGCGGTCGTGATGGTGGCCACGAGCACGGGCATGGCCACTTCTCCGGCGGCCTCGAGCGCCGCCTGGGCGGGCGGCTTCCCCATCCGGAGATGTCGATGGGTGTTCTCCAGCACCACGATCGCGTCGTCCACCAGCCGGCCCAGCACCAGCGCGAGTCCCCCCAGCGTCATCACGTTGAGGGTGTGGCCCGTGAAGAAGAGCCCGATGAAGGCCGCGAGCACCGAGAGCGGGATGGAGACCGCGATGATGAGCGTGGAGCGCACGCTCCCGAGGAAGAGGAGGATCATCAGCACCGCGAGCGCCCCACCGATGAGGGCCTCGTGCTCCAGGCTCCGGATCGCCTCCTTCACGTAGACCGACTGATCGAAGGCGACCGCGAGCTGCACCCCCTTGGGGAGGCGCTCCAGGATCGGGGGGAGCATGCTCCGCACGCCCTCCACGATCCGGATCGTGTTGGCTCCCGGCTGCCGGTAGATCGGGATGTAGACCTGGCGCCGGCCGTTGATGCGCACCACGTTGGTCTGGATGGCGGAGGTGTCCCGGGCCCGGCCCACGTCCTTCAGGAAGACCGGCGCGCCCGCGTCGAGCTTCACGGGGACGTCGTCCAGCTCGCTCACCCGCTCCACCATCCCGTTGGCGTTGATCTGGTAGTCGATCGGGCCGAACCGGGCGCTCCCGGTCGGGATCATCGTGTTGAAGGCCTGCACCGCCTGCACCACGTCCATCGGTGACAGACCCCGGGCCTGGAGCCGGTCGCGGTCCACGTAGGTCAGGATGCGGCGCAGCTTGCCCCCGTAGACCGCGGGGGCGACCACGCCGGAGATGCCCTGGAGCCGGTTGCGCAGCTCGAAGTAGGCGATGTCGTAGAGGGTCTTCTCGTCGTGGGCCTCGCTGAAGACCGTGAGGAGCGCCAGGGGAATGCTCGCGGTCGGATCGAAGGGCATCACCATGGGCGGGACGGTCCCGGGGGGGAGGTAGTAGAGGTCGCTCATGGCAAGGGAGGTCACCTGGGAGAGGGCGGCGTTCGTGTCCACGTCCTCCCCGAAGAAGTCCCGGACCACGGACACGCCGACCATGCTCCTGGACTCCTGGCGGACGATCCCGTTCGCCTGTCCGGTCCAGCGCTCGAGGCGCGTGGTGATGTCCTTCTCCATGATCTCGGCGGGCATTCCGGGATAGAGCGTGAGGACCTGCACGGCCGGCGTCCGGAAGAGCGGCAGGATGTCGGTGGGGATCCGGGTCGCGGCCGTGCCGCCGATGAGGACCACCGCCAGCGTCAGCACGACGACGAGGTACGGATTCCGGAGCGCCAGCCGGACCAGTCCCATCTACCGAGCCTCCTTGGCGACCGCGGGGTCAGCGCCCTCCGCCCGCCAGCTCTTCCAGGAACCCCGAGTCCACGTCGCCGAAGGCGGCCCGGAGCCCGCCCGCGGAGCGGCGGACGAGGCCCCGCCCGCCGGGCAGCTCGAAGCAGCGCCGCTCGGCCGCGGCGCCGAGGGCGTCGGGCAGGGCCCGGGCCTCCTCGGCCCCGACCAGGATCAACGAGACGGCCGTGCTCCCGCGCTCGAGCATCACGTACCCCAGTCGCAGCCCGCGGAAGCGGCAGAGCCGCGCCCCGGTGACGCGCCACTCCGGCGGGACCGCGAGCGCGTCGCCCTCCGCGATGGCCTGGTCCCGGAGGAACCCCCGAACGGGCCCCAGGCCGCCGCCGGTCACTTCGAACCTGAGCTCGCCCCGCAAGTACTGGGCGTGGTCCTTGGAGGCCATCACCAGCAGCTCGGGGGGCCTGGGCCTCAGGTACAGCGAGAGGGCCACGAGGGCGGAGGCTGCCGCGAGGGCCGGAAGGAGAGACCAGGCCGGCATCCGCCGCCGACGCCGCGGGGGGGCCAGCACCTGCTCCAGCACGCGCCGGAAGACCCGGTCCTCGTCCCCGTCGGGGCGTCGCATGCGCCCGGTCATCGCCCGCTCGAGCGCCTCCTCGGCGGCGAAGAGCCGGGCGCAGTCGGGACACGCCTCGAGATGGCGCGAGATCTCGTAGATCGTCGTCGCGTCCAGCTCGGAGTCGAGGTAGGGGCTGATGTAGCGACGCGCCTCGTTGCAGTTCACGGGGCGGACCTCCGCGGGGGGGTCCTCGGAGGGGGGCTGCCCGGGTCGCGCGCCTCCACGCCCAGGAGGGCGCGGAGCTTCTCGCGTGCGCGGAACAGCCGCGACATCGCGGTCCCCCTGGGGACCGAGCAGGCGTTCGCGATCTCGGCGACGGTCAGGTCCATCACGGCGCGCAGCAGGAAGGTCACGCGTTCGGTCTCCTCGAGCGACACCAGGGCCCGGCTCAGGCGCTCGTCGAGGAACTCGAGGAGCGCGGCGGGGTTCTCGCGGAAGGGCTCGTGGGCCAGGTCGCGCTCCAGGGCCTCGAGGGGCGGGTCGTCCTGCGGGACGGCCGGCTCTTCCGGAGCGGTCTCGAGAGACACCTCCCGTCCCCGCCGGCGCGTCTGGCGTCGATTCTGGTTCCGGCCCACGTTCACGAGGAAACGGCAGAGCCAGGCCCTGAAGTTCTCTACGGGCCCCTCGCTCCCGTAACGCTCCCAGGCAGCGGCCAGGGCCGACTGGAGCAGGTCTTCCGCGTCGTGCGCGGTCACCGTCATCCGGCGCGCGAGGACCACGAGCGTCCGCCCCAGGGGTGCGAGCCGCCGGGTGAACTCCTGGCGCCGTTCGTCAGCCTCGCCGCCGCTTCTCAAGTGGGCCTCGGACGATCCCACGGTATTCGTGTCGCGGAGCCTCGCCCGCATTCCGTGATTCCGGATCGCCGCCGGGCGCGGCCGGCATTCACCGAGAGCCGTCCGGCAGCGCCCGCAGCGCCTCCTCCACCTCGGCGTTCCCGGGCGCGAGGCGGGCCGCCTCGGTGAGCGCGCGGCGCGCCTCGCCGCTCTCGCGGAGGTCGCGGAACGCGAGCCCGAGCTGATGCCAGGCCGCCGCGCTCTCCGGCGCCGTCTCGAGCGCGCGCTCGAGCTCGCGCCGCGCCTGGGCCGGGCGCCCGCGCTTCCGGTACTCCACCGCCAGCGCGATCCGGAGCTCCACTTCCTGCGGCCTCTTCTTGAGCAGCGCCCGGTAGTGCTCCAGCTCGTCCGCCTGGACCGCGATCTCCTTGTGGTGCTCGAGCGCCGCCCGCGCCTCGTCCTCGCGGCCCATCCGCTGGAGCAGCCGGCCCAGGTTCATCCAGGCGCCGAGATGCGCGTCGTCGCGCTCGAGCGTCGCGCGGAAGCGGGCCTCCGCCTCCGGCCACCCGGCCTTCCCGCGGCGGAGCGCGATGAGGCCCAGGTGGTAGGGCGCCGACGAGTTCCGGGGGTGCGCGCGCTCCAGGCGCTCGAGCACCGCCCGCGCCTCGGCGTCCTCCCCCCGCTCGCAGAGGATCTCCCCGAGCGCGGCGAGCGCGTCCTCGTCGGCGCTCGCGCGCTCGAGGTGGAGGCGCAGCCAGTGGAGCGCCTCGTCCAGACGCGCCCGGGCGAAGGCGTTCCGCCAGAGGCCCGAGAGGCCGTGCGGGCTCCCGGGGTCGAGGCGGAGCAGCGTCCGCGCCGAGGCCTCCGAGTCGGCGAAGCGGTCCAGGCGGTGATACCCGTAGACGAGCGCCTCGTGCGCCTGCTTCACCGTGTCGAGGTCGCCCGCCCGCGCGAGCGCCCCCTCGAGGAGGGGCGCCGCCGCGCGGAAGTCCCAGGTGAGGTAGAGCAGGTACCCCTCCCAGAACCACGCCCGGCCGTCCTCGGGCTCCTCGGCGCGGAGCGCGCGCGCGAGCGCCAGCGCCTCCCCGAAGCGCCGCGCGCGGTGCGCCTCCGCGAGAGCGCTCCAGCGCGCCTGCCGCGCGGGCGAGAGCGGAACGGGCGCGCGGCGCACCAGCGCGGCCCGCTCGCTCTCGGTGAACGGAGGTGGGAGGGACGGCGCGGGCGCGGCGGGCGGCGACCCGGGTCCGCAGCCGATGAGGCAGAGCAAGACGAGGCTGGAAGCTGGAAGCTTGAAGCTGGAAGCCGGAGGCCGCATGCGAGCGATTGTATGGGGTACGATGCCGCCCCATTCATGGACCAGAGCGACCCCGTCCTGGCCTTCGAGGCGGAGTGGCGCGCCGACCGGGCGAGCGGCCACGCCCGTCCGCTCCAGGAGTACCTGCGGCAGTTCCCCGACCACGAGCTCGAGGTCGCCGAGCGCTACGCGGCCCTCCAGGCGGAGGCGCTCCCGGAACCGGAATCCGGGGAACGCCCGCTCGTCGGGCAGGCGCCCGCTCCGGCACGGATCGGGCCCTACCTGCTGCTCGAGGAATTGGGCCGCGGCGGGCAGGGGACCGTTCACCTCGTGGAGGACTCGCGGCTCGGACGCCGGGTCGCGCTCAAGGTGCTGAGCGGCATCGGCGCGGCCTCCGGAGAGACGCTCCGCCGCTTCCAGCGCGAGGCCGAGGTCGCCTCCCGCCTCGACCACCCGGGCATCTGCGCGGTCTACGAGCTGGGCTCGGAGGGGGGGGTCCCCTACCTCGCGATGCGCCACGTACCGGGGCGGACGCTGGCCCGTCTCATCGCCGAGAGGCGCGAGGCGGCCGGTCCTCCGTCCGATTCCCCGGGGCGGGGGGAGCGCCGCTCCTCGCGCGGCTCCACGCGGGCCGCGGTCCTGGAGACCACGCACCTGATCGAACGTGCGGCCCGGGCGCTGCACGTGGCCCACGAGGCGGGGATCGTGCACCGCGACGTCAAGCCCGGGAACCTGATGGTGACGCCCGAGGGGGACCCGGTGATCCTCGACTTCGGCCTGGCCCGTCTCGCCGAGGAGGCGGGACCGTCGCTCACCATGAGCGGGGACGTGGTCGGGACGCCCGCGTACCTCTCGCCGGAGCAGCTCCGCGCGGGCCGCGGGCCGGTGGACCGCCGCACGGACGTCTACTCGCTCGGGGTGACGCTCTACGAGGCGCTCACGCTCCGGCGACCGTTCGAGGGGCCGACCCGGGAGGGGCTCTACCGCTCGATCGAGGTGAGCGAGCCTCCCGATCCGCGAGCGTTCAACGCGGCGATCCCCAGAGACCTCCGGGCCGTGCTCGACACGGCGCTCGAGAAGGAGCCCGACCGTCGCTACGCCACGGCGCTCGACTTCGCCGAGGACCTGCGCCGGGTGCGCGAGCTGCGCCCGATCGCAGCGCGGCGGAGCTCGGTCCCCGGGCGCGTGCTCCGCTGGGCGCGCCGGCATCCCCCGCAGGCGGCGCTCGCGGCCGTGCTCGCGCTCGGCCTGCCGGCCGTCGCCGGGCTCACGGGCTACGTGATCGCGAGCCAGCCGGCGCTCCGGGAGGCCCGGGAGCGCGAGCGGCGGGAACGGGCGGAGCGCCACCTGGAGAAGGGGTACTTCGAGCTGGGCCACGGATCGGACGAACGCGCCGACCGGGAGTTCGAGGCGGCGCTCGCGACGATCGAGCTTCCCGAGGCGGTGGCCGGGCAGGCCCTGCTCCGGCTCTCCCGCAGGAGACACCAGGAGGCGCTGGACCTCCTGGACCGCCACCGCGCGCTCATGGAGCAGGTCGTGGGGCTGAGGCGCCTGCGGGCCGACGCGCTGCTCTTCAGCGGCCGACGCTCCGAGGGCGAGGCGCTCGCGGCCACGCTCACCGGGCCCCAGGGCACGGTGGAGCTGTTCCTCGCCGGCTATCGCGAGGTCGAGCGGTCGCATCAGGAGGGTCCGGCGGCGGCCCTCCGCGCCCTGGACCACCTGAACCTGGCGATCCTCCTCTCGGAGCGGCCGCGCGCGCTGTTCTACTTCGAGCTGGCGCACGCCGCGCAGCACGCGTTGGACGAGGCGACCGCGCGACGGGTCGGCCGCGCGCTCCGCGAGCTCTGGCCCGACTCCCCGGAGGCGCTGTGGTGGGCGGGGAACGCGCTCTTCGACGCGCGTCCCGAAGAGGCGCTGGTCCTCTTCCAGGAGGGGCTCAGGCGCTGGCCGGACCATCCGCTCCACCTCGGCAGCCTGACGAGCTGCTTGAGGACGGTCGGGCGCAACGAGGAGGCGATCGAGCTGGCCCGCCGGTCGATCGCGCTCGACCCGCGCGACGCCGGGGCCTGGCAGGACCTGGGAGGAAGCCTCTCGAACCTGGGCCGGAAGGCCGAGGCCGCAGAGGCCCTCCGGAAGGTGGTCGAGCTGGAGCCGGACGGCTCCTTGAACCACGTGAACCTGGGCACGACGCTGGCGCACGCGGGCGACCTCGCGGGGGCGGTCCGGGCGCTGCGCGAGGCGGAGCGCCTGGAGCCCGGGAACCCGGTGGTCCAGACGAGGCTGGGAGAAGTCGTCCGGGCTCACCGGGCCGCCCTCGAGAGACGCCTCGAGCAGGTCCGGGCGTTGCCGGAGGAGGCGCCGGACCCGGGCGAGCTCGCGGACCTCGGCCGCCTCTGCGTCGAGCGGAGCTGGCCGCGCCTGGCGCTCCGGCTCTGGAAGCGTGCGCTGTCGAAGGACCCCGGCCTCCTGGACGACCTCGAGCGCGGCGCCCGGCACCACGCGGCGGTCGCGGCGGCGATGGCCGGGATGGGGATGGACCGGGAGCGGGACCCGCCCGACGCCGCGGACCGCGCGCAGCTCCGGCGGCAGGCGCTCGGCTGGCTCCGGG
>Ga0187892_10007197_pt1 | contig 15994 bp, 15 predicted proteins | sample MA1701073metaG_FD_139345 | JGI IMG/M metagenome (GOLD analysis project Ga0187892, IMG submission 139345) | Bio-ooze microbial communities from a basaltic lava cave in the Kipuka Kanohina Cave System on the Island of Hawaii, USA - MA170107-3 metaG ... | reverse complement strand
GCTCGGCTTATGACATCGTGTCAATGATCGCATACTTACCCTTGTCACAGGAGTTTCTCAGCTCAAAATCCTCCCGCCGATCTTGCGAATAAACGGGCACATCCAAAGTGCCGAGCAATCCTGCGCCTCGGGGTGGTACATCGCGACATCAAGCCCTCGAATATGATGGTGACTCATATCGGGGTCCTCAAGGTCATGGATTTCGGGATCGCCCGCATCCTGGAAAAGGCGCGCCTGACCCGCGCGGGCCATTTGATCGGCACTTTGGAATACATATCACCGGAGCAGATCGCCGGCCTCGACACCGATGCCCGGGCCGATCTCTATTCTCTCGGCGTGGTTCTTTACGAGCTGGTGACCGGCCGGGTGCCGTTTGAAGCCAGTAGTGACTATGACTTGATCAAAGCGCAGATGGAGGAGCCGCCCAAGCCACCCCGGATCCGGGTTCCTGATCTTCCCACCGCGCTCGAGGAGCAGATCCTAAAAGCGCTAGCGAAAAAGCCGGAGAGCCGCTTTGAGAGCGCCGTCGATTTTCATGCCGCATTGGCTGCGATCGCGACTCCCGGACCGGATCCGGATCCACGCTATGAACGGCCCAAAGCTCCGCCCGAAACGCGGTTCGTGAGCCAGGCTCAGAACGCGACTCTTAAGGAAACCGTTGTCTCAAGAGTGGCGGCTTTAGAGACCGGAACGGCCCCTCGAGGCGAAGCCCTGCCTTTGCCTACCGAAGCCCGCCGACGGAAAAGCGCCCCGTTAACTTACGCCGTGGTTGCCGTTGCGGTCGTGATCGCGGGGCTGATCGGGGTGGCAAGGTATTGGAACCTATCGCCCTCGACCTCAGATGTCCCAGAACCGCCCGCATATTCATCCTTGAACCCAAAGCCGTCGGAAGATAATCGGGTTGAGCAGCCCTCGGAGTTCAAAAACCCGGAATAAAACACCGTAAAGCCGATGGTAACCGAGATCAGCGCAGAAGAGATCCAGCACGCGGTAGCAAGACCCGAGCCTGTCTTTATTCCTCTCCCCAAGGTGGAAGAAGAGGTGATCCTCCCGGAGGAAATCCAGCCGCAGCAAAAGCAGCGCAAAAAAGAGCAGAAACTCGCCGAAAGAACCGAGCCACGGCCCCCCGAGCCGAAGCCCAAACCGAAACCGAAGTGGGAAATCATCCCAGGTCAGACGCGCCCCTTGCAGTGAGAACTCGGGAAGAAAATGGCGCCTGGTCAAGCCGGTCCCAGCTCGATCTTCATGCGATCGAATTCTGGCGAGCGTTCGACCGCTGAGGGGGCAAGATGGCCGAGCAGCCGCTTCAAGGAGCGTAAACGGCGATGATCTTTCAGGTGCGAAGAGCTCTGGCTCAGCGGCAAGCCCTCGGTTACTCTGAGCAGCGCATAGGGATCGAAGCCCGCCGTGTGGAGCAAGCGGGCGGCGATCTCGTCGGCTGCTTGCTCTTTTTCAGCATCGATAACTTGAGTGATCGACCCCACGCCGATACGCTCCACTTTGCGGGCGGAGAACCAGATCTGCGGATCCCAAACCGACCTGTCTCGGGATAGGGTGCAGAAATGGCCACCGATTTGGTGACCGATCTCATGGGCTAGGATTGCAGCCAGCTCATCCGCTGTTTTCGTGGACCGGATCGCACCTTCGGTGATATAGATATATCCTCCGCCGATTGAAAATGCGTTGACGGAATAATCTCGGACCACCCGAAACCGCCAGGTTCCGGAACAATCCTTGGCGGCGGCGACCAAATCCATACCCAGGTCTTGCACGTAGGCCGTTACCTGATCGTGGCCCCGCAAGGGCCATTCCCGCGCGATCTGCTCCGCGGTCTTGCGGGCTTGTTTGACTTCCGCCGCACAGAAGCCACCTTCTCGCCCTGAGACGGCCGCCGCTGTGCTCACGGATAAACATGCCATCCCCAGGTATAGCAAGCCCCGCCCAACGAAAGTCGGCGATCGGCGCCGATCCCCCTTAGGCCTACCCCCCTCAGCTAGAGACTACAAACACCGACTCGTCGACATCATAGCTAGGGCCCGCCTGCACCTTATGTTCCACGACATAGGTACCGGGCGCGGCATTTTGCGGAATGGGGATAGTGGCTTCCGCGGCATACCCGCCCGGACCCCGAGCCTGGTTCACCGCGGGGAGGATCGCGAGAGGCTGGCCATCCTTCTTCAATGACCAGGTCTCGGCGATCTGGACCGAGGATGTCCCTGCGGGCGCATTCACCAGATAATCGGTGACCAGCTTGACCTGATTTCCCGGACGTACCATGCCGGGCGTGGCGGTGCCGTTTCGGATATTGACCGTGGTGGTCGTTACCGATCGAGCCAGACCACTCGCCTCCATCTGGGTAGCCGTCATGGTCTGAGTCGCCTGGTACTGGCTTAGCTTTACCGCACCCCAGCCGATCAAGCCGCCGGCCAGGGCTCCGGCAGCAATGGCTTGCCTGTTGCCTCCCGCTAAAGCCGCCAGGCCACCCCCGGTCAGGGCGCCGAGACCCGCTCCCCAAGCCTGCTGCTGTTGGCCTGGGGTGGTGGCGCAGCCGCTAAGCAGGTCGGCGCACAATGTTGCTGCCATAAGGGCTTTGCTTCGTGAATACATATCAACTCTCCTTAAATGGCATATCTACGCATGCTGCCTTGGCGCTGCGCGTGCTTTCGGACGGGAACGCCATCGCCGATTGGCGCCTTGGGAAACGGTCACCGGGCCGGATACGTAAGGAGTATATGCTTATTATAGCGGCGCACAAAGCTTCGGCAGGCCACGAAATCGGTGGGGAACATTTGTGGCCCGGAATCAGCGCAGATCGGCTCTTCCAAACCTGTACAAATCCCCGGCCCTGCCAAGAGGCCTAGGGTGATGAGGAGGGAGAGTGCGTCCTTTATACCTGGGGCATGCCCGCGCGCAGGCGTGCGGCGCTATCGGCGTCGCAACGCTCGGATCTCGTGATCCGTAACCTCGCCCGCGTGCATCCCCAGTTCCTCGAAGCTAGAATGGTGGAACAGATCGTGAATTGGTGCTGGGATAAGAACCCGTACAGCCAAGGGGCGTTTTGCTGGTTCTCGCCTGGGCAACACGAGGAACTGTACCGATACCGGATAGCATGGCGTGCGAGCGAGGTTTTTTTAAAGGCAACGTAGGAATGCTGGAACGTGACCGCAGCCAAGGGTCTCATTCGATGTAAATTCTTTATCATGAGCGTTCCAGGCGAAACCCTATCACCCGATCCGGCCCTTCTCATGCGGTCCATCATCCAGCGCATCGCCACCGGTCCGGAATTGAGCAAGGACATCTCCCGGGAAGAGGCGCGGGCGGGCATGCGTTGCATCCTCGACGGGAAGGTTGACCCGGTCCAGGCAGGGATATTTCTGATCGCCTTGCGCATGAAGCGCGAAACCGATGATGAAAATCGGGGGATCCTGGAAGCGATTCGGGAGGTGACCCGCACCGTTACCGTGCCTGTGGATGAGATCATCGACCTCGCCGATCCCTATGACGGTTTTAACCGTATGCTGCCGGCGTCCCCCTTTTTACCTGCGCTGTTGGCCGCTTGTGGGGCCCCCGCGGTCACCCACGGGGTCGAGCGTCTGGGCCCCAAGTACGGGGTGACTCATCGGCAGGTGCTGCGAGCGGCGGGCCAGCCCGTAGATCTCTGCGTTGAAGAGGCGGCAGAGCGCCTGGCTCACCCCAGCATCGGGTGGGCCTATGTGGACCAAAAAGCCTACTGCCCTGAGCTCTATAATCGCATCGGGCTGCGTACCCAGATCGTGAAAAGGCCAGCCATTACCACGGTGGAGGTGTGCGTGGGTCCTGTCCGGGGTCGCCGTAAGACCCACCTCGTCACCGGTTACGTGCATAAAGCCTATCCCCGCATTTATGCCCTGCTGGCCCGCCATGCGGGTTTTGACTCCGCACTGATCGTACGGGGTGTGGAAGGCGGTGTGATCCCCTCACTAGCGAAGGCCGGTCGGTTTTTCTATTATCGCGATCAGGCCGAGGAAGAGTTCGTGGAGATCGATCCCGAGCAATTGGGGATCGACCCATCCGTGCGTGCCGCTCCGCTTCCGGCTGACCTGCGGAACGCGGGTGGAGCGAGCGAGGACACCACCGTAACCTTCGATACCGCCACCGTGGCCCAGGCCGCGGCGCAAGCCGGCATGGAGGCGCTCGCAGGTCAACCCGGGCCTACCCGCGAGGGACTGGTTTTCTCAGCGGCATTATGCCTTTGGCATGTGGGGCGTTATGACTCCGTGGCGGCCGCCGCACGGGCTTTACGGGAAGTGCTCGACGGGGGTAGGGCGCTTGCGTGAATGCAACACGCGGCCTGATATCGAGATCAGCGATCCAGCTCCCGCTCCGGCGAAATGCGACCTCCCTTCGCTCGCAACGATTTTTTTCACAAGCTCTCAGCGGCGAGTTGCGGAGGACTTCGCGATCCAGGAGGCGATTACTCCCACCACCTCGTCCCAAATCTCGCGCTCGGATCGACCGCTTCGTTAGTTTCGACGGCGAGGTTGCGCCGCCTACCTCCTTGCCTGCCGGAAGGCAGGTCCATTCCCGCAACAAGGCCACAGTCAGCGGTAGCCGGTCGCCTTAGGATCAACCTCAATGCCGATCAGCACGTCTGCCTCGCCTCCCAAGTGGCCGGGCGAAAACGTAAGCCGCCCCTCGTTCTTGTAATACGCCTCGAGGCGGTGGGTATCGCCGCCGAAGAAGAATGGGATGAACTGCTTGCCGGTGATATGCCTTTCCGTATCGTTAGGCGGCCCTATCAAGTCCTCCACCTGTGCTCGCCCCATGCCGATCCGCACTTTTGCGAACTTGCTGTTTGGGCCGGTGTGCCGGTGATCTCTCCGTCGAACGATCCGTCTAGCGACTTCACGGTCCGCGTCTGGGGGGCAGGCGCCGAGTAAGGGTCGGATGTCTCGGTAGACGACGGTGTGCTCGTACCGGCTTGCTGGTAGGACGCGCAGCCGAACAATAGGGAAACCAAGATCTCGGCAGGCAGCAGCATTTTGGTACGCATGTTATTTTCCTTATCATCCAAACTGCCAGCATAACACGTCTCTAAACTATAAGCCCACTAACGCCTGCCCGCCCGCTTATGAATCGCTTTCTTTAGCCCCTCCTTCGCCTGCTCATCACCGTTGCGCTGCTGTGGTGGATCGCGCGCGACCCGGTGATCCGCGCCCAACTCGCCGCGCTTCCCACACCGCCCGCGCCCGGCTGGCTCCTGCCCGCGTGGCTCGCGGGCGGCGTGAATGAGCTCGCCGGGGTGTTCCGGTGGTGGCTCTGCCTGCGGATCGCGGGCGTCCCGTTCAGTTTTCTGCGTGCGGCGGCGCTGCATTTTCTCGGGTTGTTCACCTCGCTCTTTCTGCCCGGCACGGCGGGTGGCGACGCGGCGAAGATCGCCGCCGTCATGTTCTGGTACCCACAGTGCAAAATCGCCGGCGTGCTCGCCGTGCTCATGGAGCGGCTAAGCGGGCTCGTGGTGGTGATGCTCTGGACGACCCTCGTCGCGGTGCTGCGCGCCGGCTGGTTTCAGCGCACGCCCGCGACCGCCGCGCTCTTTCATGTCGTGCTATTCTTCCTCGGCACAGTGGGGCTCGGGATGGTGTTTTGGTATCTCGCCAGCCGTTCGGGCCGGCTGCACCGGGATCCGCGTTGGCTTCCGTCGCGCATTATGGAAATCGGGGGTGTCTTCGATCTTTTCCTCGCCGGCCGCAGACAGGCCCTCGCCGTGCTGCTGCTCGCCGCCGTCTGCCACGCTGGCAACGTCGGACTCTACTACTTCGCCGCCCGCGCGCAGGGCATGGACTGGCTGTTCGCTGACGCGCTCAGCCTGATGCCGGTGATCGATGTGGTCACGATGCTCCCCGTCACGCTCTCCGGCCTTGGTCTGCGCGAGACCGTATTCCAAGCCCTGCTGGTGCCGCTCTGCGCGGTGGCGCCGGCGACGGCCGTGTTTGCTTCCCTCACCGGATTCTTTGTCGGTGCGACCTGGTCGTTGCCGGGCGCCGGCGTTTTTCTCTGGTTCCGCTCGCCCGCGCATAAGGAGAGCGATGCTGCCTGATCCGAGCTCCACCCCGCCGCGCCTCGCGCTCGCGTTCGGCTCGTCCTTTTTCGGCTTTGCTACGCACTTCGGCTTTTTGCGCGAGCTGCTCGCCGGTGGCGGGCGGCCGATCGCGGTCGCGGGCTCGTCCGCCGGCGCGATCGTCGCCGGGCTCTACGCGGCGGGGCTCGGCATCGAGCAGTTGGAGGCTGCGTTCACACGCCGCGATATGTGCGCCTACTTCCGCGAATGGCGGATGCCTTTGCGCGCCCTCGGCACCCTGCTCGGCTGGCGCGGCACGCCGGCGGTGCTCGAAGGGCTGCACCTCCGCCGTATGCTCCACGAACTGATCGGCGAGCGGCGGATCGAAGACTGCACGACGGCGCGGCTGCATCTTGCGGTCACGAATTTCCGCACCAACCGCGTCGAGTTGCGCGATCACGGCCCTCTCGTCGACACCATGCTCGCGAGCTTCGCGCTTCCCGGCCTGATCGTTCCCTGTCGCGTCGAGGGCGAGATGTTGTGGGACGGTGGCCTCGGCTGCTCGGCGCCGGTCGAGCAATGGATCGATGACCCGAACGTGACGCATATCGTCGCGCACAGCATCCTCCACGACGTCCAGGTCCGCGCCCGCGAGGGCAGCGACCGCTACAACTTCGCCAGCGCCCTATTAGCCAGCCACCAGCTCACCGCCGACGAGCTGCTGCGCTGGAAGCTTGAGCTTGCCCGTCGCGCCGGCAAAACCGTCATAGCCGTCGAGACCATCACCCCGCGTCCGCGGATCGGCGTCCCGCTTACCTTGCGACCGCCCAAGCCCTGGCCCGAGCACGCCCGCGACCTCATGGCCCTTGGCGCTGCCTCCGCGCGCCGGGTGCGCAGATAGCGTGCCAGTCGAGCAGCGTGGCCACGCCGAGCCGCTCTTACGAGTTTCCCGCGTGTAGCCGAGCGGGAAAGTGCGCCGGCAGGCTCCTGGCGCCGCACGCGCTCATCGCCGCAGCTTCCCACTCGCCGTGCGCGGTAGCTCCGCGACCGTGCGGAATCGCACCGGCACCTTGTAGCCCGTGATTTGTTCGCGGCAGTGTTTGGCGAGCGCCACCGCCGTTGGCGGCTGGGCCGCGTCGCGCGCGACGATCTCGGCCACCGCGACCGCGCCCCAGCGTTCGTGGGGCTCGCCGCTCACCCGGCTCTCGCGCACGGCGGGATGCGTGTTCAGCACTGCCTCGACCTCCTCGGGAAAAAACTTGATCCCACCGAAATTGATCACCGACTTGCGCCGCCCGCGCAGGAAGATGTGGCCGTCCTCATCCTGACTGGCGAGGTCGCCGGTGGCGAACCAGCCGTCGTCCGTCGCCGCCGCGCGCTCGCACCACGGCGCGAGATAGGCGTCGAACATTCCGGGCCCGCGCAACCACAGCTCGCCGACCTCGCCCGGCGCCACCGCCACACCGCCCTCGTCGCGCAGCCGCAGCGCGCAATCGTCCGGCCTCCCCACGCTCAGCGGTTTCGCAGCCGCCGCGTCGGTGTTAAGCAGCGGTAGCCCGGCTTCGATGATCCCAAACCCCTGCGCCGGCGCCACGCCATAGCGCCGGCGGAAAGCGATCGCTGTCGCTTCGGGCAGCGCCACCGCGGTGCCGACGGCGAGGCGCAGCGCGGGCCACGCGCGGGCCGAGTCCTCCGCGGCGAGCAGCGCGAGGTGAAAGGGCGACCCGTAGAAAACGGTCGCGCCCGTCGCTCGTGCGGTGGTGAGCACCTCGCCGCCGAGATGCGAGTCCTCGAGCACCGTCCCCGCGCCTTCGAGCAGGTAGAGCATGATCGAAACGGCGAAGTGATGGGCCATCGGCAGAGTCCACAGCACGCGGTCGGTGGAGGTGAGCTTAAGCCGGCGATTCGCCGAGCGCACCCGCGCGAGCAGCGTCTGGTGGCTGAGCACCACGCCCTTGCTATCCCCCGTGGTACCTGAGCTGAAGCGCACGAACGCGGGATTCAGCGCGGCGAAGCGATCCTCCGGAAAGGCCGTCGTCGTTGTCGTGAGCGCGTGCCATGAAAAACGGATCCCCGCGATCTCCTGCGTCGCACCCGGTCCCGGCAGCCACGGCTGCGATCCGGCGGCAAGCATCATTTGCGGCGCGGTGAGCGCGATCTGCGCCCTGCGCTCGGCTATCGCCAGCTCGCCAGCCAGCGGCACAAGGCACGCGCCGGCGCGCAGGATGGCGAGCGCTAGCGCCACGTAGTCCGGGCCGTTCGGGCACAACAGCGCCACGCGGGGCGTTGGGCCATGCAGCAGCGGGCGCAGCCGCGCGGCGATCGCATCGGCACATACGAGCAGCTGGCCATAGGTCTGCGTGCCGGTGGAATGGAGCAGCGCGGGCCGCGTCGGGTCGGAGGCGGCGCGGGCGGCGATGAGATCGGCGACGTTGAGGGCACTGGCCATGGTGGTTTCACACCACCTCACGGCATGGTACAGGGCAAGCTGACAAGGAGCAACTTCGACTCATTCGAAATGCCCGACCGTGCAGGATGCATCGCGCAATGTTCAAACGGGCAACAGTTTGCACAATGGAGCACGGCAAAAATCGCAGTTTCCAAGGACCGGCACGCTTCTCCCCGCCGACAATCACCATCGATCCTGCTCCGGACCGAGGATGGTTTCGATTTGCGCGCGCACTTCCGCCGCGCCCGGAGGCGCGGCGCGGTTGGCCTGCCATGCGGCGGCGAGGCCTGCGGCCTGGCCGGTGGCGAGGCAGGTGCCGATAACGCGAAGCGCGGCCTGCGCTTCATGATCGCAGGAGATACAGCGACCGGCCGTCCAGAGGTTGGCCATGCCGGCAGCCTTGAGCGCGCCGAGGGGGATTTCCGTGGGGCGATCGTCCTCGGGGTAGCGCCAGCGCGGGCCGGTGGGTTTTTCACGCAGCTCCATCGGCCAGGTGCCGAACGCGACGCAATCGGGCGCCTCCAGCCCGCACAGCACGGCCTCGACGGTGATCGTGGCCTCGCCGCGCACGCGCCGGCTTTCGCGGATCCCCACCTGAGTGGGAAACGCGGCGAGCTCGGCGCGCTTGAACGCGGGATGGTGCGCGCGCAGAAACGCGGTGAGCGCGATGGCGAGGCGGCGGCCGGTTTGCTCCAGCGCGGCGAGATGCACGGGCGAGGTCGGATCGAAATCGTCGGGGCCGGCGAGATCTACGGTGCAATAGACCTCGGCGCCTCGGCCCGTCGGACGAAAATGCGCGCCGAGCGCGCCGCGTTCGAGACGGCCGGCGTGAACGGCTTCGGCGAGCTGCGCGGCGAGGCGGAGGCGGGCGTCGCCGTCGAGCGCGGCCACGTCCACGGTGTGCAGAGCGAAGATGAAAGCGGGCCGCTGGAGTTGGGTCGCGGCCGCTTGGTCAGTGCCGGCGCCGGCGAGCGCGGCGAGCGTGGCGTCGCCGCTCGCGTCCACGACCGCGGCCGGCTCGATGGTGGAGTTCGTGCCACGGCAGAGCAGATCGACGGCCTCGATGCGGCCCGCGCCGTGGGCGGCGGCGAGCTCGGTGTGAAGGCGCGTCTCAAGCGTCAAGCATTCGGCGGTGAGCGTATCGGCAACGGCGGCGAAGCCGGGTGGGGAGTGCGGCAGCACGTCGAGCCGGCCGTAGCGCATTGGCCCCGGCGTTGCGCCGGCACGGATGAGGCGCGCGACGAATTCACCCGGCAGCCCCCGATGCGCGAGCACCGCGCCCGGCTCGACGCGCAGGCGGTAGAGCCCGCAGATGGAGTGCACAAGCGCGGCCACGGCCATCCCGCCGAGCGCGCCGTGGCGCTCGACGAGCAGGGTGTGTGCGCCCGCGCGCGCCGCCGCCACCGCCGCGGCCAGACCGGCACCGCCGCCACCGAGCACGAGCACGTCGCATTTCATGGCCCGAGCAAATCGGCGCGCAATTGGGCGCGCAAGGTTTCCAGCTCGCCGTCTCGCAGCGCGCCCTCACGCCACGAGATGACCGCGGTGAGCCGCGCGTCGCGCTGGGAGAAAAAGACGCCGGTGCCCGGCGGCTGGCAGACCGACGGCACATGCCAGCCGTGCTCGATGGGTGCCCCGCAGAATGTGCGGCACTCGGGGAGAAGCTCGCCGGTGTGAGAAAAGAAAAACGAGGTGAGATGGCCGTGCGAATTGTTCCGTAACATCCGCAGGTAAAAGCCGGCCGGCATCCGGCGCAGCAAGCGCGACATGGTGACGAAGGCCAGGTCGAGCCGCTGGCGCGTCTGGGCGACAAATTGCTCCTGCAAGGCGCGCGCTGCCGCACCGAGATCGGCGAGCTCGGCGGGCAACAGCCGGAAGAAAAGCTGCGAGACGTGGTTCTGCCAGATCGGGTGCCGCGCGCCGCGCTTGCGCTGCTGCACGGCGCAGCTGGATTGGTAGGACTCGGCATCTTCGCCGCGCTGGCGCAGGACGGTGTGGTGCATCCGCATCGCGACGGCGAGGAACCAGCACATTGGGAGAAGCTCGTGCGCAGCCGCGCGAGCGAGGGCGGTGATTTGCGCGGTCTCCGCCGCGCTGAATTCCTCGACAAAAAATTGCGCCGCGCCGGGCCGGGGCGGGCGCCGCCGAGCGAGCGGATGGACGTACCAGCGAGAGCGTAGAACTGGTCTTTAAATTTCTTCGCCTCGGTGAGCAGGGCGCGCCAGCCGGCGGGACGCGTGATCGGCCCCCAAGAATCTGCGCGCGGTGACAGGCTGTCCGCGCTTTCCGCGAGGCGCGCGATCTCGGCGAGGAGCAGCTCTGCGCCTTTGCCATCGAGCAGCAGATGTCGCCAGCGCATGACCACGGTGCTGCCGCGCGCGTGGCCGAGCACGTCGAAGCGCACGGCGGCGGGCGACGGCTCGTTCAGACGCCGCGTGCAGAGCTCATCGAGTGGGCCGCGATATTCCTCCACAGGAAAAGACGGGCGCGTCTGTGCGTGCCACTGCCAGCGCGGAACACCGAGGATCGCCTTGCGCAGGCGCGCGGCGGCGATGGGGCTGGCGGCGGCAAGGCGCGCGGCGGCGAAGCGGAGCGTGAGCATTTCGAAGCCCGGCCCGAGGTGGAGCACGGTGAGGCCGGCGTGCTCGCCTTGGCCGGCGGCGAGCATCATGCGCTGGGTAATGACGAGGAACCAATCCGCGCCGCTGAGGGGCGCCGAACTTGTCCGCGGCGCGTCCATCAGCCCTGGGTCTGGCGGATGGCTTCGGCGATGTGCCGAGCGGTGGAAAAAGTGGCGCGGGTAATCGCGCCGTCGGGGAGCCTCACGGCGAACTCTTCCTCGATGAAAAGAATGAGCTGCATGATCGACATCGAGTCCAGCCCGGCGGCGAAGAGGTCCGAATCCAGGCCGAAGGACTCGCCAATTTCCAACAAGTCGCTGCGGATGTGGTCGAGCAGGCGGGTGGCGATTTGCGTGGTCTCTTCCATTAGCATGCGATTCGGACGGGAAGTGAGGCGCCCATCCCCATCAGAGCTTGTGAAAAAATCGTCGCGAGCGACAGGAGGTTGCGTTCCGCCGGAGCGCAGGAGCGTTTCGCCGGGAGCGAAACGGAGCGCAAGCCCCGCAGGGGCGAGGCTCAAGGATGAGACGAGCAACCGGAGTGTATAGTGAAATACCTGAGGATCCCGAGCACCGCCGGAACGCGAGATCCCGAGCGCAGTAGATTTTTTCACAAGCTCTCACCTCAACTCCTCACTGGTCGGCTCAGTCGGGACGGCGAAGCGCGCCGTGTCGAGCGGGCGGTTGCGGGTAATGCCGTCGAAGCGGTAGCTGAGCATACCGCCGTTGGGCAGCTCGACGACGACCTCGCGCAGGTCGAGAGTGTCGGCGGCGATAGTGTTGGTGATGCGCGTGGGCATGCGCGAGGAGGCATCGGTCTTGCGCGAGAGGACCACTGCGTAGTGGCCTTCCTCGCGCGTGACCTCGGCCGTGTAGGCGCTCTCCTCCTCGGTTGGCTGCCCGCGCAGGAGACCGAGCAGCGAGAGGAAGGGTCTGCCGGCGCTGTCCTCCCGCAAGGATTTTTCGGCGAGGCGCATGCCGGCTTTTTGAATGAAGAGCTGATCGCCGAGGATGAGGACGAACTCTCCGGCGGGCTGGGTGAAATCGAGGCGAAGCTGCTCCGGTGCGCGATACGCGAGCGTGCCGACGCTGACCACCGGCTCGCGCAGGCCGGGCACAGTCAGGGTCTGCATGAACGTGGCTGACCAGGTGAGCGTCTCGCTTTGACGGGTTTGAAATTGCGCGCGCAACATAGCGGCGCGCTCGGCGGAGAGCGGCGCGGCGAGGGCGCTTGCACCGGCGAGGAGGGGAATGACGAATAGGCGGTGGAGATGGCCGAGCATGGTTACATTTTCCGCCACCGAAACTCACGCGGCAACTGCGCTGGCGATGATTCTCCGGGGCCCGATCAAACAAGTAAGATCGCATCGCACGACGGTGCTAGGGCCTGGGGTATTTTGGAGAATCGAAGCAAGGTACGACTGGGACTCTCTCCCAGGGACCAAAGAAGACACCGGGAGCTGTTGCGATTTTATACGTGAGATCAGGGACCGAGGGCTCATTGACCCGATCTGCATTCTTCGTTACCGGGACTAGGACGGTAAATGCGCCGACCCCACACGTCGCCGCGTGCTCATACGCGCGAGCACGGGGAGCAGGAAGAGGCACGCGGTGACGGCGGCGATGATGCCGAGATCCATCACCAGGCCGAAGTTTTGCAGTGCGGGCTGACTGGTGAGCATGGGCGCGCCGAAGCCGATGCACGACGCGAGGCCGGTGAGCAGAATGGGCACGCCGATGTGGGCGTACAGGTGCCCATAGTTGCGCTCGTGTTCGAGGGCCATGAGGACGTGCAGGCTGTAATCGATGACCAGCCCGAGAAGGAGCGGCACGCACAAGAGCGAGAGCAGGCTGAGCGCGACGCCCGTGAGCGCAAGCAGCGCGGCTAGGAGGAGCAGCGAGAGGACGAGGGCGGCGAAATTGAGCAGCACCATGCGTAGTGAACGCTGGGCGAGCGCGCACAGCACGACGATGGCTGCGAGCACCCAGCCGGTGAGGCGGCGGAGATCGGCGACCGCGATTCGGTTGAGCTCGTCTTTGAGCGTGACCCAGCTCACCGGCAGTGCCTGCGCGCCGACGAGCTCGATGCCGTCGGGCGGCACGGGCCGCTCGGCGGCGCCGGGGAGGCGGACGATGGCGCGGCAGAGGCCGGATTCTTCGCGCTGGAGTTTGGCCAGGATCGGGGAGACGGCGGTGAAGGCGTCGGGCGCGCCGGCGGCGGCGTGATCGAGGGTCTCGGCGAGGGTGAGGGTGGGGCCGCTCCATTCGATGCCGAGGCCGGCGGAATCGAAGGCGGCGCGAAGTCGTGGGGTGATGTCGCTTTTCCACAGCGCGCGGTTTTCGCGCTGGCGCGAGGGCGCGGGGAGGAAGCCGCTCTGCGGCGAGTGGCGGCCGCCGGTGACGCGCACGGCGAGCTCATCGGCGGCGCGATGGACGGCGTCCCAGGTCGGCGCCTGGATGAGGTAAATCGCGTCCTCCCAGCTCGGGTCCCTTTTCGCCAGGACCTGCTGGCCGCGAAAGGCGGCGCTGGTCGCGGGCTGGAGACGGTCGAGATCGGGCGCGTAGAGCGCGGCGGGATCGCGCAGCAGCCAGGCGGCGGCGGTGAGGCTACCGAGGGTAGCAAGCACGAGCATCGTGCGGCCGTGGCGATCCATCGTGTGGGCTATCGCGCTGCTCATGCGCTGCAGAAAGGGGAGCGGCTTCGGTGGGCGCGCGGCCCACGCGGCGGGGAGCAGCCAGGTGGCGAACCACGCGGACGCGACGAGCCCTGTGGCCACGAGCGCGGCGAGCTGGCGTAAGCCGGGCACGGACGAAAACGTGAGGACGAGAAACGCCGCCGCCGTCGTGACCGCGCTGAACCAGATACCGCGGCGCAGCCGCGCCCACACGGCGCCGTCGTCGCGGAAGTGGGAGGCGAAGTGGTGATAGACGAGGATGCTGTAATCCATGCTGATCCCGAGAAGGATGCAGGCAAACCCCATGCTGATCACATTCAGCGAGCCGATGCCGACACGCGCGGCGATGAGACCCACGCCGAGGGCGAGAAATTGCCCAAGCAAGATCCAGCCGAGCGGCCTCAGCGTGCGGTAGAAGGCCCAGAACGCCGCGCTGACGAGCACGCTGGCGACGATTATCATCAACCGCATGTCGCGGCGCATCTGGGTGGAGATCTCGGCTGTGAAGGCGGGTCGGCCGGTGAGCAGCAGGCGCGTCTCGCCGGGCAGCGTGCGACGCACGGCGGCGTGGATCGCGGCGGAGAAGTCCGCACACTCGTCGAAGGTGATGAGCGGGCGGGTGGCGGTGATGGTGAGCGCGGTCACGGGCCGTTCGGTCCATTGGAATTGGCCGTGGTCCTTGCCCACGCCGAGCGCGTCGAGCAGGCCCAGCGGGTCGAATTGCCGGCGGGTCAGCTGCTCGGGGTCGAGCGCGCCGGTGAGGACCGAAGGCAGCTCGTCGAGCCGCGCGCGCACTGGGCCCGGCTCGAGCGCGGCGAGCATACGGGTGAATTGCTCCGGCGGCGAATTCCAGATCGCCCAGGCGGCGAGTTGCGGCGCGGCTTGCAGCCATTCATCTCCGGGCGCTGCGACGGACTCGACGCCGGGCAGCGCCGCGAGGACCGGGCGCAGCTTTTGGAAAACCTCGTCGCGCGCGGCAGCGGGCAGCGTATCGTCGGTGACGAGGATCACTTCGCGGTCGCTGGCGAAATGCCGCTGGAACTGATCGAGCCCGCGCACGCTCGGCAATTCCTGCGGGAGCAACGCCAGCAACTCGGTCTCCAGCCGGATCGTCCATCCGGCCCACACCGCGCCCGCCAGCAGCGCGAGGACCGTGATACGCAGGAACCAACCGGATGCGAGTGCAGAATGCGGCATGAATTCGGCGAGCGTGACCGGGCGGCGGGACGCCGCGCTATGGGGCTGCGGCCGGCCGCCGCAGTGGCTCGCGCGAAGTCCCTTTACACATCACCCGGCTGCAGGACTCGTGCCGCCGGATGGTCAGATTCCCCGCCGTCCGTAAGTCGTTCGAGTGCCTGGCGAAGCCTAGTGAAGTGCCCCTCTGCCGGGTGCGGTATGTGAACGTGCGGAAGCTCAATCGAGCACCTTCCCCAGGCCAGCGGCCGCGCCATAATCCTTCGCTGGGTGGTGATGCGGATAAAGCCCAAGAGCGTAGCCCACGCAAGCCCTACCTCGTCGGTTCCGGCATCTCACCACCGGCGGGCCGGTTCGTGTACCGGTGAGTCGGCATTATGTGCGTGGACGAGAACGTTGACGTCGGGGAGAATCACGCGCCTCCTCCCAGGACTCCAGGAAAGCCTCGGTCTCCAGCTCGTCGACGAGCTGATTCAGCTTATCGAGGTCGATCCCAGGCTCGACCGTCAAAGTGGTGCGCATGGTTGCTATCGTAGATGTCATGGGTCTGATGTCAAGACATCGGGGTAAACCCGAGTGCAGGCGTCCGCTCAGTCTGCGCGAGCCGGCTTAGGCTTCGTGTCTGCGAGGGCGACCGTTCAAGCACGCCGGACACGCTCTCACGTTACACTCTCGCGGCGTTAAAGCGGCGTTTAAGGTGGAACGTGCCGGAACGGACAAGGGACGGAGGTCTGATGATGATCGACTTGTCCATCAATTTATGCTTTCGAATCCACCACAGCAGCGGGTTTGAGCTTGACAAGGTGCTTTCATCTCTCCGCGCGCGATGCGGTCCATGCCGCCGTCATGCTCAACCATGGCGTCGGTTGGATCGCTACCTTTGATCGCGGCTTCGGCCAAGTCCCTGGAGTCCATCGTTGGATCGAGACCTGGCCACCGTTCAAGCAGACCAAGAGCGCCCTGGCCGCTACACTCTAGCGTTCAGTCGTTCGAGCTTGTGCGGCCAGCCGAGGATG